>WBZO01000089.1_pt1 | contig 160547 bp, 111 predicted proteins | sample 5204261 | NCBI WGS metagenome assembly WBZO01 (sample SAMN12412400, study PRJNA552823) | activated sludge metagenome | isolation source: activated sludge from anammox sidestream of wastewater treatment plant... | place: USA: North Carolina | collected 2017-09 | reverse complement strand
CCGGCTTGTAACTGAGGTTGGCCTTGAGGTTGGAGTCGTTCTCGCCGCTGTCGCTCAGACCCCGCTCGTTCTTCTTGTACCGGAAGTAGCGCCCACCGGCCGAAACGATGCCGCCGGCCGGCATGGAATAGATGTCCCCCAGCAGATCGAACACCAGAGTCTTGCCGTCCGGACTGACGTCCAGACTCATCCACGTCCCTTCGGTCACCGTGAATCTGGCGTCGGTGGAAGGCTGCCCGGTATCGGTGACGTCCCAGTCGGCGAGAGCCGGCGCGCCCGCCAGGGACGCCAGCGCCAGAACGCCTGGAATCACACGAACAGAGTCTTTCACGAGAATCGGCATGGCAGGGATCCTTGCGTCGGGAGCGATCTGATCGTCGCCTTCTACGGGTTGACGGCCGGCACCATCACCGGACCCTCGATAGACAGGCGCGTGACGGATCGGTTCCCGCCGCCCGCAGGGTTTGGACGTCGGGCCGGAAGATGACGGGTTGAACGGCTACTCGAAGTTATAACCGAGCTGGACGCCAACCGTACGCGGCCGCATCCGGTAGCCGAAAACGTTGTCGCTGGCCCCGCCGATGAGCCCGCGCCAGGTGAACGCATCCTCGTTCATCAGGTTGCGCACGTAGATCTCGACGCTCAGCTTCTGGATCGCCACGCCCGCGCGCGCATCGAGCCTGATGTAGTCGCCGCCTCGATTGCCCGGCGTCGACTTCAGATCGGCATAGAACGTTCCGACGTACGCAGAGTCCGCGCGCACGAAAGCCGGACGCCCGCCGATATTGAAATCGTATTGCGCGGCGAGGTTTGCGCTCATCTTGGGGGAGCCCGGAAGCCTGTCGCCCTTGAGGGCTGGAGGAACCAAGCCGAGCGCATCTCTGGAGAGCTTCGCATTGGTATACCCTGCCCCGAAGTCGACCCTCAGCCCCTCCGCGACGAACACACTGGCCTGCAGCTCCGCTCCCTCCGACGTGGCGCCGCCGAGATTGGCGGTATAGCCCAGATTGCAGTTGGGCGATCCTATGGACGTGGCCACCGGCAACCCCTCCCAGTCGATGTGGTAGATGGCGGTGTCGACGCTCATGCGCCGGTCGAACAACATGACCTTCGCGCCCACCTCGTAGCTGTCGAGAAAATCCGAGTCGACATGGCGCGTCGATTCCATCGTGATGCTGGTGCCATCGATCACGCCATCATTGTTCGGATCGCAGCTCGGCGGCAGGCCCGCGGCAGGATGCCCAAGGCGAAAGCCCTGCGCCCATGAGGCATACAGCAGCGCGTCCTTGGCCGGCTTGTAACTGAGGTTGGCCTTGAGGTTGGAGTCGTTCTCGCCGCTGTCGCTCAGACCCCGCTCGTTCTTCTTGTACCGGAAGTAGCGCCCACCGGCCGTCGCGATGAGCCGGTCGGTCAGCGCGTAGGAGACTTCGCCGAACACGGCGCGCTGATCGAGCTCGCGGTGCAGGTCGGAGGCGAATATCGTGTCGACGCCGAAGAAATTGGTCGCGGGCGAGCCCGACCAGTCCAGGCTCTGGAAATTGTCTTCATCGACCTTCTCGTAGAACACACCGGCGAGGAACTGCAGGCGTCCGGGGAGCCGCGAAGCCAGCCGCGTCTCGGTGGTGAAAGAGCGGAATTCGCTCAGGACCAGAGTGGAGATGGGGAAATGCGCGCCCCAGGTGAGATCGTGGACCCAGTCCGCGCCGCCGTCGACGCGCGAAGCCACCGAAGTCAACGTCGCCCAGCTCGAGTCGTAGCTCAACACGAAGCTGGCCAGCTCGACGTCGGTATCGTTGACGTCGCCAACCTCGCCGCGCACACGACGCCCGGCCGCGACCGGGATGAGCGCCTGCTCGTACCTGCCCGCGTTGGCAAACAAAGCGCCGTCCGACTCGATCTCCTGCTTCAAATACGTCAGCGACAGATCCAGCTTGTCCGTCGGCTTCCACGAGGCGGCGACGCGCCCACCGGTGGAAACGATGCCGCCGGCCTCATCCTTCACGTAGCCGCGCACGATGTCGCCGATGCCATACGTGTCGGCAACGGCGGTGGTCGCGGGATCGATGCCGGCGATGTTGCGATAGAAACCGCTCTCATCGTACCGATAGGCAACGGCGCGCACCGCAAACCGGTCGCGGACGATCGGGAGGTTGACGACGCCCTGGATCATCGAGTTGTCGCCGCCCGGGCCGCTGGTATTCGAATAATCCGCGGCGAGTTTGGCGCTGAAGCCGTCGAGCTTGGGCTTGGCCGGAATGATGCGCAACGTGCCACCGAGAGAGGCGTCGCCGAAGGCGCTGCCCTGCGGTCCGCGCAGCACCTCGATCCGCTCGATGTCCACGGGCCGGATGTCGATGCCGCCGCCGCCCGGGCCGCCGGCGCCGGTGATCGGCGTCTCGTCGAAGTACATCGAGACGGTATTGCCCGAGAAGAAGTTCTCGCCCTCGGGCGAGGTCGTGATGCCGCGGATGATGATGGCATTGTCGTTGCCGCGGTCCATGTGGTTCACGCCCGGGATCGAGCGCAGATAGTCCTCCATGCCGATGAGGCCGCGGCGCTCGATATCCTGGCCGCCGATCACCGTGATGCTCGCCGGAATATCCTGCAGGCGCTCCTCGCGGCGCTTGGTCGCGGTGACGACGATCTCTTCGAGTTTTGTTCCGGCCGGTCCCTCGGCGGTTTTCCCGCTGCCGGATTTCTCCGTCGACGACTGATCGCCCGCCTGAGACGCCGCGGCATCGGCGAGTCTCATCCCGTTCGTCGAGGCTCCTGAACTGCTCTCCGCCACCGGTTTCCCTTCTCCTCCTTTCGCCGCGCGGATCGTCACCGTGCGCGGATTGAGGAAGTCATAGGCGAAGGGTGTGTTGGCCAGGAGCTGATTGAGCGCCGCTTGCGGTGTGAAGCTGCCCGACAGTCCCGCGGTACGCAAGTCGCGCCCGATCTCGGCAACAAACACGACCTGCAGGCCCGACTGCTGGGCGAACTCGGTCAGCGCCAGGTTCAGCGGGCTCGGCGCGATGTCGAAGGTCATCGTTTTGGCGAGTGGCTCGGCCGCACCGGCCGCCACCGTCCACATCGCCAGCACTCCCGACGCGAAAACCTTTGAGTATCGTCGCAGCACGTTCATCGAGTTTCTCCCCCCTCGCCTCATTTGAATAGGGTCGGCTGAACGCTATAGCTGTGCGGGGGAAGGCAAGGGGGTACACTTTTCACGCACGTCAAATTCAGTACCCCCTTTGGGCTGCGGGGGCAGCTATATAAAGGAGAGGTAATCCGTCCCGATGACGCCCGAATCCGACCGCCCGCTCGCGGCCCCGCCCGTGGATTCGCCCGTGTCGGTGGCCGAGCAATATGGCAAACCGCTGGAGCGGTATTTGATGCGCCGCGTGCGGGATGGGCAGGATGCACGCGACCTGGCACAAGAGGTCTATCTGCGCCTGCTGCGCGTGGGCAAGGGCGAGCTCGCCGCCGGCGACTCGCCGGCGTATCTGTTCTGGATCGCCTCCCACGTCGTCTATGAGTTCAAGCTGCGGGCGCGGCGCGAGCGGGTCATCTTCGATTCCGACGCGGTCGATGCGCGCACCGAGAATCCGCAGGAGATCGAGCGCGATCCCATCGGTGAGGAGCTGGACCTCGAGGGACAGCTCACGCGCGCGCTCAAGCGCCTGCCGCCGGTGTACCGCGCGGTGATCCTCATGCACAAACGTGACGGCTTGTCCTTCGCGGAGGTGGCCGAAGCGCTGCAGCTGTCCAGACACACGGTCAAGAAATACGTGGGCCGGGCGCTGGCGGCGCTGCGGGCCGCAAAGTGGGAACGGTAGGAGCATGACCGCAGAGAACTCAGATCGGGCGCGTCGTCGGGACGAACGCAGCGTTGCGGAGCAGGCGGGTGATTGGGTCGCCGAGCTGGCCGATGGCGGTCCACGGGAACGCGCGGCTTTCCTGGAATGGGTGACCGAGTCGCCGCGCCATGTGGAGGAATACCTGCTGGCGGCGACGCTGTACAGGACTCTGGACCGCGTCGATTCACGGCGGCAGATCGATCTCACCGAGCTGCTCGCCGATGCGGCCTTGAACGTGCATTCCTTCAAGGCGCCCGCCGCCGATGCGCCGCAAACGCCGCGCCGTCCGCGAAACAAACGTCGCTGGCAGCTCGCCAGCGCGGCCGCATTCGCCGCCGCCGGAGCGGTGGCCCTCGCGTGGTGGATCGCGCCGCGCGATCATCTCACCTACTCCACCGGTATCGGAGAGCTGCGCTCGATCGAGCTGGCGGACGGCTCGGTGGTGGATCTCAACACGCAGTCACGTGTCGAGATCGCATTCTCGAAGCAAGCCCGCAGCGTCCGCCTGCTCTCGGGCGAAGCGCTGTTCAAGGTCGAATCCGATCTGGAGCGGCCGTTCGTGGTCTACGCGGACACCGCGGTCATCCAGGCGCTGGGAACGCAGTTCAACGTTTATCGCCGGCCAGGAGAAACGGCCGTGTCCGTCATCGAGGGCGCCGTGCAGATATCGAGCCGCGGGCCGGCGCTCGTGCAGGCCCCTGCCGGGAAATCGTCCGACGGGGCATCCGCGACCGGACCGGTCTCCGCGCAACTGACCGCCGGTAAAGGCGTCAGGATTTCGTCGAGCGGCCTGCTCGAGCCGGTCATCCCGGTGGACCCGGTCAAAGTGACCGCGTGGCGCGAGCGGCGGCTGGTGTTCGTAGATGACAGGCTCGCGGACATCGTGGCGGAGTTCAATCGATACAACGCTTCGCCGCACCTGCGGGTGGATGGTGCGTATGCACAAACAAGGGAGCTTACGGGCGTGTTCGATGCCGGCGATCCGCAGTCGCTGGTTCAGTTCCTGGAGAACCTCGGTGAGTTCTCGGTAGACACGACGGCCGGCGAGATCGTCATCCGTCAGCGCTAGGCCGCCCGCGCGCCTTGAACCGCGTCAGCTCATCCGCCGCTGGATGCGTCCGAAGACGACAGTTTGGGCATCGAATCCAGCCGCCGCTTCAGCTTCTCGGCGACCCAGTCGCCCAGCAATGCGTGGCCTTCGACGTTGGGATGATTCTGCATCTGCAGCGTGAACAAACCGGGCACGTCCGGCTGCCTCGCGAACAGCTCTTCCGCATCGATCACGTCGACGTTCAGCCGACCGACCACATTCAGGATCGCGCGGCGCCGCACGACCTCCTTGCGCTCGCCCATCAGCTCGCCGTACGAAGGCAGGATCATCACGACCAGCCGCCCGCCCCAGCCCTTCGTGGTATCCGCCGCCAATCGCAGGCTCTGCTCGAACATCGCGGTATCCGGAGGCGGTGGCGCATGGTGCCAGGCGCTGCTGAAGCGGCTGCGCACCCGGCGCAGCGCATAAACCCTGGCGAATCGCTTCACGCTTCTGGCGTTATCGAGCTCCGCCTGCAATTTGGCGTCCGCCGCGGCCTGCATGCGCTGCGATCCTGCGCGCACGATGGCATCGACCTCGTCCTGGCGGTTCATGAGGTCCTGGGAGAACGCCGGATTGAGGTAGCTGCGCAGCGTCGGATCATCGGGCTCGGTGTCCGCTGTCGTCGCCATCTGCGGGCTCACGACCCAAAGTACGACCGGCGGCTTGAGCGGCTCGACGTACTCGCGAAAGCTCCCGAGCTGCGAAAGCGCGAACGTATAGGACAGCGCGAAGTTCACGGTGCGCGGAATCGCGTTGCGGACCACATCGACGAAGCCATGGCCCGCCGCGACGCAATGGCCCAAAGCGTGCGACTCGCCCACCACCGCCACGTCGGGCCGTCCGGCGGCCACCAGTCCCGCCGGATTGTTGAAGCCGAACTCGTCCGTCCGGAAAACCATGTACTCGCCGCCCTCGTTGCACTCCACGATTGCTGCATTGCTCGCATCCGATAGGGGATAGAAGCCATCTGCGAGTCGTGGGCGCAATTCCGAGGCCCGTGGCCACGCGCGGCTCAGCCCGGGAAGCGCGTCGACGCCGCGGTCGCGCAGATCCTCGACGACTTGGGAGACGGTGCGCCGATCGAACGGGATGCCGAATTTTTGCGCTGCGCTCTCCAGCATGAGCTGGTTGCGGGCCAGCTCATGCTTCGTCGCCGCCTCGGGCGCCTCGCCGACCAGCAGTACTTCGACGGCGAGCAGCACGGCGCCGATCAGAACGACCTCGCGCGCCACCGCCTTGATGACGTCGGCGCGCGCCCGCACCGCAAGAAAGCTCAACCCGAGCGCCACACCCACGCCGGTGGCGATGAAACCGATCGCGCCCAACGCCCGCAGACTCTCGAACCAGTCAGCCGCCCGATGCGCCACCATGCCCGCGCTGCCCAATGCCACGGTGAGCAGCATCATCCGGCTGGTAAGCGTCGCGTTGGCGCGCAACTTTGTAAGGACTTCGCTGACCATGCGTAGGCCCCGACTCGTCAACGGCTCTGCGGCCGTCCGTTGATCCCCCCGCTCACTCTACAGAGCTTGTGTGAGCGAATTATTTCTACCTACCTGCAATCTTCTTGCCGGCAGGCAGCCGATCTGCGGCCCTCAACCTCGTTTTTTGAGCTTCCGAGCCCGAAAGAACCGTCGCTACTGCGGACTCAGCAGGTTAGAGGACATTCATTATCCCCGCATGAGCTCCGTCGATTCCGGATTCGTGTAGCAACGCGCCGGGTGACGCAAAGCCGCGACGATTGTAGTGATTGGAAGCGCGCTCGCAAGCGCAAGGTGACATTAATTTCAAAATTATTTGGCGCGTATTTGCCGCGCCGTCACCGCGCGGTCATGTTTGTCGAAGATACTATTGTCGATAGTAGTTTTGTGAAAGCGACGGGCTATGGCGGGTCCGTAATCCCGGCCGATCGATGGCGCGCGGCGCTCGATTGCCGTGAACGCCCGGCCCGCCCCACGCTTCATTCCAATCGATGCTCTTGTAGTCCGCCAGCTCCCAGAAGCATTTGCTGCACGGGCGATCGTAGTTGCCGACCTCATTCATACTGAACGCGTCGTAGAGCCGGCCGTTCACCATGGTGTAACGCACCGTATTGGTATTGCGGATGTTCTCCAGCGGATTGGCGTCCAGCACGAGCAGATCCGCGAGTTTGCCCACCTCGAGCGTGCCGATCTGCTTCTCCAATCCCAGCGTGCGTGCGCCGTTCAGGGTTGCGGCGCGCAACACGCGGTGATTGCTCATGCCCCCTTCGCTCAGAGCCCACATCTCCCAGTGCATCCCCAAACCCGGCATCTGGCCGTGCGCGCCGACGTTGACCAGAACGCGGCCCTGCCCGCCATCGAGGTAATAAAACCGGATCTCGGAGCCGTACATGCCCCCGCCGCTGAGCCTGGTGGCGGCGGCGTAATGCCCCGACACATCTCACACCGGCGAGGTCGGAAGGTTCGTGGTCTCGTGGGAAATCTGCCGCGCCTGGGAACCGTCCGCGCTGTAGTGCCCGCCAAAATGTGGATACGCCGTCTATTGATGCCTGGCATGTAGGGCCCCGAAGTGGGACGGCGAGGCGCCGCCCCCTGAATCTGCATCTCGGTGTCAATAAGCCGCGGCCGTGTGGTTATTTGTTGCCGGTTTGTTCGACGTTGCGCCAGACCGGCTTGCTTCCCTCCATCACGCGCCGCCATTCGCCGTACCATTTGCGCAGATAGAGCTGCGTGCGCAGCATGTTCGACGGCTTGCCGTAAGTCCCGTGCCATTCATCCTTGAACAGGATGAGCCTGGTCGGCACGTTCATCATCTTCAGTCCCGTGAACAGCTCTTCGGATTGCGGCACCGGCGTCCTGATGTCCTTCTCGCCCACCATCACGAGCGTGGGCGTCTTCACCTTGTTGATCTGCATGATGGACGAGGTGGCGAGCCAGGCGCCCGGATCTTCCCAGAACGGCTTCTTGTAGCGGTTGAAGATCCATTGCGGGATGTCTCCGGAGCCGCCGAAGGCGATCCAGTCGACGACGGTGCACAGCGCCGCGGCGCCTGCGAAGCGATCGGTCTGCGTAACCGTCCAGGCGGTCAGGATGCCGCCGCCGCTGCACCCCTGCACGTACATGCGCTCGTTGTCGATGAAACCGCGGCCGGTCACGGTGTCGACGCCGTGCATCAAGTCCTCGAAATCCGCACGGCCCGGATAAGCGTTGTAGATCGCCCGAGTGAACTCGCCGCCGTAGCCGGTGCTGCCGCGCGGGTTGGTATAGAGCACGACGTAACCCTGCGCAGCCATGTCCTGGAAAGTGAACCGGAAGCTGCTCTCATACATGTACTCGGGACCGCCGTGGATATCGAGGATCAGCGGGTATTTCCTGCCCGGACTGAAATCCGGCGGATAGACGATCCAGCCCTGCACGCGCGTGCTGTCGGTGGAGGTGTACCAGATCTCCTCGACGCGCCCGAGTTCGACGCCACCCAGCACATCTTCATTGACGGCGGTCAGCGTGCGCAGGTCACGTCCATCTTTGATGTTCAAACGCACCACGTCGGGCGGCTTGTAGGCGCTGGTCAACGTGCCTGCGGCGACACCGTCATTGCTGAGCGATGACAACACGAAGGACTGCGCCCCCGTGGTCAGCGGCTTGACCTCTCCGGACATCGACACGGAGAAGATATTGTTGGCGCCATCCTTCCCGACCACGTAGCTGAGGGTCTGGCCGTTCTTGGACCATTCGAGGAACCCGCCGATCCGCCCGGGCAGATCGGCGATCAGCGTGCGGTCCGCGCTGCCGTCGATGCCGATGACGTGCAGCTCGAGCGAAGGATAGTTGGACGTGTTGGAGGCCTGCGTGCCGACGTAAGCCACACGTTTGCCGTCCGGGGAGATCCGCGGGCCCGGTGCGAGCGCCCAGAACCCCTCGGCCTTCGTCAGCGTGCGAATGCGCCCGTCGGCCACGTCCACGATGTGCAGGCTGGAGCGTCCGAACTGGGTGTCCGAGTCGGAATCTTTGTCCGCGCTGAACAGGATGGACTTGCCGTCCGCCGTCCATTCGAGCGAGCCGCGAAAGAACGGCATGCCGGCGATGCGCGGCTCCGCGTGCCATTCCCCATGCGTCACCTGCTTCGGCGTGCCGCCTTCCGCGGGCACGACAAAAATATGGGAGAAGGTGCCGAACGTATGGCCGATGTGGTCCATGCGGTAGTGCAGCTTGTCGATGACGGTCGCATCTTCCGTCCACTTGGCGCCCGGCGGCCGCTCGGGGAGCGCAATGGTCCACTTTTGCGGCGCGGGCACCTTGCCCATGAACGCGATCCACTTGCCGTCGGGCGACCAGCTCAATCCCTCCGGTTTGATGCCCGCGTGGGTGACCTGGGCGGTGTTGCCGGACGCGTCCATCCAGCGCACGAAGATCTCCGGGCCGCGATCGGTGGCGTCGATGTACGCGATCCGGGTGCCGTCCGGCGACCATTGGACATCGCCGCCCCCTTTCATCAGCCGGCGGTTGTGGCCGCCATCGGCATCCATCGCCCAAAGCTCGTTCTCGTAGCGGTCCTGCGGAACGTTCACCCAGGCCCGGCTATAGAGAATCGTTTTGCCATCGGGCGATATCTTCGGAGCACTGACGTTCTCCAGGTCGAGGTAGTCCTCCAGGCGCAGATTCCGGGCATCGCAGGGCGCGGATAGCACGGCCAGGCCCAGCGCGAGCCCGGCGATCGACAGCGGCGTGTGGTTCACGATTGCTCCCTTTATTTCAGGCCTGGGCACAGGCGACGCCCGGCATGGTATCCGAGAGACAATCGAGCGGGCATGGGGTTCCGCGGGCGTTTGCCCGTTGGGGCATGGCGGTGAAACGAACATCCCGGCCTACTGGAAGGTGTAGCCGAGTTGAACGCCGAGGGTACGCGGCTGCATGCGACCCGGAATCACTTGCGACGTTGCTGTCCCGCGACACGGACTTGAAGGTCGAGCCGCGCAACGGCGACTACATCATTCGCGGCGTGACGAAGTAAGCGGTGACTGTGGGTCGACGGACGATGATCCCGAGATGTCCGGGGAGTCGATGGATCAGCTGACAATGGACTGCTCAATCTCAGAGCGGCCGACTTCGCCGTCGCGCAGCGTCTCCGCGGAGACGTGCACGAAATCAATCAGCGCCCCCCTTCACAGTAATGAGTGGCGCAACCGGCAGCGCCTCGCGATCGACTACCTTGCCTCCTTTGATCACCCTGCCGATGCGCCGGTAGTTGCGCGCGCTCTCGAGCGGATTCGCATCGAGGATCACCATATCCGCCGCCTTTCCGGGTTCGAGCGTCCCGAGCGTCGCGTCCACCTTATACGCCTTGGCGATGTTGCTGGTCGCGGCCTTCAGGATCTCCATCCGATCCATGCCCTCCTCCTCCAGCGCCACCAGCGCGTTGAGATGCGCTTCGCCGATCTTGCGATCCGGATCGACGATGTCCGCTGCGAGCGGCACCGGCTCGGGCAGCAGGTCGGGATTGTTGAGATAGGCGTCGGTCGAGAGCAGCAGCTTGACGCCCGACTTGATCATGTTGCGGCGGTTGGTCTTGGCGACCTTCCAGGTCGTCGCGTCCGGCGTGTATTTCTCGAGCGCATCCAGACGACGCTGCGTCGCCGGCAGAACCGACACCGCGACGCCACTCTCGACGATCCTGCGCAGCGCTTCTTCCGGAATCGGAACAGCCGGCGTCGAAACATCGCCGTGCGTAACGATGTCGAGGCCCGCGTCGAGCGCCAGGTACAGCCCTTCGATCGAAGTGATATGCGCCTGCACCGTGAGCCCGGCCCGATGCGATTCATCGACGATCACCTTCTGCATGCGCGGCGAGAAGATGATGAAGTCCCCGGAGTTGCTCCAGTACTTGATGAAGTCGACGTCCTTCGTGAAATACTCTCGCAGCGCCTCGCGCAGCCCCTCGGGCGACATGCTGCGAAGCTTGCGCCCGACGCCTTGCTCGTACCGCGCATTGATACGCTCGATCGAAGGCTTGCCCAGCGTCTTCACCGCCGCATCGGGTATGAAACCTTCGGATAGCGGTCCGTCGAAACCAATGATCGCGCCGGCCAGATAGATGCGCGCGCCGGGAATTTCACCTTTGTTGATCCGGTCGCGCGCCTTCACCAGGGCCTCGCGGGGTCCCCAGGTATCGAAGACCGTGGTCAGCCCGCCCTGCAGCGCCCGCTGCGCCGACTCGGCGACGATCTCATCGAAGCGGTCTTCGTACTTGAACAGCACCTCGAGATTGACGTTGTGCGAGAGCCCCAGGTGGACGTTCGCATCCATCAGCCCGGGAATCACGTACTTGCCGCGCGCATCGAGCTTCTGCACGGACTTCGGAATCTTGACGTCTCGTGAGCGGCCGATTGCCCCGATGCGACCATCCTCGATCAGCACCGCGCCATCGCTCAGCGGGGCCTTGCCCGTGCCATCGATGATCGTGGCGCCGGTGATCGCAACCGTCTGAGCGCGCGTAGGCGCAACGAATGACCAGCAAACGGCGACCAGAACCCATGCGCACTGCGCTCTCATCGTCAGCATAAGGGTACCCTCGGAAGTTAGACACGATTCTTGATATGGCGCTCGAACCAGCCGAACTGCTTCCTGAGGAGATAATCCTCCTCCGCGCCAACGAAGCTGTGAGTGGCTTCGGGAACGACCACCAGCTCATGATCGATTCCGGCTTCGATCAGCGCCCGGGTCATCTTGAAAGCGGTCGGCGCGCATGGGTTGTAGCGCGTCCCGGTCACGATCATGAGCGGCCTTCGTAATGTGCCGGCCTGCGCAACCACGTCGGCGGCAACGTACGCCGCATGATTCTGCTGCGGCAGCCCGAGATACGGCTCGTACATGATCGAATGCCAGGGATCGTAGCTCGGCTCATGCGATACGGCTGCGTGATAAGTGTCAGGCTCGGTCATCAACGCGTACGTCGAGAATGAGCCGCCCCACGACGCTCCAAAAATTCCGACGCGGTTGGCGTCGAGCCAGGAATGCCGGGCGCACAACTGTCGGATGGCCGCAGCGTGATCCTTGATTCCGGCTTTCAAACGGCCGTGCACGAAGTCCTGGAACGCTTTCGAGCGTCCCGGCGTACCGCGTCCGTCGAGCATGATCGTCACGTAACCGAGCTGCGCAAAGGCCCATACCGCGTTCATGTAGCGCGATCGGGTCACCGCGAAGAATCGCTGGGCCCAGATAGCCTGCGGACCGCCATAAATCGATTCGATCACCGGGTAGGATCGGGCCGGATCGAAGTCGAACGGTTTGTACATGACGCCCCAGAGATCGGTGACGCCATCGGCCGCCTTCACGGTGAATTCTTCGGGCGCCGTATATCCCCAGGCTTCGAGCCGCGAGATGTCCATCTCCGATACGACGCGCATCCGCGTCCCATCCGCTCTGACCAGATCCGTGCGCACCGGGCGATCGACAGCGGAATGGGTATCGAGGAACGCCTGCCCGCTCGGCGCGAACACGGCCGAGTGAATGCCTTTCTCGCGCGTCAGCTGCTCGACCTTGCCGCCTTTCAAGGCAACCCGACAAACATGCAGATCGTACGGACGCGCCGCGTCGATGGCTGCGATGAAATAGACGAACCCTGCGCCGACACGCGTCACTTCGTAAACCGGCCAGTTGCCTGAGGTCAGTTGGCCGACCCGCTTTCCATTCGCGTCATGGCGATAGAGATGGTTCCACCCGCTGCGGGTACTTAGCCAGAGGAAGCCGTTGTCCGGCAGCAGGTGGAAGCCGTGATCGCAGGACCACACCTCGTCCTGCTGATTCTTCACCGCGGTCGCGGCGCTCTCGGCCAGCAGAAGGCGCACGGCGCCGGTGGTACGGTCGGCCGCGAAAATGTCGAGTCGCCTGATGTCGCGCGTATAGACGATACACAGCGCTTCGGAGCCGGACGGATACCACCCCAGCCATTGGATGTAGCGATCCTCGATCTGCGGCAGAGCCACCGGCACCTGCTTGCCACTGCGCACATCGACGAATACGGGCTGGACGCAATCCAGCTTCCCACCCGCTTTCTGCAGCGGCTGGTAGTCGACCTCTTCGAAGGACTTCAGCCAATGGATGCGCGGTATGCGGAACACGCCGGTGATATCGCGCCGGTACGCCAGCAGCGTGAGATCATCGGGTGACCAGGGCGCGACCGTGCGCGCGGCCAGCTGGCCCAGCCGGCCCTGCAGGCGTCCGTAGACCACCGACTCGATATCCCAATAGCAGTCCGCGGTTCCGCACGTGGTCAGCCGCTGCTCGCGATTATCGTGAGTGGAGCGCAGCACGATGTTGTCGTCCTGTATGCCGGCGAACCATTGGCCATCGTGAGAGAGCTGCTCCGGCACATCCACTTTGTCGATCAGGTAACCGCTGCAGCCGCCGCGTTTCCACGTTCTCGGCGCCAGCCGCTCCGCTTCGGATATCGCGCCCTGCAAACGTGAGCCGAGCCCGACCGCCTTCAGAGGCTCCACGTCGTACGTGGCAGGATCGAGCAGCCACCGTGCGCCGTTGTAACTGAACTCGACTCGTCCGTCTTTCGCCCGCGTGAACTGATCGAAAGGCAAGCCACGGTAAGGCGGCTCCTGGCTCGTGGCCGCCGCGATCGCTGCGCGCACTTTGGCGACAGCGAACATCGGCGCGGTCTTGCCCGTATCGAGGTCGACCCGCAGGATCGCGGTATCATCCGGAGCGCCCTCGGCAAACCAGAATCCCTTGCCGTCCTCAGTCCAATTCGGCGGCGCGGAGCCGCCCGAGACAAACTCGTTGCGGTTGAGATACGCGTTGTAGACCGCTTCGCGCGTCCTTGTGATGGCCTCTGCCGATTCGACGCGTTTGCCGGAAGTATCGCGACCGGACTGTACGGGCTCGACGGCGGCGGCAGCGCCAGCCTCGATACTTCCACCGAGACCGACGCCAACGCCCATCGCCGACGCGATGAAGTCTCGTCTGTCCATCAGACTGCTTTTCTTCGTCAAAGCGACTGCCCGCGTCGACGCCGGCGATCAGAAGTCATAGCCAAGCTGCAGCCCGACCGTGCGCGGCCGCAGCAGGTAGCCGAAGAAAGGACCGCGGTCGCTGAGTCCGCGCCAGGTGTATGCATCCTCATCCGTGAGGTTGCGTATGAACAGCTCCACGCTGAGGCTCTTGATCCGCACACCCGCGCGCGCATCGACTTTGATGTAGTCGCCGGCCCGCAGGACGGGCGTTTCCAGAAAATCGCCGTAGAACTTTCCGGTATAGAACGAATCGGCACGGACGAAAGCGGCATGCCCGGCGACGTCGAAGTCATACTGCGCGGCGAGATTCACGCTCGTCTTGGGCGAGCCCGGCAGCCGGTCGCCCTTGCGCCAGCCTTGTCCGGGTGCATCTTTGGACAGCTCCGCCCGCGTGTACCCCGCACCGAAATCCACGCGCAACCCCTGCGTAACGAACACGCTTGCCTGAAGCTCGGCCCCGTCGGACGTAGCCTCACCCGCGTTGGCCGTGTATCCGAACTGCTGCGCTCCGCAGGCAATCGCCGTACGTACCGGCAGCCCGTCCCAAGTGATGTGGTAGACGGAAGCATCGACGACCACGCGGCGATCGAAAAATGCCAGCTTCGCGCCGACTTCGTAGTTGTCGAGGAAATCCGAATCGACGTGCTGCGTGGACGCGATCGAGAGATTCGTCCCGTCAACTATTCCGTCATTGTTGGTATCGCAGGCGCCGGCATTGAGCGTCAGTCCCGGGCCGTCAGGCGGACCCAGCCGGAAACCTTGGCCCCACGACGCGTAGAGCAGCGTGTTGTCGGTAGGTTTGTAGCTGAGAATGGCCTTGAGCGTGGAACCGTCGTCGTCGCCACGCTGCGTCGTGGGAACGCCAGCCCCGGGCTGTACACCGTAGAGGCTGCCTTCCAGCAGCGTACGCTGTGTTTTGTCGTACTTGAAATATCGCGCACCCACGGTCGCAGTCAGCTTTTCCGTCAGGTCGTAGGAAATCTCGCCAAAGATCGCGCGCTGATCCAGCTCGCGCGCGGTGCCGGAAATCAGGATGGGGTTGAAGCCGAAGGGATTGGTTCCGCGCCGATAGACGGAGAGCGTGTAGTCGTCATCGACGTTTTCATAGTACAGGCCCGCCAGGAACTGGAAGCGCCCCGCGAGATGCGACGCAAGGCGCACCTCCGTGGAGAGAGACTCGAAATCGCTCGGACCCCTCCCCGACACCGGTCCGAGGAAGGGTCCGGAATAGTCATACGCGTAGATCGAGCCGCTATCGACCCAGGAAACCGCCGATGTGAGGCCCGCCCAGCCGAAGTCATAGTTCAGCGCGAGGTTGGTGAGATTGATCTTGGTATCGTTGACTTCCCCGGGCTCGTCGCGCACCTGCGCGAGCGGATCGATCGGCACCGTCGCCTGCTCATACTTGCCCAGCTCCTGCAGCGGCGTGCCATCCTGCTCGATCTTTTGTGTCAGGAAGTTCAAGGACAGATCGAAACGGCCTGTCGGCTGCCAGAGCGCGGCGAGACGGCCGCCCGTCGACACCATGTGGCCCACGTCGTCCTGCGAGAATCCGCGCACGTTGAAACCTGCGGCGTCACTCAGCGCGATGGTCGCGGGATCGTTTCCCGCGACGTTCCGGTAGAACCCGCTGTCCTCATAGCGATAGCCCACCGCACGCACTGCGAATTTATTCTCGACGACCGGGATGTTGACGACACCTTGGATCATGGAATTGTCGCTGCCCGCGCCGCTGGTATCCGAATAGGCTGCCGCGACCTTGCCGCTGAAGGTGTCGAGCTTCGGCTTTACCGGAATGATGCGCATCGTGCCGCCGAGCGAAGCGCTGCCGTAGCTCGTCCCCTGCGGTCCTTTCAACACTTCGATCCGTTCGATGTCGACGGGGCGCACGTCGATTCCGCTTTGTCCATAGCCAGCCGCTCCGGTGATCGGCGTCTCGTCGAAGTACGTCGCCACCGTCGCCGCATTGGTCGCGTTCTCGAATTCCGGCGAGGTGGCGATGCCGCGAATCACGATCGCGTTGCTCTGCGCGCCGTTGTCGATCTGGTTCACCCCCGGGATCGAGCGCAGGTAGTCCTCCATGCCGATCAGGCCGCGGCGCTCGATGTCCTGGTTGCCGATGACGGCGATGCTCATCGGCACGTTCTGGATGTTCTCGGCGCGCTTGGTCGCGGTCACGATGACTTCCTGGACGCCGGCCTGCGCCGATGAGTCTGGTTTGGAGTCCCCAGAGCCAGCGGTGTCCTGTGAGGTATCGGTACGGCCCGCGGCCTTGGCGAGCCTCAGCTGTTGATCGGCGACCTGAGTCGCGGTGGACGAAACTGCGCCGGAGCTGACGCTGGCGGCCGAACGGATCGCCACGGTGCTCGAGCCTATGACGTCGTAGGCCAGATTGGTGCCTTCCAGCAGGCGCCGCAGAGCGTCCTGCGCGGAGTACGAGCCGACGACGCCCTCGCAGGATTTTCCTTCCAGCAACTCCGCCGGGCTCGTGACCTGCACGCCCGACTGTGCGGAGTACTTGGCCAAAGCATCCGCCAGCAGCTGCGGGCCGATGCTGAAGGGAATCGTCTTCGACAGGTCCGCGTGCGCGGCGGGCGGCTGCAACGCGATCGCGACCGTCAAAGCCACCGCGACCAGCATCCGATACAGAAAGGTTGTTCGACCGGCACTCATGCGTGTATCCCCATGTGATGCAATAACTCAGCACCTGAGCGGCTGCAAGCCGCTGCGTCGTGGGCTGAGACGAAGTGGAATACGCAAGTGGCGGTTTATTTTCTTTTCACCCAGGACGCGCTAAAAAGATCGCCGTTTCCTCCGGCCCGTTCGTCCAGACCTCGAGTTCCGGCGAAAACTGCATGGCATGACCGCGAAACAGCCCGATCACCCTTCGCTTGCGCCGCTGACCGATGACGCGCAGCAGCAGCCGGCCGCGCGCACCCGGATGATCGAGCAGCTGTTCCGTGAACATAACGACACGCTCATTCGTTTCCTGCGCGCACGGCTGCGATCCCATCAGGCGGCTCGCGAGGTGGCTCAGGAGGCTTATGTCCGGCTGCTCAGCCTGGATGAGACCGGCGCGGTCAGTTACCTGCGCGCCTTCCTGTTCAAAATAGCCGAGAACCTGGCGGTCGACCGGCTGCGGCGGGACGACATCCACGAACGCGCCGCCCGGCTGCCGCTGTTCCAGGATTTCGCCGACACGCGCACGCCCGAACGGCAGACCGCCGCCGCGCAAACCGTTCAGCGGCTCGAGCGCGTGATCGCCGCCCTGCCCTTCAAATGCCGGCGCGCCTTCATGCTCAAGCGTTTCGAGGGCAAGGACGTCGCGGCGATCGCCGAGGAGCTGCACTTGTCCAAACGAATGGTCCGGGACTATATCGCCCGCGCGCTGCTGCAGTGCCGGGCCAGCCTGGATATGCCACCGCCCGCGTCGAAGGAGTCGCGTCATGACACGGATGACTGACACCGTCATTCAACAGACGGCCGCGCGGTGGCTGGCGCAGCTGCAGGATGCGGAAGTCACGGTCGACGAGATGCTGGCCTGGCAACGGTGGATGCGCGCCGATGCGCGGCACGCCGCGGCATTCGAGCGCATCGAAGAAGCGTGGGACGCATTGAGCGAGGCTTCGCCCGGGCGCATCGAGGCGATGAGCGCTGCCGCCGGTTCCTCTCACGCGACTCATGGGCGGCGGATGTATGCCTTTGCGCTCGCGGCATCGGCGGCCATCGGTGCAGTTGTCCTGGGATGGATACTGCTCGACCGCGGCGCTCTTCCCGGCTTCACCGGCGACTCCGCGGTGGTTCAGACAACCATCGGCGAGAATCGCACGCAATCCCTCGCCGACGGTTCCACCGTCATGTTGGGAGGCGATACGCGCGTCGAAGTCCGGCTCTCTCGCGGCGCACGGCAATTGATCCTGACGCACGGTGAAGCTTTGTTCATCGTCGCGCGCGATCCGCAGCGTCCATTCACGGTGCGCGCGGGCGATGCCACGGTGACCGCGACCGGCACGGCCTTCAACGTCCGGCGCAGCGACGACCGCGTCATCGTCGCCGTCATGGAGGGCCGGGTGCTGGTGGAGCCCGCGAAACCCGCGGCCGCGATGCAATGGCTGCGCTCTGCAGAGCCACCGCGCGAGCCGGTCCAGCTCGATGCCGGCCAGCAGACGACCGTCAAGCACTCCGTAGTACAGTCCGCGGTGCGATTGGAGGATCCGGCGGCTGCGACAGCCTGGCGCAACGGACTGATCTCGTTCCAGCGCGAGCCGCTGCGCTATGTCCTGCAGGACGTCAATCGATACGCCCGCAAGCCCATCGTGATCGAGGATCAGGACGTGGGCGAGCTGCGCATCACCGGCACGGTGATGGACGACAATGTCGGTGAATGGATCGGCAGTCTCGAGCGCGCGTTCGGCCTGCGCGCCGTGGAGGAGCCGAAGCGGATCGTGCTGAAGAAATAGCGGCGCATCCGGCCCGCCGGACGGCGTGCCATCGCGGCGTCTCTCTCATCACTCCGCAGCGCCGCTACTTCACTCCCAGCTGCTCGAGCATGAAATCGCTGCCATCCGTGTACACGCCCACCAGCTGTTCGAAGGTCTGATAAAGATCGTGCGTCTGCCCGGGATAGACCTGCTGTTTGAGTTTGACGTTAGGCCGTTTCGCCTGCAGCGCCCGCACGAGCGCGATGCCCTCATTCATGTCGACGTTCATGTCGTCGTCGCCGTGGGCCACGAAAACCGGTGACGTCCAGGTGTCGATGTGGCCCGTCGCCGAGTGGCTCTGCCCGAGCGCATCGGGCGCGGTATGCACTCCCGCCATGTCGAAACCGACGGTGAACAGGTCCGACCGCTGCGCCAGCGCGTTCGCGGTCATGTATCCGCCCCAGGACAACCCATAGATCCCGACGCCGCGCCGCGCATCCACATCCTTGCGTTTCATCAGGTATTTGGCGGCGCCGACGAAGTCGAGCAGCTCGGATGTGCCGGCAAAACCCCAGCCGGGCGCATTGCGGAAGGCCTCGCCGCGCATGATGCTGCTGCGGTATTCGACCGACAGCACGACACAGCCGCGGCTCGCGAGATACTGATTCATCTCATAGAGATACGTATACGCATCCATGTAGTGGAAGCCGGGCAGCATCTGCCGCCGGATGCCGCCGTGGGAGAAGATGATCGCGCAGCCGTTGGGTTGCCGCGGCACGAACAAATGTCCGTATGCGGTCTTGCGGTCCGCAGCGGGAAATTCCACCAGCTGCGGCTCCACGAGCATGGACGTGGGGAACGACGCGGGTACCGTGGGGAGCGCAGCCGCGACGGTGGCGCCGCCCACATCGCGAACCGCAATCGCCGGCGGATCCGCCCACCCTGCGCCGATGTAGGCGATCTTTCCGCCCGCCAGCGGTGTCGGCGACCACTGGCTCTTTTCACCGCGGGTCAGCGGCCGGGCCGGTGTGCCGTCGAAGCCCACCGCGGAGATGTGTCTGCGCCCGAGGTCGCCGATATTCGAGGCGTACACCAGTTGTTTGCGGTCGAGTGAAAGCGCGGCGGTCTCCACTTCACCATTGCCCGGCGTGAGCAGCGCTGCCTTGCCGCCCGACGCCGCCACCGAATAGAGATGACGCCAGCCATCCCGCTCCCAAACGAAGGCAATGCGATCGTTGGCCGACCAGAACATCTGGTCTCCATGCTGGCCGGGACTGTTGGATTGATCGAGCGGGTAATACACCGATCCGCGTCCTGGATCGGCCTGCCACACTTTGCGCGGCACGAGGTTCTTCAACTCGGCAACGTCGACGGTCCAGATCGACCAGGGCTCCTTCGAGACCATCGGGCCGCAATACCGGTACATGAGTCCGTCGGGGCAGGTATAGATCAGGCTCATGGCATCGTTGGACTCACGGCGGAAGGCCAGCCGCCTGCTGTCCGGCGACCAGGTCGGCGAGCGGGCAATGCCCGTGCCGCGCGGAATCACCACCGTCGTCTTACTGGCGAAATCATGAACCTCGATGTCGGTGCCGCGTTCGTAGGCCACCATCGCCCCATCGGGCGAGAAGCGCAGCCCGGAGCGCTCGTCCGCGAGGAACTCCTCGGGCGCGCCCACGCCCAACAAACGATCGCCCTCCCAGGTCAGCGCCGCCGCCATGACGGTGGCGCCGGAGCGCCACAGGATGTACCGGCTGTCGGGCGTGAACAAAGGATCGTTGCCGGCGCCGAGCAGGCGCGGCGCGTCGTCGCGTGTCCCGAGGATCCACACCTGCTGCTGCGGCATGTCCGCAACGGCGTTCGGATTGGGCGCATCGCCCTGTCGGTTCAGGTTGTCACCGCGCACGTATGCGGCGGCGGCGCCCGTTTGCGAGAGCGTCAGGTCCTTCAAGTCCTGGCCGTCGTCGCCGGCATAGTTGACGATGCGGCGCGCGGGCTCGCCCACGCGCAGAAAATAGATGTTCCGGTGCTGCGCTTCGCGCGTGACATAGCCGATCGACTGACCGTCTCCCGACGGCGCTGGCGGATAAACGAACGGCGCTGCGAGCACCGCGGCCATGGTAAAGCGCTCGGACGGGCGCAGCGGCGGCGGCTGCCACGCCTGCAGCTTGAGCCGCGTAACGGGGCGCGTCAGACGCGCGTCCGGCAGCCCGGCGAACTTGCGGGTAAAGGAAATCTCAGTACCGTCGGGCGACCACTGCGGATCGACATCGATGTTGAAGGAGGGGTCGACGTGCGAGATCTGCCGCGTGGCGATGTCGTAGACGCAGATGAATCCCCAGGTGTCGTTTGGTGAGCCGTCGTCCCGCCACGTGCGCGGGTTTTCGTACGCGATGCTCTTGCCGTCCGGTGAGAACACGATCTTGCCGACCGTGCCGCGCGTCGTCAGCAGGCGCATCGGTGCGGCCCATTCCGCGCCGGCGCTCGCACGCGTGGCGCTCAGGACGCTCTTGCGGTCCACCGCGGCCCACGCGGCGCGCAAGCCGTCCGGCGAAATCGCCGCCGAGGCTGGCGGCGCGTCTTTCTTCTCCGCTGAATCCGGCGCAGGAACGGGCACCGGCGCGGGAGGCTGTGCGCCGGCCGAGAACTGCATCAGCAGTCCGCCCAGCACCGCCGTTGTCAAGCAACCAATCGCAAAAATTCTGCCGGCCGGGTTTCTCATACGTTACACCGAATCTCCCGCCAGACGGGGATGCTGCAAGTAATAGCGGGTTGCGTCCTGGTACGCCTTGCCGAAAGTGAGCAGTTCGCTTTCGCCGAACGGGCGCGCGAACATCGTCACCGACTGCGGCAAGCCGTCGGCGGTGAATCCGCACGGCACGGCCAGCGCCGGATAGGTCGCGAGATTGGCCATCGAAGCGTGGCGGCGCGCGATGCTCTCCGGCTCCTGCGGCTTGGGCTGCGCCGGTTTGTCGTCCGGAGTTTTCGCCGCTTTGTCGTCGTTCGCAGCTTTGTTGCCTTCGTCCTCGGGAGGCGGATCCGGAAAGTCGACCGTGATCGGCGCGAAATAGACGTCCAGCCCCCGCGTGGCTTCGGCCAGCTTCATCATCAGCATCATGCGCACGCGCTGGGATTGCAGGTATTCGACGGCCGGGATCAGCCGCATTGCGCGGATGCCATGCACGCGGCGCTTGTCCCTGATCCCGATGTCCCGGCCCGTGCGGATCAGCTCCTCGAAGAATGCGGCCGATTCCACACCCACGGCCGCCCCGTCGACCATGAAGTCCGGCACCGTCACCGGCACGGGCTTCACGCCGAGCGCCCGGATCTGCCCAAGCAGCTGCGCGTTGCGCCGCCTGGCATCCGCATCGGTGATCTCATCGAAGGCATCTTTCAAGTAGCCCACCTTGAGCGTGCGCACGTCGCGCCCGGCGTTCCAGTTGAACGGCACATCGGCAACGCTCATATCGCGCCCGTCGACACGGGCAATTTCCTTCATCACCAGCGCGCAATCCTCGGCGTAGCGGCACAACGGCCCGGGACGGTCGATCGTCCAGCCCAGCGGCATCGCACCGTACCGGCTGATGCGCCCGTACGTGGGACGCAGGCCGGTGACTCCGCAGCGCGAGGACGGCCAGATGATGGAGCCATTGGTCTCCGTGCCCAGCGCAAATCCCACCAGGCCCGCGGCCGTCGCCGCCGCCGAGCCCGAGGACGATCCGCCCGCGCCTTTGGTGAGGTCCCACGGATTCCGGGTGCGCCCGCCAAACCAATAGTCATCGCCTGCCGCAAGCTCCGCGGTCGAGAGTTTGGCGATCAGCACCGCGCCGGCCCGGTCGAGCATCTCGACGACGCTGGCATCGTGGTCGATCACCTGGTCCTTGAAGATCGCCGAGCCCCAGGTCGTTTTGTATCCCTTTACGGCAAAGAGATCCTTCACTCCCCAGGGAATGCCGTGGAGCGGACCGCGATACCGGCCGGCCGCGATCTCTGCATCCGCCCGGCGCGCCTGCTCAAGGGCGCGATCCTCCAGCAGCGTGACGACGCAATTGAGAACGTCGCTCCGACCGAATTTCTTCAGGCGCCGCAGGTACAGCTCGGTCAGCGCGACCGAGGTCACCCCGCGTTTCTTCACCAGCTGCGCGAGGTCCGTGAGAGGCCAGAACGCAACCTCCTCGAGCGCGGCCGGACGCCTGACCTCGGGCGCGCTCATCCGGAACGGCTGACTTTCCTTGTTCACGTTCATGCCCGGCACGAGCGCACTGAAGTAGATCGGCGGCTCGACTTCGTTCGGGATGCCGATCTTGCGGATCTTCTCGAACCGCTCGAGGCTCTTGTTGACGCCTTTCAGCAGCTTGGCCTGGTCCTCCTCGCTGTATTCGATGCCGGCAACCGCCAGCGCACCCTTGAGCATCTGCGCGTCGATGCGCTGAGCGCTGGCTGTCTGCATTTGCCCCCACAGCACGCCCGGCAGCAGGCTGGCGCCGAGTCCGGTGCCGGAGAAATAGGCGATGAAGCGCCGACGGGTCACCTCGTTGTCTTTGTTGGCGGCGTGCGCGTCGAGCGTGCGTGTATTCAAGTTCAGCGTCCTCGGTTGAAGGAATCCGATCGATGGCCCCGATACCCACGACCGCAGGAGATCTCGATCGTTCCTCGAATCCGGCGAACGTGAGACTTCGCGGCCCTGGGCGGGCACAGTTTAAACGATGATCCGTAGCGTGGCCGCCCGGTCTGGGCAAGGCCGGATCGGCGCTATGGGGCGCCTTGCGGGACGGCTGTGATCCAGGCTAGCGGGTGTTCGACCCAGACCGAGGCTTGGTGATGAGCGGCGCTACCGGCAACACGTTGCGGTCGACGATCTTGCCATCCTTGATGACGGCATGGATGGTGCGATAGTTGCGCGCGCTCTCGAGCGGACTGGCGTCGAGGATCACCAGATCGGCGGTTTTCCCGGATGCGAGCGTGCCGACTTTGGCGTCCAGCTTGTACGCACGCGCGACGTTGCTGGTGATCGATTTCAGGATTTCCATCCGATCCATGCCTTCTTCTTCCAGCGCCACCAGCGCGTTGAAGTGGGCCGTGCCGAGCGCGGCGTGCAGGCTCGGATCCACCGCCTCGTCCGCCTGGGTTGCGGCAATCTCCTCGGCCGACTTGAGCCATGCTTCCGTGCCGGTGACCAGCGTGACGCCGGCCTTGATCATGTTGCGGCGATTGGTCTTGGCGACTTTCACGAAGCGCGTGAAATCATCCTGCGGCGCCAGTTTCTCGCGCGCTTCCAGATTGCGCTGGGTGATCGGGAGCACACCCACCGCGACGTGCCGCTCGACCAGCTTGCGCAGCGTTTCCGCGGGAATCGGCGCCGGTCCCGAGATATCCCCGTGGGTCAGCATATCGAGGCCGGCTTCGATCGCCAGATCGATGCTCTCTACCGACGTCGTGTGAGCCTGCACGCTCAGCCCGGCCCGGTGCCCCTCCTCCACGATGACCCTCTGCACACGCGGGGAGAACGCGATGAATTGCCCGATCGGATATCCGCCCTGCATCCAATGCCCGCTGGCCGCGTACTTGATGTAGTCCAGATCATGCTTCCGGATGTACTCGCGAACGGCTGAGCGCACTTCCTCCGGCGTCATCCATTGCAGGCGGCGCCCGGTTCCTTGTTCCCATTCCTCGTTGATGCGACTGACGAAGTCCTTGCTGACTTGAGCGCCGACGTCGAACGAATCCGCGGAGAACATGCCGTCGAAGCCGATGATATTCCCGCCGGCGTAGATCGAGCTGCCCGGAACAGCACCCGTCCTGATCGAGTCGCGGGCCTTCTGAACCGGCGCGTGGGAACGCCATGTCGCGAAGACGCCGGTTATCCCTCCGGTGAGCGCCAATTGCGCGCCTTCGACAAAGATCTGGTCGTAGCGGCCCTCGTACTTGACGAGGTTCTCCACGGTGGTGCCGAACCAGGCGAGATTCACTGCATCGATCAATCCCGGGATGACGAACTTGCCGCGCGCCTCGAGCCTCTCAGCTCCTTTCGGCACCGTAACGCGCTGCGCATTGCCGATCGCGGTAATCCGGCCGCCATCGATCAGCACCACGCCATCGGCTATCGGCGCCCCGCCGGTACCGTCAATGATCGTCGCCCCAACAATAGCCAGTGTTTGCGCCCAGGCCGGCGCGCAGAACGGCAGCAGTACGGTGAGCGCCAGCGCTGCCCGGCGTGTGAGCACTGACATCAGAATTCCTTGGCGATGTTCAAGCCGATCATGCGCGGCTTGATGTACACGAAGCCGAACGGCGGGAAATCGCCCTCACCGCCCGAGATCATCGCTCGTTTGTCGGTGACGTTCTGGACGTACAGGCCCAGGGACCACGTGTCGTAGCTCACTCCGGCGCGCACGTCCGCGGTGGTGTACGCCGGAAAACTCACCCGCTGGCCGTTCGCGGTGAAAAACGAATAGTTCTGGCCGACGTATCTCACCAAGCCGCCGATATATCCGGTCATGACGCCGCCGAGCGGGAACTGCTGCTCCAGCGAGAAATTACCCGACACACGGCTGCTCAGCGGCAACCGGTCGCCTGGGCGTCCAAGCAAAGGGCTATTGACCGGGAATGGCTCGGTGAGGACGGCATCGTTCCAGACAGCCCACCCGGCGATGGTGAGGCCGCGTACCGGCTTGACCTCGATCGACAGCTCGGCGCCCTGGCTCTTGGCCCCGCTGCCATTGGCCGTATAGCCGGAGAAGGTTTGCAGGTTGAGCAGGTTGATCTGGATGTCCTGCCAATCGATGTAGTACACGGAAGCGTCGAAGGAAAGCTTGCGGTCGAAAAGGCCGCCCTTGGCGCCGATCTCATAATTGTTCGTCTTGTCGGGATCGAAAGTCGGCGGCACGGTGCCGAGCGGCGCGATATTCGGTCCGCCCGCGCGATAGCCGGATGCAAAGCGCGCATACATCATCAGGTTCGGCGAGACCCTCAGGCGCGGCGTCACGAGGTACGTGAAAGCGTTGGCGCTCTCCGTGAGTTGTGGAATGAAGAAGCCCGCACCGAACGGCCCCGAGCGGGTCTCCGTGTAGGTTTGTCCCATGTGGCTCTCGCGAGCGCCGATCTGGACGTCGAATCGATCCGTGAAGTGATAGGTGAAGTCAGTGAAGCCGGCATACTCCGTGTATGTGGTGGGGAAATCGTCGATGAGCGCTTCGACGACCGTCCGGCCCGTCGTCGCATCGACGGCCAGGAACTTCGCGTTGTACCGGGTGCTCTCGTGCGTGTAGAACGCGCCGAGCAGCCATTCGATCTTCGGTCCAATCGCAGCGAGCAGACGAAATTCCTGTGAGAACTTCCCGGCACGGATGTTGGTAGTGTTGTTGGCGCCGGGCACGCCGAAGACGGCCTGCATCGTGCCGCCCAGCAGGTAGCTGGCATCGAATGAATTGGTCGACTCATTGATGCTGTATCCACTGATGGCGGTCAGCTCGGTTTTGCCGAGGTCTGCTTTCAGCCTGACGTTGTAGGCCTGAATCTCCCGCTCGTACCCGCCGGCATCGAGGATGTTGTTCTGCTGCAGCTCGCCGAGGCCCGGGAGAACGAATGCCACGTTCGATCCATCGCCTTTGTAGTCCTGGTATAAGGCGCTCGCCCGCACGGAGACGGTATCGGACGGCATCCATAATGCAGAGACCCGGCCGCCGCTCACGCGCTGCTCGTTCACCCCTTCGCGGCCCAACACGGGGTTGTCGATGTAACCGGGCTCACGGCGCGTAAATCCGCTCGCGCGAACTGCGAAAGAGTCGCTGACCGGCAGGTTGAAAGAACCGCGTACGTTGTAGCCCAGCTCATCTCCATTGTGCACGCTGGTAACTCCAGTCTGGACGCGGCCACTGGCACGTTCCGTCGAAGGATCCACTGCGACCAGCTTTAGAAGGCCACCAAGGCTGTTCGCGCCATACAGCGTGCCCTGCGGCCCGCGCAGCAATTCGATCTGCATGAGATCCGCCGGATCGATGTCAGGGGCGACGCTACCGCCGCCGTTGCCCGTCGAGGTCGTAATCGGTACGTCGTCGAACACGAGGCCCGCCGTGGGATTGCCGCCGCCAGAGTTCAGGCCGCGGATGGTCAGCAGCTGCGAGGACTGGATTCCCGTCGTTACTCTCAGCCCCGGCACCATGGTGGCATATTCCTCGATCCGCAATTGATTGCTCTGCAGAAGAGTGTCCGCGCTGATCGCTGTCACGGGCACGGGCACATCCTGCAGACGCTCGGTCCGCTTCTGCGCGGTGACGATGATTTCCTGCACTTTGTCCGAGGAAGTGTCCGTGGAGCCCGCTGCATCCCGTGAGGACTGCGCGTCCGTCACCGGCTGCAGGATTGAAGCGCGCTCGCTGGCGCGGGCGAGTCGCGAGGATTCCAGCGCGGCGGCGCCGGCACTGGGTTGACCCGCTTCGTTCACTGTGTCGATCGCCACGGTATGCTCGTCCGTGAACCAATACTTGAGCTCGGAGCCGCCCAGCAGAATCTTCAGAGCGCTCTCGGGTGTCAGGCTTCCGGTGAGCGCGTTGGACGTTACCCCTTCGGCTGCGTCGGTATAGAAGACGATCCTGAGTCCGGACTGCTCGGCGAACGCGTTGAGCGCGTGGTTCAGCGGCTGGCGCGGGACGTTGTATTTGATTTCCCGCTGCAGGAGCGATTGACCCCAGGCCGCGCCCATGAGCACCAGGAGGCCAATTCCGCCTGCAATCGAACGCGCACGTGGCATGAGGGTCGCTCCTCTATCATTGTCGTTTTGCCGTCGCGGCGCCCCGCGGGCGCCCGAGCGTGATAGAGGGTTTTTCACGCCGATACAGGACAAGTTGCCTCACAATACCGGCGCCTGTCCTGTTTTGGCGTCCCGGACACTCTATATCTATCCGGGGGGAAATCCATCTCAGGCATATCCGCTGTGGCAGTGCGCAAGACAGACGAAAATCAGGAGGGGGTCCACGATCCGGCCGATGCCGGTAAGCTGTATCCCGCTCACCTGCACCGCTATCTTTTGGGGCGGCTTCGCAACCGCGAGGACGCCGCGGACCTCGCCCAGGAAGCATACCTGCGCTACCTGCAGCTGCCCGACACGGGCGCGGTCCGCAAACCCAGCGGCTACCTGTTCCGGATCGCCTTCAACTTGATTTCCGAATGGCGGCTGCGGCGCGATCGCTCGCCCGTCACCTTCAGCTCCGATCTCTCCGAGAAACGGTCCCCCGCCTGGCCGGACCCCGCAGCGGACAGTCTCGAGCAGCTGATCAGCCGCGAGCGGCTGGAGAAGGTGCTCGAACATATTCCAGTGACCTATCGACGGGTTCTGCTGATGAGCAAATGCGACGGGCTGTCGAACTCACAGATTGCCGAGCGGCTGAAGATCACGCCGGATACCGTCGCCCGGTATCTGGTGCGGGCCACCGCCTTCGCAAGGAAAGCGCCATGGGACTAGAGCACGAGGAAACCTCCAGGGCCTCCGAGGAGGCCGCCTACTGGCTGCACCGCTTGCGGGAAGACGACACGCCGCAAGCCCATGCCGAATTCTCCGCCTGGATCAAAAAAGCCGCGGTCAACGTGCAGGAATTTTTGTTCGCGCAGGCCGTGTGGCAGGAGCTCGATCACGTCGATGCTCAAATGCGCGCCAGGTTGTGGTCGGCCGAAGACGGCAGTTCCGTATTGGATTTCCGCGGCGCGCGCAGCGCCGCCGCGACTGCGAGGCACGCAAAAGATGGCGTGCGTCGCCGACCGCAGCGGCCACGCTCCTGGACCATTGCAATCGCAGCCGCGTGCGCGGCGCTCGCGATTGGCGCACTCTTGATCCTGGGTGTAACTTGGGGCGGCAGCGTTTATACGACCGCCATCGGCGATCAAAAAGCCATCAAGCTCGCCGATGGCTCCGTCGTTCACTTGAATACTCATTCCCGCGCAGAGGTACGCTACGGCGATCACGAGCGTGTCGTGCGCCTTGTGCAGGGCGAGGCCCTGTTCGTCGTCGAACACGATACCTCGCGTCCCTTCTACGTGCTCACCGATAGCGCCCGCATCCGCGCGCTCGGCACGCAGTTCAACGTATACCGCAGCAGCACGACCGAGACCCGTGTCGCGGTGGTAGACGGAGCGGTACAAGTCTCGTCACCCACAAACGATGCAGCACCGCCGGCAAAACTGGCGGCGGGCGACGAGGCCAATGTCGCCGCCGGCCACATCATCAAAAGCGCCTCGCCGGACGTGCAGCGGGCCGTGGCATGGCGCGCACGCCGGTTGATGTTTCCCGGCGACCCGGTGGGCGTCATCGTCGAGGAGTTCAATCGCTACAGCCGCGTCCCCATCCGGATCGAAGACGCGACCTTGCGCGCCCGACGCATGAGCGGTGTATTCGATGCCGACGACCCTGGACCGCTACTCCAATATTTATCGCGCGACCCGAACGTGGTGATCGAAAAAAGCGACCGTGAGATCGTCATCCACAGCCGTTGACTTTCCAGCGTCAACGCACCCGCGCAGACTCCGGGTGGGAGAGATACCCACAATTTTCAAGAACCGGCGAACATATGGTGACTAACAGCTTTGGAGCTGTTCGCCAACAGAGGCCAGGGCAGACACGGCACGGCCGAATTGAAAATTGTGGATATCTCTCCCACCCGGAGTCTGCGCCCCGCCACCCCTACCGACCTATCATTCTTAAGGCTGCAACCCCTCCACCACCGGCAACACCAGATGCGACGCCGCCCCCGCCGACCGATAAACCTTCTGCGTCGCCTTCCGATACTCCTCCGGCTTCGCACGATAGATATTCGTGAACGTCTGCGGATTGCGGTCGATCGCCGGAAACCAGGAGCTGTGCAGCTGCACCATGATCCTGTGGCCCTTCTTGAACGTATGGAACTTATCCCAGAGGTTGAACTTGATCGGCGTCACCTTGCCCGGCTCCATCGGCTCCGGTTTTGACAAGCTGTTGCGGTACTTGCCGCGCATGACCTCCACGCCCAGCAGCATCTGATATCCGCCCATCTTCACCGCCTTCGGCCCTTCTTCGTTGTTCGGCGCGTCCGGCGGATACACGTCGATCAATTTCACGAACCAGTCCGAGTCGGTGCCCGTGGTCGAGACGAACAGATCGGCCAGGATCGGCCCCGCGATCGTGACATCTTCCTGCAGAACTTCCGTTCGATACGTCAGCACGTCCGGCCGCGTCGAAGCGAACCGCTGGTCGCCGACCATGTACTCGTACCCCAGCTCGCGCTGCACATCCGCGGTATAAGGCACGGGTTTGTTCGGATCGCTGACATAGCTGTCGAGCGCGGACTCGCCCTGCTCCTTCGGCGGATCGAATGACAGCGTCGAGTCCGCTCCGAGGTAGAGATTTTTCTTCCTGACCTCTTTGGGCGGCCACTGCGGCAGGCGGTGCCAGCGGTTCGCGCCGGTCTCGAACACGATGGCCTCCGCCGGCGACCAGTCACCCTTGTCCTTCAGGTAGTGCTGAAAGAACGGGAAAATGATCTCGCGCTGAAAGTACTCCGAGGTCTTGGAGCCGAACTGGATATCGCCGAGCTTCGAGCCGTCATCGCGCGCCCAGCCGCCGTGGCGCCACGGGCCAGCCACCAATGTGCTCTGGTTGCCGGGATTCCTGCGCTCGATGGTTTGATAGGTCTCGATGGCGCCGTACGGATCGGGCGAATCGAACCAGCCCGCCACGTTCAGGACGGGAATGGTGATGTTCCCCAGCGACCGTTCCATGTTGCGCGCCGCCCAGAAGTCGTCGTAGTCGGGATGATTGATGATGTTGTCCCAGATGTGGGTGAGCTTGCCGCTGAAGTATTTTTTGTTGAGATCGGAAGTCGGACCGGCATTCAGGAAGAACTCGTAGTTGGACGGCGTGCCGAAGTCGATCTTCTCCGGCCTCTTGCCATTGAGCTTGGCGCGCTCGGGACCGCTGACGAGGCTCATCATGTACCACCACTCGACCGCCGTGAGGTAGAACGCCCCGTTGCGGTGATCGTCGTCGCCGACGAACGGGTCGAAAGTGGTCGCCTGCGGCGAGGCGGCTTTGAGCGCCGGATGCGGCTTGATCATGCCCATCACCGTGTACCAGCCCGGATGCGAGATGCCCCACTGGCCGACGCGACCGTTGTTGTTGGGGATGTTGTGGATCAGCCATTCGATGGTGTCGTACGTATCGGTCGATTCGTCGGTCTGGTTCTCCGCGGTGCGGGGTGGGTGCAGATTCACCCACTCGCCCTCGGAACCATAGGTGCCGCGCCCTTCCTGGAATACGAAGATGTAGCCCTCGCGCAGGAACTCCGGCCCCGGCGCGATCGACTCGCGATACTTGTCCGCGCCGTGCTCGCCCGATGAATACGGCGTGCGCATCATGAGCATGGGGTACTTTTGCCCCCTGTCCTTGGGGCTGTAGACGGCGGTGAACAGTTTCACCCCGTCGCGCATGGCGATCTGATACTCCGCCTTGTCGTAATGCGCTTTGACGTCGAAAGCCTCGTTGGCCGCAGCCGGCGCACTGCCCTGCTGGGGAGCGGGCGTCTGTTTCGTGCATGCGGGCAGGAAGGCGCACGCGGCCAGCGACAAGGAAACGACGGCGAGTCGGCCAATCGGGTTTCGCAGCATGGTGTTCTCCGAATACCGACCCCTGTCGGCGCGGCTAAGCTACAAAGGACGACCCCCGTGGCGTCAAACCAGATTTACTAATCGGCGCTTTATCAACGCTAACGTGTCCGGGGGTCGTGCGTGACGTTACTTGCCTCCGAGGGCCTTCAAGGCATCCCGGGCCTCGCGATTATCGGAATTCAGCCGCAGCGCTTCCTCATAGAGGGCGCGTGCCTTCCGGTTGTCGCCCATCTGCCCATAGAGATTGCCGAGGCTGCTGCGTGCGTGCGATGAGGTCGGGTAGTTGGCGATATTGAGTTGCAGGTAAGCCAGCGCCAGGTCGGACTTCTGGAAGAATCCGTAGATCGCATGCGCCAGCTGGTCGACCTCCTGCTCCGGCGGGAGCGCCGGGTAGCCCAGGCGCTCGGACACCGCCCTGAAATGCTCTTTCAAATCCTCGACGTCGTCCTTGTAGAAATACTGGTCGCCGGTCTTGTAGCCCTCGAATACGTGCAGCAGGCCGTAGTAGAGGGTGGGCAGCGGCACCGAGCCATGGTCCTCGCCGCTGAAATGCTGCAGCTTCACCTGGAGATTGGACGATTTCTGTCGCTGCAGCAGCTCCGCAAAACGCATGTTGCCCAGGATCATGGCGCTGCTGTCGTGCTCGCCGATGGTGCGATGGTCCGCCAGCGACATGAACACCCGCGTCGAACGCGCCGGCGCGGCGATCGGGCTGTCCTCGAGGCGCTTGACCATGAACTGATCCTGCCACCACAGGCTCGAATCGATCGCGATGTAGCCCTGGTACAGCCCGGGCTGAGACAGGAGGCTGTGCAGCACCGTCAATCCGCCGAGGGAGTGCCCGACGAAAACCCGGAACGGCGCGGTGCGATAGTCCGCCTCGATGCGCGGCATCAGCTCCTTGCTGATGAATTGCAGGAACCGGTCGCCCCCGCCGCTGGGCTCCATCATCTTGCTTTCCTTGCCGCGGATGTCGGTGTTCGAATGGGTGGGCGTCAGGTCGCGCATCCGGTTGGTGTTGGGGATGGCGACGACGATCATGCCGGGGATCTGATGGTTCGCCTCGCTCATGAAATTGACCACGCCCGAGGCGGAGTGGAAGTGCGCATCGCCATCGAGGATGTACATCACCGGATAGCGCACGGGACCGTAGAGCTTGTCGTTGTAGGCGGTGGGCAGGTAGACCCAGTAGTCGCGCTTCTCCTTCATGACGGCGGAGTCGAGGGAGAACTTGTGGCCGATGACGACGTCGGTCGGACGGGTGGCGGAGATGGAGGCCGTGGTGAAAAGAGCGAGGGTCAGAGCGAACAAAGAGGCCGGAATTCGCGGCATGGGGGGCACCTGAAGGCGACTTGCATCAGTCGAGGGGCCGCACTATTGCAAGGGTTGGACAGGCATGCAAGAGAATGACCGCGGATCGAGGCGCGAGCAAAGGCCCCGCTCTTCAGATTCCTCTCACCAGCTTGCAGGCGCGGTCAGGACTGGCTTTGCCGGCAGCGCGTTCCTGTCGACCACCGTTCCCGCCTTCACGATCACGTGAATGCTGCGATAGTTCGCGGCGGCCTGCAGCGGGTTCTTATCGAGCAGGAGCATGTCCGCCATCTTGCCGGGTTCGATCGTCCCAAAGTCCTTGTCCAGACCGTAAGCCGCTGCGACGTTGCGCGTCGCGGCTCTGAGCATCTCCATGGGCGCGCAGCCCCTCTCCTCCATTGCTTCGAACCAGGAGAAGTGGCCCGTGCCCAGGTCGAAGAGATTGTCTTCACCGAGCTTTCCGTAAGTGCTCAACCGCTTGCTCGACGCGGGGTCGGTGAGGATCTGCGGCGCGAAAAGCGCTCCGTCATTGGCGAGCACCAGCACCACGCCGCTGCGGATGAAATTGTCCGCATTGATGCCGGATGACTGCCACATCGAGTAGCGCGTATCGGCCGGGTCCATGCTCCCCAGAATGATTTCCAGCCGCCGTTGCTTCTGTGGAAAAACGCTGACGCCGATTCTCCGGCTCGCCATCAACTCGAGGAGCGGGGCAGGAATGGGCGCGGGTCCCGTGAAGTTCGCGTGCTGAATGAGGTCGCAGCCTGCTTCGACCGCTGTCTGCAGTCCTTCCACCGTCATCGTATGAGCCTGCGCCGTGATGCCGGCACGGTGGGCTTCCTCGACCATGAGCCGCTGCGTACGCCCCGAGAACGCCAGGAAGCGGCCCGGAACATGATCGTTCGAAGCATATTTGATGAAGTCGATGCCCTTTTGGATGTAGGTGCGGACCTCGCGCGCGACCTCCTCGGCCGGCAGCCACATCAGATCCCGCCCCACATTCTCGACCCACATCGAGTTGATTCGTTTGGCGAGCGCGGCGCTGGCCACGGTGGAGGCACTGGCGGAGAAGTCCGGCGAGAACGGCCCGTCGAAACCGATGATGTTGCCGGCGCAGAAGATGCGGCTGCCGGCGGTCTCGCCTGCGTTGATCCGGTCGCGCACCGCCACCAGGGGCTGGCGCGGTCCCCAGGTATCGAACACCGTCGTCAGCCCGTTTTTCAGCGCGACCTGCGCCGCCTCGGCGATGAGCTCCTCGTAACGGCCCATGTAGCGCACGAGGTTCTCGAGGCGCACGTCGTTGAGGAGATGGACGTTGCCATTCATGAGCCCGGGGATGACGTATTTCCCGCGGCCATCGATGACCCTGGCCCCTGGGGCAACCCGCAAAGCATCGGGGCTGCCGATGGCTTTGATCCTTCCGCCTTCGATCCAGATCGACTTCCCTTCGACCGGCCTCTCGGCGAGGCCATCGATGACGGTCGCACCTGAGATGATCGTCGAGCTGCTCCGGCCGCCTTTGCCAGCCTTGGGAGCCGCCGCCACGCCCATGACCCCCGCGCCCGCCAGCAACGTCCCGGCGCCCATCGCGGACGCGATGAAATCCCGCCTGTTCATCGGCCGCCGTCAAAAATCATAGACCAGTTGCATGCCGACGGTGCGCGGTCTCAACCGGTAGCCGATGAGCGTCTCCGGCCGGAAATTGGAGCGGCTGGTGAACGCATCCTCATTCGTTACATTGCGCACGTACAGATCGACGTTGATCCGTTCGAGCGCGATCCGTCCGGAGAGATCGAGCTTCACATAGTCGCCGGCCTCGGTGGTCGGCCGGCCCGGCAGGCTGATGAACAAAGAACTGACGTAGATCGTGTCCGCACGGAGCGATGCGTTGCGGCCGCCGATATCGAACTCATACTGCAGCCCGAGATTGGCGTTGACCTTTGGAGAGCCCGGCAGCCGGTTGCCGGCGAAGGCGCCGATGCCCGGCGCATCTTCGGTGAGCCTCGCGTTGATATAGGACCCGCCGAAATCGATGCGTACGGGCGCGGTGGGGCGGAAGCTCGCCTGGAACTCGACACCGTCGGAGCGCGCGACGCCGGCGTTGGCGGTGAAGATCGAGAGGCACGGCGGACGGAAGGACACGGGAATGCCGGACCACTCGACGCGGAACACGGCCGCATCCACGGACAAACGGCGGTTGGGCGTGGCGAATTTGGCGCCGAGCTCATAGCTGCCGACGGAATCGGAGTCGACGAACTGAGATTGCTCGATCGTCATGTTGGTGCCGTCGATGACGCCGTTGCCGTCCAGGTCGCACTGCGCGGGGTTCGCGCCGCCTTGCGGCTTGCCGAGACGGAAGCCTTCCGCCCAGCCTGCATAAACGAGCGCATTGTCGCTGGGCTTGTAGCTCAGGTTGGCGCGCAAGTTGGTGCCGGAGGCGTCGATGCCGCGCCGCAGGACGACACCGGCGCCGAACAGCGGACCGGTCCTGTCGGTGAACACCGAACGATCATATTTGTAGGCGCGTATGCCGCCGGTAAGCGTGAAGCGCGGCAGGAACTGCCACGAGACCTCGCCGAAGGCGGCCTTCTGCTCCAGATCGTCGTCATCGGCCACTACGCCGAGAAACCGCACGCCCGGAACGAGACTCTGGGCGAGGTTGCCGTCCCAGATGTAGCGCTCGTCGATGTCCCGTTTGATCTTCTCGCCGTAAATGCCGGCGAGGAAATTCCATGCGCCGCTCAGCTTGGTCGCGAGGCGGATCTCACCGACGTACTCGCGATGAGGCGTGGTGCTGCCGAACGACAGCGATTGTTTGGGCTGGCCGAATATGGTGTAGGGAAGCGCCAGCGACGCCTCGCTCTTGACGTAGGAATACGTGGCCAGCAGATCCGCCCATTGCAGGTCGTACTCGGCCACGCCGTTGGCGAGGTCGATGGTCGTATCGTAGTACCCGCCGTTCTGTCCGCGATGGACGAACTCCGGCGCGACGCGCAGCACCGCCTGTTCATACTCTCCAATGTTTTGCAGCGGCCAGCCGTCGGTTTGGTTCTTCTGGCTCAGGTAGGTCAGTGTAAAGCGCAAATCGTCGGTGGCCTGAAACAACGCCGAGATCCGTCCGCCGGAAGCATAGTAGGCGCCCACTTCGTCCTCGTCGGTCGCCAGGGAAGACACATTGAGTGGAGCGACTACGTTCGCCTGGAACGTCGGATCGGAGCCCGCGCGATTGCGATAGTAGCCGCTGTCCGAAAACGCATAGGCCGCGCCGCGGATCGCGAGCTTGCCGGCGATCAGGGGAATGTTGCCGACGCCCTGGAACATGTAGTTTTCGCCGCCCGTACCCGACGTCATCGAATAGCCGGCGCCGAGCCGACCCTCGAACCGGTCGAGCTTGGGCGCCACCGGGATCGTGCGCACAGCGCCGCCCAGTGACGAACTGCCGAACGCCGTGCCCTGCGGCCCGCGCAGCACCTCGACCCGCTGGATGTCGACGAGCTTGATATCGACATTCGATCCGCCGTGGAACCCGCCCGTACCCGTCGTCGGAGTTTCGCCGAAGTAGGTCGCGGTCGTCGTGCCGGCTCCGAAACCTTGCGCATAGACAGCGGTCTCGATGCCGCGGATGACGACCGCCTGCCCTCCATAGGCATACGATTGGCTCGCTCCCGGGATCCCGCGCAGATAATCCTCCGCGTGCACCAGTCCGCGCCGCTCGATGTCCTCCGCGGTCAGCACCGCGATACTTGCGGGAACGTCCTGCAGACGCTCGGTGCGCTTGGTCGCGGTGACGAGCACTTCCTGAACGGATTGCTCCGTGGCTGCCTTCGTCTGCTGCGGAATTCCGTTTTTGTTTTGCTCGCTCCCGGCCTGCGCGAGCCGCACGCCGGCCTTGCTTGCGGCCGCCTGCAGTGGAATCGCGGCGGCGTCATCGTAGTTCGCGGACAGCGGATTCTTGGGCGGAACTATCGTGATCGTGCGATTGCCCACCAGCTTGTAAGTCAGGTTCGTATCGCTGAGCAGCAGGTTCAGCGCCGCCTGCAGCGGCATGTTGCCGGTGACCGGACGCGTCGTATGGGCGGGCAAGGAGCCCGTCGGAACCACCAGCTGCAAGCCGGTTTGTTTGGAGAACTCCAGGAGCGCCGCTTCCAGCGGCTGGGCGGCGATGTCGAGATTGACCGAGTCGGCCAGGTCATCGGCCGCGGCCCCGACGGCTGTCGTCAATGCAAGGGTCAATGCAGCGGTGAGTCTCGCGAGAAGCGTGGTGGTGCGTTTCATATGGCCCCCGGCAGTCTGATTTGGGGCCCTAAGACGCCGGCGGCTCCGAAAGCGGTACTCGCATCGTAAAAATCCCTCAGCGTGTTCTGATGACCAGACCGTTGCCGCGGGCCGTGACCGTCACGGGGAGCGACTCGGGCAGAGCGTGCAGCCACTCGTCGATATCCGTGCGGTTGACCGCGCCGCTGAAACGCAGATTCGCGGCGGCTCCGTCCGCGACATCGATAGGGCGGTCCGTGTAGCGGATGAGGTCGTCGATGACGGATTGCAGCGGCTCGTTGCGATACACCAGCCAGCCCTCGCGCCAGCGTGGGCGCTCGCGCGCGTCCTGGGTCGCGGTTGGCGCCAGTGTCGCCGGCAGGACTTTCCTGCCGTACACGATCTGCTGGCCGGAGCGCACGCGCTGCTCGCCGTCGCGCTTCGCCTCGGCCTCCTCGACTTTGACGGCGCCTTCGGTGACGACGACCGTCACCAGATCGCGCGAGGTGTGGACGTTGAATTGCGTGCCGACGGCCGTGATCATGCCGTTGCCCGCGCGCACGGCAAACGGACGCAACCGGTCTTGCGCCACGTTGAAATAAGCTTCGCCGTCCGTGAGCCGGATCGCGCGCCGGTCCCGGGTAAAGTCCACGACCAAACGCGACTTCGCGCCCAGCGACACGCGCGAGCCGTCCGTGAGCGCGATTTCCAGATGCTCGCCGGTGCGCGTCACATATTCGCCGGCGAATGAGCCCGGCGGCGGCTTCGTCAGGAAGAGGAGCGCGGCGACGGCCAGCATCACCGCCGCCGCCAGCGGCAGTCCCACGGACAAACGACGCGCCCGGAATGGCGCGGCTTTCTTCGGCGCGGGCGCAGCAGTCTTGAGCGCCGCGCCCAGGTGCCAGGCCTGCGCCACCGCTTCGAACGCGAGGCGATTGCCCTCGGATGCTTCCAGCCACCGCAGCCAGGCCTGCAGCGTTTCTTCGTCGGGCGCCTCGTCCTCGCGGATCGCGACGAACCATTCGGCGGCCTCGTCCCTCTGCGCGCGGCTATACACACTCATGGCTCGACTCCATCCAGGCGTGCGCGTACGTGACTCAAGGCGCGGGCGATATAGCGGCGGATCATGCGAGGTTGCAGCCCCATGCGCGCAGCGATCTCGTCGCTGGAAAGCTCGTCCACTCGCTGTAACAAAAATGCCTCGCGGCACTTGGGCGGGAGCTCCGCGACCGCCGCACGCAACACTGCCACCTCCTGTTCGCTGGCGAGCTGGCGCTCAGGCGACAGCTCGAAAACGGCCAGCTCGGGATTGCTCAACGCCGCCGGGCGTCCGCGCCGGCCGCGCTGCCGCAGCCGGTCGACCACCAGGTTCGCCGCCGTCTTGAACAGGAACGCGCGCAGGTAGCTGATGGTCTCCGGATGATTCAGCCGCAGGAGCTGGACATAGGCTTCCTGCGCAATCTCGCGCGCCTCCTGCTCCGACCCCAGCCGGGCGGCGATGAAGCGCAGCAGCGCGGTATTGTGGTCGCGGAAAAGCCGTTCTATTTCAACGGCTTTCCCCGCCGCCGCGCCGGCGGGCGGCTGGGGCTCGAAAACAAGGTCCGGGTCGGGCGTCATTGTCGGGTCGCTGGGCACACGAGCGGTGACCCATTAGACGACGGCGGGGGGGAAAGCGGTACTGAGCGGTACTGGAGTATGAAAGCGCCGATTTCTCTCCAGACATCCCCCTCTTCAGACCACAGTCTGGCTCTTAATGTCCTTCGGAGACCGCGTCAGAATTTCCGGCGTTTTCCGCGCCACGACCGTGTCGTCGATGCGGAATCCGCCTAAACCGTACTCCAGCAGGGAGGGCTCGACGGACGTGACCATGCGTTCGGGGAGCGGATTCGTGTTGAATGCCATGTCGGTCGGGGTGTCATGGCCAGGTAACCCGAGGCCGTGCCCCGTACGATGGAGTACGAGGTCAGCCAAACCGAGGCGCTCGAAGACGGTTAGCGACGCGCTGTCGATGCCAGAGATCGGCCTGCCGGTGACGACAGCTTCGCAAGCGGCTTGCTGAGCCGCGTACACCGCCTCGAACAATCGAGCCTGGCGCTGCGAGGGCTTGCCGCAGAACCAGGTACGCTCGTTCTCGATGTAAATGCCATCGAGCGCCGGCGTGACGTTGTTGATCAGCACGTGGCCCTTCTCGATCTTCGCACCCGAAAGGTTGCCGAACGCGCTGCCGGCGCCGTGCGGGGAAGCGGTGATCGGGCCGGAGAGCGTCCAGCACGGAATGGTGATGTCCGCTCGTGGAAAGCGGCGGGTAGCCTCCGCGTAGCCGAGCGCCGTCATGCTCATGTCCAGCTCGCCGACCAAGCGGCCCGGGCGGATGTTCTCGCGATAGCGCGCCTGGATCCAATCGGCGAGCGAGGCCGCTTCGCGCATCACCGCCACTTCTTCCTCGCTTTTGATCAGCCGCAAGTCGTCGATGTCCCGCGCGATGTTCTGAATCTGCAGTTGTGGGAGCGGCTGCAACACGGCGCGCAGCCCTTCGCTCTTGATGCCGATGCGGGCTCGTGCCAAGCCTGCTTTCTCGAACTTAGCGATGAGCAGGTCCTTCGGCATGGGTCCGGCTTTCTCACCGACCGTGACATCCGTGGGCCACAAGCGCTTCGTCGTGGCTTGATAACGCCAGCCGTTGGCGGACGACTTCGGCAGGATGAGAAAGGGCTCGCCACTGCGCGGGACGACGTAGAGCCCGCCGCTGCCGTTGAAGTTGGCCGCGAACTTCAGGTCCAGCCAGGAAGAGAACGCCAGGGCGTCGAGTCTCTTGCGATCCATGAGCTCGCGCATCAACTGCGTGCGGTGAGCGAGCGTCGCCGCGCCGACCATCCATACGCGGTTGCCAGTGGATGTTTGACCAGCCGCGGCTGTGCGACCGCCGCCTTCCGTTGAGAATGTTTGTTCTTCCCGCGCGAAGACGCGGAGGCTCCCCGCGGTCAATGCACCCGTGCCCGCGAGCAGTGCACCGACGGCGTGCCGGCGATTCAGTTTCGAAGAGAAGCTCATCGTGTCGCTCTCCCGCACAAATCAGACGCTCATGCGAGCGTCTGGCTGGCGATATCTTTGGGTGTCGTGGTCAACACTTCCGGCTCCTTCCCGACGATCACCAGGTCCCCATGCCGGCATCCGCCGATGCCCCACTCGTAAACACCCGGCGCAATCGACAAGACCTGCCGTTCTTTGAGTGGCGTGGGATCCGTGGGACCTGCGTCGAGAGCAAGGCTCATCAGCCCTGCCCGCTCGAACACCGCTCGACTCGCCATTCCAACCTGCGATGCCGGCCTTCCAGCGACGGCCGCCTGACAGGCCGCTTCGCTGGCCGCGCGTGCGGCTTCGAACAACTGGCGAAGGCGCTGCGAGGGCTGTCCGTAGAAACGGGTCCGTTCGCTCGTGGCGCCAAGCGCGTTGAGCTGCGCGGTAACCGAGGTCACCAGCGCGCTGCCGTTCTCGACGCGGTCGCTCGGCACGGTACCAAACCACGTCCCCGGGCTCGAAATCGTCTGACAGGCGACGGCAAGCTCGACGCCCGGCGGATAGCGTCGCGCCGCTTCTTCCACGATCAGTGAAGCCACGCGCGTGTCCACCTCCGCCGTGAGCAGGCCCGGCTTGACCTGTTCGTGCCATCGCTCCTGCCCCCAATTGGCCAGATCGGCCGCGGCACGGAGGATCGCAAGCTCCTCTTCGTGCTTCACCACCAGCATCTCGGCGCATTTCCCCGCGACGTTTTCCAGCTGCAGGTCCGGCAGCAGCTCACGAACGCGAGCCAGGCCCAGCAGCGTTCCGCCCACGCGGGCAAGCTCATCCGAATCGATGCCGATGCGGCCGTGCTGCAGCCCTGCCCGCTCGAGACGAGCCGCGACCCAGTCGTTCCATTGGAAGCTCAGCGGCAGCCGGTTGCGCACGCGCGGGTGCTCTGCATAGAACTCGACGTCATCGACCCACAGGCTGTGCATGTCGCGCGCGAATCGCAGGCCGCTGGTCGAAAGCTCATGCAGCAAGGCGAACGGCGCGCCGTTGCGCGGGAACACGAAGAGCGTCGGGCGCTCGAACGACGCCACGTCGAGGCTCCAGTTGCTGGCGAACTTGATGAACGCGTCCGTCATGAACGCCAGCGCATCGAGCTTCTCGCGGTCCATCAGCTCGCGCATGAGGCCGAAGCGATAGTCGCGGGTGGCATGGCTGAGCGCGCCTATCGCGCGAGATTTGGAAGGTTGCATGGCGGCAGTATGACCGAACGGGGTCTGCGAAGTTCAGATAAAGAGAAGCCGCGTGCTATGGCGCGCCGGTATCGGCTGCGGGCCCGCGCATCCTGAATTCCTTGGGCGGCTCGATCTCCTGCAGATGGCGGATGAAGTAGTCCCAGCGCCTCCGCGCCAGATACCGCGCAGCATCTCCCGTCGGTCCGTGCGTCTGGTTCGGCAACAGGAGCAGGTCGAAGTTTTTGTTGGCCTTAACGAGGGCATCGACGACGACCATCATGATGTTGAGCGTGACGTTGTCATCCATCGTGCTGTGCACCAGCAGGAGATGCCCCTGGAGATTCTTCGCGGCGCTCTGGCTGGCCTGAGTATCGTAGTTGGACCTGCCATCGGGCCGGCGCTCGAGCGGGTCCATCCAGTGCTCGCTCCAGTTGTCCGCATACGAGCGCTGATCGTAGTTGCCGTTCGTAGCCACGCCGGCCTTGAAGAACTCCGGATGATCGAACATCGCCCTGACGGTGGCATAGCCGCCGCCGGACAGCCCATAAATCCCCGTGCGCTCCACGTCGATCCACGGATAGCGCCGCGCCAGCTCCTTCATTCCTGCGATCTGATCCGGCAGCGTGTTGTCGGCCATGTTCCCGTAGTAGGTATCGTGAAACGCTTTGGAGCGCAGCGCCGTGCCCATGCCGTCGATCTGCACGACGATGAATCCAAGCTCTGCAAGGGCCTGCACGTCGCCTTCGGTCCCCCGCGCTGTCACGAATCTGCGCGTTCCCACGCTGCTGCCGTGTGGGCCCGGATAGATCGAATTGATGATGGGATACTTGCGGGTCGCGTCGAAGGACGTCGGCCGGTACATCAGGCCATACAGGTCCGTGGTTCCATCCCGCCCCTTGACGGTGATCGGCATCGGCGGCTTCCAGCCGATGGCGTCCAGCCGCGCGATATCGGTCTTCTCGAGCGTGCGGATCAGCTTACCGTTGCGATCGCGCAGAACCGCGACCGGCGGCATGTCCGGCTTCGAATAGCTATCGACGAAATAATCTCCCGAAGGGGCAAGTGACACGTCGTGCGTCGCATCCTCGGGTGTCAGCAGTTTCAAGCCCGTTCCGTCGAAGCGCACCTTGTATAGATGCTCAAAGTACGGATCGCGGCCCTTCTCGCGACCAACAGCGGTGAAATAAAGCTCGCGCTTGCGCTCATCCACTCTGAGCAGCGCAACGACGTTCCAGTCGCCCTGAGTGATCTGCTGCTTCACCTTGCCGGTAGTCAGGTCGTACAGATAGAAGTGGCTCCAGTTGCTGCGCGATGAATACCAGATGGCCTCGTTTGTCGCCGGCAGATAACGCCAGTTCAGCTTATCGGACGCGCATGCGGACTCATAAAAGGTGGGGACACGCTCCTCGAAAACGTCCCGCACCGTCCCGCTCACCGCATCGGCGATTCTGAGCTGCGCGCGCCGATAGTCCCGGGACAAGGAGATGAAGGCGAGCTTGGAGCCATCGGCATTCCATTGCGCGTCGGCAAGCTCCCCATTGGGACGCTGGATCCCGTAATAGGCGGTCGAGCGGCGTGCGTCCGGGGACATCTGCAGCCGCACCACGCGCGCGCCACCGACATCGATGATCACACGATGAAGCGTCGGAACGACCTCATCGCCCGACATCGGATATTTCCATGTGTCGAGCCGCGGATGACCGGGCTTGGTAGTCACGGTGTACATCTCACCGACGCCACGCTGGTCCTGCTGGAAGGTCGCGATCCGCTTCGAATCGGGGGACCATAGAACGACCGGACGAGTGCCGTGGCGCCACCCTTCGTTGTCGGTGGCGTAACCGAAGTCCTTCGTGCCGTCCCTTGTCAGTTGCGATTCGGCGCCGGTCGCCTGGTCGCGCAGCCAGAGATTGTCGTCCCGCAGGAATACTGCGCGTTTCCCGTCCGGAGACAGTGCTTCATCCGGATCGAGCGCGGGCAGCTCCTCACAGCGGTCATCGCTGAGGTGACATCGCCAGCGCTTCGCGCCGGCTGCAAACGAAAGGGTCCGCTCGTCCGTCGACCATGCGAAGCTGTTGAATGGCAGTTTACCGGCGCTGTACTGCTCGCCGGTGGCCCGAGACAGCAGCCGCGCGACTTTGTCCTGATCGAATGCGGCGCCTCGGACGCCTTTGCGCGGATCGACGAGCACGAACTCCCGGCCCCCGGTGCCGCGGGTTCGATACCAGAACTTGCCGCTGGTCAGCCACGTCGGGCTTTCGACGCTGCGCAAAACGAGCGGCTCGGTGTTATAGGGCATGAACCGTTCCGCACGCTCGTAGTCGGCCAACGTTACCTCCCGTTGATCCTGCGCCGGCACGGTTTTCATGACTAGCATCGGCACGACGGCTGCGCACAGTCGCAGGACGAAGGATACGTTCGCTTGCATGCAGGACCGTCGATCGGTCGCCATAGAGTCTCCAGTGATCAAATATCCACGGCTGCGCCTCCCGGGTCATGGGCACGCAGCTCGCGTCACGAAGCCATACGAGACATCAAAAATTGTAGCCGAGCTGCAGGCCGACCGTGCGCGGGCGCGGACGGTAGCCGACGAATCCCTGCCCGGACGGGAACGCGCCGCGATAAGTGAAGTCATCGATGTCCGTCAGGTTGCGCACGAACAGATCGACGTTGAAATTGCGGATCGACACGCGCGCCGAGGCGTCCACCTTCACATAACCGCCGGCCAGCGTGGTCGGCGACTCCTGAAGATCGCCGTGGAAGCTGCCCACATAGATCGAATCGGCGCGGACGAAAGCCTTGTGCCCCAGCAGCTCGAACTCGTATTGCAGACCGAGGTTGGCATTGATCTTGGGCGAGCCCGGGAGCCGCGCGCCGTCGGCGGCATTCAACGCCGGCGCATCTTTGGTGAGAGAAGCATCGATCCACGAGCCGCCCAGATCGAGACGCAGCGCGTCGGTGACGTAGAAGTTCGTTTCCAGCTCCACGCCCTGGGAAAGGGCCTCGCCGGCGTTGGCGGTATAGGAAAACTCGCAACCCGGCGTCGGCGCGACCACGAACACCGGCACGCCGGTCCACTTGATGCGGTACACGTCGGCGCTGACCATCAGGCGCCTGTCGAGCAGCGTGAGCTTGCTGCCGATCTCGAAGCTGTCGACGCTGTCGGAGTTCACGACCTTTGTTTGCGCGATGGTCGTCCTCGTACCGTCGAGGAAACCGTCGTTATCGCGGTCACATACGCTGGCCGGCAGGCCGGGTTGCGGCTTGCCGAGGCGGAAACCCTGCGCCCAGCCCGCATACACCATCGCTCCCTCGTTGACCTTGTAACTGAGATTGGCGCGGAAGTTGCTACCCGACGCATCGCCCTGCACCGTCGTGGGCGTCGTGCCGAAGAAGCCGCCGGGAACGACCCGCGTGGTGCGCTCGTAGTCGTACGCACGCGCTCCGCCGGTGAGCGTAAGGCCCGGCAGAAATTCCCACGCGATCTCGGCAAACGCCGCTTTCTGCTTCAGCGTGCGCCGATCGAGGTAGTCGCCCGTCAGCGCCTGGCTGCCGAATGGATTGAGCAGCGGATCGCCGTACCAGTAGTTGTTGAAATACCCCTTGTCGTCGAGCTGCTCGGCGTAGAGACCGGCGAGAAAATTCCATGCGCCCTGCAGCTGCGTGGCGAGCCGGATCTCTCCGCTGCGCTCGCGATGCGTGCTGTCCGAGCCGCCCGAATGCGGCAAAGCCGAATTGGATGGCGCCGCGCCGTTCGACCCGCTATTGAGCTGCGACACCGTGGCGAGGAGGCTCCCCCAGCCCAGGGTATATTCCAGCACCGCATTCGTGATATCGATATCGGTATCGAAGAATCCGCCCGTTTCCCCGCGCCGGACCTGCTGCGGCGCTATCTGCAGCTGCGTCTGCTGATAGAGGCCGGAATTCGCCTGCGCCCAGCCGTCGACCTCGGTTTTCTGCGTGAGATAGCTGAGCGTGAGCTGCAGCGCATCGGTGGCCTTGTACAACGCCGCGATGCGTCCGCCGGTGAAACGGGACGCGCCGACGTCATCTTTGTTGATGGCGTAGGCCTGCGCGCCGAACACGGCGGTGGCCGACTGGAAGACCGGATCGGATCCGGCGATATTGCTATAGAACCCGCTGTCCTCGTACTGATACGCCGTAGCGCGTATGGCCAGTTTGCCCTCGATGAGCGGCAGGTTACCGACGCCCTGGATCATGTGGTTGTCGCTGCCACTGCCGGACGTGACGGAATAGTTGCCCACCACCTTGCCTTCCACACGATCGACCTTCGGCGCGACCGGAATGGTCCGTACGGCGCCGCCGAGGGATGAATTGCCGAACGCGGTGCCCTGCGGACCGCGCAGCACCTCGACGCGCTCGATGTCGACCAGCTTGATGTCGACGTTCGCGCCCGCACCGAGGCCTTCGGAGTTGGTCGTCGGCGTCTCGCCGAAATAGGTGGCCACTGTGGGACCGGAGGCGAAATTCTGATAGGACGGTGAAGTCTCGAGGCCGCGAATGACGATGCCCGAGCTGTTCGCATCCGAAACCTGATTCACACCGGGGAGGCCCCGCAGGTAATCCTCGGCACTCACCAGTCCGCGCCGATCGATGTCTTCCGCGCGCACGACGGCGATGCTGATCGGGACATCCTGAAGACGCTCCTCCTTGCGCTTCGTCGCCGTCACCACGACTTCTTCGAGCTTCCCGCCTTCGGAGCGTTCCGCGGACGATGCCGCGTCTCTTTGGGTCGACTCCTGTCCGGGTATCGCGGCGCCGGAAACCGACGCGGTGGAGGCGACCTGCGCCAGTTTCAGTCCATTCCTGCCCGCCGCTTCTTGCGAAACCTTGCCCGCACCGCCGGCGTCGGCGCCCTTCTGTCCCCAGATCGCGATCGTCCGGTCGTTCACGAACCGGTAATTGAGACCGCTGTTCTTGAGCAGCTTCTCCAGCGCGGCCGCGGCCTTGTACTTGCCCGAGACCGCTTCCGTCATCCGATCCGCCACGGCGTCATCGTAAAAGGCCACCGAAAGTCCGGCCTGGCGCCCGAAGGCATTGAGCGCATCGCTCAGCCGCTGGGCCGGAATATCGAACGTGACCTCACGCGAGCTTGGCTCGGCTCCCCATGTCAGCGCGCCCGGCAGCGCGAGCACGCACCCCATCAGCACCACTCGAATCATCGTCATTGGACCGCTCCCCGGAATGTCTTTCGTGACGGGAAAGACTGCCGGAGACCGCGAAACTTCCATCGCCCGTGAGACCTGCGAGATGGCATGGAAGTTTTATACTCGCGGACAGTCTTATCCGTCAGGCCATGCTCCACCTGAGATCGTCTTGACCGCACAGCAGCAAAGCAGAGAGACCCGCGACGCCGTGCCGAAGGCGCTGGAGCATTATGTTCCGGCGCTGCATCGCTATCTGAAGCCCCGCTTGCGAAGCCCCGAGGATGTCCGCGATCTCGCGCAGGAAGTGTTCATGCGCTACTGGCAGGTCTCGCGGCAGGAGCCGATCCGCAATCCGCAGGCCTTCCTCTACCGGCTGGCCGCCAACTTCGTCTACGAGTTCCGCATGCGCGAGAAGCGCGGCGTCGTCACCTGCGATTCGGATCTCGCCGAAGCCGCCGGCGAAAGCGCGACGGACGTGTGGCGCAACGAGCTGGAGCATCGCGCGATTTCCGCCGAGCAGATCGAGCGCACGCTCCAGTCGATGCCGAAGCTCTGGCAGGCCATCCTGCTCATGACCAAGCGCGATGGGCTTTCGGCGCAGGAAATCGCGCGCAAGCTCGGCATCAGCAGGAAAACCGTTTACATCTATCTCGGTTACGCCATCGCGCAGTTCAAGAGGACGCAGGGACCGCCATGAGCACTTCCATGGAACAAGCCATCGCGCATCAGGCCGGCGCCTGGGTATTCCGCCTGCAGGACGACAGGTCGGACGAATGCCGCGCCGAGTTCGCGACGTGGCTGCAAACCTCGCCCCAGCACGTGGCGGAGTTCCTGCTCGCCACGGCAACAAACGTCGAGCTTGGCGGGCTCGATGCCGCGCGCAGGATCGACGTCGATGAATTGCTCGGGGAGGTTGCGCCGAACGTTCTGCCGCTGTCGTCCCCGCCGCGCGCCGCGCGCCGTTCCCGCTGGAAGCGACTGGAGCTGCCGCTCGTCATTGCCGCGGGGCTGGCGATGATCACGCTGGCCTTCGTCGGCTTCCGTTTACCCACTTATCGCACCGGGATCGGCGAGCAGCTGTCGGTCAAGCTCGATGATGGGTCGCTGGTCCAACTCAACACGCGCTCGTGCATCGAGGTTCGCTACTCCGGCGCGGCGCGTGCGGTACGGCTGATCGAGGGCGAAGCGCTGTTCACGGTGGCGCCGCAGAGCGGCCGGCCTTTCCTGGTCGAAAGCGGCTCTGCGCGCGTGCAGGCCGTCGGCACTCAATTCAATGTGTATCGCCGGGCCGACAGGGCCGATGTCTCGGTGGTGGAAGGCCGCGTCAAGATCACGACCGCTCGCGCCGATGGCGTGCCAGCCCCGATACTCCTGGACGCCGGCCAGGAAGCTGCCATAGAACGCAACGGCCGCATCGTCAAATCTTCGGCGCCGCAGGTCGGCCGCGCGCTCGCCTGGCGCCAGCGTCATCTCGAATTCCACTCGGCCACCGTCGCCGAGGTCGCGGCGGAGTTCAATCGCTACAACCGGCTGCAGATCCGCATCGCCGACGAGGCCATCGGCAACCGGACGATGAGCGGTGTGTTCAACGCGGATGAGCCGCAGTCGCTGCTGGATTTTCTGGCCAACGAGGGCGGGATACGGTTCGAAAACACGGGTGACGCAGTGACACTGCATCCCGCGCCGTCACCCTGACGGACCGTCAATGCCCTTTTAGTTTGGACGAGCGCCGAGGAAATCCGGAAAATCCGAGGCAGACCTTACCCCCGGGGATCGCGTAACCGGACACGGCTGAATCTGGGCTAGTTCGCGCTGGAGGCCGGAGCTGCTGTACGCGTGCCGCGAAAATCCGCGACACCCACCCGCATTGCGGAAGGACCCCGCGGCAGTTGCTCATCATCCATTTCCAGCTCCCCCTCTCCCGCCTTCTCCGGCGCTCGGCCTGTTGCGGGGACTTCCGATGCGGGCACGCTTTCCGGCCACGCGCCGTACACTCGCCCGTCGAGGGCAGCCAGGCCGAGATAATCGCCGAGGCTCGACAGCTTCGGATCGGTCGTGGCCGCGTTCCAGGCGTAGTTGACAAAGGTACGCCCGCCATCGATCGACCGCGCAAGCGTCACCCCCGCCAGAAGGTTCCTGGGATCGTAGCGGCGGTCATAGAAGATGACGTAGGCCGCGCCATCCGTCGGATCGACGGCGAGCCACTGCATCACCTGATCCTTGCCGTTGGACTTCGGATCGTCATTGACTCGCACCGGCTTGGACCAGGTGCGTCCCCGATCGGCAGACGTCGTACACAGGATGTCGCGATCGCCGTCGCGATGATCGCCCCACACGACGAACAAACGGCCGGAACCGCGCGGGTCCATGGCCATGACCGGCCAGCCGCCGGCGCGCGGAAAATCGACCACGCCCCAGGAAGCCAGCTCAGTCTCGGCCTTGGGCGTCATCGTGTTCACCACCGGGAGCGGCGCCTCGAAAGTTCTGCCGCCATCGCGCGAGACCTCCACCCTGATTTTCCATTCACGGTCGCCCTCGACGCGCGGCATCGGAGCATTGAGCGTGTACATCACATACACCGACCCATCGTGACTCACGGCAGTCGTATGCATCAGCATCGTGGGATGGGAGCTGATCGCCCTCGGCGACGACCATGTCTTCCCGTCGTCGGTCGAGCGCGCCAGCATGATGTCGGTCTTCACGAACGAGATGCCGGGTTTGCTCGCATCGAACGTTTGCCGGTCCCAGACGATATACAGGTTGCCCGCGTAAGGGCTGCCGGGATGATTGTCGGCAACCAGGTTGGGCATGTGCTCGAACAGCGGCATCTGGCCGTCCGGCGTCTCCGGATGCTCGACCAGGGTGATCGGATCTTCCCAGGTGCGCCCGCCGTCGAGCGAGCGGTGCACGAACTCACCGTGGCGCGTCGTCTTGGGAGCGAAGCTCATCTTGTCCATGCCGATGTAGGCAAGAAAGGCATGGCCGTGCAGATCGAACGCGATGGTAGTATCGAGGGAGCGGCGATACCGTTTGTGAGTCGTGTTGTCGGCGATTGCCCAGGTATGTCCACCATCCCTGCTCCAAGCCACGTGCGCGTTGACCGTCACGCCGGGATGATGGTCGGTGCCATCGCCCACAGCATGCTGATACGACACCACGACCTGCTGAGGATCGCGCGGATTCACCGCAACGGCCGCTTCCTGCGGCTTGTCGCCCGGCTTCCTGGGCAGCGTCTCCAGACGTCCTCCCGGAGGAGGCGGCGGAACGCCGGCTTTTTCCGCGCTTGCCGCCAGCGACATCGAAGTCCGCAGCGCTACCGCGGCCATGATTACAACAGCGACGGTAACTGCCCGCGCAAGCATGGATATTCCTCGCACGTGCCGCCGCTCAGAACTGCGTAGTCGCAATCAGGCCGACCGTGCGCGGCTGCAAGAGCGTGATCTGTGGAGGCATTGCGGATAGCTGACCACGCTCATCGAGAGCGTTGCGCAAATAAAGCTGCAGGTTGACCCGGTCGAGCGTCACGCCGGCGCGCAGATCGAGCGCCGTATATTCGGGCAGACGATATTGCGGGTAGGACACGCCACGGTCGAAGCCGGCCATGCGCTCACCCACATATCGAACAGCCGCGCCGATCGTCGGCTGCAGTCCGCCTTCCGAGAGGAGGTAGTTGGCATTCAGCGCACCCGAAAAGCGCGGAACTTCCGGCATGCGCTCGCCCTTGGCGGCGCCGAGATCCGCATTCGCGCCCGACATGTGCGCGTCCTGATACACGAACGCGCTGGTGAAGCTGAAAGCGCGCGTGGGCCGGGCGGAGAACTTCGCCTCCACGCCGCGCACCGTCGCGCCCTGGTCGGCATTGATGCGAAACCCCAGGCCACCCAGCGTGACCGCCATCTGGATGTCCTGCCAGTCGATGAAGTAGCCGGCGACATCCAGACCGAAGCGCCGGTCGGCAGTCTCCGCTTTGAAGCCGGCTTCATAGCTCTGCAACCGGTCTGCCTCGAAGGAAGCGGGCCCGATGGGCAGGCCGGTCAGCGGATCATTGCCGACAAAGTTCGGACCTCCCGGCCGATACCCGGTCGCATAGCGCAGGTAACCGGTCGCACGATCGCTGAAACGATAGCGCGCATTGGCGAGGTAGGTGAATACGTCCTCGCTCGAGCGCGAGGTCCGGGTATACGTGCCGAAGATGCCCGAGCTGTCCTGCACGCTCTCGCCGCGGCTGCTCGCATAGCGTACGCCGCCGGTCACATCGAACCTGGCGGACAGATGCCACGTCAGATCGCCGAACGCGGCGTACTCTTCATAGGGCACCGGCGCCAGGAACGTGTAGTACGTGTTCGCCACCGGCTGTCCGGCCAGATCACGCAGCACGAACTGCTGGTCCCATCCGGAGTTGTCGTGCGTGTAGTAGCCGCCGATCAACCATTCGAGCGTACGGGCGCCGTTCGAGGCGAGCCGCACTTCCTGGGCGAACTTCTCCGTGCTTTGCGCGGACAATATGCCGACGGCACTGAGCGGACCGGCCAGGCCGCTCAGATAGGACAGGAGCGGCGGATACTCCTGCATGAAACTCGATTTGGCCGTCTGGTAGCTGGAGATCGAAGTCAGCGTAGCCGGCCCTAGGTCGTAAACCACCGTGCCGCTGACGAGGCGGAAGTGCTGGCCGAAAGGCTCCGCCATGATGCGTCTTTGATCCAGACGATCGTCCAGCGGCACGCCGGTCGGACTGTAGTTGGCATTCGACTCGCCGTCGCGATCGATGTTCTGTGCAAAACCCGTCAGGCGCACGCTCAACCCCGCCGTCGGCGTGAACAAAAAATCAAAGCGCCCGCCGTAGATGTCCGCGCGATCGACGTCCTTGCTCCCCAGAGTCACGTTGTCGATGAAACCGCCGTCGTGCGAATAGAACGTGCTGGCGCGAAGCGCGAGCTTGTCGGTCACGATCGGCGCATTGACCGCAATTGCGCCGTTGTAGCTGACGCCGCCATACGCGGTCCCCGAGATGCCGGCCTGCGCGTCGGCGCCGAAGCGCGTGGAATCCGGCCGTTTGGTGACATACCGGATCAAACCGCCCATGGAGCTTGCTCCATAGAGCGTCCCCTGTGGTCCTTTGAGCACTTCGACGCGATCAAGGTCGAAGAGCCCGACGTCGAGGGCCAGAAGCCGGCTGTAATCGAGACTGCTGGTCGACCCATAGGGCACATCATCGACATAGATACCGACGGTCGGACCAATGTCCGCGTTGCCTGCGGTCACGCCGCGGATGGAAATCTTGTTGAACCCGGCGCCGCTGGAGTTGAAGCTCAGGCCGGGGATGCCGTTGGCAAAGTCGCGGAACTGCGTGGCGCCCATTTTGACCAGATCATCCGCGGACAGGACGGTGACCGATTGGGGAACGTCGATCAATCGCTCGGCGCGCTTGGTGGCGGTGACGATGACCTCACCGACGTCATCGCCCTGCATGGCTTTCTCCGGCCCTTCTGTAGCCGAGCCCTGCCCGGCGCCCGCGGACTGGCCGGCCTCGGACCGCGCCATCCGCAGCTGAGGATCCGCCTTATTCGTCGCCGAGCTCGTGGTCGCCGCCGGACCGGTCATCTGCATGATGGCGACCGTATTGGGTCCGGCGGAACTGTAGGAGAAGTTGGTTCCCTTGAGCAGCACCCCCAGCGCATCGCGGATGGAGTAGCGCCCGTTCAGCGCGGCGGCTGCACGCTCGCCGAGCGCCAGGTCCGATGACATCACCTGGATTTGCGCCTGATGAGAGAAGTCCACCAGCGCGGAAGAAAGCGGCTGCGCCGCGATGACGAAATTCACCTTGCGGTCGAAGTCCACCGCCCGCGCGGCCGTGCTGCCCAGCGCGAGCAGCAGCATCGCCGCGCCAAGCCAGTGTCTGAATCCCTCATTCGTTTGTCGCTCGATGTGCATTGTGTTCTCCCGAAGATGCCGTCTTCAAAAGAAGACGTACGACGGGCGAAACGCGGTCCCGTCACTCGCCGGACCGCAGGATCAAAGTGACCGCGCCATCCGCGAGCGGCACGCTGCGAACTGGATAGAGCTGGGGCAAAGCTGCCACCCATTCGTCGATGCGCTCGCGAAATACGGTTCCGGAATAATTCAGGTCCGTCACCCGCGGGTCCTCGATCAGGATGGGATGAGATGCCTGTGCGTTCACCGCCTCGACCACCTTGCCGAGGGGCATGTTGAAGAACTGCATGCTGCCGTCCTGCCAGGGACCTGCGACATCCGGTCGCGACGGCGGCGAGGGGAGCGTCACACGTTCAACCGCGATCTGCGTGCGCTCGCCGGTCTTTACCCGCAAGCGGTTAAGCGTCGACGCAGCACCCTTCTGAGAAGACGTCGATCCCTGCACGACATCGACACTACCTTCCGTCACCGTAACGCTGAGCTTGTCGGCCTCGCGTCTTACGCTGAAGGCCGTACCCACGGCAGTAATGCTGACCTCGCCAGCGTGAACTACGAACGGCCGTCGCGGATCATGTTTGACTCGAAAATAAGCCGCACCCTGCAGCACCTCGAGCGAGCGGGCCTTGCGCGTGTACGACACATTCGCCGCTGCGCTCGCGCTGAGCACCATGTCGGATCCGTCGGCCAGCGGCACGGCGCGATAGTGATCGATCGGTGCGACATACGCTTGGGTCTGCGGCTCGGAGTTGATGAGCAGCCACGCCCCCGCCAGCAGCGCAGCAATGGCAAACGACGCAGCCGCGGCCCAAAGCCCTCTGTGCCGACGCCAATCGAAGCGATGACGACCCGCACCGCCCTCTTCGGGCATGAGCGCACGCAGGGTAGCCCTCTGTCGCGGATTCATCCCGCGCAGGCGCACGTACAAAGATTGACCGTCCTCGAACGTCCGCCGATTCGCGTCGCTCGCGCCATACCACTGCAGCCACGCCTGCACGTCGTCCTCGGACATCCGCTCGTCCGACAAACGCTGCAGCCAGTCCGCGGCGGTCTCGCTGCGGATGGCGTCGGCCGAAGAAGGCTCAAAGCTCGTGGTCATTTCCCCTCACCTCGCCTCCGCGAATCCGCCAGCCAGTCCTGGCAGTAACGTAAAGCTCGCGCCACGTAGCGGCGGACCTGGCGGTCGCGCACCTTCATGCGGGCCGCAATCTCCGCGGTGTCGTAACCCTCGACGACGTGCAGGATGAACGCCTCGCGACATTTGGGCGGCAACGTCCGCAGCGCCTCCGCGACGGTACCGACTTCCTGATCCGTGATGACGCGCGCATCCATCATGTTGGCGTCGGACCATTCATCGAACAACTCGACGCTCTCGCGTTCCCGCACCTGAATGCGGCGCACCCGGTCGACGGCGAGATTGGCGGCGATGCGGAACATGTAGCCGCGCAGGAAACCGACGGCGCCCGGCCGATCGAGCTGCAGCAGCCGCACGTAGCACTCCTGCGCCACGTCCAACGCGTCCTGCTGCGACGGGAGCCGCGTCAATAGAAAGTTCACGAGCGCGCGATTGTGTTCGCGGAAAAGCTGCTTGACCGTGGCGTAGTGGTCCCCCTGCACGGCCGGCGAACTATCGGCAGCGCCTTTAGAGGACTCCGGATCGCCGAAGGCGGCCGGATCGACGGGATCGGATTGGCTCATGCCCTGCTCGCGGGGACGAGTCCGCATATCTTACGGGTCTGAAGATAGGACGCATGAAGGGTGCAAAACGGTCCTCCGCACTGCGGAAATCTGGCGTGCTGGTTGGGGGCTCCCATCGCCGGGGGCGGGTGGGCACTCATGCGCGCCTGTGAATATAGTCCTACCCTCGCATCTTCCGGTACATCTCCGCATCTCCGCGTATCTGGCAACCTTGTCCTGGTCCAAGGTGACGCCGACGCTCGGAAACGAGGGTTAGGACGAGGGAGTGCCTGTTAGCTAGGGGACCGCCATTGCAATGATCTCGGCTCGTGTCAATTGCTCTCGCTAGCTAAGTTAGCAGCAGGTGGGTCTCCTTACCATCGTGATAATTCATACACCGTGCTTTTTTAGTTCTTTGCATTGCGCAAGGTGACCTGGGGAAAAGTGGCCGCATGGCACGATGCGTCAATCCGACCACTTGGCCAGAACGATATTGACGCTCGATAGCGGTCCGCACTCTCGCCTTCCACGAGAAATTCGTGAATGCGGAGCTGCTTCTCATCCGTATCAATAGCGAAGCTGAGTCGATCGATTTCCTTTAGTTCTATCGCGCCCGATATTGCACCTGGATATTCGGGTAGTCCTTCGAAGTTGCTACAAAGGTCCAGAATCTCTATTCGCAGCATCTTTGCGTCAGGTATCCAGACTAACTGATGAACGACGGCATCATGTAGTCCACCCATGCGTTCAAGAAAGGACTTTAGTTCTTTCATGGTGTCACCACATTCAAGGGGATCGTTGGCCAAAGCGGTGGAAACAATGACGGAATCATACGCACGCAACGATACACGACGTAGGCGCCCGCAGCTCCAACGACAACCGTTGCAACTTTATTCTGGCAGTTGTCGCCACAAGCCGGCTCGCTACCTGGTGGATCAGGAACTTCGTCTCCTGGCGAATGATGATCTTTTCCGCCATTGTGATGCCAGTGATCTCTCCCGCGCCAACCGGGCGCATCTTTGCGTCCTTTATGGAAATCAACGTAGTCGCCGCTAGGATGCCGCCACCGCTCGCCATTCGGATCTTTGTGCGACGGATCAGGGGTCCAGCCTGGCGGTAGCCCACTAGGATCGCTTGGCAATTTCATCAATCCATTCGGATCGGTGTACCTCAGTGGGTTGTTCTCAACGTAAGCGTAAGTATTGATGCCCCCCGCGAGCCCGATGGGATCACTCTGCTGATATCTACCTGTATCGGGATCGTAGACCCGAGCCATGTTGTAGTAGAGACCCCAGACCTCGTCGAGATAATACTGTCCAGGAAAGCGCAGGTTGTAGTTGAACGCGCCCAGGCTCTCGGGATTGTTGTACGTCTGCCCTCTTCCGAACGGCCCGCGATCCCAGCGCCAGCGCAGCTTGTTGTCACTCGGTCGCGTGATCATCAGCGGGGTGTTCAGATGATCGGTGTGCACGTAGAAGATGTCGACACCCGAACCGTTCGGCCGCAGAGCCGCAACTGGGATATCGCCCAACCAGACCGTTTCCTGCACCAAAGCACCAGTCGAGTTGTACTCGCCGATCAGGTGGTCTTCCTCATCGTAGTAAAACAAGATCCTCGGTAGCCCGCCCCCCTCGCGCATGATCATGCGCCCGAACGCATCGTAGTAGTACATCGAAGACGCGGCTGTCCCCAGCGTGGAGCGTTTGAGCCGGCCGGAGTTATAGGTCTCGAGCGACACGATGTCGTAGCCCGTGGTGTTGCCTGCAGCATCGTAGGTGTAGCTGCGATTCCAATCGCCGCTCCCGGAGCTCAGTCGGTTGCTCGTACTTGAGTACGTATAGCTCGTAGCTTCATTCCCTCCCTGAGTCAATCGATTGCCGTTGGCGTCATAGGTCCAGGTCCATGGCGTAGTCGACCCTTTCTGCGCACTCGTCAACCGATCCAAAGCGTCGTACCCGTAGGTCCAGGACAGCGCGCTGTTACTCGTATTGGCTATTGCCGTGATGCGATTGGCGTTGTCGTAGCTATAGGTCAAGAGTTCCTTACTATCGATCTGCGTAATTCGTCCATCTTGATCGTGCGTTCGCACAGCGAGTGTAGTGTTCCCCCAAGTCCATTGGCGGACTGGGCCGAAAGGCTCATAGAGCACACCGGACAAAATAGTAGTCCCGTTCACTGAAATACTAGTGACCCGGCCGTTGGTGTAGCCGTAAACGACGGACTGTCCGGACGGCGTGACTAGTGACGTGCGGTTGCCATTCGTGTATCCGTAGCTCCATTCCTTAGTCACCCCGCCTTGTTTTTGGCTGCGATCGACAACTCGCCCAAGGGCGTCATGCCGCCACGTCGATTCATGCGCCTGATCCCATGTGTCTGTCAGATGGCCTTTGCCGTACGTGCCGATGTCGTATCTAAAGTTGGTCGTCAGATCAGTGTCACCACCCGACTCATAGCTAATCGTTTTCAAGCGGTTAAGTGCATCATATGTACGGGTCGTCGTAACACCTTCGGCGTCGAACGATGTAGACAGATTTCCCGCTGGATCGTAAGTGTGCTCAGTTCCTCCTGCATCTGGACTGTCTTCATACAGAAGATCACCGAAGGCGTTGTAGTCATAGGTCGTGAACAATCCTCGGGGATCAGCAACGGACGTCACTCTGTCTTTGTCGTTGTACACGTACTGAGTTGATCCATTCAATGCGTCCGTCACCTCAACAAGCCGATTCAACTCATCGTAAAGTTGATTGTTGCTGCGCCCCAAGGGCGCATCTATCGATGCCTGATTGCCGTTGTCGTCGTACCCAAAGACAGTCGTGACAGAACTTGTACCCGCCGCACCAACATCCTTCCATAATTGGTTGAGGGCGTTGTAGACCCTGGAATGTGTACGCGACAGCGCATTGGTTGGGTCATATGAGTTCTCCAGCGTACGGTTACCCATGCCGTCGAGTGTGTACGCCACATAGTTGCCTTCGCTATCATCAACGCGGACAAGGCGCTGCGCGTCGTCATAGGTGTAGTTTAGATAGCTGCCGTCGGGCGAGGTTACCTTTTTTAGCAGCCCATTTGGCCAATACGCGAACGTCGTGGCTTCTGAACCCACCGTGCGCGAGGTCAAGTGCTGGCGCAAGTCATAGGTCAGCGTCGTGACGACACCATTGGCGTCAGTGATCGTGAGTGGTTGACCGTGCGCGTTGTAGGTATTGAATGTCGTGAGCTGACTCAGAGGATTTTCGATTTGGTAGAACTGGCCGCACTGCGCACCGATGGTGCAAGTGTAGTAGATGTACTCGGTGATATCGATGACATCGGTTCTCGGGCCGTCCTCGGTCAGTACCCGGCCGTAGCTGTCGTAAGTGTAAGTCCAAGTTCGGGCCTCTGCAGTCGCCGTATCCGTTATCGTCCTGGAAAGGATGTTTCCGAAACTGTCGTATGAGAAGGCAGTTGTCTGGCCGGGCCGCGTAATCAATGTTGGTAGATCAGTAGCTGACGATGAATAGGCGTATGTAGTTGTCCGCTCGTTCAACGTCCCGGAGGCCTCGGTCTTCGACAAGACGTGATCACGATCATACGTATACTCAGTGATGATCCCGCGAGGGTCGGCCTCCTCGGTCACGCGCCTTGGGCCATAAGAGTCCGATGACGCGTAAGAGTGTGTCAGCCCGTTCTTCGATACGGACGTAATGCGACGAGGAACATTGGCATCTGAAGTAAACGCGTAGGTCGTGACCGCTCCGGCAGCATCAGTCACTTCGGTGCTCGAGCTGTTGTACACCAGAGATATCAAGCCCGCCCCGCCCGCATGCTGCGATGACTGAGCGCGCCCTGTAGCGTCGTAAGCGTATGTGGAATATCGGTTTCCGTTCTCGTCAGTAATTCCCGTCAGATGATGTGGGAATGTTGTGTTCTCATAGTGATAGACCCTGAAGCTCGTATCCTGGTATGTAACCTTGGTGAGATTCCCATTGGTGTATTCGTAGGCAATGCTTTGCCCAGCGGGATCGACGACGGAGGCGAGCAGTCCATTGGTGTACGCAAGCTGGAGCGTATGCCCGAATGGGCCCGTTATCAGGCTCACTCGATTGTTCGTATACGACAATGTCGTCGTCCTGCCAGCTGCATCCTTCAGCTGCTCTAACCGACCGGTGGAACTGTAGATTTCCTCGCTTCCATTGCTGAGCGTGGCCACCCATTGCGTACCTACTTGCGCGACACGGGTACCCGATCCAGAGAGTGAGATATATGCACCTGAAGCAAGATACAGCTGCTCAACATAACCCCTCGGTCGCACGAGTCCGGTTGGCGTACTACCAGAAAAAAGTAGCTTCCCAGCGAAGTTATGAGTCCATCCTTGCCCCGCACCCGCCGTTGCCGGCAACGTCTTGGAATGATATGTCCTAGTGAAGCTCAGGTTATTCCCAGAGTAGTCAGTCTCGGACTGAGTCTTGTCACCGTTAGTGACGTCACAAGGGTTCCCAGGAGTCTGACTCGGCCCGGTGGATGGGCATTCAAGGGGGCGGCCTTCGACGTATCCCTGCAGCTGTATTTCACCGCACTTATTGGGAACAGTCCCGAGGCCCCAAGGTTGAGGACAACTGATGTTACGCACGCGCTGAATATAGACGAGCAAACCACTGGCGCCTATGCACTCGCTGGTCACTGCCCACTCCTTGCTTTGGATTTCCTGACTGCCCCATTGCCACGTGGGGGAAGTCATCCAATCGTGCACAAGGTTAACGGACGCGCCGGTACTACAGCCGCCATAAGTCTCCCAAATCTGGTCGAGAAATTCCTGCTCAGAGGCGTAGTACAGCAGAGTCCAATCGGAGAAAGTTGGTGTGACTGTGATGGGACGGAATTCATGCCGAATCCAACCAGAGGAAGACATCGACGCCTCTCCAGCGTCCTGAGTGAGCTGCTGAGATAGTGGAGAGAACGCCGCCTGCATGGCAGCTACAGCCGCTTCCTTCGATGCATAACTTCCGGGCTGAATTCCGGACACCCACTGCATATTGCCCGTGTCCCAAAGTCCGTAGATTCTCCATTCCCACTCGTTCGTATAAGCGCTGGCCGCTTGAAAGACTGAGAGCGACAGAACGCAGGAAACCGCGAAGGCCTTCAGAACTCTACGGATTAATTGCGGGTAGGTATCGCCCAGAAGCGGGCGAAAGAAAGCTAGTCGCATCATTGCTTTACTCCCTCGATCCAAAAAACCATGGACCTTTATCTTTGTTACGGCACCGTCAATGAAGAAACTACGACACCGAAACGTGGTGCAGGAGCCTATACGTCTTTCGTTACGGTTTCAAGACAACTGCGGTCTTATGCACGAGACGCGCCAGGTGAGTCGCGCTTAAGACCGCTTAACACACAATCACCCACAAAAAGATTGACGAGTAGACGAGCAATCCGATTACCGATCCGGCAATCGCCGCGCGGTCACTGACAAAGATCGCGAACTCTAGCGGCCTACTGCGTCTATTCGTGCCTGAAAATAGCTGCAGAGAGTCGCCAATGATTGGGTAAGGTATTTAGTTTGCAGCGGTGCGGACACTGCGCGCGCATGGACTACGTCACCGATCGTCAAGTTTTTGACTACTTGGAGGCGGATGAGAGAGCTGATCAAGAAAGCTACCTCATCCCCCACCCCGATGGACGAGGATCGCAGCGTCGGGGGCGGAGGGGGGTCGGCATGCACGGCGGGCCGCAACATAGCGAAGGCACCAAGCCGCCATAGCGTGGCCTTCTATCGGCGGCACTCCGGTCGCGCTGTCAAACAGACGCCCTACAGATCATGGCACGGGCGGCCGTCCTCTTCTCGCGCCGCGCCAGATATGCCCGCCGTGCATGCCGACCCCCCTCCACCCCCGGCGATGCGAGCCCGCTGCCCTCTCGGGTCACGCTCTAACGCTTGTAGAACTTAGGTCTAACCGGCAGCGCCTTAGGATCGATCACCACGCCATCATGTACCACGCGATGGACTCTCCGAATATTTTCGATATCCGCCAGCGGATCCCCATCCAGCACCACTAGATCCGCCAACTTGCCCTCCTCGACCGTCCCAATGCGATCCAGCAACCCCGCCGCGGCCGCCCCGTTCTTGGTCGCCGCCACGATGACCTCCATCGGCTTCATGCCGATCTGCTGCACCAGCCCCACGATCGCGTCGATCGTCCCGATGCCCATGTCCGCGTGAGATTTTGCGTAACTCACGAGATCATCGTACATCGCCGGATGCGCATCCGTAGCGATCACGACCTTGCATCCCGCCTGATACAGAGCTTCCTGATTCTCCTTGCGAAACGCCGCGACCGGGTTGTATGCGCCCGGGAGCCTCGACTCCAGCGACTGCGGCAACCTCGGCGTGCGATTGCGGTCAGGAGTAATCGACTCGATCGCCTTGCGCTTCTCCTCCGGAATCTCCGTCGACCCCGCAAGCCCCGCTCCGGACGCCGTGCGCAGATAGTTGTATGCCGGCACCGCTGCGTAGCCGAACAGCGCGAAACTCGTCCCGCTGTTACAGAGGTCTTTCGCGAAATCCGCCCTGAGCTTCTGCGCGTAGATGCTCTCCGCGTGGGTGATGATGTCGATGCCCGCCTCGACGGAAATCTTGTGCCCCTCCACCGTGCCCGAATGCGCCTGCACTTTGAGGCCCCGGGCGTGCGCCGCATCGACCATCGCCTTCAGTACGCGTGGCGAGAAGCTCAGAGTGATCGGGCTCGTCGCGGCGTGCGTGGTGACGCCGATCTTGATGAAGTCGGGTCCGAGATCGATGTATTTGTTCAGCGCGGCGATGACTTCGTCCTGGTACATCTGCGTAAGGGCGGCCCCGGTGCCCTGCGTGAACCAGACGCTATGGTTCTTCTCCCAGAGCTTGAGGTCGGCCGGATTGCGCTTGGACTCGCTCGGCGAGAACGGGCCGTCCCAGCCGAGGATGTTGCCCGCCACCAGCAGGCGCGGGCCGACGATCTCGCCGGACTTGATCCTGTCGCGCACCTTGAGCAGCGGCAGCAACGGTCCGTACGTGTCCATGATCGTGGTGAGTCCGTACTTGAGGGCCATTTGCGCGCCCTCCACGGCCAGCGAATGCTGGAAGTACGCATCGTCGCCTCCGTAGACGAGCAGCGGGAACAATTCCATGTTCAGATCCAGGTGCACGTTGGTGTCGATGATGCCGGGAATGACGAACTTGCCCTGCGCGTCGATCGTCTTCGCCCGCCGCGGCACCTCGACCTGTCCCCGCCGGCCGACCTTCGCGATCCGATGATCCGAGATCACGATGACGCCGTCCTCCAGCGGCGCGCCGCCATTGCCGTCGATGACCGTCACGCCCGTGATGACCGTCGTCGCTGGATCTGCCGCGGCGTGCGATGTGCCAGCCCAGACCAGCGCCGGGACGAATGTAGATACCAACGCAGCTTTGATGAAGTTGCGGATGCGTGCGGACATCGGAGAGGCTCCTTTGATTGGTGGACTCAACGCGCGGAACAATTGACCGGCGCCGCGAGGAAATGTTCCACGAAGAAGCGCTTTTTCAGCTCCATGTCGTACTCGGCGGTCCTGCCCACCGTGCCGTGCCCGCTGTTCGGATAGCTCATCGTTTCATGCTGCTTGCCGAGCCGGATCAGGATCTCGCTCATCTTGAACAAATCCGTCTCGGTGCCCACGTCGTTGATGCCGCCGATCAGGAGCAGGTCGCCCTGCAACCTGGGGGCGAGCGCGAAAGCGTCGGCCGCGTCATACGCGGCTTTGTGCTCCTGAGGCATGCCCAGGTACGTCTCGTAAAGCGTCATGCGACGCGGATCGAAGCCGGGCACCTGGCTGATGCCGGCTTTGTACAGATCCGGCGCCTGCGCAAGCGCGCGGAAGGTGAAGTGGCCGCCCCACGAAGCGCCCCAGATACCGACGCGGTCGAGGTCGAGGAACTTCAGCTGCTCACCGAGCTGGCGGATCGCGCCCGCGTGATCGGCAATCTCGAATTGCCCCCAGTTCATGTAGACGGTGTCATGAAACGCTTTGGAGCGCTCGGGCGTGCCGCGCGCGTCCAGAGTCACGACGATGAAGCCGAGGTTCGCGAGCGCGCGGGGGAAATTGGCCGATCGCCCGCCCATGCCGCCGGACTGGCCCGCAAAATCCATCGGGCGCACGGTCGTTTGCGGCCCCGCGTAAATGTTCTCCAGCACCGGATATTTCCGGCCGGGATCGAAGTTGTAGGGGAAGTACAGCGTCACCCAAAGGTCCGTGGTCCCGTCTGCCGCTTTCACCACATATTCCTTGGGCGCGACCCAGCCGACGGCCTGCAAACCGCTGATATCGGCCTCCCGCAACGTGCGGATCAAAGTACCGTCAGTCTTGCGCAGCACCGTCTTCGGTGGGACATCCACCGTCGAATAGGTGTCGGTGAAGAATTTTGCCGAGGGGGCGATGCTGACGACATGCTGCCCCTGTCCCTCCGTCAATTGTTTGAGCCCTTTGCCGTCGAGACCTACGCGATAGAGATGAGTGTCGTAAGGCCGCGCCGGATCGCCGTGGCCGGTGAAATAAACCCATCCTCCAGCCTGGTCCACCCGCACGACGTCCTTGGCCCGCCAGTTCCCGCTGGTGAGCTGGCGCACCAGCTTGCCCTTCATGTCGTAGTAGTAGAGATGATCCCAGCCGCTGCGCTCGGAATTCCAGATGAAGCCCGAGCCATCCGGCAGCAGCGTAAATCCGGTGCCCGGCGAGGTGGTACCGGCGACCCAGATGGCTTCGTGATGGTTCGTAAGGAACGTCTTCGATTGCTCGGTCATCACCGTACGCACTGCCCGCGTGAGCGTGTTCACCGCCAGGATATCCACGCGACTGAGCACACGGTTGTAGAGCGCCAGGATAAGCTCGGAGCCGTCGGGCAGCCACGTCAGCAAGCGCACATATTTGTCGGTCGTGTCGCCCAGATCGACCGGAAGCGGCCGGTGGGAGAAGATATCCACGAAGTAAAGCTCGGAGCGATGCAAGACGCCGCCCGCCATCATTCTGGGGACTTCCTGCATCTGCTCCAGCGGCTTCAACCATTCGATGCTCGGGAGGCGCGGCAGGCCTTCCGTGTGCTGCTTGAACACGGCCAGATGCTGTCCATCCGGCGACCAGGGATTCCAGAGCGTGCTCTCCACATCCCAGAACACCGTCGGCGTGCCGTCCGTAGTGAACCTGACCTTCTGCCCGTCGACGCTTGCGCGCAGCACGACATCGTTGTCGTCTATCCTGGCAAACCACCGGCCATCCGGCGATACCGCTTCCGGCGACGGCGTTGCCGATTGCCCCTGCAGCTTCTGGCGCATGAACGTACCCGGCACCGCGCGCTCGGCTTCGCTGCGCACCAGGCCGGTAACGAACGTCGATGGCGGAATCTGCTGGAAGACCTCGTAGCTGCCGAGATCGAGCTCGTAGTTCGAACCCTCCAGGGAAAAGACGATCCGGCCGGGAGCGGCGAGCTGAAACCGCTCGAACGGCACGCCCTGGCCGAGGGGCTCGTGACCGAGGATCTCGCGAAGCGCGGTTCGGAGCCGCCGGACATCGAACAGCGGCGCCGAGGCGCCCGTCGCGGGATCGAGCTCGAGAATCTCGCGCTCGTTCGGATCGCCCTGCACGTACCAGAAGCTCGATCCATCCGGCAGCCAGTTCGGCACGAGCTGCCCGTTCTTCACCAGCGAGCCGAACTCCAGATAACGCCGATAGACCGCCTCGTCCTGAGCCGAAGGGACCGCGCGCGCTCCCCCGGAGACGCTCAAACAAACGACCGCCAATGCGGCCAGCTTCACATCACGCTGCATCTGCACGCTCCGTTTCTTGCATGGCGTCCTGATCGCCGGCGACGGCGGCGACGCGGCGCCCGAGTTGCATGCGCCCCCTCGCCCTGACACTCGCCGGGACGACGGGGCGGACACGGGAATCGAGGCTAAAAAGTCTTCGCGACCGTCAAGCCGACGGTGCGCGGCTCGATATAGCTGACGAAAGCGGGATTGGTGGACGCCGCGCCGTTCCTGAGCACGCCGCGCTCATCGGCTGCATTGTTGAGGAATGCGCTGACCGTCCAGGAGTTGAAGCGCACTCCCGCACTGAGATCGACCTGCGTGTAAGCCGGAAACACGGCGAGCGCGGTCTGGCTGAAATTGCCGCGCCGGTTATCGACGTAGCTCACCGATCCGCTCACGAAGCCGGCAGAGTTGCTCCACAGCGGAAATTCCTGGCTCGCGGAAAAGTTGCCCGAGAACGGACTGCTATAGGGCAGCCGGTCGCCTGCGATTCCGCCCAGCGTGCTCGTCAGCGGAACTTTGGTCAGCTCCGCATCGTTATAGGCAACCCACGCCGAGAGTGTCAGGCCTTTCAGCGGACGCGTCTCCACCGAAATCTCCACGCCGCGGCTCTTGGCCTGGCCGCCGTTGTCCGTGAAGCCGATGCCCGCGGTCGCGCTGAGCAGGTTGACTTGAATATCTTTCCAGTCGATGTAGTACGCCGACGCCTCGTAGGACAGGGCGCGGTCGAAAAGAGCGCCCTTGATGCCAAGCTCGTAGTTCTGCGTCGTGTCCGCGCCATAGCCGCAGGGAATGGTGGGACCGCACGCCGTATTGGGCCCGCCCGGCCGGTAGCCCGATGCGAATCGCGCATACACCATCAAGTCCGGCGAGACGCGCAGCCGCGGCGTCACCAGATACGTGAACGGACTGTCCTTCGAGCGGACCTCCGGCACGACGAATTGGTTGCGGAAGAACACGGCCACCAGCGGTCCGCCGCGCGTGCTCGAGTAGGTCTGACGGTTCTCGCTGAGGCGCCCGCCGAACTGGATGTCGAACCGGTCGGTGAAATGCACGGTGAGGTCGGTGAAGGCCGCGTACTCTTCATAGTCCGAGGGAATGTCCAGACCCAGCAATGTGCCGGCCGTGGCACCGGTCGCGGGATCGGCCGCAAAGAAGACCGCGTCGGTGGGATAGTCCTCCTGCGTATAAAAAGCACCCACCAGCCATTCGAGCCGCGAACCGATCGGCACCGACAGCCGCACCTCCTGGGAAAATTTCGTCGTCTTGGTGTGCAACGGCTCGAACGCACCCTGCACGCCGAAGTAGGTATTCGCCAGCGTCGAGTAGAGTCCGTTGGCTATCGGCGCGAGGTCCAGATAGCTGACGATTTTGTCGATGCTGTAGCCCGTCGCCGCAGTCAGATCGGCAGCGCCGAGCCTGGCGTTGAGCGTCGCGCCGTATGCCTGGGTGTTTCTGTCGTACCCGCCGGCGCCCGGCAGGACTCTCTGCTGCAAGCCTTCCAGCCCGGGCAGCTGGTGCACTTCGTTGGATCCATGCCGCTTGCTGTCCTGGTACAGCGCACTGAGTTTCATGGAGAACGCGTCGGACGGGCGCCACAGCGCGGCTATCCGGCCACCGCTGACGTCGGCTTTGTTGGCGTCGGACCGCCCGTTCTGGACGTTGTCGATGTAACCCGGATCCTGGCGGGTCTGCCCGCTCAGGCGGACGGCAAACGTCTCGCCGAGCGGCACGTTGACGGAGCCGCGCACGCTGTAGCCGAGGTCATCGCCGTGGCTCACGCTGCTCACGCCCGCCTGCATCCGGCCGCTGAAACTCCCGGTGGAAGGATCGACGGTAACGAACTTCAACAAACCGCCGAGGCTGCTGGCGCCATACAGCGTGCCCTGCGGACCGCGCAGCACTTCGACGCGTGCCAGGTCGCTCGGATCCAGGTCCGGCGCCCAGTTGCCGAGCCCGAAATACTCGGACGCTCCGTACGAGACATCGTCGATCACGATTCCCACCGTGGGATTGGTGGCGCCGCCCGTCGCGAGGCCGCGGATCGTGAGCGTCGGCGCGCCACCATTGCCGATGAGCGCGAGGCTGAGCCCCGGGACCTTCGTGTAGTAGTCCTGGAGCCGCAGCTGGTTGTTGTTCAGCAGTGTCTCAGCGGTGATGGCGGTGACCGGCACCGGCACATCCTGCAGACGTTCGCTGCGCTTCTGGGCGGTGACGATGATCTCATCGGCGTGCTTGGCGTCGGAATTCCCGGCGGCGCCGCGCTGCTCGTCGGCTGTTTGTCCGGCCGTGGCGGTCGAGCCATTCGCCTGGACGAGACGCATCTCGCTCGCGCCCTGCGCCGTGTTCTGCAGATCGCCGCCCTGCGTCGAGCTCGTCGAGATGGGAGCGATGATCATCGCTCCGCTGGAGGCCGTGTAGACCCTCAGGGCGGTCCCCTTGAGCAGGATCGCAATCGCTTCCTGCGGCGAATACGCGCCCTTGACGCCCTCGGTATGGATGTCCCTCAGCTGCTCAGGCTGGTACACCAGCTCGATTTTCGATTGCATCGCCAGGGACTTGAGCGCGGAAATGAGCTCGCCGGCGGGCACGTCGAGGTTGTCGCGCGAGCCGCCGGCGGCGCCAGCCGGCATGGACAGCGACGCCGCCAACAAACATGCCGCAACGATGAAACTGCGCTTGGCCATGACGACGATCTTCAACATGTCCGGTCTCCCCAGCGGCGGTGATGTTGATGATGGTGCCGCTGGGTACTGCCACGTACGACGTCAAGAAATCCCGCACTCCGGCGCGCGGCTCAGTTCGCGCTGAGGACTATGGCCTCGCCGCGCGCGCGCGCGCGGATATTGAAACCGTTGCGCAGCAACAGGATGAAGTCGTCCGCATTGGTGGAGCGGAACTTGCCGTTGATGCGCAGCGCGGCGAGCTGCGGATCGTCGATGCGGATCTTGCGCGGGGAGTAGCGGTTGAACTCCGCCACCGCGTTCGCGAGCGACGTTTCGTCGAACGCCAGATAGCCGCTGCGCCAGCTCAAAGCCTCCTCGACCTCATGCAACGTCTTGTTCTGTGTGTGAATGGCCTGGCCGTCGATACGGGCGACCGCGCCCGCGGTGAGGAGCCCCCCGCCCCCATGCCCGCCCGTCTGCTCGACTCTCACCTTGCCGTCCGTAACGACGACCTGAACGTCGGCCCCGTCGCGCCGCACCGCGAACTGCGTGCCTACGGCGACGACGTTGCGGTTCCCGGCTTTGACGACGAAAGGCCGCCGCGCATCTTTGGCGACGTCGAAGAACGCCTCGCCATTTTCCAGCTCGATGCGCCGCTCGGCATCGGTGAGCACGACGCGGATCCGGCTCGAGGTATTCAAAGTCACCAGCGAACCGTCCCGCAACGGGATCGACGCTACGCCTCCCACCGGGGTCGAGTAACGAACGCCTTCCTGAGATGAACTGAAGTAGATCGCGGTGGCGAGGACGACCACAACCCCGGCGGCGATGGCGGCAAACCTGCGTCCGTGGGCCTTCCCGGACGCACGCACCGCCGCACCCGGCCGACGCTCGAAGAACGCCGAGGCACGCCATTCTCCGGCCGGTGGCACGCCACCGGACTTCGCCGCGGCGCCAAACGCTTTCAGCCGCGCGCTCTTCTCCCAGCCCGCTTCGAGGCGCAGGAAAGCCACGCGATGCGCGGTGTCCGCCTGCAGCCAGTCCGCCAGTTCGCGCTGGTCGGCCTCGCTCCAGCGCGCACTGTCGCGCCGTGCGAGCCAGGCGGCGGCGCGATCTTCAATCTGTTTGCTGCTTTCCATGCCCATGCCTCTCGCCTGCGCCGGACGCCGGCAGCGTTTCCGCCGGCGCCGCGCCAAACACCGCGTCGGTCAGCCGCTTCATGCCTTTCATGACATGCTTCTCGACGCTCTTCTCGCTCAAGCCCAGCCGCCGGGCCACTTCCCTCTGCGGCACCTCATCGATGCGCCGCATCCACACGACTTCACGGCACTTCGCCGGCAGGCTGTCGAGCGCCTCCGCCAGCTGCCGCAATTCCTGATGAGCCGAGGTGCGCTGCTCCGGCGAGCGGTCATCCACCAACACGTTCAACGCATCCAGATCCCCCACCGAATCGATGGCGACGATGCGCCGCTTGCGCATGCGATCGGCCATCAGATGTTTGGCGATGGCAAAGATGAACGGACGCGCCACTGCCGGAATCGATTTGCCCGCGGCCTCGTAGACGCGCACGTACGTTTCCTGGCGAAGGTCGTGTATATCGCCCGGATTCGGCCAATGGCGGCGCAAAAAGCGGGTCAGCGCCTCTTCGTGCACGACCACTTCGCGCTTGAACCAGGCATCCAGCGAATCCTGCATGCCGCCACGATAACCCCGGGCAGCCCGCGAATACAGCCAATAAATTTCTTTTTTGTCGCCAGGTAGGGATCGGCCCGTCCCATACGTGGTAGAACAACCGGGCACCCGCGTTCTATCCACTCATTCCTACGTCAGAACCTTACCCCTCATTTAACCCGATGGACGAGCCCGCGACCCTCACCTTCTTCGTGTTCTTCGCCCGCTATTCAACGTCTGATGTAAACAAGCCTACACGCCCCAAACTTTCTCGTACACCCTGATCCAGTTCTCTCCCATGAACCCGCGGATCTCCGCCGGCGTCCATCCCAGCTTCTGCAGCCCCGCAACGATATTCGGCAACTCCGTAATGCTCTCGAATCCTTTGACGTAGCGCCGCGGACCTTTGTCCATCACGTCCGCCCCAAACAAGTCGTAATCGCGCTTCAAGCTCTTGCCGTGCGTGAAGTCCGGCCCAAGTCCCACGTGCTGCGCCCCCACACGCGATTTCACGTAGTCGGCATGCTTGAGCATGTCATCCACGGTGCCGAGCGGGCTCGGCTCGACGTTGGCCATCTCCTTGCCGCGCAGCACGAAATCGCTGATCGCCGGCAGCCCGATCACCCCGCCCGTGTGCGCGATGCCGTCGAGCACCTCGTCGCTGAGATTGCGCGTGCTGTTCGCGAAATGCCGCGTCGCGCCGTGGCTGCAGATCACCGGCACGCCCGAGGAAATCGCCAGCGCGTCGAGGCTGGTCCGGTCGCCGGTGTGGCCACCCACGTCCAGGACGATGCGCAGCTTGTGGATCTCCTCGACGAGGCGCCGGCCCGCGCGGCTCAGCGGCACGTGCGCATCGATGCCACCGCCGCCGAACGCGTTCGCGATCTGGTAGGCGATGCCGCAAATGCGCAGGCCCATCTCATAGTAGCCGCGCAGCTCGGTATGCGACTCGGCGCTCCACCAGTCGTTCGGACCTTCGCGCGGACCGCTGATTTCCGAGGCGCTCTGCCAGCCCAGCAGCAGCGCCAGCCTGCCCTCCTGCCTGGCCTGGCGGATCTCACGGACGGAACGGATGACGCGCACGGCTGCGGAGTTCGCATCCACCAGGTTGTGGGCATCGGCAAAAGACCGGACACCGCCCATGCTCAGGTGCATGCAGTCGACCTTGGCGGCGCGGTTCATGTCGATGTACTCGCGCGAAATATTGGAGGCGTCGAGGCCGTTCACGACCAGTCCTTCCGCCTGGCCGGCCGGCTGCTCGCCGCGCCTGTTTGTTTTGGACGCCGCACGGCCCGCGAGCGGCGTCAGCGCTGATGCCGCGCCCGCGAGCGTGGCCGTGAAGAGAAAATCGCGTCGTTTCATAGCAGCCTCACTTTCCGTCGGCGGAATGGATCCCGGGACCGCCCCAGGAGTCGTTCCAATCGATGCCGTGATGATTCTCGATCTCCCAATAGAATTTCGTGCGCGGCCGGTTGTAATTGCCGATCTCGTTCATCGACAGCGAGTCATAGAGCCGGCCGTTCACCATCGTGTAGCGCACCGTGTGAGTGAATCGTCACCGCTGGAAGCGGGACGGTCGGCCGAGGTCTTGGGCGCTCGATCGCATGCGACCGCTACGATACGGCGCGAAAGGGCCGGTACTTGCAGATTTGCGACGCTAACCCGACGTTTTGCGGCGGCTGAGCGGGATGAAACCTGCCGCATTCAAGCTGGAGGAATCGGCCGGTCGAGCTTGGCGGCCGGTTAGTCCGGCTGCGTCTGACCCGGGGGAGATCCCACGAAGTGCACCGCCGTCCGCCCTTTCCCGCGGCCGCCATGCGGCATGTACACCGTGCGCACCGGCACCAGCTTGCGCAGGTCGCGGATCATCCCGCGGCAGCCGGCCGGCGTAATTCCGATCACGGTGCACGCCTCGGCCACCGCGCAGCCTTGCGGGCGGGCCATCAGGTCATAGAGTCGGGTGTATCTGCGGCTCACTGTGATTTCCGGTAAACGACGCGGCCCGCGAGCAGCGTCAGCTCGCATTTCGCATCTTTGATGGCGTCCGGCGGCACCGTGTAGAAGTCGCGATCCCACACGGCGATATCGGCGTCCTTGCCCACTTCGATCGAGCCCACGCGGTCCTCGAGGAATATCTGATGCGCGGCCCAGATCGTATAGGACCGCAGCGCCGACTTGATGTCCACGGACTCCGCGGTGCCGAACGGTTTGGCGCCGTACCGGCCGTTGAGCGTCTGACGCGCAATCGACGCCCATATCCCGTAACGCGCTGCGAACGGCGTAACGTAGAAGTCCGACCCGCTCGCCCACTTGATGCCTTTGTCCCGCCAGGTTTTCAGCGGCTCCAGGTGCGGCGCGCGCCCCGGTCCGAGATTGCCGGCATAGGTATCTCCGATCCACCACATGAACGACGGCGAAGGCTCCGGATAGCCCGCGTCGTATTCGCGCTGCAGGCGCGCCATGACTTCATTGGCATGATCGGTCGGCAGATTGGCGTGAATGATGCTGTGGCGCAGGCCGCGCGTCGGTTTGGCCTTGAGCACGGCTTCGTAAGTATCCACCACCCAGTCGATGCCGCGGTCGCCGATCGCATGCGTGCCGATGTGATAGCCCGCGTCGTGGAACTCCGCGATGATCTTCCGGTACAGTTCCGGCTCCGTCGCCGGATAACCTTTGTTGCCGCTGTCCACCCCCTTGTAGTCTTTGCTCCAGTCCTTGCTCATCCAGGCGGTGCGCGCTCCGCCGCTGCCGTCGATGTAGACCTTGACGCCGCCGGACAGCAGCCGGCCGTCCCCAAGGGAGTCGGGCGCGTGGCGGTTGGCTTTGAGGATGGCCAAAATGCGCCGCGCGCCTTCGAGCGTGCCGTCGATGTCGAACAAGGCAAAGACGCGGACGTTCAGCCTGCCGTCGCTCAGGATCTCCTGATAAAGCGCCCATTTCTCCGCAGAGATTCCCGGATCCTTCGCGCCCGTCATGCCCTCTGCATTGAACTGGCCGATCATCTTGAGGATCATCGCTTTCTGTTCGGCGCGTTCGACCCGCTGCTGCTCGGGGGTGCGCGCCGAGCTGATCTTCTCGACCAGCTTCATCGCCTCTTCTTTGAGCACGCCCGAGGGGCGGCCCTGCGCATCGCGATCGATCGTGCCGGCGGGCGGATCCTTCATGTCCTTCGTGATGCCGGCGAGCTTCAGCGCGTAGCTGTTGGCCACGCCGTAGTGGCCGGTCGTGTGGGTCAGCCATACGGGATTCTTCGGCGACACCGCATCGAGGTCCGTCGCGGCGACATAGCGGCGCTCGGCGAGCTTGCCTTCATCCCATCCCCGGCCGATCACCCACTCCCCTTCCTTCACCTCGCCCACGCGCTTGCGCACGCGCGACAGCACGTCATCGAGTCGTTTGATCTCCGACCCGCTGAGATCGACGATCGACGGCAGGGGCGCGATGAAGTGCACGTGCGCATCGATCAGTCCCGGCGTGGCCGTGCGGCCCTCGAGATCGATGACTTCCGTGGACTTGCCGATGCGCGGCTTGATCTGCTCGTTCGTCCCCACGGCGACGATCTTCCCGCCCGCGATGGCGACCGCCTGGGCGATCGAATCGCGTGCATCGACGGTGATGATCTTGCCGTTGATGAGCACGCGCTCGGCGGGCGCCGGCGTTTGCGCATGCGCACTGCCGAGCGACGCGGCGGCGGCCGACGCCGTCCACAAAATGAGAGTTGCAGTCCACCGCCCGCCGCAGACGGACCCTCGCAACATCAGCCCGTCGCATCGTTTGCTCGCGAATACCGTAGTCATGGAGCCTCCGTATGCCTGCACAGATTGTACTTGGACCGCGTCGAAGGGCCACCCCCCGGCGTGATCACTGGGTTCCAGGGTTCACGCGGCGGATGCCGGCGCAATCTCGCTGCACACCAGCTTGGTGTCCAGATAGTCCTGGATTCCGTAGTGCGACCCCTCTCGCCCCAGTCCGGACTCCTTGACCCCGCCGAAGGGCGCGACGGCGGTCGAGATCAGTCCCGTATTGAGCCCTACCATGCCGTACTCGAGCGCTTCCGACATGCGCCACACGCGGCTATGGTCGTTGGTGAATACGTAAGAGGCGAGACCGGCCGGGGTGTCATTGGCGAGGGCGACTGCCTCCGCTTCCGTATCGAAGCGCAACAGGCCGGCCACCGGCCCAAATGTCTCCTCGCGAAACAGCGCCATCTGCGGCGTCACGTCCGCGATGACGGTCGGATCGTAGAAACATCCGCCGCGCCGGGCGCCACCGGTAATGAGCCGGGCGCCTTTGCTCAGCGCGTCGCGGACATGGCCAGCGACTTTCTCGACCGCGGCGCTGTTGATCAGCGGCCCCTGCTGAGTCTCCCCTTCGAGGCCGTCACCCACTACCAGCGCGCCCGCCCGCTTGGCCAGCCGTTCGGCGAATTCCGCATACACGCCGCTTTGCACGAGGAATCGATTGGCGCACACGCACGTTTGTCCGGTATTGCGAAACTTGGACGCGAGCGCGCCATCGACCGCCCGCCCGAGATCCGCGTCGTCGAAGACGATGAACGGCGCATTGCCGCCAAGCTCCAGGGACACGCGCTTGACGGTGTCCATGCACCGCGCCGCGAGGAGCTTGCCGACCCGGGTCGATCCGGTAAACGTAAACTTGCGTACCCGGGGATCCGTCGTGAGCACTTCGCCGACGGCTTGCGGCTCTCCGGTAACGACGTTGAACACGCCCGGCGGCAGGCCAGCCTGCTGCCCAAGGTATGCGAGCGCCAGAGCGGAAAACGGCGTCAGCTCCGACGGTTTCAGAACGACGGTGCAACCGACCGCCAGCGCGGGCGCGACTTTGCGCGTGACCATCGCCGCAGGAAAGTTCCACGGCGTGATGGCGGCGACTACGCCCACCGGTTCCTTGAGGACCCACAGCCTCTTGTCCGGCAGATGACCCGGAATGATGTCGCCATAAGCCCGCCGGGCTTCTTCGGCAAACCACTCGATGAAGGACGCGGCGTAAGACACTTCACTGCGCGCCTCGGCCAGTGGTTTGCCCTGCTCGGCCGTCATGAGCCTGGCCAGGTCTTCCCGATGCTCGACCACCAGCTCATGCCACCGGCGCAGTATCGATGCACGCTCGCCGGCGCTTCGTGCGCGCCAGGACGGAAAAGCTCCATGCGCCGCGGCCACGGCCTGCGCGGTTTCAGCGGCACCCAGCGAGGGGACGAAACCCAGCGGCCGCGCCGTCGCCGGATTGAGGACCTCCAGGACCGCGGGACCGCTGATCCAGTCGCCCCCGATATAAGCCGCTTCGCGCATCAGCTCCGGATGCGCCAGCGCGAGACGGCTGCGTTCGGCGGTCCACGTTTCGCGGTTCATTCTTTGCATCCGTCGCTCAAATCGCGCGGATCGCCGCGCGCAGCGCCGCGACGATCTCATCGATCTGGCCCGGCTCGATGATGTACGGCGGCGACAGCACGATCGAATCGCCCACCGGGCGCACGAACACGTTATGCGTGAAGCACCCGGACTGCACGGCCATGCCGCGCGCGCCCGCGCCTTTTTTCGCGTCGGGGGCGAGCTCGACTGCGCCCAACAAACCGATGTTGCGGATATCGACTACATGCGGCTCGCCGGCCAGCGAATGCAACGCGCTCTCCCAACGGGGCGCAAGCTCGCGCACACGGTCGAACAGCCGCTCGTTCTGGTAGATGTCGAGCGTCGCCTGCGCCGCGGCGCAGGCCACCGGATGGCCGGAGTAGGTATAGCCGTGAAACAGCTCGATCCCGTCGGCCGCATCCGCAATGGCATCGAAGACGGGCCGCGAAGCGATCACGCCGCCGAGCGGTACGGTCGCATTGGTGACGGCCTTCGCGAAGGTGATCATGTCCGGCACGACTGCGCTGTACTGCGCGGCAAACGGCGATCCCAATCTGCCGAAGCCCGTCACCACCTCGTCGAAGATCAGCAGGATGTCGTGCTTCGAGCAGATCTCACGCAGGCGCCGCAGGTAACCTTTGGGCGGCACGAGCACCCCGGTGGCGCCAGCCACCGGCTCGACGATCACCGCGGCGATTGTCGAGGCATCGTGCGTCTCGATCAAACGCAGGAGCACATCGGCCAGGTGCGCGCCCCAGTCCGGCTCGCCCCGGCTGAAAGCCATCTTCTGCAGATCGTGCGTGTGCGGCAGGTGATCGACATCCGGCAGCATCAGCGCGAACTGCCGGCGGTTGCGCACGATGCCGCCGACGGAAATGCCGCCGAAGTTCATGCCGTGATAGGCGCGCTCGCGGCCGATGAACCGGCGCTTTTGTCCGTTGCCGCGGGCGCGGTGGTAAGCCAGCGCAATCTTCATCGCGCTGTCGACGGCCTCCGAGCCGGAGTTCGTGAAGAACACCTGGTCGAGGCCTTCCGGGGCGAGCGCGGCGATGCGCCCGGCGAGCGCAAAGGGCAATGGATGGCCGGCCTGGAACGCGGGCGCGAAGTCCAGCGTGCGAAGCTGGCGGGCGACGGCCTCGGCAATGCTCTCGCGGCAATGGCCGGCGGCCACGCACCACAGGCCCGCCGTTCCGTCCAGAATCCGCCGGCCGTCGGCCGCGGTGTAATGCATTCCGGCGGCGGATTCGAAAAAGATCCGCGGATCGGCTTTGTACCGCCGGTTGGCAGTGAAGGGCATCCAGAAGGATTCGAGGTCGGGTTTCTTCGCGGACATGGGCGGGCGCCAAAAGTCGTAAAGTCATGAGCTTTTCACGGCGTGGCGGGCCGCGGAAGGTGCTCGGCGAACCTCGCCCGGTGCATACTTGGCACCACCATGCCTGCCCGATTCAGCCGCGATTCCCTGCCTCCCCTGTCACTTCTGCTCGCTTTCGAGGCCACCGGCCGCCTTGGCGGAATCCGTCGCGCGGGATTCGCCCTCAAGGTGGACCATACAGTGGTCAGCCGGCGCATTCGCGCGCTGGAAGACTGGGCTGGAACACGGCTGGTCACGCGCCAGCACACTGCGACGACGCTGACGCCCGAGGGTGCGCGCTTTCACGGCAAGGTGACGCAGGCGCTCGCCGATCTCACGCTGGCCGCGGCCGAGCTGCGCCGCAGCGGCGCCGAGAATCATCTCAGCATCTGGTGTGTGCCGGGCTTCGCCTCGCAATGGCTGATCTCCCGGCTGTACGGCTTCAAGAGCGCCAACGAGAACATCTCGCTGGAACTGCGGCCGACCGACCGGAGCCCGGATTTCGATCGCTTCGAAGCGGATGTGGACATCCGCTACATCCCGGACACGGCGGCGAAGCTCGCGCCGCATGTGGGGGTCCGCCAGCTGGAGATCGCGCGGCCCGCGGTTCTCGCCGTGGCGAGCCCGCTGCATCCGGCGGTGGGGACGCCGCTGCGGAACGTCGCAGAACTGACGAACGCACCGCTGCTGCACGAGGAGAGCGACGCGGAGTGGCGCGCCTGGTTCACGGCGCTGGGGCTGCCCACGCCGACGGCGCTCGCGGGACCGCGGCTGTGGCACGGACACCTGACCCTCGAGGCCGCGCGATGCGGCCAGGGCATCGCGCTGGCCAACCGCTTCCTGGTGCGCGAGGAACTGGCGTCGGGACAATTGGTCGACGTGATGGACGTAATGAAAGATCCGCGGGAAGTGACGCTCGGCGCCTACGTACTCACCGCGCGGCGCGATCGCTGGCAGTCGAGCACTATCGCGCGGTTCCGTCGCTGGCTGACCGCGCAGGCGCGCGCCCAATAGCGCCGGCGTCGTTCCGGATCACCTTGCCGTCCTTCATCACGAAATTGACGCGCTCCATGAGCGTAATGTCCTGCAGCGGATCGCCCGGCACGGCCACGACATCCGCGAGCTTGCCCGCCGCGAGGGTTCCCAGCGATTCGTCCAGCCCCATCATCTGCGCGGAATTGATCGTCGCCATCCGGATCGCTTCCAGTGGTTTCACGCCGAGCCCGGTTAGCGCGGCAAACTCCTTCGGGTTGTCCTGCACACCCCAGATCGCGTCCGTCCCGAACGCCATCCGCACGCCCCGCTGATGGGCTTTCCTGAAGGCGGCATCGCGCACCGCTTTGATCTCCAGGATCTTCTGGCAGTTGCTCGCCGTGGGCTTTTGCGGGTTGGCCTCGCCCGTACAGCGCCGGGCGACCTCGTTGACGATCCAGATCGTCGGCACGAACCAGATGCGCTTTCGGGCAATCAGCTCGATGGCATCGTCCTGCATCATGGTGCCGTGCTCGATGGAATCGAAGCCGGCCCTCGCCACCATCAGCGCTGCCGCATTGCCATGCACGTGGGCGGTGATTTTCTTTTTGTACCGGTGCGTTTCGTCCGCGAACGCGTCGATCTCCTCCTGCGTGAAGCCGGCCACTGTGACATCGTCGCGCTCGCTCATGACCGCGCCGGAAGCAAAAACCTTGATCCAGTCGGCGCCGCCTTTGATGCTCTCCCGCACGGCCTCGCGGATGTGATCGACGCCGGCGACGACCGTCGTACCGGTCACGGTGGAAGCGTTGTCACGCGGCCAGTCGTTGACGTCTGCGGCGCCCCCGACCGGGCTCCACGCGTACGGCGCGCCGTAGAGCCGCGGCCCTTCGAACTCACCGCGATTGATGGCGTTGCGCAGGTCGACATAACTGCCGTTGTCGAGCGGCAATTCACCGACCGTGCGCAGCGTGGTGAAACCATCGTGCAAAGCGCGCTGAGCCTGGCGCAGCTGCACGAACCCCGCCGCGGAATTCGACCGCTGCAGCCGCTCCAGGAACGAAGCGCCGTCCGAGCGCAGATGGGCATGTGAATCGAATAGACCGGGCAGGCACGTGGCCGCGCTCAAGTCGATTCGAGCAGCGCCGGCCGGCGCCTGTACCGCCGGCCCCACGCCGGCGATTCGGGTGTTCCTGATCAGGATGTGCTGATCTTTGAGGATCTTGCCGGACTCGACCTCCAGCAGCGATCCGCAGTGGATGTCGATATGCGTGTCCTGCGCATGAACCGCACTTGCCACCATAGCGGAGCCCAAGGCCCACGCGGCCATCGATCGTACGCCCATGCTCTCTTCCCCGGTTTCGGTTGTTCTTTTCGCGCATCGTCCGCCCGACCGGCGGACGCGCGTCGAAATAGTACCGGATCATGCCCGCCCGGAACACGGGCGCCGGGGATGGCCAGGAAACAATTGCCAGGAACGGCGCGCTGGTTGTACAGCTTCGTTAGACCGGAGTAATCTCAAGCGCTTAGGAGCTTCGGATGTCGGAGAAACCCCGACAGACAGCTCCCGGTTGCGTGTCGACAATGCAACCGCTTCCGGCCGGCGACGACAACGGTCAGCAACAATAACGAGGATAACAACCATGTTCAGCGGATACGGTGGTCTGTTCGGGCTGATCATCCTGGTGCTCGATGTCTGGGCGATCGTCCAGATCGTTCAGAGCGGGGCGACGACCGGGAAGAAGGTGCTCTGGATCGTGCTGATCATTCTGCTGCCGATCCTGGGGCTCATTCTCTGGCTGCTGCTCGGCCGTAAATAGCGCCACGGTGGTCGCGCCCGCCGTGGCGCCGAGCGCCTTCGGAACGTTGCCGCGACGCTGAGCACGCCCGGCCGCGGGTGAACTTCCATCGGTGCCGTGAAGCTGCCGTTCGTTCAAGCAGCGGGTGCCGCGAGTCGAAAGGCCCTTGCCATGTCCTTCGCCAATCTGCGCCCCACGAACGCCGGGACGGAAACCGTTCTCACGGACCGCGTCTTCATCGCCGTCCTCGCGGCCGGCACGCTGCTCAGCGCATTGACGCTGACCGTCAATCCCTGGCCGCGGGACCATTGGTTCGAGACGCAATACCTGCTGTACGGAAATTTCCAGGGTCAGGACAACTACACGCCGATCACTCTGCCCGCCCTGCTCTTCAAGCTCACCGGCCTGCTCGCGCAATCGCTGGGCCTGGATCTGGCGGGAGAGATGTACGTGGCGAGCCTGGCGCAGAACGTGCTCATGCTGCTGGCGGCCCTCTTTGTCTACTATGCGTGCCGCCGCCTGGGCTTACGCGCGCTCGCACAGATCGGCGCGCTCATCTTTCTCGTGCATGTTCTGTCCACCGGATTGCCGCAGGCCTTCTGGTCGGAGAACGTCGTTTTGTTCCTGTTCGCCGCGGCGCTGTACGTAAACGTACGCATCTATACGGACGCAGGCGGCGAGGCTGCGCGATTCTGGTGGCGCGCGAGCGCCAGCAGCGTGCTCATCGGCTTGCTCGTCATCACGCGCATGACGCCTGTTTTCCTGATTCCTGCGCTCGCCCTCCTCTTCTACGGGCGGATGAGCCTGCGCCGCCTCGCCGGCTATACGGGTTTGATGGTCCTCACGACGTCGGTACTCATCGGTGTCATGCTCGCCAGCAACTACGCGCGGTTCGGGCGGGCGGAAATCACCAATTCCTCGGGACGGCACCTATGGCAAGGCGTAACGCCCATCGTGGACCAAGCATTGGCAAACTCGGCGGAGTTTCAGGAGCTGCGGCGGCTCACTCCGGATATCGAGGGAAAGGACTACTGGAGCGTGCGGCTGCCGGACGACGAACGAAAGGAGTTCGCGGGGGAAGCGCTGTTCGGACGCCTTTCGCGGCAGGCAATCCGTGCGGCACCACTATCCTACCTCGCGCTGGGGGTGTGCGACTTCGTGGTGACCATCGGGCGCGCGCCCTATCGTTTGGGCTTCGGCGATCCCGTCAAATACAACCCGCTGCACACCGACAAACTGTTGCCGGCGATCGCGGAAGCGATTCCCGGAATACCGCACTTCGCGGTCAAAATATCGTCCCGGCTGATCACGTTGGCTTATGACTGGGGCCGCAAGGCATACCCGGTCATTATTTTCTTCGTGCTGACCACTTATTGCGCCCTGGCCGTGCAGCGCGCGCGCCTGCTCCCCTCCCGTCGCGCGGGAGAAGCCCGAAAGCCGCCGTCGCGCAGCGTCGCGCTGGCGATTCACACACTGGCCGGCATCGCCATCGCAGCGCTGGCGAACGTGGGGGGATATCGTTCGACGGAGTCCTATCTGCCGTCAGGTTTGTGCGTGCTAATCCTGCTGCTGCAATTGAAAACCCTCGCCAAAGATACCGGCGAGCATCCGCAGTCTCGCCCGGCGCTACCAGTCGACGGCGTCGTCTATACGTTTTGCGCGCTGATGTTCTTTGGTTCGCTCTGGTTCACCTGGCAGGTCGAGGCCAACAATCCCAGGAACGTCCTGCCCTACCTGCCGTTCCTCGCAGTGATGTTCGGCATGGCGGTCGTTTATTGGCGCGAACGGTTCCTGGCCGGCCGACGCTCAGCGCCGTCGGCATGAAAGTCCGCGATCCTGACATAGATCGCTGAAGGCCCGATCTTGGGACCGGTCACGCCAGTGATCGTAACCTCATCGCCACACCGCACCGGCCGATCAGCGATTGAACAGAAAATAGTCGAACGCCGCGCGCGCGACCTGGGCGATGGCCGCCTCCCGCTCCGCGCTGGTGGCTTTCTTCGATCGCTTGGTATAGACGACGATGGCGACGTGACCCGCGCCGCCGGGAAGGTCGATGATGCCCACGTCGTTAGTGGATTGGCCGATGGTTCCGGTCTTGTGGGCGACGCGCGTCCCGGGCGGCAGAGAGCCTTTCAGGCGCCCCGCGCCGGTCTTGCAGCCATACATGATGTCGAGCAGCAGACCGGTGCTCGCGGGCGCGAGGATTTGTTTGCGCCAGATACGGCTGAGCAGCTCCAGCATGGCCTGAGGAGTCGCAGTATTGCGCGGATTGTTGTCGAAGACTTCCGGGCTCGACATGAACGCCTGCGATCCGCGCGCCTCTTCCACCTTCACGAGCTGGCCGAATTCCTCGGGCGACATGGGATTTTTCTCGGTGTACTTCGTATTGCCGAGGTATTCAGCGATGTGCATCCAGATCGGAATATCGACGCGCAGCTTCTCCAGATCCAGTTCTTTCATCGTGGCGCGCACCGCACCCGTGCCGCCGCCCACGCGCATCAGGATGTCCGTGGCGTTGTTGTCGCTCGTTTGCAGCATCAGCGCGAGCAGATCGCGGATGGTCAACGCGGATCCGGGGCTGAGATAGTCGCTGATGGGACCATACGTGCTCGGATAGACGTCGTATTCCTCCAGCACCACGCGCGTGTCCAGCTTCAGCTGCTTGCGGTCGACCAGTTTCAGGATGTGCACCGCGACCGGCACCTTGATGGTGCTCGCCATGGGGAAAAGATCCTGGCTGTTCAGGGACGCCGTGCGGCCGCTCTCCAGGTGCAGGACGGAGATGCCGAGCACGGCTTCGGAAGAGGTTTGCAGGCGGGACAATTCCTGCTCCAGTAGCGGAGCGGATTGCCCGGCGGCATGCGCGAGACCCGCGCTGAGCGCGAAGGCCATGCACAAACCGATGATCGTTACATGCAGCGAGCGAAAGCGGCAGAGCGGGTGCGACATAAGGAGATACTCCGTGAGGAACCGGCGGCCGCGTATTCTAGGGACCGGGAGACATCCATTCCAGCTTTAAAACGACCCGCTCATCGCGAGCCTCGCGGCGGATGCCCTGAGCACCGCCGCGGGCTTTATCGACGATGGTTACTGCGAGCAGCTGTTCCCGCGATTCATCAGATGATCGACGAAGTAGCGCTTCTTCAGCTCCATGTCGTACTCGCCGCTCTTGCCCATCGCACCATGTCCCGTGTTCGGGTAGCTCATCGTCTGGTGCTGCTTGCCGAGCCGGATCAGCGTCTCGCTCATCTTGAACAGATCCGTTTCCGTGCCGGTGTCGTTGGTACCGCCGACCAACAGCAGGTCGCCCTCGAGCTTCGAAGCGAGGGGAAACACATCAGCCGCGTCGTACGCCGCCTTGTGGTCCTGGGGCATGCCCAGGTACACCTCGTACAGGGTGAAGCGCCGCGGGTCGAAGCCAGGCACCTGGCTGATCCCGACCTTATATAGATCCGGCGCCTGGGTCATGCCGCGAAATGCAAAGTGTCCGCCCCAGGAGCCGCCAAAGAGGCCGACCCGGTCCATGTCGAGAAACTTCAGCTGCTGCCCGAGCTGGCGGATCGCGCCGGCGTGATCGGCGATCTCGAACTGGCCCCAGTTCATGTACACCACGTCATGGAAAGCCTTGGAGCGCTCGGGCGTGCCGCGCGCATCGAGCGTCAGGACGATGAAGCCGAGATTGGCGAGCGCCCGATTGAAATTGGCGCCCCGGTAGAACGCCGCGCCGTCGCCGAAATCCATCGGACGCATGGTGGTTTGCGGTCCGGCATACAGATACTCGACCACGGGATATTTTTTGTTCGCATCGAAGTTGTACGGAAAGTACATCGTCACCCAAAGGTCAGTGGTCCCGTCCGCCGCTTTCACCACGTATTCCTTCGGCGCGACCCAGCCCACCGCCTTCAGCGCGCTGATGTCGGCCTCGCCCAATGTGCGAATCAGCGTGCCGTCAGCTTTGCGCAGCACCGTCTTCGACGGCACGTCCACCTTGGAGTAGATGTCGGTGAAGTACTTGGCCGATGGCGAAATATTGACCGCGTGCTGGCCCTGACCTTCGGTGAGTTGCGCAAATCCTTTGCCGTCGAGGCCGACGCGATAGAGATGAGTGTCGTAAGGCCGTGCCTGATCGCCGTGGCCGGTGAAATAGACCCATCCGCCCGCCTGGTCCACCCGCAGGACGTCCTTTGCCCGCCAGTTCCCGCTGGTGAGCTGGCGCACCAGCTTGCCCTTCATGTCGTAGTAGTACAGATGATCCCAGCCGCTGCGCTCGGAATTCCAGATGAAGCCCGAACCGTCCGGCAGCAGCGTAAATCCGGTGCCCGCCGAGCTGGAGCCGCCGCCCCAGATCGCTTCGTGCTGATTCGTGAGGAACGTCTTCGATTGTTCGGTCATCACCGTACGCACCGCGCGCGTGAGGGCGTTCACTGCGAGGATATCCACGCGGCTCATCACGCGGTTGTAGCGCGCCAGGATAAGCTCGGAGCCGTCCGGCAACCACGTCAGCACTCGCAGGTATTTGTCCGTGGTGTCACCCAGATCGACCAGAAGCGGCCGGTGGGAAAAAATGTCCACCAGGTACAGCTCGGACCGGTTGAGCACGCCGCCGGCCGGAATGGTGATGACTTCCTGTACCTGCTCCAGGGGCTTCAACCAGTGAATGCTCGGGATGCGCGCCATGCCCTCGGTGTATTGTTTGAACACCGCCAGGTGCTGGCCATCCGGCGACCATGGACTCCACAAGGCGGCTTCCACATCCCAAAAGGCCTTCGGCGTGCCATCGTCCGTGAACGCGACCCGCTGACCGTCGACGGTCGCGCGCATGACTATATTGTTCCCGTCTATGCCAGCGATCCAGCGTCCGTCCGGCGACATCGCTTCCGGCGAGGGTACCGGGCCCAGCCCCATGAATTTTTCCCGCATGAACATTCCGACCGCGGTCCTTTCCGCCTCGCTGCGCACCAGCGCGATGGAGAAAGCGGTCGGAGGCAGCTGGCGCTGCAGCGTATAGCTGTCGAGATCGAGGTGGTACGTCGAGCCTTCCATAGCAAAACTCGCCGTGCGCGGCCCAAGCAACTGGAACTGGTCGAACGGGACGCCTGCGCCGATCGGATCGTGCCCCAGCGCCTCTCGCAACACCGAGCGCAGCCGCTGCACATCGAAGAGCGGCGTCTCCGCGTTCGTGGCGGGATCGAGCTTGACGATCTGACGATTGTTTGGATCGCCCTGCGCGTACCAGAAGGTCGAGCCGTCCGGCAGCCAGTTCGGCGTCACGCGCCCGCCTCTCACCAGCTGGTCGAAATCGAGATAGCGCCGATAGACCGCTTCGTCCTGGGCCGAGGGCCCCGCATAGGCATGGACGCCCGCGAGGGAACCGAAAGCGATTGCCGCTGCCATGATCGTCAAAACCCGCTCGCTACGCATCCGCAGACCTCCAGACATGATTCGCCTACCTCGTGAGATGAAATCAAACCGTTATCGGGAGGCACGCGCACCCGGCCGCAAAAGCGGCTGAGTGCTATGCCATGAACGCGCTCGCAGCTTCGACAGGCCCATCCAGTGATGTACCGAGCGGCGATCAGCGGAAGCTGAAGCTGGTGTTCACGCCGTACGAACGTGGCCGCAGACGGGGCGCCGTGCCCAATGCGGTGAGGAACGAAACGTCGATGGCGCCGTTCTCATCGGTCAGGTTGTCACCGAAGAGATAGATGCCCCACGCCTTGCCCTCGACGCCCAGGCGCATGTCGACCACGGTGTAGTCGTCCGACGGGATCGCGTTGTTGAGGAGATCGACGCGGTCGGAGGTGTATTGAGCAATGCCGTACGCAAAGCCCTTGAGCGAATTCGTCAGCGGCCAACGGTACGTGGCCGACAGCGATGCCGTGTTCTCCGGCACGCTGGTGACGCGATCACCCTTGCGGATGTTGATGCCCGGCTTCGACTCCGTGTATTCGGCATCGATATGACTGGCGGTGAGGCGCAGGCTCAAGTCATCGACGGGCTGCAGCGTGAGGCTCAGCTCGGCGCCCACCGTCCTCGCCGTGCCGCCGTTGATGAGCGCCGACAGCTGCGATACGGCATCGAGCACCGCGTTGAGCTGCAGGTTCTTCCAATCGTTGTAGTACGCTGCAGCCTCGAGCGCGGCGCGCCCGCCGGCGAAAGTACCCTTGGCGCCGACTTCGTAGCTCCACAGGGTCTCCTCATCGATGCCGATCGGGATAGTTCTGCCGATCAGCGTGGCGGTGATGAGCGAGACCACCGGCTGCACCTGGCCGGTGCGCAGTCCTTTGGCCACGTTGGTGTAGAGCATCCAGTCATCACGCAGATGCCACGCCAGGTTCAGCCGCGGGTTGACGGTATCGAAGCTCGAGTCCACGCGGCCCGAGAAGCTCGGGTTGAGCGTGCGGATCAGCGCCAGCGTCGCCGCGTCGACCGGGTCATCGCGCACGCGATCGTCCTTGAAATAGCGCAGGCCTACGGTCAGATCCAGCTTCTTGTCGAACAGCGGCCAGGTCCCTTCGCCGAAAACCGCATAAGACTTGCTGTCGGAGAATTGATCGAGAACGAAGGTGAAGACCTGCGCCTTCAGCGGGCGCTCGACCTTGCGGTAAAAGAGCCCGCCGGTCCACCGGAACCCTTCGTCGTTCGCCGATGTCAGCCGCAGCTCCTCCGAGCGCACGGCCTGCGACTGGTCGGTGATCAGTGGAAACCCGCCGAAGGAGCCCAGGTTTTTCAGAGTGAAATCCATCCACGAAGTCGCGCTCACGAGCCTCGCCCACCCGAAGTCATAGCGTGCCGTGAGGCTGTAGAGGTCGTACGAAACTTCGTTCACCAGGCGCGAATTCGGCGACGTGCGATTTTCGAGTGAAGACGTGGAGTTGAGCGAATCGGTTTCCGTATGCCAGGCGGAAAAGACCAGATCCAGCTTTTCGGTCGGCGCCAGACGCAGCTTCGCACGGTAGTTGTCGATGGAGCGGTCGTTCTCATCCTTGACGCCATTGGTGATGTCGTCGATCCAACCGCCGAAGTCTTCGTGCGATGCGACCAGGCGAAGCGCCGCCCGATCCTCCTTGATCGGGATATTGAGCATGCCTTTGGCGGCGTAGCTGTCCGCGCCATCCTCCGTCGACATCGCCATCAGGTCGATGTCGCCCTGGAGGTTTTTCAGGTTTGGATCGGCGGTGAGCACGCGGATGGTGCCGCCGATGGAGCCGTCGCCGTAGAGAGTGCCTTGCGGACCGCGCAGGACCTCGACCCGCTCCACGTCGAACGTGCGCACATCGGGCACCGCGGCGTTGCCGATGAAGGAAAAGGGCAGCTCATCGAGGTAGTACCCCACCGGCGAATCCCCGAATACCGAGTTGATGCCGCGGATCTGGATGCTCTGCACGCCGGTTTCCCCATCGACGATGCCGACGCCGGGCGCGGTCTGCAGGAAATCGGCCAGCTGCGCGGCGCCCTGCTCGCGCATGCTGTTGTTGGTAAACGCCGAGATCGACAACGGGACATCGAGGGCGCGTTCTTCGCGTTTCTGTGCGGTGACGATGATCTCCTGGATGCCTTTGGGAGCGGATTCCTCCGGGCTTTTCGCGGGCTCCTCGGCCTGCGCCGCCGCGGAATCCGCCGGCCGCGCGGCCGCGGATCTTTGTCCGGGCTCGGAGCTGGCGATCTGCATCGCCGTGCCGGCGTCGCTCATCGCCGCGGTTTCATCCAGCCCGATCGTATTTGCTCCGGCCTGATGAAAGCCGAGATTCGTCCCGCGCAGCAAACGCGTCAGCGCCGTGGCGAGCGACATCTCGCCCTGCACGCCCTGTGTCGCCAGGTCCCTGACTTTGGCCGAGGGCGTGATGACCTGCACGCCGGCTTGTTTGGAGAACTCGATGAGCGCGGTGGACAGCGCCTGCGCCTCGATGCTCACCGTGACGATGCGATTCAATCCGGCGCGCTCGGTCGCGAGCGCGCTTGCGCAGCCCAGAGCGAGCGCCAACATCCCCAGCCAACGTGTCATGAAATGCAGCATGTTTGTTCTCCCGTATCAATGGGCGGCAGGATTCGAGGTCCTGCCATGCCCATTAAGACGAGCGAGTCGCGCGAGGTGGCACTACGACCGGTAGCGGCCTTCATCATGGCCCCTACGCCAGGGCCTCACGCTCTGCGTCGCTATCGACTCACCAGCACCAGCGGCCCGCCGCCGTTGGAGATCAGACTCACCGGGAACTCGCCCGGCAGAGCCTGCACCCACTCGTCCGTCGCGCCCGTGAACACGGTGCCGGTGAATGCGAGCCGGGCGGCGGCCTCGTCGCGGATCTCGACCGGTCGTTTGCTGTAGCGGTTGACGTCCGCGATGACTGCGGCCAGCGGCTCGTCGATGTACTCGAGCCGGCCCTCGCGCCAGCCCAGCGCGCGCCTTGGGTCCACGGTGGCGAGCGTCGGCCGCGCTGCTTCGCCTTCCCACTTCACCTCGTGCCCGACTTGCGCGCGAATCACGCCGGCGTCCGGGGAATAGACGTCGACCGTTCCTTTGTCCACGGTCACCACCACGCGCGCGCCCGCCTTGCGGATATTGAACGCCGTGCCGATCGCCCTCACCTGCCGCGCGCCGACCTGCACGATGAACGGCCGATCGCGGTTGGGCGCGACCTCGAAATGCGCCTCCCCTTCGCGCAGGCTCAGCAGCCGCTGCCGCTCGGTATATTGCACGTCCACGAACGACTGCGCCGCCAGCTGCACGCGCGATCCATCCGGCAGATGCCGCTCGTTGATATTTTGAGAACTCACGGGCGCCGGGTTGCCGCCGTCCCGCCACTGCCACCACGCCATCGAACCCGCCACGACCAGCGCGACACTGGCCGCGAGCGCTAGCCAACGCGTGTACGCCGCCGCCGGCGCGCTATCGACCACCGCGCCGCGCAGGCGCGCCAGCTTCTGCGCTCCTCCCGGCGCGGTTGCCAGCCCGCCGGTGAAATGCCAGAACTCCTGCATCTCGTCGAACGCCTTTTTGTTGCGCTCGTCGTGCTCGTACCACTCCATCCACGCGCCGATGTCCTCTTCCGTCACGGACTCATCGCGCAGGCGCATGACCCACTGCATGGCGGTCTCCATCGCCTGCACTTCCCGATTCGCGCTCACGGCATCACCTGCGCTTTGGCATCGGCCGGCCGCAGACCTTTCAAACGAAGGCGGCAATAGATCACGGTGCGGCTGATGTAGTTGCGCGCCATGCGTTTCTGGATCCCGAGCTCGCGGGCGATTTCGCCGGTGCCGCGGTCCTCGAACCGGTGCATCACGAAAGCGCGGCGGTACTTCGCGGGCAGCTCGTGCAAGGCTTTCTCCAGCAGCGCCAGTTCCTGCGCTGCGATCAAATTGCGATCCGGGCTGAGGGGATCGACGTAATCCTCCTCCGCCTCGCGCCGGTCCAGGCGTTCGCGGGTCACGCGCTGGCGGGCGCGGTCCACGGCGATGTTGGCCGCGGTCTTGAACAGATAGGCCCGAAGGAAACTCACCGCGCCCGGCCGGTGCAGCTGCAGCAGGCGGACGTAGGCTTCCTGCGCGACCTCGTAGGCTTCCTGCTCGTTCCCGGTGCGCATCATGAGGAACGAGTGCAGCGCCCGGTTGTGCTCCTCGAACAGCTTCGACAGCTCGTCGGCCTGCGCGCCCGCACCCCGCCCCAGCGCTGCGGCCGGTGGGTGGGAGCCCTGGGTTTGGAGCGGATGTCGCATTGCGGCGTTCGGAGACGGTATCGACAGTATCCCTCGTTTTACAAGACGGTTGAGCCCCGCGGGGTGGCACTGTCGATAATCGCCTCAGGTCACGTTGATTGCCTCCCACGAGTCCCCATCGTCCAGCAGCGCCCACCTCCCTCTGGTCCTCAGGTAAAACTGGCCAGAATCATACGGTTGGCGAATGGGCGATATACTCCACTCTTCTTAATCGGGACGGATAAGGCACATGGCCTCGGGTTGGACGGCGGATGGCGGCGTACAAGATCAGATCGATGCGACGGTAACCGACGGGATCCGCCGCGCCCAGAGCCGGCTGCCTCAGGGTCCCAGCCTCACCCACTGCGAAGAATGCTCGGCCGAAATTCCCGAGGCCCGCCGCACCGCCGTGCCCGGCGTGCGCCTCTGCGTCCGCTGCCAGGAAATCGCCGACCGCGAAGCCCAGACCTTCGCCGGCTACAACCGCCGCGGCAGCAAAGACAGCCAGCTCCGATAACTTGCCGCCCGCTTTCGTGTCATCGCATCGCTTCGGGCCTTGCCGGCGCCGTTTTCGGGCGACCAAGTTACCCACAGTTTATGTCCAGGGATGGACGGTATTGCCGCGGGAGGCAGGATGCCGGAGCGGCTAAGGGAGGGATTCCCCATAAACTGTGGATAACTTGATCAACCGAAAACGGCGCCCCGCTGATCTTAACGAAGCGGACCTTCCACCACCGGCAACACCAGATGCGACGGCGCCTCCACCGACCGATACACCGTCTGCGTCGCCTTCCTGTACTGCTCCGGCTTCGCCCGATAAATGTTCTCCACGAACGTCTGTGGATTGCGATCGAACACCGGAAACCACGTGCTATGCAGGTGGACCATGATCCGGTGCCCCTTCTTGAACGTATGGAATTTGTCCCAGATGTTGAAGGACACCGGCGTAAGCTTCCCCGGCACCATCGGCTCGGGTTTTGAAAGATCGTTGCGATACCGGCCTCGCATGGCCTCGATGCCCAGCAGCACCTGGTAGCCGCCCATCTTGGCCGCCTTCGGGCCCTCTTCGTTGTTGGGCGCATCGCCCGGATACACGTCGATCAGCTTGACGAACCAGTCCGAGTCCGTGCCGGTGGTGGAGACGAACAGCTTCGCCAGGGTCGGCCCGGCGATCGTGACGTCCTCTTTCAGCACTTCGGTCTGGTACGTGAGCACGTCCGGCCGGGTGGAGGCGTAACGCTGGTCGCCGGCGTAGAACTCGAAACCCCAGTTGCGGCGAATCTCCGCGGTATAAGGCACCGGTTTGGCCGGATCGCTCACGTAGCTGTCCTGTGCGGCCGCTCCTTTCTCAGCCGGCGCCGTGAAGGACAGCGTACCGCTCTTGCCGAAGTACAGATTCTTCTTCGTCACGCCCGGCGGCGGCCACTGATCGAACCGGTGCCAGCGATTCGCACCCGTCTCGAATACGATGGCCTCGGCCGGCGACCAGTCACCCTGGTCCTTGAGGTAGTGCTGGAAGAAAGGAAACAGGATGTTGCGCTGGAAGTATTCGGAAGTCTTGGACCCGAACTGGAAGTCGCCCAGGTGCGATCCATCGTCCCGTACCCAGCCGCCGTGGCGCCAGGGCCCCATGACCAGCGTGCTGGTGTTGGTCGGATTCCTCTTTTCGATCTCCTGATAGGTGGCCACGCTGCCATACGGATCGGGCGCATCGAACCACCCGCCGACATTCAGGACGGGAACGGTGATATGGCCCAGAGACCGGGCGACATTGAGGCTCTTCCAGTACGCATCATAGTTGGGATGCTCGATGAGATTTTGCCACTCGCGGGTCAGCTTGCCGCCGAAATGGCGCTCGTTGAGCTCGTCCGTGGGACCGGCATTGAGAAAGAACTCGTAGTCCCAGGGCGTGCCGAAATCGATCGGGTCCGGCGCCTTGCCGTTCAATTTCTCGTGGCCGGGACCGCTGATGACGCTCTGCGTGTACCACCACTCCACCCCGATGATGCGGAAAACGCCGTTGCGGTGGTTGTCATCGCCGATGAAGGGATCGAAGGTCGTCGCCTGAGGCGAAGCCGCTTTCAACGCGGGATGAGGCTTCACCATGCCCATCACCGTGTACCAGCCAGGGTGGGAGATCCCCCACTGGCCGACCCGGCCGTTGTTGTTGGGGACATTGTGGATCAGCCACTCGATGGCGTCATACGTATCGGTGGATTCGTCGGTCTCGCCCTCCTTCTCGGCGATGGGCTTCAGGTTCACCCAATCGCCCTCCGAGTTGTAGGTGCCCCGGCCATCCTGCAGCACGAAGATGTAGCCGTCGCGCAGGAATTCTTCGCTGGGGGCCAGGCGGCTGGGAGCCCGATACTCGTCCGGACCGTAGGGCCCGGAGCCGTACGGGGAGCGGAACAGGAGGAAGGGATACTTTTTGGACTGGTCTTTGGGCGTGTAGACGACGGTGTACAGCTTCACGCCGTCGCGCATGGGTATCCGGTACTCCGCCTTGTCGTAGTGAGCTTTAACGTCGAAGGCTTGCGCCGGGGTTGCGGCAGTCTGCGTAGCGGTGGACGGCGGTCGCGTACATCCAAAGAGGCCGCCCATAGCGGTGGCCAGAGCGGCGATTGTGACCAGGCGGATCATCATGCGGACGGTGGCGCGCGGCATTCTTCCTCCGGATGAGCAAGGCCCGGCGGCGAAGCGTCCGGGCGGGATACGGTGGATTACGTCAAGCGCGCGATTGTACTGGCCGCGGCCGATTATTTCATTTGTAGGGCCATTCGCAATTTGGTGACTGCGTTCCGCCTCGCCGCGCCCGCTGACGTGCGCAGTCGCTGCGATGCCGGAGAGCAGGACGCCAGAATGCAGCCATGGCGCTATCTCCTGCAGCAATCCGAGCGTCGGCGGGCTTGAAATGCCAATGCCGCGGCGAATGTGGACGATCCCACTACCGCGGCCGCTGTCCTCAAGGCGGCTCGCTGGCGCGCCCGCGGCTGACGATCATCGGCCAACGCCAGTACTGCCACTGGTGCGGCCCGCGAGTCAGAACCTTGCAGGCGCAGCTTCGTGTCCCGGCGGGCGGAGAAGCACCGCGTACGCCTGAATTAAAATGAAAATTACGTAAAGACGCGGCAGACACGCGTCGCGAGTCCTGGATAGAATTGCGCCCCCAGATCTTCGACATAACACCAAAAAACAGCCGCACGAACCGGCCACGGAGCGGGTGAATGATTACCACCACCAAAGTCTTTGCGTGGTTGCTCGACGCCATCATCGGCTGCGCCGTCTATACCGGATACTTCATCCTCAAAATGCTGCTCAAGCTGTCGAGTTATGAGTCTCCCGGCGGCGATGCACAAACGGAAAGCCCTGTCGAAATGAACGCGCGCCCGCGCAGTGAGTTGTTCAGAGAGAACGACGACGGCGAGTGACGGCTAGCCGGCTCGCAAAGGAAAGATGCCGAACAGCAGCGCTGCGGCAAGCATCACGGCGCAAGCTCCGAGCGCCCAGGGCAGGGTAAAGCGCTGGTGCTCGCCAAGCTCTATTTTCGCCATGCCCACCAGCAGGTACGTGGAGGGCACCAGGGGACTGAGCACTCCGGTGGGCGCGAGGGCACGCACGCCTTCGAGCATCATCGGTCCCGGGCCGGGAACGACGATCAACGCCACGAGCGCAGACAGACGCTTCATCATGATGAGCGTGATGAAGGTCGCGACCATGGCGAAGCCGAGGAGAGTCAGCACGATTGGGTGGCGATCATATCCGCGAGTGCCGGCGATACTATCAGGACGGCGCGCGCGCTTGAACGCATAAAGCGCCTCCGGCCCGCGATCTTCCCGGTCCGGACGATCGCGCACCATACATTAGGGCATTTCCTTATTTCCTTCGGCGCGGATATCGCCGACTTTACGAGCGCGCGTGCGGATACGCCGGCCGTCCAGGATTCCCTTATAAGCACGACATTCGCTTTTTGCGAAGCCATTCTCCATAACCCGAGTCCCCAAACGATGATGGCGCCTTTTTTCTTGTTTTGGCAGGCATCAGGTCCAAAGAATTTCTTATGGTCGTCAATATGAACCTGCTCATGCATCTGCGTGCATTTTCCGAAACTACTTCATGTCTTCACGGACACACTTGCGCGTAGACACGTTTGAAGTTGCCGCCCAGAATGCCGGCAATTGCCGGACGAGAGTAACCATGGGCCAACATCACGCCGACGAGTTCCGTCACCTGCTCTGGTTGGAAGCAGGTGCCCGCATCGAGCGGAGGCTGAGTGCCCGTCGGGTTGGGCCAACCGATGGACGGATCGGGCCATGATGTTTGCGTGAGCTTCTTGAACATCGCGGCGTCCATGGGCGGGACGAAGTCGGTGCCGAGGCCCACATGGTCCGGACCCACGAGGTTGACGATGTAGTCGATATGCCGGAAGACGCTTTCGGTCTTTGCGGTCAGGTCGCCGATGAACTTCCCGAGCCCGAAAACCCCGATCACTCCACCTTTGGCCGCGCAGGCGCGGATCTGGTCGTCATGAATGTTGCGGATGTGCGGTGTGACCGCATACGCCCCCGAATGGGAGAAGATCGGCGGACGTTCGGAGATCTCGATAGCATCGAGCGATGACCGGCGGCCGGTGTGCGAGCCGTCGACGACGATGCCGACGCGGTTCATTTCCTTGACCACCTGTCGGCCGTAGTTGCTCAGCCCCGCATCCGCGGCTTCGGCGCAGCCGTCCGCCACGAAATTGCGAATGTTGTAAGCCAGCAGCATGTGCCGCACTCCCGCTTCGTGCAGAGCCTGGATGCGCGACAGATCCATGCCGATGGGCAGCGTCTCCTGAGAATTGAATCCCAGCACCAGTTTGCCTTCGCGCCGCCCCCGTTCGATATCCGCAACGGAGCCGCCGAAGGCGAGCCAGGGCTCGGCCGCGGCCAATTCCTTGAAGCGCCGGATGGCATCCAGCATGCCCTCGAAGGTGGGCGGTCCCCAATCCTGCAACGTGAGCGATATGAAGGTGAACCCAGCCTGTTTATAGCGGCGCAGGGTCTCCGTGCTCCAGAAGACCGGAATCCAGGGCAGCTCCATGTCCCAGACGTCGGCGGCAGCGAGAATTTCACGGGCGGCGGCCGCGGTTTCATTCGGCAGAGGGGCAGACGGCTTGGTCACAAAATATCTCCGCTTTGAAAATCATTGGTGGTCTGGCAACTCGGTCGCGATGTCTCTGGCTCATGGGTGGCCGCTCATGTCGCGCGTATCTGCGCGGCATGCTCATCCAACGCGGCATTGAGCGCGATCAACCCGCTGCCGAGCTGGGCCCTCGCCAGACGGTCGCAGGGAATGACCTCGAACTGTTCGAAGTCGACGTGGCGTTTGATCCCGGCCAATGCCGTATCGAACGCCCTTTCGAGACGCTCGATGGACGCCGCGACGGCGGGAGTGCGCTTGGCGGCCTTCAACAGACGAACGAACTGATAACTGTTGGTGAGACACCAGAATCCGCCGTCGATCAGGCACGCATTGAAGCGCTCGGCGACCGTCATCGGTCGATTGAGCGCCGGATTAAACAGGATGTCTCGTGTGGGGTAGCGCCATGCCGCCATGACCCGCCCTTCGCACAGCATTTCCCTGCCGTGGGCCAGCTCATCGGCGAGCGCGTGGTAGAACGGACTCGTCAGGTCCACATCCTGTTTGACCTTCTCCCACTCCTCCAGGATGACAGACACCAGAAACTTCCCGTCGGCATCGATCCGCAATTGGAACTGACGCAGGTTTTCTGCGGTAGGCTGGTCCGATACATCGTCAGGATGGCATACGTGGCCGAACTCGGCCACGAACGTCAGGGCGCCGGGCTTGATCTGCGCCAGATGATCCCAGCTGCACCCCCCGCGGTTCCTGAGCATGTCTTCGGGGTGGGCAACGGTTTTCTCCAGGTAGTCGTAGAACTTCTTCAGAGTGAACATCTCGGCGATGCCGCCGCCGAAGGACCGGCAAATCTCGCTCCAGATCGGCTTTTTCTGCAGTGGAATATTCTGCTGCGCGAGAAGCTCATGGATCTGCCGGTAGTATTTGGCTCCGATGTCGCGCGTCAGGTAATAAAATCCACCGCCGGTGCGGGTGTTGTGCAGCGAAAAGAAGAAGTCCGGCCGGACCCGATCGAGGATGTCCTGAAGCACCGCCGCTTCGCGCGAGGGCTGGTTCCACGCCAGGTTCTTGTGGGCCACGGGAAAGGACATGTCCACCTGGTGGCGCGGAGCCTGCAGATAGAAGTTCCGCATGTAAGTCTCGAGCGTGAAAGGCTGCTGCGTCCATCCTTCGTTGAGCAGCGCGCCGTCAGGGTCGATGCAGGGCACGATGTGCCATTCGACATCGACGTCGAGCAGAGCTCGATTACCCGCGCGCAGCAGGTGCAGGAGACTGTAAACCGTGAGGCCGCCCATCGGCTCCATGCAGTGTGGAAAAGCGACAACGAGGGCTTTGAGCGATCCTTTTCCAAACCGGATGTGATGGATGGGCACGCCGCCCACGCTCGTACCGGCGGTCCTGACCTCGAAGCGCGCATTCTCTCTCAGGCGCTCGACCAACGCATGCAGCTTCTCGACGGAACAGAAAGCCTCGAAGTGAGGCACATCCGCGAGCGCTGCCTGGACATCGATCATGGATTCTTTTCCTCAGATTTCTCGCGGAGCTGGCTCGCCATAGACACCCGCGGTCTCGGCGTTCGCGTGCAACCCCTGCAGATCGCGAGTCACGGTTTTGCTCGCGCGCAGCAGATGCCAGGCGGCCCACACGTACCCGGGACAAAGCGCCAACAACGCATAGCGCAGCGATTCCTCCCCCGCCATAGGACGGAAGGTATCGCTCAACGCGCCCGCCGCCAGCGGGCCCAAGCCCATGCCGATGAGGTTCGAAAACAAATAGATGACGGCGATCGCAGTCGCCCGCATGCGCGGCGGCACGAGCGTCTGAATCGTGGCAAACATCGGCCCGTGCGTCGTATAGACCCCGACCGTGGAGAGCGCCAGCAGCGCAAACGCCAGATATCGATTCGGCGAGAGATACATCCCCGCGGACACTGCTCCGAAGATGCAGTACGCGACGGCGATGGCCTTGAGCTGCAACGCCTCGTTGTGGGCTGCGCGCCGCGCCGCCAACTCCCCGCCCCAATACAGACCCAGCACGCCGCTCACGCCGTAGATCGCGGCGAGCCAGGTGCCCACCTCTCCGGTGCCCAGCCCGTAGCTGCGCATGAAAAACGCCGGCTTCCACTGCCAGACGCCGTAACCGAACAAACACGCGACCGAATAGCCGAGCAGGAGGTGCCGGAACGTGGCGCTTGCCCACAAAGTCGCGCAGACCTCTCGCAAAGCTGGGTACGTCGCGGAATGGTTCGTCAGCCCGGCGCCGAGCGTCGGTTGCGGGCGCCCGCGACGCGGCTCCCTGAGCGTCAGCCAGGCCACTGCCGCCAGCGCGACTCCCGGCAGGCCCAGCAGCACGAACGTCATTCGCCAGCCGTAGAGTTCATTGAGCCAACCCGCCACGAAATATCCGATCACCGAGCTCAGCGGCACACCCAGCATGTAGCGCGCAAGGGCGCGCGGCCGCTCGGCACGTGTGAAATGATCGGCGATCAAAGAATGCGCCGGCGGAACGCAGCCGGCCTCGCCCACCGCCACGCCGGCGCGCAGCAGCAGCATCTGCAGGAAATTGCCCGCCACGCCGCACAGAGCCACTGCCGCGCTCCACAGCGCCGTGGTGATCGCGATGATCGCGACGCGATTGCCGCGATCGGCCCACCGCGCGATGGGAATCCCCATGAGCGAATAAAACAGCGCGAAGGCAATGCCGGTGAGGAGGCCCAGCTGCGTATCGGTCAGGCCGATGTCGGCCTTGATATCCTGCAGAAGCAGTCCCAATGCGAGGCGGTCGACATAGTTGAACGCCAGGATGACCAGCAGGACCGTGAGCAGATAGCCCTTGTAGGTCGGCCCTCTCGTTACAGACATGTTGGTTCCGGGATGTCCGGTATGCGCCCGCGAGCCTCAACTAGCGGAAGTCGTAACTGAGCTGCATGCCGAACGTCCGGGGCCGTAAACGGTACCCGTAGATCCCGCCGCCCAGACCGAGCGCCCGGTAGGCGTAGGCGTCCTCGTCGGTGAGGTTGCGCACGAACACGTCGAAGTTGAGATTGCGGATGTTCAGGCGCGCCGTCGTGTCGATCCGCACGTAGTCGCCGCCTTTGGAGGTGGCCGCGTTGGCTTGCCCCAGCGCCCCGTAGAAAGTGCCAACGTAGATCGAGTCGGCACGCAGCGATGCCCCGTAGCCGCCGATCTCGAAGTCGTACTGCACGCCCAGATTGGCATTGAACTTCGGCGAGCCGGGCAGCTGATCGCCGGAACGATAGCCCTGCGCCGGCACATCGCGCGTCAACCTCGCATCGACGTGGGAAGCGCCGAGACTGAGGCGCACCGCGTCCACCATCTGCCAATTGACCTCGACTTCGAGGCCTTCGGAACGGGCCGCCCCGCCATTGATCGTATACCGGTATGAATTGTTGCAGGCGGCGACCGTCGAGCTCGGTATGGCAGTGACCGGCAAGCCCGTCCAGTCGGCGCGGAAGACATCCGCATTGATGGTGAGGCGCCGGTCGAGCAGCGCGAGCTTCGCGCCGAGCTCGTAATTGTCGATGCTGTCCGAGTTGGACTTCCGTGTCGAGGCGATGGTAGTGGAAGTGCCATCGAGCAGGCCATCGCCGTCGAGATCGCACACGCTGGACGGCAGACCGGCGTACAACTGCGACAGACGGTAGCCCTGCGACCAACCGGCATAGAACATCGAATTCTGGTTGGGCCGGTAGCTCAGGTTCGCCTTCAAGCTCTCGCCGCTGTCGTCGGACTCCTCGTCGATGGTGAGACCAGTGTAGAAGAAGCCGCTGCCCACGACCGGAAAGATGCGGTCGTACTGAAAGACACGCGCGCCGGCCGACAAAGTCAGCCCCTGCAGTATCTCCCACGAGGCCTCACCGAAGGCCGCCTTCTGCTTTACGACGCGGGGGCCATCGTCGCGGGTGCCCATGTCATGCAGACCGGCGCGATAGATGTTCGTGGCCGGATCGCCAAACCAGAAGTTGGTCCACAAGGACGTGTCCTTGACTTCTTCGGCGTACAAGCCCGCGAGGAAATTGAACCGGCCCTCCAATTGCGACACGAGCCGGATTTCACCCACCTGCTCGCGGTGGTCTCCGTCCACCTTCTGCGAAAGCGGCAGGGCATTGAAGAACGTGGGCAGCGCGACGATCGCGCCGCTCTTGGAATAGGAGTACGTCGCGAGCAGGTTTGCCCAGCTAAAACCATACTCCATGACCGCGTTTGCGATATCGATGTGCGTGTCGTGAACCCCGCCCGTCTCCCCGCGCACGACATGCTCGGGCGCGACCTGCAGAGTGCTTTTCTCGTAGAGACCGCTGCTTTCCAGCGCCAGACCGTCCGTCTCTGTCTTCTGCGACAGATAGCTCACCGTGAATCGCAGGTTCTCCGTCGCCTGGAACAGCGCCGCCAATCGGCCGCCGCGGACGTGATACGCGCCGACCTCCTCCTGATCGATTGCGAAGGCCTGCGCGCCATAGGGGGCGATAGCGGCCTGGAAGGCTGCATCGGAAGCCGCGCGGTTGCGATAGAACCCACTATCCTCGTACTGATAACCGACGGCACGGATCGCGAGCTTGTCTCGGATCAGCGGAATGTTGCCCACCGCTTGCACCGTATAGTTGTTGCCACCCGTGCCCGAGGTTGCCGAGAAGCCGGCTAACGCCCTTCCCTCGAAGCGATCGAGTTTCGGTGCCACCGGAATCGTCCGCACGGCGCCGCCCATCGATGCATTGCCAAAGGCGGTGCCTTGCGGTCCGCGCAGCACTTCGACCCGCTCGACATCGACAGCTTTGATATCGATGCTCGAGCCGCCGGCTACGCTGGCGGATGAAGTGGTCGGCGTCTCGCCGAAATACGTTGCCGTCATCGGGCCGGTGGTGAAGTTCTGGTTGCCGATGGTGATCTCAAGACCGCGGATGACGATGGCGGGACCGCGCGTGCTGTCATTCTGGTTCACGCCGGGCATCCCGCGCAGATAGTCCTGCACGTCGACTACGCCGCGCCGGCCGAGATCGTCGCCGCTCACCACACCGATGCTCAGCGGCACGCTTTGCACGCTCTCGGCCCGTTTGGTCGCGGTGACGATGATCTCCTGGAATTCGGCGCCGCTCTGCTGAGAATTGCCGGCGGTGGATTCAGAGGCTTCCTTCCCGGCACCCGGCGCCGGGCTTGCGGGCGATTTACTGCCGTCCTGCTCGGCCAGTTGCACTGTCGACGCATCGCTCCCGCCGGCGCGGCCGGTTTTCCCGGCGGCGGCCGATCGCGGCAGAATCGAGATCGTGCGTTCGTTGAGCACCCGATAGTCGAGTCCGGTGCCCGCCAGCAGCCTTGCCAGCACTTCCATATTGGACAACCCCGCCGGCACCCCGGGCGTGCGCAGTCCCACGGTGAGATCGTTGTCGTAGAGCAGCTGCTTGCCGTTGCGCACCGCCCACTCTTCGAGCGCGTCACCCAGCGACTGAGGCGCGATGGCTTCCTGCTTTGTTTCTTCGGCGGCGCTCGACAGCTGGGGAAACGCCGCTACGACACAGAGAAGAGCGTACGGGAACCATGAAGGACGCAGCATCGGGTGCTCCGGCAGTTCGGATCTGTATTCGGGGAAACACTCTGCTTCCCGCCATACATGAAGAGAGTTGGCTGCCGTCGGAGTTGATACCCTCAATGTCGGGCCGACACTGCGGGCGTCGCGCTGCGGGAACGGACCCGCACCACCTCGCCGCCGTATTCGACCTCGACATCGTATTGCCGCAGAAACGCGATGAATGATTCGGAATCGTAAGCGTTGAAGACAGCGCGCACGCGCATGCTGCGCAGATTCGCGTCTTCGATTCTTATCGGCACGGCGATATAACGATTCAGCTCGTCAACGACCTGGGCGAGCGGCTCGCCCCTGAAGATCGCCTCGCGCCGCATCCACGCCGTGGCGACGCGCACATCGGTGTCGTGCGCGGCTGGCGCCGCGCCGGCGCTCTTGATCTCCACCTGCTCGCCGGCGGCGACACGCACTCGCGCCGGTTCACGACTCTCGGACATAGGCTCGCCGGGTTGCGTACTGACGACGTCCACCTTGCCCTGAATCACGGTGACGGTGATGTCGCGAGCGGCACGACGGTAAATGTCGAACTGCGTCCCGACGGCCACTACATCCGTCGTTCCGGCGCGTACCCGGAACGGACGCCTAGGATCGCGCGCCACTTCGAACAGTGCTTGCCCCTGTACGAGCTCGATGAGCCGCTCCTCCTTTGAAAATCGCACTCGGGCCTCGGAGAGCGCGTTCACGTGCATCGTCGAGCCGTCGGCCAGCTGCACGGTGCGCTGTTCTCCGCGCGCCACGCGGATCGTGTGGGTGCTCGACAATACATTCGCCATCCACGCGACGCCCGCAGCGCACACCAGCCCGGCAGCCAGCACCGCCGGTAGCGAGCGCCACGCGCTCCTTCGCTTCGGCAACCGCTCGACGCTCGAGACATCGGCGGCCAGCGGCGTAATGTTCCCGGCGAGTTCCTCCCGCGCACGCTGCATCAGTTCCGTCCGCTCCAGGGACAATGATGTAAATGTGCCGGTCAGATGTTGACGCAGCTGTACCATCCGCAGGTACTCCTGCACATTCAGCTTCGAGGTACTCAACCAATCGAGAAACGCCTCTTTCTCCGCCTGCGTGAGATCTCCCGTGCGATGCCGCACGTACCAGGCAGCGGCTTGCTCGAACACCGCCTCCTGAACCGGATCTGTATCGACGGAAGTGCTCATAGGTTCTGCCAGTGAATCATCCGGCTGCGGCAGTGTGCATGCGCCTTGATCAGAATCTTCTGCACCATGCTGCGCGAGACGTTGAGCTCCCGCGCGATTTGTGTTTGCGACAGCCCGTCCCGATAAGTCATGTCCAGCACGAGTTGATAGCGCGCCGGCAGCTGCTTGACCACATGTCCCAGTCGCGCCCGCAGCGCGTCGAGATCAGTCTCATGGTCATAGTCGAAGCTGATAGGACTCTCGGGCAGCTCGTGCGGATCGGTGAGCGTCTCGTGCTCCTCCCGCCGCTGCCGCATGACCGCATTTTCCTTTACCAGGTTGTTGGCCACCGCCAGCAGGTAGGCTTCCGGATCCTCGATCGCATTGCGGCTGCGCCTCAGCACCCGCAAATAGGTCTCCTGCACGAGATCGGCCGCCTCTCCGGACCCGCGGCGGCGGCTGAACAAGGCCTGCAGAGAGCCCTTGCGACTGAAAAGGTCGGCGATGAGCTTTCGGTGACTCACATTTACATTAATAAGAGCGTACGGAGTGCCGTTCTGTCACCCCCAAGTTTCGCAACGCGCGTGGATCGGTTGGAACGGGGCTCGATGTGGACTGTTCCGGATCAGGCTGAGATAGCACAGCCTCCGCCCGTAACTTATTGACCCACAAGGATCCCCACGTCAGGGCGTCGATTCGCGTCGGTGCGCTGTCCCGCTTATCAAGCAATTCGGAGTGTGCAGCGCGCAGCTGTGGAGGTATTCAGTGGATCGCGCGGCAAAGTCTACCGGGATAGATCCGCGTTGATCTCCCGCCGCACCGAGTCGAGGGGCCAGCCGATGCTCGCAGCTATGTCTTCATCCCGCATGCCGCTCACGGCGAGCCGTCGAACGGCGACACGCTGAGCATCCGGCGAGATCGTGCGAAAGTACAAGTGCACCGGGTCTATGGGCTCTGTAGCTTTTGGTAACGGACTCAATTGTGACGCCGCCTTTGTTGTAGTTATGACCTCAAAAGAGGGTATATCAGGCCGGTTCCGGCAAGGGTATTTGCGGCGTGCGCAACTTGCAAGTTCGGGCTGCTATCAGGTTATGTAATCCGGGGGTAGGCGGCTGCGTTCAGCGCAGTCTTACCCCGCGTTTTGAACAGACCGGTGAACAGAGTCGCGAGAGGTGGCAGGGAAGAAATCTGGCGACGCAAGCAGCGTGAAAGGGGCTGGCGATCAGCGATCGCCCCGATCTTCATAACCAAGGCTTCGCTTCGCCCCTCGCAGTTCGACGACGATCGGCCGCGAGTGAGCGACCGGCATCGTCACTTGCCGCAATACGATGCTCCGAGCTGCAATGGCTGGTAAGTGCCTTCCATGCCGCGCTTCAGCCACCTGGTCAAGAATGAAGCAAGCCCGGCTACCATGAGCGATGGTAAAGACCTACGCGAAAGACCTCAGCCTCTTTAACAAGATTTCACATTTCTTTAGTTGACTCGGCGGATATCGCGGTAGAAGCTCGGTGGCTCGCAAACCTAGGAAAGGGGGTTGCTATGAACCCGGGAACGTCTGAATCGTTCTCCACGTTCTGCGCTGCGGACTACCTCAGGACAGAAGAGGATATCGCCAACTACTTGCGTGCCTGCCAGGAAGAAGACGGAACCGACGCCGAGTTTATGTCGGCGGTGCAACGAGACGTCGACCATGCGCGGCAGCGTATCCGGGAGCGCCTGTGTCCGGAATGTCACAAAACTGGCGCGTAGCAGGATCAACGCCGGCATCGTTACGCCTGATCCAGCAACTCTTCAATAAGGGCGGGGTCGTTGTTCTTTGGCGTATTGACCCGCCTGCTGACGGGGTGCGCCCGCATCAGCTCAGAAGGGTACGGCTGCTGCACCAAAATGCCAGCCTCGATTTGTTGCGCTTATGTCTGACCTGACACCTCAGATTAGTACGGAACGGGAGTAGAGTCCCTCGCGTGAACTGAACGACTGCGTTGTGATCGCAGGCACTCCTCCGATGCTGCTGGATGCAACGATCAGCACCATGGGCTTGGCGCTCATCGGATCTCTATTTAGATATGTAGTCCTGCCCGGCCGGAATGCCCAAGAATCCCCGAACGATCCACCCGATCACGATCGATAGGATCGCTATCCCAAACAACCCAACCGCAATCCAGCGCAATATGTCCCTGGCGATCGCCCACCCGAGGGGCGATCGCTGCGCATCGATATCCTTCTCATCCGCCGGCGTCAATGCAATATCCGCCGTGCGGGCCGATACATAGGTCGTTACCTCGGACGACCAGGGTTCACCACTCAACAAGCGACCGTTCTCAATCTTGTATGGAATAAGGACCCTATGTTCAAACGGATGCGCTTTGAAGCACACCTGCAAGTCATAGTCGGTTCCGTGTGGCGTCTCTCTATCGTAGTCATATTCGCGTCGATCTGATGCTCCGCAGTGAGAACTCCTAACTCGATATGCGGCGCGTTGCGGGTTATCGACGCGATAATAGATTTCGGCGGCGGGCGCGTTTGCCAGTGAGTAGAAGATCACTCCACCTGCCCATAACAATGCCAGTAGAGCTGCCAGACGCCTAAAACCCGCAAAAACATTCAGTTTCATTGCGCTCCACCCCTTTCAAGCGGGGTTTGTTCTGTATTCAGATCGTGGACTCGTCTACATATCTTTGTTTAGTATGTTCTCGTTCATCCGCTGAAGCACGTCCTTCGCGTCCTGGGCCGCGAGGTGCACGTACTTCTTCACGACATTGCTCTTCCAGCCCCCGATCGCCTTGATCTGCTGCTCCGTCGCCCCCAGCCGTGTGCCAAGGACTTCGCGCCCGGTCGAAATTCTGACGCAAGTGACTGATTAGAAGGATTCGATGGTGGGACGGGAGGGAATCGAACCCTCGACCCGCGGATTAAAAGTCCGATGCTCTACCGACTGAGCTACCGTCCCCTGGGAGGAGTCCCCTGCAAGGGGCGCGCATGATAACGGGCTCGACGGGGGTGTTCAACGAAGGGCCCGGCCGCGAGCGGGGGTGGCGCGGGGCTGCCGAAACAGGGCGCCGACGCCCGCAAAAAAGGCCTCATTGTTCCGGCGCGCAGTGGTCCGGCCCGCCGTCCGGCCGGGCAAAAGCATCGGAATCGTCCTCGCCCACCCGGGGCGTGAGGCAGGGAAAATCCTTCTCGATGAGGAGGGACAGGATCTTCCCGCCCTCGAGCGCCTGCGTGCCGCTGATCCCGACTTCCTGCGGCTGCAGCCAGTGCCGAAACGCCTCCTCGGGGATCGAGACGCAGATTTCCCCGCGATCGAAGCTCGCCGACAGCGCCGTCTGCGACGGGCTGACGGTCAGCGCATACACGAGGGGCGGCTGCCGCGGAAACTCCGTGGTCTCAGCGATGCGGCCGGTGCTGCTCAGCGTGTCGAGCTCGCTGCGCGTCAGGCGCAACCGCAACGAATTGCCGCGAATGCGCAGTTTCATGGCGCGGCACCGGCCGCCGGCGTCGCGCCGCGCGTCGGGGGCGCCAGCAGCCTTATGGCCGCCCGCACCGTTTCCTGCAGTCCGGCGCCACCCGCCTGCTCGTGGGCGATGATCTGCAAGCGCATGCGCGGGTCCCAGAAGCGCTGCAGGTGACCGGCGATGCCGCGTGCGGCTTCCGCCTTGTCGGTCTCGACGTCGAAAAACGCGCCGATGTCGTTTGCCATTGCAACCAGTCGTTCGACGTTCATGTTCAGGTCAACCGGTGTCCGTGGGTATAAATGACGTGCTGATCCTCGCGCGCGAAGCCGACCAGCGTCAATCCGCCCTCTTCCGCGAGCCGGATCGCCGGCGCCGTCGGCGCGGAAATGGCGACCAGAAATGCAATGCCCACGGTGGTGGCTTTCTGCACCATCTCCGAGCTGGCGCGGCTGGTGATCAGCATGAAGCCGGAATCCAGGTCGGTCCCCGCGCGCACCAGCGCGCCGATCGCTTTATCGAGCGCGTTGTGGCGGCCGACGTCCTCGCGAACCAGCCGGATACCCTCGATCGGATCGACCCACGCCGCTGCATGGACGCTGCCGGTACGGGCATTGACGACTTGCAGCCCGCGGATCTGCGCGAGCGCGCTCTGCAATTGTTCGAGCGTGACGCTCGGCCCCTTGCCCACCTTCGCCGCGGGACGGATCGCGTCGGCAACGGTTTCGACGCCGCAGATGCCGCAGCCGGTGCGGCCGGTCAGGTTGCGATGGCGCTCGAGGAGTTTGGAGAAGCGCTCGGCGGCGATCTCGATGCGGATCTCCGCGGAGTCCGGTCCCGGAATGACCTCGACGGAGCGGATCTCCTCGGGCGTGCGGACCAGGGCTTCGCTCAACGTGAACCCGACGGCGAAATCCTCCAGGTCCGCAGGTGTCGCCAGCATGACGACGTACGAGACGCCGTGATACGTCAAGGCAATGGGGCATTCCTCGGCGACGACGTCGGTCAGTGCGTGAAGACGATTGTCGCGCCAGGTTTTGACGGAGACTTCGGCGGTGGCGGCGGTCACTCTCTGACGCTTCCCACCGGCTCGGCGATGCGCGTCTCTTCGCGCGCGCGGCGCCGCCAATCATCGGGCTGGTTGACCTTGACCACCTGCACCGCGGTGACCTTGTACTCCGGACAGTTCGTCGCCCAGTCCGAATTCTCGGTGGTCACCACGTTCGCGCCCGTCTCGGGGAAATGGAACGTCGTGTAAACCACGCCGGTCTGGATGCGGTCGGTGACCATCGCGCGCAGCACGGTCTCGCCGACGCGGCTGGTGAGGCCAACCCAGTCGCCGTGGCTGATGCCGCGAACTTCCGCATCGTGCGGATGGATCTCCAGCACGTCTTCCTCGTGCCAGATGACGTTCGCCGTGCGCCGTGTCTGCGCGCCGACGTTGTATTGCGTCAGCACGCGCCCGGTCGTGAGAATCAGCGGGAAGCGGCGGTTGGCGCGCTCGTGCGTGGGCACGTACTCGGTGAGATAGAACTTGCCCTTGCCGCGCACGAACTGGCCGATATGCATGGTCGGCGTGCCCTCGGGCGCGGCGTCGTTGCACGGCCATTGGATGCTGCCGAGCCGGTCGAGCTTCTCGTATGTCACGCCGGCGAACGTCGGCGTCAGGCGCGCGATCTCCGCCATGATTTGCGACGGATGGCTGTAATCCATCGGATAGCCGAGCGCATTCGCGAGCCGCACCGTGATCTCCCAGTCCTCCAGCCCCGCGCGCGGCGGCATTACTTTGCGCACGCGCGAGATGCGCCGCTCGGCGTTGGTGAAGGTGCCGTTCTTCTCGAGGAATGACGATCCGGGCAGGAACACATGGGCGAACTTGGATGTCTCGTTCAGGAAGAGGTCCTGTATGACGATGCACTCCATCGCCTCCAACGCCGCGGTCACATGGTGCGTGTTGGGATCGGACTGGGCGAAATCCTCGCCTTGGACATACAAACCCCTGAAGCTGCCGTCGAGCGCCGCTTCGAGCATGTTCGTAATGCGCAGGCCCGGCTCGCTCTCGAGCCCGACGCCCCACGCCTGCTCGAAGAGTCCGCGAACCTTGGCGTCCGAAACGTGCCGGTAGCCGCTGAATTCGTGCGGGAAGGAGCCCATGTCGCACGAGCCCTGCACGTTGTTCTGTCCGCGCAGCGGATTGACGCCGACGCCTTCACGGCCGAGGTTGCCGGTGGCCATCGCGAGGTTGGCGATGCCCATGACCATCGTCGTGCCCTGGCTGTGCTCGGTGACGCCCAGGCCGTAGTAGATCGCGCCGTTACCCGCCGTGGCGTACAAACGGGCCGCGCGGCGGATCAGCTCCGCCGGCACGCGCGTGATGTCCTCGGTCGCTTCGGGCGAATGGCGCGGGTCGGCAATGAACGCCGCCCATTTGTCGAAGGAATCCCCTTCGCAGCGCGCATCGACGTACTCGCGCTTCACCAACCCTTCGGTGACCACGACGTGAGCGAGGGCATTGATGACGGCGACATTGGTGCCCGGCCGCAGCTGCAGATGGATCTCCGCCTCGATGTGCGGCGCACGCACGAGGCTGATGGCGCGCGGATCGACGACGATCAGCTTCGCACCCTCGCGCAGGCGCGCTTTCAGCTGCGAGGCGAATACGGGATGCGCCTCGGTCGGGCTCGCGCCGATGACCATGACGACGTCGGCTTTCTGCACCGACGTAAAGGCCTGCGTCCCCGCGGACTCCCCCAGAGTGTGCTTCAGCCCGTAACCGGTCGGCGAATGGCACACGCGCGCGCAGGTATCGACGTTGTTGTTGCCGAAAGCCGCGCGCACCAGTTTCTGCACCAGGAAGGTCTCTTCGTTGGTGCACCGGGACGAGGTGATTCCGCCGATCGAGTCCTTGCCGTACTGCTTTTGCAGGCGCTTGAACTCGCTCGCCGCATAGGCGAGCGCTTCGTCCCAGCTCACTTCGCGCCATGGATCGCTGATGCGCTTGCGGATCATCGGGTGCAGCACGCGATCGCGATGGCTGGTGTAGCCGTAGGCGAAGCGTCCCTTCACGCAGGCGTGCCCGTGATTGGCGTGGCCGTCGCGGTTGGGGACCATGCGAACCAGCTCGACTTCCGTGACGGCGCCGCCATCGTTGCCGGCGCTCTGCGCCGTTGGCGCGGCAGCCGCAGCGGTGACGCTGATCTCCGCTTTGAAGGAGCACCCGACGCCGCAATACGCGCATGTCGTGGTCACCGCCTTTTCCGGCTGACCCAGCGCGATCAGGGATTTCTCCGCAAGAGCGCCCGTCGGGCAGGACTCCACGCACGCGCCGCAGGATACGCACTCCGAGTCCAGGAACGGCTGGTCCTCGCTCGCCGCGACCTTCGACGCGAAACCGCGGCCCTGGATGGTTAGCGCCAAAGTCCCTTGGATCTCGTCGCACGCCCGCACGCACCGCGAACAAACGATGCACAGGCTCGGGTCGAACGTGAAATACGGGTTGCTGGCGTCCTTCGGGCTGTGCTGATGGTTGCTGCCGTCGAAGCCATAGGGACTGCCGGTGACGCCGAGCTGGTCGGCCATGTCCTGCAGCTCGCAGTGGCCGTTGGCCGGGCAGTCGGCGCATTCCAGCGGGTGATCGGAGACGTAAAGCTCCAGCACGCCGCGGCGGATCTTGTCGAGCCGGTCGCTGCGCGTGCGGACTTTCATGCCCTCCGCGACGGGCGTCGTGCACGAGGCCGCGAGGGGTTTGCGTCCTTCGATCTCGACCAGGCATAACCGGCAGGATCCGAAGGCGTCCAGCGTATCCGTAGCGCACAGCTTGGGGATCGAGTTGCCGAGCATTGCGGCGGCGCGCATCAGGGACGTGTTGGCCGGAACCGTAACCGGAACGCCGTCGATTTCCAGGGCCACCTGCCGGGTGTCGCCGCTGGCGGGCGTGCCGCGATCTTTGTAGTCAATGGCAAACATTTACGCTCGACCTCCGCGCCTGAAATCCTGGGGGAAATGCTTCAGCGCGCTCTGCACCGGAAATGGTGCCATGCCCCCAAGCCCGCACAGCGAGCCCTGCACCATCGTATCGCAGAGTTCCTCCAGCAAGGCAAGGTTACGCTCGGGCTCGACCCCCTGCATGATCCGGTCGATCGTCTCCACGCCGCGCGTCGAGCCGATCCGGCAGGGGGTGCACTTGCCGCAGGACTCGATTGCACAGAATTCCATTGCGTAGCGGGCCATCCGGGCCATGTCGACGGTATCGTCGAAAACCACCAGTCCGCCGTGCCCCAGCAGGGCCCCGATGCCGGCGAACGCCTCATAATCTATAGGGGTGTCGAACTGGGAGGCCGGGATATAGGCCCCCAGCGGGCCTCCCGCCTGCACTGCACGAATCGGGCGGCCGGAGGCCGACCCGCCGCCGAAGTCATACAGCAGCTCCTGCAGCGAAATCCCGAACGCGCTTTCGATCAGCCCGCCGCGCTTGATGTTGCCCGCGAGCTGGATCGGTATCGTTCCCTGGGACTTGCCCATGCCGAAGTTGCGGTAGAACTCCGCACCGCGCTCCAATATGACCGGGACGCTCGCGAGCGAAATGACGTTGTTGACGATGGTCGGCTGGCCGAAGAGTCCCTTGATCGCCGGGAGCGGCGGCCGGAAGCGCACTTCGCCCCGCTTGCCCTCCAGGCTCTCCAGCATCGATGTTTCTTCGCCGCAGATATAGGCGCCCGCGCCCAAGCGCACCTCGAGGTCGAAGGCCAGGCCGCTGCCGAGGATGCCAGTTCCCAGGTAGCCTCGTTTGTAAGCCGTGGCAATAGCGCTGGTGAGCGTGCGGTACGCGTGCGGATATTCGACGCGCAGGTAGATGTACCCGCGCGTCGCGCCCACCGCCATGCCGGCGATCGTCATCCCTTCGATCAGGACGAACGGATCGCCCTCCATCAGCATCCGGTCGGCGAAGGTGCCGGAATCGCCTTCGTCCGCGTTGCAGGTGACGTACTTTTGCGGCGCGCGCTGCTCCATCACCGTGCGCCATTTGACGCCGGTCGGGAAAGCCGCGCCGCCGCGGCCGCGCAGGCCGGAATCCGCAACCTCCTGCACCGTCTTCGCGCCGCCCAGCTCCAGCGCGCGGCGCAGTCCGCGATAGCCGCCGTGCGCCAGATAATCATCGAGGCTGCGCGGGTCGGTCAGGCCGACGCGCGCGAACGTGAGGCGGTTTTGTTTGTTGAAGTAGGGAATGGTTTCGACGGGCCCGTGACGCAGGGCATGTGCGGCCCCGGAGAGGAAGTCGGCCGCGAACAGATCGGGTACATCGGCCGCCGTCACCGGACCGTAGGCGACCCGCCCCGCCGCTGTCTGCACTTCGACCAGCGGCTCGAGCCAGCACATCCCCCGGGTGCCGTTGCGTACGAGCCGTACCGCCGTTGTGCGCGTCGCCGCTTCGGCTTCGATCGTGCGCGCTACCGCGTCCGCGCCCAGGGAGAGCGCGCTGGCGTCACAGGGAACGTAAACGGTGATCGTCATCGGCGACCTTCCTTGGCCGCGAGCAGCTCATCCAGGCGTTGCGGGGTGACCCGCCCACACAGCTCGCCATCCAGCATGACCGCCGGCGAGCACGCGCAGTTTCCCAAGCAGTACACCGGCTCCAGCGTAAACTTGCCGTCCGCAGTGGTGTTGTGGAAGTCGATGCCGAGCCGTTGCTTGGCGTGCTCAGCCAAGGCGTCAGCGCCCATCGACTGGCAGGCCTCCGCGCGGCACAGCTGCAGGGTATGGCGCCCGACCGGATGGCTGCGGAAATAATGATAGAAGGTCACTACGCCATGAACCTCGGCGCGCGACAGATTGAGCGCTTCTGCAATCGGAGCGATTGCGGCCGGCGGCACGTGCCCCAGGGCATCCTGGACCGCATGCAGGACCGAGAGCAGCGGGCCCGGGGAATCCTTCAGGCGCGCTACAGCGCTATCGACCGCCTCGCGCACGGCAGCTGGCGAATTATTCATGCTCATGGCCCCTTCAGGATCGTATTAGAGCGCGCCCGAGGCCGGTCAGCAAATCGCCTAAGTACGCGATTCGATTAAGGCTAATCACAGAGCCACGGGTGATGCCGGCACTGGCGCCGGTCAGTGGCCCTCGGTTCCCATCTTTTCCAGCCGGGCGGCCGCTTCCGCAGCGGCTGAGGAATTGGGGAAGTCGCGCTTCACCCGTTCGAGCGCTTCGCGTGCCGGGCGCCAGTTTTTCAGCTCGTACTGGGTGTACCCGATCTTCAGCAGCGCATCGGCGCGCTTGGGGGAGCCGGGTTTCCCGGCCACTTCTTGAAAGAGTTTCAACCCTTCGTCATAGCGATGGGTGACGTAGTAGCACTCGCCGAGCCAATACCGCGCGTTGTCCGCCAGGCTGCTGTCGGGAAAAGCCGCTAGGAATTGCTGGAAGCCGGTGGCGGCGCGGTCGTATTGGCCACCCTTCAAGGCGTCGAAGGCCGCCTGGTAGTTCGCCCGATCAGAGCCGCCCGGCACAGGCAAGGCGGAGGACGATCCTGGCGGCGGCGTAGCGACGGCCGGGGTGTTCTGCAAGCTGCCGATGCGGCGGTCCAGATCGCCGTACAAGCTGCGCTGCTGGGCCTTCAGCTCGGCAGAACTGTGCTCCACCTGCTCTAGCGAGCCTCGGATCGAGCGCATCTCCGCCTGCAAAGCCTGCACCTGCTGGGAAAGCTCCAGCAGGCTCTGGTTGGAGATCACGCGCTCGAGCCGCTCCAGGCGGCGGTCCAGGTCGTTGAGCTTGATGGTGACGGGGTCTTCCTCCGGCGGTGTGCTGGCGCAGCCGCCCAACAAGGCGAACGTCGCGGCGAGGCCGAGAAGGCCCCAGGGCCGCCACATCCGCGCTGAAATCTCAGTTGGCATAGACGATCTCGACCCGGCGGTTCTTGCCCCATGCGCTCTCGTCGCTCCCCTGCACGGCCGGGCGCTCTTCTCCGTAGCTCACCGTCGTGATCTGGTTTTCACCCACGCCCTGCAGCATCAGCGCCCGCCGCACGGCCTGAGCGCGACGCTCGCCGAGGCCGATGTTGTACTCGCGCGAGCCGCGTTCGTCGCTGTGACCTTCCAGGCGGACCCGCAGGCTCGGGGCGCTGGACAGGTTGCGCGCGTGCGCGGAGATGATGCTGGTGTATTCGGCGCGGATGTCGGCGCTGTCGTAGTCGAAGTAGATGATGCGGCTGGAAAGAGCGCCCTGCATCTGCTGGCGGTCACGGTCGGCGAGCGCGCGGCCCTCTTCCAGTTTGTTGTTGTCGGCCTCGTTGGTGTCGGCCGAGGAGGAAGAGCTGTCGCTCGACCCGCCGGCCGGCTTGGTGGCGGAATGTTTGCATCCCGCGAACAAAACAGACGTCGCCAGCAACATCACAAGCACGGCACTGCGCATGAACTTCTCCTGCAATGAGAGTGGACTTTTTACCATAACCGGCTCAAAACGGCGACCACGCGGGCTCGCGGATGTCATCGCCCTCGGTGACCGGCCATTGGTGCACGCGCCCGGTGTTGGAGACGGTGGCGAGCTGGCTGCGATTGCCGCTCTGCGTGGCATAGATCAGGAGCGCCCCATTGGGCGCAAAGCTGGGCGATTCCTCCTGCCGTCCTTTGCTGAGCACGCGCACGCCGCCTCTTTTGATGTCGACGACGGCGATGCGATACGAGCCCTGGTCGAGCGTGACCACCGCGAGCTGATCGCCGTCGGGTGACACGCGCGGCCGGGCGTTGTAGCTGCCGTCAAAGGTCACCCGGCGCGGCTGCTCGCTCCCGGCGCTGCTGCCGACCCGGTAGATCTGCGGGCTGCCCGAGCGGTCGGAGGTGAAATACAGCGCAGCGCCGTCGGGCGACCAGGCCGGCTCGGTGTCGATGCCGTTGTCGTTGGTGATGCGCGTGAGCTTCTGGGTGCTCAGGTCCATCACGTAGATGTCGAGGTTGCCGTCCCGCTGCGAGAGCGCCAGGGCGAGCTTGCGGCCATCCGGCGACCAGGCCGGCGCGCTGTTGATTCCCGCGTAAGAGGCCACGCGGCGGCGCTCGCCGGTGCGCAGCGTCTGGATGTAGATCGCCGAAGCTTTGTCCTCGAACGAGACGTACGCGAGGCTCTGGCCATCGGGCGACCAGGCCGGTGACATGAGGGGCTCGCTCGATTGGGCGACGGTGCGCGGGCCGCGGCCGTCGGTGTCCGAGACGACGAGCTCGTACTTCTGGTTGGGCGCCTGGCCTTTCACGGCAACGTACGCGACGCGCGTGGAAAACGCGCCGCGGATGCCGGTGATCTTCTCGAAGATGAGGTCCGCCACCTTATGGCTCGCCGCGCGCAGGTTCGCGGCGGTCGCGGGCTGGCGGTAATTCAGCAGCTGCTGGCCATTGAGGACGTTCAGCACTTCGAACTGGATCGTGTAGCGCCCGTCGGCCTCCGCCTGCAACTGCCCGACCACCACGAAATCGGTGCGCAGCATGCGCCAGTCGTCGAGCTTGACGTCCTGGCCGCGCGTCGGCTGGTCCACCATGTCCTTGCGCGGCATGGGCTGGAACAAACCGCTGCTGTCCAGATCGTTCGCGACCACCTCCGCCACGTCCTGGGACGGCGTGCCGCTGCCGGACCCGCCGAACGGCACGACGGCGATCGGAATCGGCTCGACCACGCCCTGGGTGATCTGGATCTTCAGGTCGGCGCGCGCCGGCGGGCATAGCAGGCACATCACGCCCGCGAGGCTGCAAAGCATCTTTCCGAGGCGGTTGTCGTCAATCATTGGCGGTGAACTCCAGTCGCAACGTCCTATCGAACAAAGTGGGATCCGGCGGCTGCGGGAGCGGCGAGGCGCGGTACACGGCCGCCTCGATCGACTGGCGCCACACCGCGTCAGCGTTGCATTCGCCCATCTGCACTCCCACCACCTCTCCGCCGGGGACCTGGGTCACGATGACCTCGCATTTCAGGTCCGGCCGGATGCCCGGCGGGCGGATCCAGGCCCGCTGGATGCGGGTTTTGATCTGGCCGATATATTGTGCCAGCAAACCGGAGTCCACCGCCGACTGGCGCCGCTCCTCCTCGGCCATCCTGCGCTTCAGCTCGGCCTCGCGCTCGGCGCGCTGACGGGCCTCGGCCGCCTTGCGCTTGGTCTCATCCTCGCGCGCTTTGCGCTCCGCCTCGGCTTTCTTCTTGCGCTCGGCCTCCGCCTTGGCCTGCGCTTCCGCTTCGATCCTGCGCTGCTCTTCCTCTTTCTGCCGCTGCTCGGTGCGCTGGCGCTCGGCCTGTTCCTCCTGCTCGCGCTGGCGCTTGAGGTCCTCGAGCTTCTGCTGCTCCTCTTCCTGCTGCTTCTTGACCCGCTCGGCCTGCTCGCGCATCTGCTGCTCCTTCAGCTGCTTCTCCTGCTCCTGGCGCTGCACCTCGGCGTTGATCTTCTTCTCGTCGACCACGGTCGCCTCGATGGGCAGCTGCGGCGCGGGCTGCACCGCGGGCTTCTCGTTGAACTTGATGAAACCGAAGATGAGCGCGGCCACGATCGCTCCATGCAGCAGGATGGAGAAGACCAGGGAACCGAAGTGTTCGCGGATGAAGCCGGCCATGGTTATCGGGGGCGAGCGCTCATTTGCGGCGCGGCTTCTGCGCGGGCTCGGTGATGAAGCCCACTTTTTTCGCGCCGGCCTTCTGCAGCAGGACCATGCCCTCGACCACGCGGCCGTAGGGCACGGACTGGTCGGCCTTCACCATCACCGGCGTTTGCGGATCGCGGCGCATGACGGCGGCGGCGCGCGTGACCACGGTGTCCTCGTCGATGGGCTGGTCCTCCCTGCTGCCGATGTTCAGATACAGCCGGCCCTTGCGGTCCAGGCTCAGGACCAGCGGCTCGTGCTGCTTGAGAAAGTTCGGATCCATGGGATCGGCGTCGGCTTTGGGCAGGTCCACCTGGATGCCCTGCGTCAGCAGGGGCGCGGTGATCATGAAAATGATCAGCAGCACCAGCATCACGTCGATGTAAGGCACGACGTTGATCTCGCCCATCAGGCGGCGGTTGCGGGTCTTTTTGGTGATGACCTGGGCCATTTCGAGGTGCCCTCAGGCGCCGCGCGCGGCCGCGTGGCGCTGCAGGATGGTGGCGAATTCCTCCATGAACGTGTCGTAGCGCACCTCCAGGCGCGTCACCTGGTCGGCGTAGCGGTTGTAGGCGATGACCGCCGGGATCGCGGCAAACAAACCCATGGCCGTGGCGACCAGCGCTTCTGCAATACCGGGAGCCACCATGGCGAGCGTGGCCTGCTGCACGTTGCCCAGCGAATGGAACGCGCTCATGATGCCCCAGACCGTGCCGAACAAACCGACGTACGGGCTGATCGAGCCGATGGTCGCGAGCATCGCCAGGTTGTGCTCGAGGCGGTCCACCTCGCGCATCTGCGCCACGCGCATCGCGCGCTGGGAGCCCTCGAGGATCTGCGCCGCGTTCGCGCCGCTGTGCTGGCGCTGACGGTTGAACTCGCGGAACCCGGCCTCGAAGATGCTTTCCATCCCGTTGACGGCCTTGCGCCGCCCTTCGATGGCGCGGTACAGGGCCGAGAGGTCCCCACCGGACCAGAAATTGCCTTCGAAGCGTTCCGCATCGGCCCCCGCCCGGCGCAGAAGCGTGCGCTTGCGGAAAATGACCGACCAGGAGGCCAGGGAGGCGGCCAGGAGCAGCGCCATGACGAACTTCACCACCCAGCTGGCGTTCAGAACGATTTCGATGATCGGCAAACCCGAATTCATAGTTTTCCTTCATGTCCATGAATGGACTGCATGTCGCGAGAGGCACGGACGCCGAAGCGACCCGTCAGGACCTCTTGTAGCCGCACCGGCAGGCGCCGCGGCTTGAGACTGCGGCTGTCCAGGCAGGCCGCCCGCGTCGCGCCGCGCGCGAGCAGCTCGCCGCCGACCGCCGCGCGATGGATCTCCTGCTCGAACGCGAACGATACGCGCGTGTGGCCGGTGATCCTGCAGGTCACGATCAGCTGGTCGTCGAGCCGCGCCGGGCGCAGATATTCCACGCTGGCGGACACCACTGCAAACACCAGGCCTTCTTCGGCCGCCAGCCGACTCTGATCGACGCCGCGGCTGCGCAGGAGTTCCGTGCGCGCCCGCTCCATGAACTTCAGGTAATTCGCGTAATACACGATCCCCCCGCCGTCGGTGTCCTCCCAGTAGACGCGCACGGGCCACGTGAAAATTTCGCTCATGAGCCGCTGTCACCGAACAGGGACAGGGTGGCCGCACGGTCCACCGCCGGAGGTTTCAAGCCAAAATGCAGGTACGCGCTGCGCGTGGCGACGCGGCCTCTTGCCGTACGCGTCATGAATCCCTGCTGAATGAGGAAGGGCTCGACCACGTCTTCGAGCGTGCCGCGCTCCTCGCTCATGGCCGCCGCGAGGCTGTCCACCCCGACCGGCCCGCCGTCGAATTTCTCGATGATGGTGAGCAGGAGCTTGCGGTCGAGCGCATCGAAGCCCTGCGGGTCGACGGCCAGAAGATCGAGCGCCGCGCCGGCCACTTCGGCGGTGATGCGTCCGTCGGCCTTGACTTCGGCATAGTCGCGCACCCGCCGCAACAAACGATTGGCGATGCGCGGCGTGCCGCGCGAGCGCTGGGCGATGCCGGCCGCGCCGCCGGCTTCGAGCGCAAGCCCGAGGATGCGGCCGGAGCGCAGGATGATCTGCTCGAGGTCGCCCACGGAATAAAATTCCAGCCGCTGAACGATCCCGAAGCGGTCGCGCAGCGGCGAAGTCAGCAGGCCCGCCCGCGTCGTGGCGCCGACCAGGGTGAAGGGCTGCAGGCTCAGTTTGATCGAGCGGGCCGCGGGCCCCTCGCCGATCATGATGTCGAGCTGAAAATCCTCCATCGCCGGATAAAGCACCTCTTCCACCACCGGGCTGAGACGGTGGATCTCGTCGATGAACAGCACATCGTGCGGCTGCAGGTTGGTGAGGAGCGCCGCCAGGTCCCCCGGGCGCTCGAGCACGGGGCCGGAGGTCTGCTTCAAAGCGACCCCCATCTCGTTGGCGATGATGTGCGCCAGCGTGGTCTTGCCCAGGCCGGGCGGCCCGAAGATCAGCACGTGATCGAGCGCTTCGGCCCGCTTGCGCGCGGCGGCGATGAAGATCTCCATCTGCGTCTTGACCGGGGACTGGCCGACGTACTCGCCCAGCGTATGCGGACGCACCGCGCGGTCCACGGCCTCGTCCTCATGGCTCGCTTTGGCTGTCACCACGCGCTCTTGCTGCACGCCCTACTCCTTCACCGCGAGCCGCAAGGCCCGTCGAATCAGCTCTTCGGTCGTATGCCCGCTGCCTTCGACGGCCTTCAGCAGCCGCGTGACTTCGGCGGGTTTATACCCCAAAGCCACCAGCGCGCTGAATGCCTCGGCCTGTGTACCCGCGGCGACACCGGGTATCGGCTCGCTCTCGCCGGCGCCGAACAAATTTTCCACGCGGTCGCGCATCTCGACCACCAGCCGCTCGGCGGTCTTGCGTCCCACGCCCGGGATGCGCACCAGAGTGGCGATGTCCTGGCGCTCCACGCAGCCCAGAAACCCCTCGACGCTGATGCCCGACAGGATGCCGAGCGCTGCGCGCGGCCCGACTCCCGAGACCTTCAACAAACCCCGAAACAGCCGCCGCTCCGCCTCCGTGGCGAACGCAAACAAAAGATGCGCATCCTCGCGCACCACCAGATGCGTGTAGAGCTGCAGCTCCTCGCCCACCGGCGGCAGCGTATAGAAGGTGGACATGGGCGCTTCCAGCTCGTAACCCACGCCGTGCACGTCGACCACGAGCTGCGGCGGATGTTTGAAGAGCAGGCGGCCGCGCAGAAACCCGATCATGGGCGGGCTCTTCCTGCTCTCTCCCCCTGCCCTGAAAGAGGGGACAACAGGGCGCGCACCTGCCGGCCGTGCACGTGGCACAGCGCCACGGCAAGCGCGTCGGCCGCGTCCGCGTTCAAGCGGCCGTTGAGCTGCAACAGGGCTTTGACCATGTGCTGCACCTGGCGTTTGTCCGCGCCGCCCGTGCCCACGACGGCCATCTTCACTTCGCGCGGGGAATACTCGAAAACCTGCGCGGTCGCTGCGAAAGCTCCGCACAAGGCGGCGCCGCGGGCCTGCCCGAGCTTCAGCGCGCTATCGACGTTCTTGTTCACGAAGATCCGCTCGATGGCGATCTCATCCGGCCGGTATTCCTCCACCAGCGAGCGCACGCGCTCGAAAATCTGCTGCAGGCGCTGCGCGAAGTGGCCTTCGGCGGTGCTGATCGCGCCGCAGACGAGATAGGATGTGCGCCCGCCGCTGCATTCGATGATGCCGAAGCCGGTATGGCGGGAGCCGGGATCGAGGCCGAGAATCCGCGCCGCCGCGCTCGATGGACGCAGAAGCGCCGCGCTGCCGGCGAAAGCAGCTGCGGGCCGCGGCGCCGACGGATCAAATGCTCGCCAGGATCTCGTCCGGGATGTTCGCATTCGAATACACGTTCTGTACGTCGTCCAGATCTTCGAGCGCCTCCAGCATCCGCACCATCGATTCGGCCTGCTCGCCCGCGAGGCGCGCTTCGCTGGCCGCGCGCAATGTCACTTCGGCGCTTGCGGGGACCCAGCCCGCGGCGGTCAGGCGCGTGCGAATCTCTTCGTAAGAAGCGGGGTCCGTAAGCACGTCGATCGAGCCGTCCTCGTGGCTCACCACATCTTCGGCGCCTGCATCGATTGCCGCGTCCATGAGACGGCCTTCATCGCTCCCCTGCGGATAACTCAGGATGCCGACCTGGTTGAACAGATAGGCGACCGAGCCATCGGCCCCCAGGTTGCCGCCGTAGCGGGTGAAGGCATGGCGCACGTCGGAAACGGTGCGGTTGCGATTGTCGGTGAGGCACTGGACGATCACCGCCGCTCCGCCCGGCCCATAGCCTTCGTAGCGCATCTCCTGGAACTGCTCGCCGCCCGCCTCGCCGGTGCCGCGCTTGATGGCCCGCTCGAGGGTGTCCTTGGGCATGCTGGCCGCTTTGGCTTTGTCGATCGCCAGCCGCAGGCGCGGATTGGAAGCGGGGTCGCCGCCGCCGGCGCGGGCGGCAGTGGTGAGCTCACGGATGATCTTGTTGAAGAGCTTGCCGCGCCTGCTGTCCTGAGCGCCCTTGCGGTGCTGGATGTTCGCCCACTTGCTGTGACCCGCCATTGATGTCGATCCGCAGAGCCAATCCTCAGTTATCCAAGCTCGCCTCGGTGCCGGGCGGATTCGGGATCGGAGCCCGCCGGCCGAAAATCCGCCGGGCGCCTGACCGTCACCGAATACGGTGCCGAAATTCGGCGCGTATCATAGCCCGAGTCGCGCGGGGTAAGCACGCCTAAAAATCGTCTGTTCCACTGTGGAAACAAGCACTTCCAACCTCAGGCCGCCTTCGGAGGCGATTCTCGCCGCGCGCGCGGCGGTAAGCGCGCTCGGCGCGCAGGCCGATGCCGCGGCAGTGGAGCGGGCTCTGGGTGTCGCGGAGATCGCCGGTGCGCTCGGGCTCGACGATGAAGTCGTGCTCGGGGCGCTGACGGCGCCGCTTCTCGGCCATGGGGTCGATGAGGAGACCGCGATCCGCCACTTTGGCGCCGAGGCGGTGCGGCTGGCCCGTGAGCTGGGACGGCTGGGATCGTTTGGTGTCCGCTGGGACCCGGCGAGCAAGCTGTCGACGTCGCAGGCGGAAACTCTGCGCAAGATGCTGCTGGCGGTGGTCTCGGACCCGCGCCTGATCCTCCTGCGGCTGGCCGAGGAGCTTTATGTCCTTCGCCGGGCGAAGCTGCTGGGCGCGCCGGAACAGCGGCGAGTGGCCATGGAGGCCCGGGAAATCTACGCGCCCCTGGCCAATCGGCTGGGCATCTGGCAGCTCAAATGGGAGCTGGAGGACCTGGCCTTCCGCTATCTCGACCCCGACAACTATCGGGCAATCGCCGCGGCCCTCAATTCCCGGCGCGCCGACCGCGAGCGCTACATCGAGCAGGTGCGCGCCCGGCTGCAGGCGGAGCTTGCCAAGGCCGGCATCGCCGCCGAGGTCAGCGGCCGGCCCAAGCACATCCACAGCATCTGGAAGAAGATGCAGCGCAAGCACCTGCCGTTCGATCAGCTGTTCGACGTGCGCGCCTTCCGCATCCTCGTCGACACGGTCGCCGACTGCTACGCGGCGCTCGGCGTGGTGCACGGCCTCTGGCCGTACATCGAGAGCGAGTTCGACGACTACATCGCCACACCCAAGAACAACCACTACCGCTCGCTCCACACCGCCGTCTACGGCCCTGGCCACCAGCCGCTGGAAGTGCAGATCCGCACGCGCGAGATGCACGAGCACGCCGAGCTAGGCGTCGCGGCGCACTGGAAGTACAAGGAAGGCGGCGGGCGCGGCAGTGCATACGATGCGAAGATCGCCTGGGTGCGGCAACTGCTCGAACCTGCTGCGCAGCTCGACGGCGATTTCATCGATCGCGTGCGTGGCGAGCTGTTCGATGTCCGCGTGTATGCGTTGACGCCCAAGGGCGAGGTCATCGATCTGCCCAAGGGCGCCACGCCGCTCGATTTCGCGTACCACGTGCACACGGGCCTGGGACACCGCAGCCGCGGAGCCAAGGTGAACGGGCGCATCGTCCCGCTGACGCATCAACTGAAGAACGGCGACGTGGTCGAGATCCTGACGGGCAAGGTGCTGCAGCCGAACCGCGACTGGATGAACATCGCCCTCGGCTACCTGGCCTCTGCACGCAGCCGCGAGAAGGTGCGCGCGTTCTTCCGCAAGCTCGATGAGAAGGACACCGAGCCCAAGCCGGCGCCGCCGCCGGTCCGCGTGATCGCGCCGCGCAGGGCGCCGCGCACTGCGGCGGTCCCAAAGGGCGTCATCATCGAAGGCCTCGGCGACCTCACCTCGAACATCGCCCGCTGCTGCAACCCGGCGCCGCCCGATCCGATCGTCGGCTACATCACGCTGTCGCGCGGCGTGAGCATCCACCGGCCCGATTGCCCGAGTCTCCTGCGCATGAAAGCGCTGCGGCCGCAGCGGCTGTTCAACGTCGAGTGGGGCGCAGTGACCAGGAAGCGCGTGGCGAAGAACTAGCGAAGTCGCGCATGCAGCTGCAGACAGCGCCGTCAAGCCTCGGATTGGCGCGTGAACAGCTGCGAAAGCGGCCTTGTCTTGCAACTGCATCGAGATTAACTTGGGTTGCCATGAAGGCATCTCGTTCAGAACGAAGAATAGTCATGACCCTGCAGGAAATGGAAAAGGAATTCAGTTCCGAATGGATTCTCGTGGGCGACCCCGAGCTCGACGAGGCCATGGAAGTCATCCGGGGCCGGGTATTGAGTCACAGCCGGGATCGCGACGAGGTGTACAGAGAAGCTGTCCGTCTGCGACCAAAGCACAGCGCCATCGTTTACACCGGCGAGCTGCCGCCCGATACGGCGATCGTGCTATGAATGTTGCTTTCAACCCGCGGCGCGGCCTCGTCATCGTACGAGCGAAGCTATACGGGCCTACCGGTGACATGATGCTGCGTCTTGCTCTGGACACGGGAGCTACGAGAACGACGGTCAATATGGGACCCTTGGTCGGCACCGGCTACGATCCAGCGCTGGTTGAGCAACGCATCCAAGTCACGACGGGAAGCGGCATCGAGTACGCACCCATCGTTACTCTCGAATGTCTGCGAGCGATCGAACACGATCGCACCGGACTCTCAGTGCTGGGATTGACGTTGCCACCCAGCGCCGGGATCGACGGTTTGCTGGGTCTGGACTTCCTGCGTGATCGGAAACTCGAAGTCGATTTCCGGGTCGGCTGCCTCACGCTGCAATAAATCGTCGGATCCTGCGACGCCCTTCACCGGTTCGGAAAGTCGATCGCGCGCTTGTCCGCCGCCAGCGCCGCTTCGTGCAGCGCCTCGCTCAGCGTGGGATGCGCATGGATCGTGCGCTGCAGGTCCTCCGTGCTCGCCGAATATTCCATCGCAAGGACCGCTTCCGCGATCAGTTCGCCCGCCATGGGCCCGATGATGTGCACGCCGAGGATCTCGTCGTTGTCGGATGCCGCGATCACTTTCACGAAGCCGGCCGGCGCCTCCATCGCGCGCGCCCGGCCGCTGGCCATGAAGGGGAAGTTGCCGACTTTGTACGCGCGCCCGCTCTTCTGCACTTCCTGCTCGGTCTGCCCGACCCAGGCGATCTCCGGCGCGGTGTAGATCACCGACGGCACCGTCTTGTAGTTCACTTCGGCGAAGCGGCCGGCGATGAGATCAGCGACCATCACGCCCTCCTCCTTGCCCTTATGCGCCAGCATCGGGCCGCGCACGACATCGCCCACCGCCCACACGCCCTCGACGCCGGTGCGACACTCGTGGTCCACCTTGATGAACCCGCGCTCGTCGAGCTGCACGCCGGAGCCGTCCGCCAGTAAATCCCTGGTGTAGGGTCGGCGGCCGATGGCGACCACCAATTTGTCGACCTCGATCGACTGCTCGCCGCCGGCATCGGAGTAACTTACCTTCACGGCGTCATTCGCGACCTTTGCGCCGGAGACCTTCGCGCCGAGACGGATGTCCATGCCGAGCTTCTTGAAATGCTTGAGCGCTTCCTTGGCCAGCTGCTGATCTGCGATCGCCAGGAAATCCGGCAGCGCCTCGAGCACCGTGACGTCGCTCCCGAGCCGGCGCCAGACGCTGCCGAGCTCCAGGCCGATCACGCCGGCGCCGATGACGCCGAGGCGCTTGGGCACGGCGGCAAGCTCCAGCGCGCCCCAGGAGTCGATGATGTGCTTGCCGTCGAACGGCGCGGACCGCAGCTCCGTCGGAATGGAGCCGGAAGCGAGCACGACGTGCTTGGCCTGCAGCTCGCGCTTCGAGCCATCCGCCCCCGTCAGCTCCACGACGCCGGCGCGCAGCAATCGCCCATGTCCCTGCAGCGCAGTGACGCCCGCGCCCTTGAACAGCCCGGCGATTCCCGCGGTGCTGGCTCGCACGATGCCGGCCTTGCGCTTCTGCATGGCGGCGACGTCGAAGCCGAGGCTGCCGACTTTGATGCCGTGGACGGCGAATTCCTCGTGCGCGCGGTGATAAAGCTCCGAGGATTCCAGCAGCGCCTTCGAGGGGATGCACCCGGCATTGAGGCACGTGCCGCCGAGGGCGTATTTGCCGTCCGGATTCTTCCACTCGTCGATGCAGGCCACTTTGAGGCCGTTCTGACCGGCGCGAATGGCCGCGGGATAGCCGGCGGGGCCGGCGCCAATGACGATGACATCGAACGAGTCGGACATGCTGTTCCTTTAAAATTGATGTACTGGCGGGGGGAATTTGTCGGGGCAAGTTACCCACAGTTTAAGGGGGAATTCCCATAAACTGTGGATAACTCCATCACCCAAAACTGCGCCCCCGATACCTAGATCTGCAATAACAAACGAGCCGGGTCTTCCAGGCATTCCTTGACCGTCACCAGGAACTGCACCGCTTCGCGCCCATCGATGATCCGATGATCGTAGGTGATGGCGATGTACATCATCGGCCGCACCACGACCTGCCCGTCCACGACCATCGGCCGGTCCTGGATCTTGTGCATGCCGAGGATGGCGCTCTGCGGCGGATTGACGATCGGCGTGGACATCAGCGAGCCGAACACCCCGCCATTGGTGATGGTGAACGTGCCGCCGCTCAATTCATCCAGCGTGATCGTGCCCTCGCGCGCTTTCCTGGCGTACTGCCCCACCGTCTGCTCGATCGCGCCAAAGCTCATCAGGTCCGCATCGCGCAGGATCGGGACCATGAGGCCCCGGTCGGTCGAGACGGCGACGCCGATGTCGTAGTACTCGTGATAGACGATGTCGCTGCCTTCCACCGAGGCATTGACGACCGGAAACTTCTTCAGCGCTTCGATGCACGCCTTCACGAAGAAGGACATGAAGCCGAGCTTCACGCCGTGGTCCTTCTCGAAGCGATCTTTGTAGCGGGCGCGCAGGTCCTGCACGGCCTTCAGATCGACTTCGTTGAACGACGTCAGCAGGGCCTGCGTCGACTGCGCCTGCACCATGCGCTCGGCGATGCGGGCGCGCAGGCGGGTCATCGGAACGCGGCGGTCGCCGCGGCCGGAAGCGGGTGCGCGCGCCGTGCCGCGATTCTCGCCGGCCGGCGCGGCCGGAGCCGAAGCGGGGGCAGGCTTGCGGTCCAGGTGACTGATCACGTCGGACTTGGTCACCCGTCCGTCGCGGCCCGATGCGGAGATTGCGGCCGCGTCGAGCTTGTTCTCCTGCACCATGCGGCGCGCGGAAGGGCTGAGCTTCTGCGCCCCGCCGTCATCGCGCTGGGTCTGGGTTTCCATCAGCGCGGCGGCGAGCGTGGTCTTCTGCGGCGCCGGCGACGGCTTGGCGGCTTGCGCGGGAGCAGCCTGAGCAGGAGCCGATTGAGTCTGCGCGGCGGGCGCGCGTTCTTCGAGGATGGCCAGGACCTGTCCGCTGGTCACGGTGGTGCCATTCTTCACCTTCAATTCCTTGATCACGCCGTTGCCCGGAGCGGGCACCTCCAGCACGACCTTGTCCGTCTCCAGGTCGACGAGATTCTCGTCGCGCTGCACGGCATCGCCGGGTTGTTTGTGCCAGGACACCAGCGTGGCGTCGGCCACGGACTCCGGCAGCTGGGGAACACGCACTTCTATGCTCATGATGTTTTCCTGTTCGCGGTGCCCGTCAGACGCGAGGTCTCCCGGCCCGAATTTTCGGTTGCGGTGGCTTGCAGGGCGGCGGCCACCAGCCCGTCCTGCTGTTCCAGGTGCATCTGGTGGATGCCGGTGGCCGGCGCGGCGCCGGGCGCGCGTCCCGCGTACAGCAGGATATGGCGCTCGTCCAAAGGCTCCTGCAGACGATGGCGGATCTGGTACCACGCGCCCTGGTTCTGCGGCTCTTCCTGGCACCAGACGATCTCGCAGGCCTTAGGATAGCGCCGGATGATCCCGGCATATTCGTCCGTGGGGAATGGATAGAGCTGCTCGATGCGGATCACCGCCACGTCGGTGGCAGCGTGCTTCTGCTGCTGGTCGATCAGATCGAAATAGACTTTGCCGCTGCAGAACACCAGGCGCCGCACCTGCGCGGGCTGGCGCTCGGCCGGATCATCGATAATGGTCTCGAACCGGCCGTGGGTGAGGTCCGCGATCTGCGAGACCGATTGTTTGTGCCGCAGCAGGCTCTTGGGCGTCATGACGATGAGCGGCTTGCGGAAATCGCGCAGCATCTGCCGGCGCAGCATGTGGAACATCTGCGCGGGCGTCGAAGGCACGCACACCTGCATATTGTTCTCCGCGCACAATTGCAGGAAGCGCTCGAGCCGCGCCGAGGAGTGCTCGGGCCCCTGGCCCTCATAGCCATGCGGCAGGAACAATGTCAGTCCGCAGAGCCGGCCCCACTTGGCTTCGCTCGAGCTGATGAACTGGTCGATGATCACCTGCGCGCCGTTGGCGAAGTCGCCGAACTGTCCTTCCCAGATGCACAGCGTGCTCGGATCGGTCGTGGAGTAGCCGTACTCGAATCCCATGACGGCCTCCTCGGACAGCACCGAATCGATGACCGAGAAGCTCGGCTGGTTCGGCGCGATATGCTGCAGCGGAATGTAGCACTCGCCGCTCGCCTGATCGTGCAGGACTGCGTGACGATGGAAGAAGGTGCCGCGGCCGCTGTCCTGGCCGACGAGGCGCACGTGGAAACCCTCTTCGAGCAGCGAGGCATACGCCAGGATCTCCGCGCAGCCCCAGTCGAACGGCAGCTCGCCCGCCAGCATCTTGCGCCGGTTGGCCACGATCTGCTCGACGCGCGGATGCAGCCGAAGCTGCGGCGGATATTCGGTCAGCTTGCGCCCGAGCGCGCGCAGCCTCTCGATGTCCAGCGCGCTCCTGACCCGCTCGTGCCAGTCGGCGGTCACGAAATGCGTCCAGTCGACCGTATATTTGTTGCCGGCGGTGCCGAGGAAGGCGCGCGCCTGCTGCTTGCCCTGGTCGAGCCCGTCGCGGTACTGCTCGACCATCCGGGCCGCTTCCTCCGCCGTCAGCACGCCCTGGTGGACCAGCTGGTCCGCATAGAGCTTGCTCACGGCAGGATGCTTGCGGATGGCCTGGTACATCACCGGCTGCGTGGCCGCGGGCTCGTCCGCCTCGTTGTGCCCGTGGCGCCGGTAGCACACGAGGTCGATCACCACATCTTTGTTGAACTTCAGCCGGTACTCGAGCGCGAGGCGCGTGACGAATACCACCGCCTCCGGCTCATCGCCGTTCACGTGAAAGATCGGCGCCTCGATCATCTTGGCGACGTCGCTGCAGTAGAGCGTGGAGCGCGCGTCGCGCGGATCGCTGGTCGTGAAGCCGACCTGGTTGTTGATGATGACGTGCACCGTGCCGCCGGTCGTGAAGCCGCGCGCCTGCGACAACTGCAAGGTCTCCATCACCACGCCCTGCCCCGCGAAGGCGGCATCGCCGTGGATGAGGACGGGCAGCACTTTGTTCCTGCCGTCGGCGCCGCGGCGCTCCTGCCGCGCGCGCACCGAGCCCTCGACCACCGGATCGACGACTTCCAGGTGGGAGGGGTTGAACGCCAGCGCGACGTGCACGCTGCCGCCCGGAGTCTTGAGGTCCGCGGAGAATCCCTTGTGATACTTGACGTCGCCCGAGCCTTTCATCTTGCCGGCGTCGTAGCGGCCTTCGAACTCGGAGAACAGCAGGCTCGGCTCCTTGCCGAGGATGTTGACCAGCACGTTCAGCCGCCCGCGGTGGGCCATGCCGATGACGCACTCCTCCATGCCGCTCGCGCCGGCGCGCTGGATGAGATCGTCCATCAGCGGGATGAAGCTTTCGCCGCCTTCCAGCGAGAAGCGCTTCTGGCCGACGTACTTGGTGTGCAGGTAGCGCTCCAATCCTTCGGCGGCGGTGACCTGCCAGAGAATGTTGCGCTTCTCCTCCGCGGTGAAGCGATGCTGCACGCGACCTTCCTGGAAACGGTCCTGCAGCCACAACCGCTCTTCCGTATCGGACACGTGGGCGAATTCCGCGCCGATCGGTCCGCAATAGATGTGCTCGAGCTGCGCGATGATCGCAGACAGCTTCATGCGCGGCGGGATCGACGGCGTATGGCTGCCCGTCAGGAATTCGGTGTCGAGGTCGGCCGCGGACAATCCGAAGTAATCCAGCTCCAGCACGCTCGGCCGCGGCCGCTGCATCAGGCCGAGCGGATCGAGACGCGCGACCAGGTGGCCGCGGTTGGCATAGATCTGAATGAGCCGCGAGACGGCGCCTTGTTTGGCGCTGTTGTCTTTGCCCGGGCCGCTGGCTTGCAGCGCAGGAGCGGCGGCGCTCGTGCGCGACCGCGCGCGCTCGAGCAGCTCGGCGCGGATCGGGCCATGAGGAACTTCAGCGCCGCCTCCGCGGCCGGCGCCGCCAGCCGCCTTGGCGAAATACTCCCGCCACTCGGGCGCTACGGACTGCGGATCGGCGAGGTATCGCTCGTACAGTTGCTCGACGAAATCGGCGTTGCCGCCATATAAAGGAGTGCCGGCGTATCGTTCGCTGAGGGAGTCGCTCATTCGCTTGTGAATTCAATAACTTGCGGCGGGAATCGAAGCCCTTCGACAGGCGCGGTAGTGTAGCCGAAGCGGGTGTATATCTGAAGCGAGGGATCGGACGCTAGCGCGGCACTGCGCGGCAGCGCTTGAAGCGCTCGACCAGTTCGAGATACGGCGCGTCAGGCACCGGACCGGCGCCGATCCATTCGAACATGAGTGCATCGAGTTGCCCGCGATCGGCGGCGGTGCCCTGTCCCATTTTTTCCATCAATCGACGCACTTGGTACTCGCGGCGCAGCGGCTGGTCCGCGGGCGGAGTCGGTATGTCGGTGAGGATTTCCGCGCGAATGCACAGCGTCCTGAGCGCCGATTCGTTGGCCGCCGCATCGCCTGCAGCCGCTTCCTTCGCAAGCTCATTGCGTACGGCCTGCAACCCGCCTTTGGGCCAGCGGTCCGCCGCCGCCGCGAAGGTCTCGACCTGCTGTTTGAGCGTTGCGCGCCGCTCGGGTGAAGCGTCTTCGCTCAGCGCAAGCCGATAGGTCCGCAAGAGGTTTGCGGCTTCGAGCAAGTTGTTCCAGCCCCGCTCCTCATCGAGCGCGCGCTGCCGGCCGATCGCGGTCTCGGCCTGTGCGAGCGCCCGCTCGAAACGGCTCGCAAGCGCGCGCGCATCAGATCGGGGCACGTCGCCGACCGCGTCGAACGCCTCGCGCAGGGAAGGGATTTTCTTCGCGCCCTCGTGCAGATCCGCGCCGGACAGTGCCGCAATCCGCTCGACTTCATCGCACAACGCGACAGCCCTGGCTTTGTTCGCCTCGAGCCCCGCAGCCTGCTCGGTGAAGTGCTGCTGACGCTTCTGATAAACCGCATCGCACTGCTGGCGGAACTCCTCCCACAGCTTCTGGTCGTCGGCGCGCGGCACAGGGCCGACCTCTTTCCACAGCTGCTGAAGGTGCTTCACGTCATCGATCGCCTTACGGCTGTCATCCGCGGCGATCAGGCGCTGCGCGCGGGCGATGAGCGACTTCTTTTGTTTGACGTTGCGCGCGTGCTCCGCATCGAGCCGCTCCTGAAGTTGCCGCAGCTGCGCATCGAAGCTCTCCTGCAACGCCTTCGCTGCCGCGCGGTCGACCGGAGAATGATCGCGCCACTGCCGCCTGGATTCGCGCAGAGCGGTGGCCACCGTGCGCCAATCCGGATGCTCCCAGTCGTGCCCCGCGGCGAATTCGCTCAGACGCGCGAGCAAAGCCTTGCGTTTCTCCAGGTTCTCCGCGCGCAGCCGGGCCTGCGCCTCGAAATGCTCGCGACAGGGCTGGTACGCGGTCTGGGCCGCGCTGTGGAATCGCTGCCATTCAGCCTCATCATCGCTGGCGACGCCCTTGCTGGTGGTTTTCCACTGGTCCTGGAGGTCCTTGATCTGTCTGGCGAGGACGTCGGGATCGTCTTTCGATCCCACCAGCGCTTCCATCTGCGCGATCAATTCCACGCGTTTGGGCGCGACGGCGTATTCTTTCCAGTCCTTCAGCTCCCCAAGGCGCCCGTCGAGCTCCTGCAGTTGCGTACGGATATGTGCAGGCACGGCCGGCAGCGCAGCCACCTTCTCCTCGATCGCGCGGCGCAAACCGGCCGCGCGCCCGGTGATTCCCTGATTGAGCGCGGCATAGGTCTTGCCGATCAGTCCGCCGATCTGGCGCACGGCCAATGCCTGCGCCGCCAGCTTGTCGTTACGCGCCTGTTGCCATGCTTGCAAAGCACTCGCCGCCGCCGTCGCGGCCACGGGAGCCGCATCGCCAAGCAGCTCGGCCGCGGCGAGCGTTTTCTTCAAGATCCGCGCCTGTGGCATGAGGTCCGCGTCGGGTCCGGCGGTCTGAAAAGACTCGGCCTGGCGGGCAACCGTTCCATGCTGCGCGATCAGATCGCTAAGCTCTCCGATGGCGCGGCGCAAGCGGTCGTACGCGGTGCTTTCCGACTCGGTCGCTGCTTTGTAGTGTCCGGCCTGGGTCCATCGATCATCGTGACGCGCAAGCTGCCGTGCGACGGCGTCCTTCTGGGCCGCACGCGAGCTTTCATCGCAGGCGTAAAGCTCGGCAACGATCGCGCGCAGATCCTCCAGGATGTCCTGCCGCTGCGCGTCGGCATTTGCGACCGCTGCTTCCTGCGCGGCCCGCATTGCAACCCTGCGCAACTGCTCGGCGACTATTTCGCGGCAGCGATCGATCGCCTGGTCGGCTCGATCCCTCGCTTCCGGCGTCGCATGCGCGACCAGCGCGTCCCACTGCGAGTTGAGATGTTCGAGCGTCGGAGTGAACAACGCGTCGTGAGGCCGGTGCGAATGCCGCGTGAGCGAAGCACACACGGCCTCGATCTCCTGCTGGATCTGCGCCGCGCGCCGCTCCTGCTCCAGCAGCGCGTCGCACTTTTGTTTGAGGATCCGGTAAACCGTCTTGTCGCTGCCGCGCACCTCCCGGACGAGGCGCCGCAGCTCCTCGGGATCCTCGATGCTTTCGGCCGCGAGCTGGCGCACGCGCGCCGAGGTCGCCTCGAGCACGAGGCTGGCGATCACCTTGCGATCATCGATCAGGGCGAACGCCTGCGTCAGGCGATCCGGGTCGGCGCACAGCGCGGCGACCGACAGCAGCCATGACCGGTCCGCGACGTCCGCCTGCAACTTGCCAAAATCGACGGCGCCGGTATCGATCAGCTGTGCCAGCCGCTGCTGGGCCGCACGCCGCACGGCATCGGGCGCCTGCGTCACAGCTGCGACGCTTCCGCCGGCCAAACCAAGCAGGGAGTTGCTGTAAGGCAGCCTGGCTATTGCCGCAAGACGTAACGGCTCTGCGTCATCGCCGAACGCAATGTCGGCGATGCTCTGCCCGGAGGCCCCGTCGAGAGCGGCGATCCTCTCTTCTATCGTTGGCGGCGGCGGTGGCGGCGCCGGACGGAACAGGCGCGAGAACAGGGCCATGGGACAATCCTGCTGGAGATGGACGGCGACGGAGCGGCGGCAAAGAGTATCAAAAAGAATCGCGCCGTTTAACCGGCGCACGCTAAACTTTCCGCCCGATGGCCTCGCATAAAAAACTGATCGTCTTCCTGGCGATCCTGTCGGTGGTCGCGGTGGTCGCGAGCGTCCTGCTCCTGCCGCGCGTACCGGTCCGGCTCGGTTCCGGCACCGCCCTGCCGCAGCCGCGGCCGCTCGGGGAGTTCACGCTGACCGACCACCACCGGCAGCCCTTCACCCGCGCGGCGTTCGAGAACCATTGGAGCCTGGTTTTCCTCGGGTTTACGCATTGTCCGGACATCTGTCCGACGACGCTGTCCCTGCTCACCGCGATAGACACCCGGATGCGCGCCTCCGGGCGCGAGCTGCAAACGGTATTCCTCAGCGCGGATCCCGAGCGGGATACGCCCGAAGTACTCAGCGGCTACCTCGCGCATTTCGATCCGCGGTTCGTCGGCGTGACGGGCGGCAAAGCCGAGCTGGACAGGCTCTGCGCCAACTTAGGTTTGGGATATGTCAAGAATCCCGGCGCGAACGGCGACTACACCGTCGATCACTCCGCCGCGCTGGTCCTGATCGATCCACGCGCGCGGGTGGCGGCGTACTTTCAACCGCCGCTCGATGTCGCCCGCGTGGCGGCGGACCTGAGCGCGATCATTCGCTGACCTCGCCAGCCCTGCAGCCGCCGCGGTCAGAGCTGCAGCTGGCTCAACAGCACGTCCGAGTGCTCCCACGCAGCGTCCAGGCGTTTGGCAGCTTCAATCGCATCCTTTTCCCGGTTTTGCGCCAGGAACGACTGCTGCAGCCCGTACAGCGACCAGCCGTTCTCCGGATTGCGCTTGAGGTCCTCCTGGTACACGGCCTCCGCGGCCTTCGGCTTGCCGGCCGCGAGCAGCACGGCGCCCAACTTTTGTCGCACCGGTTGATGCCAGAGCGGGGGTTCGTAATAGGCGATCGCATCTTCGAGCGCGACGCCCTGCTCGAAAGCCGCGATCGCCGCGCGGTAGTCCTTCTTCGCGTTCGCGATCGTCCCCGCGAGCACTTTCTCCGCGATCTTGAGCGTGGCCGACAGCGGATGCTTCGGTCCGATCATCAGCTTGTCGAACGCCGGGTCGGCGGCGGCCCGAGCCAGCTTGTCGAGGTGGCCCTGCACGGCGTTCATGTCCACGTCACTGAGATGGAGCTTCGCCATGCCTTGCGCGAAATGCCACATCGCCGTCGGATAGGCGAGATCGCTGTCCGGCGCCGGCGTTTCCAGAATCGCCTTCCATTGAGCAAACTGCACATTGGCCTTGAGCGGCGTCACCCAGTAGTCCTGCAGGAAAGCGAGGTCCGGCGTGCGGATGAGGTCGGGAATCCAGGCGCGCTTGGCCGTCTCACGCGCGGCCGCGAGCGCGATCTTGCTGGAGCCCTGCATCGAGGCGGCCCACCACAGGAAGTGATAGTTGTGCGGTACATAGCCCAGAGGATAGACACCCGGCGCCGGACGGCACGTCGTAAGGTAGACTTCATCCGCATCGATCGCCTTGCGATTCGCAAGCACCGCGTCGTTATATCGTCCGACCCGCGTGTAGATGTGCGCGGGCATGTGCACCAGATGTCCCGACCCGGGCACCAGCTCGCGCAGGCGATCCGCCGCCACCGCGCCGCGTTGCGGATCGGTCGAAGCCTCGACCGCGTGAATGTAGAGGTGAAGCGCACCCGGGTGATCGGCATTGCGCGCAATGACCGACTCCAGCCCGCCGACGATCTTCCCGGTATTGCCCTTGGGATTGCGTTTGGCGTCCCAGTAGTCCCAGGGCTGCAGATCCATCAGCGCTTCGGCATACAAAGTCGCCGCGTCGAGATCGTCCGGAAACTGCTTTACGACCTCCGCCATCGCATCGGCGTAGGCCTGATCGAGCGGCGCGCGATTCTCCGGAGGATGCTCCGCATACCGCGCCGACAGCGCGCGGATATAAGCCTGATCGCGCGGATTCGCATTGGGCGCGAGAGACAAAGCTTTCTGCACGCGATCCCAGGCCTTTTGATCGTTCTTCGGATCCATTCCGGCATTGACATGCGGCCCGAGCACGAGCGCGGCGCCCCACCAGCACATCGCACACTGCGGATCCAGCTCGGTGGCCTTCAGGAACGAGCGCTCGGCCGCGTCGTGGTTGAACCCGTACGTCAGCATCAATCCTTGATCGAACCAGCGCTGCAGCTCAGGACCGGCGCCGGCGAGCGGCTTGGTGTGCTTGCCCAGCCCCTCCAGCAAGTGCGCGCCCGGCGGCGCGAGATCGGGAGCCGGCTGCTGCTGCGACGTCGCGACCGGACGGTAGTGTTTGAAATAAACGTAGAGCGCGGCGCCGGCCGTCACGAGAACGAGCGCCAGCAGAATATTACGGATCATGTTCCCCTCCCGCGATTGAGCGCCCCGATGTTTCGCCGGGTTTCACTGCTTCGACGCGACACCGAACGTTGCGCCGCGTGCCATACTCCAGAGCATGCGGATAATAAGCGCCCGGGTACGCGGCTGCATTCTAATCCTGCTTCTCAGCTGCTGGGCAACAGGGTGCGCAACACTGCCGGAGCACCCGCCCCGCGGCCCGCCCGGCAAGGCGCTCGCGCCTCAGAGCGATGGCGCGCTGGCGGCTCTGGAATCACGCCTCCATCCCCGTATCGGCGTCGAGGGCACCGGCTCGGCCTTCTACCTGCTGAATTCCAACGAGGAAGCCCTGCGCTGGCGGATCGCGCTCGTGGATGCCGCCGAGCATTCCCTCGACGTGCAGTACTACTTCTGGTGGGGCGATGCGGCCGGCGATCTGCTGATGAAGCACGTGATCGATGCGGCCGACCGCGGCGTGCGCGTGCGCATCCTCCTCGATGACCTGTCGACGATCCTCGAGAACCACCGCAAGCCCAAGGTGCGCGACTGGGAGACCGCGCGGCTCGACGCGCATCCCAACATCGAGCTGCGCCTCTATAACGTCTGGCGCACGCGCTCCATGATCGGACGGTTCTTCGAATACTTCGGCGACATGAGCCGCATCAACCAGCGCATGCACAACAAGCTCCTGCTGGCCGACAACCGCGCGGCGATCACGGGCGGACGCAACATCGGCGACGAGTATTTCGGCTACGCGCGGGAATTCAACTTCCGCGACCTGGACCTGCTCGGCATCGGCGACGTCGCGCGCCAGGCTTCGCATACGTTCGACCGGTTCTGGAACAGCGAATGGGTCGTCCCGGCCAGCGCCCTCAAAGTACCCGACGACAAACAGGACCTGGACGCCGAGCGGCCGGCGATGCTCCGGCAGATCGAGCAATCGACGGTGCTGCAGCGTTTCCCGCTGGAGCGCGCGGGCTGGCAGGCCGAGCTGGAGAAACTCGAGCGCGATGTGCACATCGGCAAGAGCCGCGTGGTCACCGACGCGCCGGCGCCGAATGCGGTGCGCCATCGAATGCCCGCGGCCATTCGCGACCTGATGCTGTCGGCGAAGCGGGAGCTGATCATCTCCAACTCCTATGTCATCCCCGAGGACAGCGACATTCAGCTGCTGCGCGGCCTGACGGGGCGCGGCGTCAAAGTGAAGCTGCTGACGAACTCACTGGCCTCCCAGGACGTGCCTGCGGTCAACAGCCACTACAAACAATGGCGCGAGAAACTGCTCGACACCGGCATCGAGCTGTATGAAGCGCGGCCGGATGCGGCGGTGCGGGCGACCCTGGCCGATACGCCGCCGACCCGCGCCGGGTTCATGGGCCTGCACGTCAAGGCGCTCGCCATAGACCGCGAACGCTGCTTCGTCGGCTCGATGAACTTCGACCCGCGCTCGGCCGAGCTTAACAGCGAGATGGGCCTGGTGGTGGAGAGCAGGCCGCTGGCAGCGCAGCTGGCCGCGATCATCGAGCAGGACATGCGGCCGGAAAACGCCTGGCGCGTCGTCCTCGACGACCGCGGCGGACTCGCATGGGTCGCGGGTGAACAAAGACTGACCCGTCAACCGGCGCGCAGCGCCTGGCAGCGCGTGCAGGACATCTTCTTCATGCTCTTTCCGCGCGACCTGTATTGAGCCCGGATCAGGACCACAGGTCCGTGCTCAGATACTTCAATCCCGAGTCGCACGCCATCGCCACGATGGTTTGACCGCGGTGGGGTCCCTCGAGCAGCTGCAGCGCCGCGGCCAGATTCGCGCCGGTGGAGAATCCGGCGAAGATGCCCTCCTGCGCCGCCAGCCGGCGCGCACAGGTCATAGCGTCTTCGTCCGTGACCTGCAGGTAGCCGTCGACCGGAGTGCTCTCGAGAAATTTCAGATCGCGCATGGCATAGCCGCCGCCCTGAAGGCGGTGGTTGGGACGCGTCGCCTCGCACCCTGCCAGCACCGCCGCGCCCGCGGGCTCGACCACATAGCAGCGCACACGTGGATTGGCAGCCCGGAAAGTGGCGGCGCAGCCGCGGAACGTCCCGCCGGAGCCGACGAAATCGCAGAAGGCATCGACCGATCCCGCCTGCTCCAGAATCTCCCGTCCCGTGTTGTCGGCGTGCCCTCGCCAGTTGCCTTCGCGCACGAACTGGTCCGCGCGAAAGGCATTGCGCTCGCGCACGAGCTGCTCGGTGCGCCGCTCCACGAGCTTCAGGTCCGCGCCGGAGACCTGGCCCGGCGGGCTGCCCGGCGCCTGCTCGGCCAGCACCACCTCGGCGCCGAGCGCGCGCATCATCGCCGCGCGTTCGGCGGAGTTCCCTTTCGACATGACCGCCACGAACGGATAGCCCTTCACCGCACAAACGATCGCCAGGCCCGTACCCATGTTGCCGCTGGTCAGCTCGACCACGATCTGGCCCGGCCGCAGGGCGCCCGAGCGTTCGGCGTCCTCGATGATGCGCAGCGCCGCCCGGTCCTTCTTCGAGAACCCGGGATTCAAGTAGTCGAGCTTGAGCAGGATCCGTCCCGGGAGCCCCCGCGTAATGCGCGACAGCTCCACCAGCGGAGTATTGCCGATCGCCTCGAGAACCGACTTCATCACTTTCACGCGCTTCTCCCGCCCGGGCCGCCGGGCCCGATCATCTTACCGGCCGGCTCAATGTTTGTCCGGGGGCGCTTTTGGCAACACGATATCCGAATCGCTGGGCAGCTGAGCGCCCATCAGATTCCGGAGGAAGTAGTTCTGGGTGATGCGGCGGAAATACGGCGTACTCGCGATGCCGTGGTTCACGTTCGGCATGATCAGCATGTCGAATTGCTTGTTGGCCTTGATGAGCGCATCGGCCAGGCGCAGCGTATTGGCGGGATGCACGTTGTCGTCCATCTCGCCGTGCGCCAGCAGGAGCTTCCCCTTGAAATTGGCCGCATTCCTGCCGGCGAAGACCTGATCATAGTCGGTGGAATCGAGCGGCCCGTGATAGGTCTCGCCCCAGATCCGGATGTAGCTGCGCTGCTCGTGATTGCCGGCGCTCGACACGCCGACCTTGAAGAAGTCCGGGTAATCGATGAGCGCATGGGCGGTGGCGAAACCGCCGCCGGAGCTGCCGAAGATGCCCACGCGGTCCAGGTCCAGCCACGGACGCGTCCGCGCCAGCTGGCGTAGCGCCGCGACGTGATCCTCCAGGAATCCGGCTTTCTCCATGTGACGGTAGGACAGGTCGCGGAAGGCTTTGGAGCGGAAAGTGCCGCCCCGGCCGTCGACCTGGATCACCACGAAACCCAGATCCGCCAGCGCCTGAGCCTCGCCCAGGATCGCGCCCGTCCAGGTCTTGGGTGCCTTGATGATCTGCGGACCCGGATAGATGTGGTCGATCACCGGATAGCGTTTGTTTGGATCGAAGTTGGCCGGCTTGGAGAGGATGCCGTACAGATCGTAGCTGCCATCCGCAGACTTCACGACGATGGGCTCCGGCGCGGTGTAAGGCGGAAGCGGCGAAGCGTCCTCGTCTTCGAGACGCGCGACGACCGAGCCGTCTTTCCGGCGCAGCAGCCAGTGTCCCGGCGCTTCCACGGTGCTGAAGTGATCGATCAGGTACGCGCCGTTCGGCGCCATGCGCGAGAGATTCCGGAAGAACATCCTGCCGGTCGCGCTCATGCCCGCGATCGCGGGATCGACCACCGAAGGAAAATCATGGTCGCCCCGCTCGGGCGTCAGCAGTTCGAGCCCGGTACCGTCGAGCTTGACGCGGTACAGGTGACGGTTGTAGATGTCCTCGCCCCTTTCCCGCCCGCTGCCCGCAAAGTAGATGTAGCCCGCGCGCTCATCGACGTACTGGATATCGCGCACCAGCCAGTCGCCGCGGGTGATCGCGTTCTTCAATCCGCCCGTCTTGCCGTCGTAGCGGTAGAGATGGCCCCAGCCGCTGCGCTCGGAGAACCACACGATATCGCCGTTGCGCAGGATCCGGATGCTCGGCGGCCCGGTCCGTGAGGCGTTGGGAAAGTACGTGGTATCGGCATGCTCCTCCATCAACAAACGAGCAGCCCCGGTGCCCGGATCGACCTCCATGAGCTTCAGGAACGGCTGGGTCAACGGCGCATCGAGCAGATAGAGCTTCGCGCCATCGCCGCTCCACCAAAGATGGCTGATGATCAGCGGCACACGCGTGCTGGCGGGCAGCGCGCGGTAGTCGATCGGCGTGCGTGTATTGCGCGCCACGTCGTAGACGAAGAAGGCCGCCTCGGCGGGCTTCTCGCCGACCAGATCGTAATGATAGGTATGCAGCTTGGGGCGGAACGAGCCATCCTCCGGTATCGACTGCACCAGACCGATCTCCGCGATATGGCGCTCGTCCAGGCGATAACTCACGAAGCGATGCCCATCGGGCGACCATAGCGCGGCCACGGGCAAGGGTTCCCCCGAACGGCGATCGGTGATCTCCGTAGTGCTCGATTCCGGCGGCCGGCCGTACGACCAGCCGCGCACGCCGTCGGTCGTGAGCGCCCGCTCCTCGCCGCTGCCATTGTCCCGGAGCCAAAGGTTGTAGTCGCGCGAAAGGAGCGTATAGCGGCCGTCGCGTGACGGTGTCGCGGTGGGATCTTTCTTGGCTTGCGGCTCGCTGCAGGCGCGGGCCGTCAGGTCGCACTCCAGCGTTTTCTTTCCGCTCACCACCTCGTAGCGATCTTTGTCCACGCGGGTCAGCCGGTCGATGGGCAGCGCCCTGGCGCTGACGGCCGTCTTCAACGCCTGCGACAGCGCGGCCGCCATGACCTCGTGATCGAACAGAGGCGCCTTCTTGCCGGACGCACTCTCCACCAGCAGATAGCGCGATCCGTCGGCGCCCTGGCTCCGATAGAAGAAAGTGTCCCCCCGGCCGATCCATTGGAACGCGATGTCACCGTTGAGCACGTCGGTCTCGGGCTTGCCCATCAGGAACCGGTCGGAGCGGATGAAATCTTCGTTGGTGATGCGCGGCGCGGACGTCGTTTGGGCTGGGACTGCGTGCGGGAATATCAGGCATCCGCACATCGCGCCGCCGACGACCAGGCTGGCGATGAACGTCGCGCGCTTGCTCATGCGTAATCTCCTCCGGGAGGCAGCCGGTCAGCTTTCATCAACGAACGATTCTGCCTGATCCGTTGCGCGCTTTTCCATAGCTGGCGCGGGCGAATTTCCCACCGGCGATTTGCAATTGGGCGATCGATGACGGCTGCAAGGCCAGCCGCCACCGCGCCGAGGCGCAAGTGGCGCAATCACAGCGACCTCAGAACGAATAGCCGAGCTGCACGCCGATCGTACGCGGCCGCACGCGGTAGCCGAAGAACGCGCCGCGCCCCGAGTTGCTCGGACCGCGCCAGGTGAAGTTGTCGATGTCCGTCAGGTTGCGCACGAACAGATCGATGTTGAGATTCTTGATCGTCACGCGCGCCGAAGCATCCACCTTCACGTAGTCTCCCGAGCGGGTCAGCGCGGTCCGCTGGAGATCGCCGTAGAACTCGCCGACATAGATCGAATCGGCGCGCACGGAGGCCTCGTGGCCGGCGATCGCGAATTCGTACTGCAGACCCAGGTTGGCGTTGAGCTTCGGCGAGCCCGGCAGACGATCGCCGTCGAAGCCAGGCGGGACGAGCCCCGGCGCATCCTCGGTCAGCTCGGCGCGGATCGACGAACCGCCGGCATCCACGCGCAAGGCCCGCGTGAGATAGAAGTTCGCCTGGAACTCGATGCCTTCCGACAGCGCGCTTCCGGCATTGGCATTGAAGGCGAGACCGCAGCCGTCGGGCGCCAGCGGGGCAAGCACGCGAAACGGCACGCCGGTCCACTTGATGCGGTATACGTCGGCCGAAATCATCAGCCGGTCGTCGAGCAAAGTGAACTTGCCGCCCAACTCCAGGTTGTCCACCTCGTCGGAATCGACGGACCGCGTCGACTCGATGGAGACGCTGGTGCCGTCGACGATGCCGTCGTTGTTCAGATCGCAGACGCCGGGCTGCAATCCCGGTTGCGGCTTACCCAGACGGAACCCTTGCGACCAGCTGGCGTAGACGAGTGCATCGTCGTTGAACTTGTAACTGAGGTTGGCGCGCAAGCTGGTGCCGTTGGCGTCACTCTTGCGATCCGTGACCGCCGCCGGACCGAAGAGCGCTCCGCTCGTGCTCACCAATGTCGTGCGCTCGTAGTCGTAAGCCCGGATGCCGCCGGTTAGGGTCAGGCCGTGCAGCAGCTCCCACGAGACTTCGGCAAACGCTGCTTTCTGTTTGAGATTGCGAATATCGGAGTAGAGACCGATGGCGCGATTCGTTCCATATGGACTGCGCACAGGATCGCCGAACCAGAAATAGTCGTAGAGCGCCTCATCGTCGAGGTCTTCGGCGTACACGCCGGCGAGGAAATTCCACGCGCCGCTGAATTTGGTGGTCAAGCGCACCTCGCCGCTCTTCTCGCTGTGCTCGCTCCAGCCGCGACTCGAATACGGTGTCGCCGAGAAAAACGACTGGGTGTAGAGCGAGCTGCTGTCGATGTGCGAGAAGGCCGCAACGAGATCTCCCCAGCCGAATCCATATTCCATCGTGGCATTCGCAAGGTCGATGTCAGTATCGAACACGCCGTCTTTCTGTCCCCGCGTCACGTGCTCCGGGGCAACCCCCAGGACCGCCTGATCGTAGATGCCCCCGCTCGTCTGACCTCCGGCCAATTGCTGACCGTCGATCTCGGTTTTCTGCGTCAGGTAGCCGACGGTGAATTTCAGTGCGTCGGTAGCCTGGAACAGCGCCGCGATGCGTCCGCCGGTGAACTCCGAGGCGCCACGGTCTTCTTTGTTCGTCGCATACGCCTGCGCGCCGTATTGCGCGGCCAGCGCCTGCGCGGTGGGATCGGAGCCGGCGATGTTGCGATAGATGCCGCTGTCCTGGAACTGGTAAGCCGTGGCACGGATCGCCAGCTTGTCCTTGATGAGCGGTACGTTGCCTATCGCCTGGATCATGTGGTTGCCGCCGCCGTTGCCGGAGGTGACCGAGTAGCCGGCCCCCACCTTGGCCTCGAAGCGGTCCACCTTGGGCGCCACCGGAATGGTGCGCACCGCGCCACCGAGCGAGGAATTGCCGAAAGCGGTGCCCTGCGGTCCGCGCAGCACCTCGACACGCTCGATGTCCACGAGCTTCAGGTCGATATTGGTACCGCCGCTCAGCCCGCCGGAATTCGTCGTGGGCGTCTCGCCGAAATACGTGGCCACCGTCGTGCCCGAGGAAAAGTTCTGCGACTGCGGCGAGGTCTCGATGCCGCGGATGACGATGGATTGACCGTTGATGTTGCCGACCTGGTTGACGCCGGGAATGCCGCGCAGATAGTCCTCCGCGCTTACCAGCCCGCGCCGGTCGATCTCCTCCGCGCTGACCGCGGCGATGCTCAGCGGCACATCCTGGATGTTCTGCGCGCGTTTGGTCGCCGTGACGATGATCTCTTCGAGTTTCTCTCCCCCGCTCCCGCCATGAGCTGCCGTATCGGGCTTGCCTGCGTTCCTCGCCTGCTGCGTGGTATCCACCTGCGTCACCGTTTGTGGCTGCTCGCCGGTTCGAGCAAGCTGCAGTCCCTCCATCGCATCTTTTTCCGTTGCGGACGCGCCGCTCGCGGCCGCACCCACCGGCACGACGCGGACGGTGTTCTCGTTCACGTAAACCGCGCGCAGTCGCGTGCCTGCCAGCAAACGAGCCAGTGCGTCTCCGGCCGTCAGCTCGGCCTTCAACGGCGGCGACTCGAGCCCCGCAACGGCAGGCGGATCGAAATAGATGTTGATGCCAGCCTGCACCGCGAAGGCATTGAGCGCCTTGGCCAGCGGCTGCGCCGAAAGATCGAACCGCGATTTGGTATTCACGTCGGCTGCGAGTGCGGCGAGGCTCAGCAGACTCAGGCCGATTACAACGGGAACACGGATCAGGCTCAGCGCGCGTCGCATAAATGCACTCCCGGCCGTCCGTTGCTCTGCATCTGTTGGAGGATTCCCTACTACCTCTAGACGCATCAGCCCGATGAAATTCCCATCGCGGCCGCAACGAACAAAGATGCTGGCCCGCCGGCCCTCGAGCCTACTGCCGGCGCGTAAGCACGAGCTGCTGGCCGCGTTCCACCACGCGCAGATTGTGGGAATCCGCCACGGCACGCAGAAAGTCCAGCGAATCGCCGACGCGGAATACGCCGCCGACCGGAATGTCCGCGGCCTCGGGCGCCTCGAGCGCGATCTTGACGGCGCCGTAGCGGTTGAATTCTGCAGCGGCCTCACGCAGCGGAGTGCCTTCGAAGATCAATTGTCCGCGCTGCCAGGCGGTGACTTTGTCCAGGTTCGGCCGGTCGATCCGGGGCATCGCGCCCGCAGCCTGCAGCACCAGGCGCTGCCCGGGCGCCAGCATCACGGCATTGGACTTCTCCTCGAGGCGGGTCTCGCTCGATAGCATCTTCCTGAGGAATGACAGCCGCGATGCCTGCGGAGCTGCCGCGACTGCAACCTTGCCTTCGACCAGCGTCACGGAAACGGCCTCATCGTCCCTGCGAACCAAGAACGTAGTGCCGAGTGCGACGATACGGCGTGAGCCGGCGAATACGACAAACGGTCTCGAAGGACGCTTGGCGACATCGAAATAGGCTTCGCCGGACCCTAGAACCACGGCGCGCGTGTGCTCGTCATAACGCACCAGCAGGCGGCTATCGGTATTGAGCTCGACGCGCGTTCCATCGCTCAGCGTTACGGTGCGCTGCTCTCCGACCGCGGTCGTCAGGCCGCTACCGCCGAAGTAGTAGAACAGGGTGCCCGCAACAGCCAGACCGAGCGCCGCAGCGGTGCCGAGTCGCAGATAGGCCCATTGCGCAGCGCGGGGTCGGGGCCTGATGACCCGCCGTGGCAACTCGGCGGGCAGATCGGCCGTCTCCTGCCAAACGTCCGTCGCGGCCTCGAATGCGGTTGCGTGCGCCGGGTCCTCGGCAAGCCAGCGCTTCAAGCCCGATTCGACTTCCGCATTCCGATCGGGCCCGTGCAGGCGGGCCACCCATGAAGCCGCCTCGGCGCGTATGAGCTTCGGATTGCGGCGCGACATGTTCGGGCCCGGCTTCATCATTCGGAATCCTTCGCGTCCATGAGCGCCAGCACGGCGCGGGCAATGTGCTTTTCGATCGTGCTCTTGGAGATACCGAGGTGCGTGCCGATCTCCGCGTAGCTGTAGCCCGAACGATGCGCGAAGTAGATCTCGCGCGTGCGCGGACTGACCGCGTTCAGCGTCGCCCTTATTTTGTTCAGACGCTGCTCGGCCTCGAAAATCTCATCCGATGACGGGCCGGTGTCGATGAGCGGCAGGTTCGATTCCAGCTCCTCGATCGTCTCCTGGACGTACAGATGGCGATGGCTGCGACGATGGCGATCGATGGAGAGATTGCGCACGGTACGCACGAGGAAGGCCTCGCGATCGGCGACCTCACCGGACTGGCCCGGTGCGTGGGTTCGCGACTGGCAATATTCGTGCAGCCGCAGTAGGGCCTCTTGTATGAGGTCCTCAGCCTCTTCGGGCGACCGTCCTCCGCGCCACAGCAGCGTCTTGAGGCGCTTCTCGAGCCGGCGATAGTCGGACATCAGCCAGTTCATGCACAAACAATGACACGACGGGGCCACCGCGCCAACACGCAAGGCGGCGCCGGACGCTATTTTTTCGTATGGCCTTCCGGCCATGGGATTTTTCAGGAGCTGGTGCGTCTATCCGTTAATGGGCCGCGCTTTTTGGCGCCGCAACCAACGGATGGGAACCCGTTCCCGGGTTCCCTTAGCGCCGTCGAATCTCAAACCTTGAAGGTGGGATTGCCGCTCAGGACTGACACGATCAGGTGCGAGGGATGCTCGGGGTCATGGTAGATCGCCTGCTTCGCAGGAATCGGATCGCCCTGCCCCGCATGGTTGCTGTTGCGGTCGTAGTGCGGAAAGTCGGCGGAGGAAATGTCGACGCGGAGCCGATGGCCCGCTTTGAAGCGGGCGGCGGTCGCCCAAAGGTCGACTTCCAGCTTGTAGACGCGACCGGGCTCGAGCAGCTCGGGCTCGGCCGGATTGCGATACCGCGCGCGCAGCATGCCATGCTGCAGCTGGATGGCGCGGCCATCCGGAAACACGTCGCTCAAACGAACCGCGAAATCGGTATCGAGGGCGCTGGAGCTTGCGTAGAGGATCATGCGCAAGGGTCCGACCACATCGAGATCCTGCTTCAAAGGTGCAGAGGTGTAAGTCAGAACGTCGGAGCGCTTCTGTACCGCGCTCACATCGACGCTGCCGGGCCGGTAGATATATGAAACGATGCTGCCGCCAACCGTCGGCGTGGGATTCTTGGGATCGTAAATATAACGGTCGGGCTCCGACGCTTTCTGCGGTTTTTCGGTCGACAACAGGCCTCCACGGTCGATATAGAACGCGGTTTGTTTGGTGTCGGGCACCGGCCAGTCGGAGGCCACACGCCACTCGTTCGCGCCCATCAGGTAATAGATCACCCGCGGCCAGCTGTCCGTCTTGCCCTCCCGAACCGCTTTGTACCAACGGTTCATCCAGCCGACCTGGTTGATCATGTTGGATAGACGCAGCAGCTCGGGATTGGTGTCGCCCGCCACGTGGTAGCCAGGCATGTTGTGCGCGTTGGGCGTGATGAGGAAGCGGGCGCGCTCGGCGACCTCTGGCCTCCCGGAGCGCCGCAGCGTTTCCCAGGTGGCCAGTGCGTCGTTCAGGCACCAGTCGTACCACCCCGTGCGCATCAGTGGCGGCGCCGTGATCATCTTGCACAGCTCCGCGGGGTTGGCATGCGGGATCGTATGCGCGTCGTGCGAGATCTGCTGGCCGAAGATCGACGGCATCGCCTCCACGTCCATCGACGTCACGTTCTTGACCCCGTGCGCTTGTTTGATGAACTCGGCGCGCTGCGCGCACGTCATGGCCGCGTACTGCTCCCAGAGCCAGCGCTTGGCTTTCGATGGTGGCATCTTGGAGAGGTTGGGAAAGCGCGTCAGCAGCGCTTTGGAGAACGGCTTGTGCAGCGGCTCGTTGAAATAGCCGCCCGCCATCGTCTCTTTCTCGTAGCGGCGCTCCATCTGGTTGATCGGCACGGCCACTTTGTCCGCACCTTTGCCCACCGAGTGCGCATAGGCGTTGAGGAACATATAAAGGTGCACGGTATTGAACCCGATGCCGAGCCCGCTGACGCTCGGGATAATCGTCGACATGGCGGGGTGCGTGGCCATGCACCATTGCGTCTGCCCGACATAGGAGCCGCCGCACGACCCGATGAATCCACCGTACCAGCTTTGCTTGGTAACCCATTCGATGCAGTCGTAGCCGTCCTCCTGCTCGAACACGTAGTAGTCCCAGCTGTTCGGCTCGCTGCCGCCGGTGCCGCGGCAATCCTGCGCGACGACGACGTAGCCGCGCCGCGCCAGGGCGACCATCGCCGCTGGCTGGCCGTAGTCTTCCCAGTCCCGGCCATAAGGCGTACGGATGACGACGACGGGCGCGGGAACTTTGGGTGGGGAATAGACGTCGGTGGCCAGCTTGATTCCGTCGCGCATCGCGACGCGCACGGTCTGGCATTTGACCTCGGAGGCGGAGAACTTGGGTGGCGGAAGACCCCCGTCCTTGAGGAGGCCTTCCAGCTCGGGATCGACGTCGATGAGTCGCTGTGATTTGGACGAGCCGGCAGCGGCCAGACTGGCTGGCCCGGCTCCGGCGCCGCCTATGGAACGTGAGTCGAACCGGGAAGCCAGACGCTCGAGCTTTGCAGCCGAAGCGGTCTGCGTTCCCGCCGCGACGCCCAGCAACGCAATCAACTGACGGCGCGTGAGCGCCAGGTTGTTCTTGTCCACAGGCCTACCCCGCATGATTGATGTGTTTGTCGCAAGCGCGCGATGGTATCGCGACGGCTACGATGATGTCTCCCCGCGCGAGGCGCGTGGGAGCATGTCCACCGACTGCGATGCCCAATGCTTCCAGGACGAAAAATCTGACCGGCCGAAGGAATTCTTTTGAGCGGACAGCGTCTATGGACGATTGGCCAGCGGTAAACGCCGGGGTGCCGACGTCGGACCTGTCGACGACAACTTCATAACCCGTGACCGCCGACGGCGCGGACGCGGAGCCAGCTTCCCGCCGAACGGGCCGCACAGAATGGTCAGATCTTCGCCAGGATTCCCGTCTTGAGCGCCTTGATGGCCCGCTCGTCGCGCTTGTAGAACGTCCATTGCTTGATGCGCTTGCCGCGCACCAGGCCCGCCTCCGCGAGAATCCGCAGGTGCTCGCTCACCGTGGGCTGGCTCACCTCGAGCTTCTGCGCGATCAACACGCCGCACACCCCGTCCCTGACCAGGTCGCCGTCGACCTGCGGGGGAAAATGGTCGGCGGGCGCGCGCAGCCACTCCAGGATCTGCAGCCGGCGCTCGTTGGCGATGGCGCGCAATGCGCGTTCGGTGCTCACGTTGACAATTAGTCGTCTGGCTAAGTAGGATTTAGGCACTTTCCTAATTCCTCGACATCCTATCATCGGGCGCGCCTGGCCGGGAAGCGCCGGCCGCACGCAAGGGGGTCCCATGTCCATAGAAGCCATTACCAGCACCGAGCTTTCGCCGCCGAGCGCACCTCTTTCGCTCGCGACGCGCGTGGGAGATCTGATCTTCGTGAGCGGCCAGGTCGCCCTCAGCCTTGCGACCGGCGAGCTCATCGAGGGAGATGTCACGGCGCAGACCGAACAGGTCTTCAAGAATCTCCAGGCCGTGCTGCGTGCGGCAGGCAAGACCCTCGCGGATGTCGCGCGCGTGAATGTCTATCTCGCCGACATGAAGGACTATGCGCGGATGAATGCCGTGTACGAGCGGCATTTCAAAGCGCCCTACCCCGCGCGTACCGCCGTTGCGGTGGCCGCGCTGCCGCTGGGCGCATCGGTCGAAATCGACCTCATCGCACGCTGATCTGCCACCGGCGCGCCGACCATGAACCCCACGCCGATAGACCGGGAGAACATCGCCCGGACACACGCGATCATCCGGCCCTACATCCGGCGCACGCCCACGATCGAGGTGGACGCCGCCGATTTCGGCCTCGGCGACTTCCGCGCCGTCTTCAAGCTGGAATTTCTGCAGCACGCAGGCTCGTTCAAGGCGCGCGGCGCGTTCACGAACCTGCTGCAGCGCGAAGTACCTGAAGCCGGCGTCGTGGCGGCCTCGGGCGGCAATCATGGCGTTGCGGTCGCGTACGCGGCGAAGCGTCTTGGCAAGCCCGCCCGGATCTTTGTTCCCAAAGTTTCCTCGCCCGCGAAAGTCGCGAGGATCCGCGAGTGTGGCGCGGAGCTGAGCATGACCGGCGAAAGATACGCAGACGCATTGGCGGCGAGCCAGGCCTGGGCCGCCAGTTCAGGTGCGTTGCAGGTCCACGCGTTCGATCAGCCTGAAACGCTGCTGGGCCAGGGCACGATCGGTCTGGAGTTCGACGACCAGGCCGGGGCGATGGATACGCTGCTCGTGGCAGTCGGCGGCGGTGGATTGCTCGGCGGCATTGCGGCCTGGTACGCCGGCCGTATCCGCCTCATCGGCGTCGAGCCCGAATCGGCACCGACGCTCACGCGCGCTTTCGAGGCCGGCCGGCCCGTCGAGGCCGAGGCGGGCGGGATCGCCGCGGATTCGCTGGCACCGAAACAAGTGGGCGACCTGATGTTTCCCATCGCCCAGCGTCACGTGGAGCGCGTGGTGCTGGTTTCGGACGACTCGATCCGCGCTGCGCAACAAACTCTATGGAATTCCCTGCGAATCGTCGCGGAGCCCGGCGGCGCCGCGGCATTTGCGGCTCTCCTCTCGGCTCGCTATCGACCGGACGAAGGTGAAAGAGTCGGCGTGCTCCTATGCGGAGGCAATACGACGGCTGTCGACTTCGACGCGCCGGTACGTCGCGCCTGACGCTCACTGAGGAGGGCTCAGAGGGCGGAACACGGACGTCTGGCGCTGACTCGCGTTAGCACGCGCTCAGCAACATGCGATATGAACCGTGGCGCTCCACGCGATGACTTGATAGTCCTGCCGCACCTCACATACCCGGGCCGATGCGGCCGACGCCGTCGTTTGCAACACCCGGTGACGGCTGATTGCATCAGTTGTTCCATTCATGACACCCGACCCTCCGGAGACTCAACCCATGAACGCAAAAATCTTCCCCGGGGTCTCGACCGTGGGAGCCGCATAGTCCGGGGCAAACAATCGTGCGGCGAGCTCACACACCTGCTCCGCGGTCCTGGCGTCCGCGCACAGCCGGACCGCTTTCTCGATCAGCTGAAAGTCCGTGAGCGGATTGAGCGGATCGCCCAATGGATGCCGCACCTCCCGCTCGCGGATCGTATCCCCCGTCGTGACTTTGACGCGCGCGGGAACTTGCGCCGGAAACGACGCATCCAACTCAGGGTTCAAAACCAACGTCACCCGCTCCGCCATGCGGATGACATCGCTGCGTCGGAGCAGATCCGCGCTCATCGGCGCGAGCGCATCCGCGCCGGCCACCATCGCCACCGCTACGGTGAACGGAATACTGAATTGAGCGGCGATGAGATCCTCCGGCCGCACCTGGTTGCCGAGCGACAGCGCCCGCTGAAATGTACCGATCTCGATGCTCACGACTGCCGACGGCGCCAGACCGCCACGCTTCAGGTCCAGGACGGCATCGATCGCGCTGTGGATCCACCGGCAGCACGCATACGGCTTGAAGTAGGTGGTGTCGATGAAGAAACCCCCATTGCCCGACATCGTGGGCGCGCCCGTGCGGTACACATCGGGGTTGTCGAGCGCCTGCAGATATCCCTGCCAACCGAGCGCGGCCTGGTCGACCGCAGCCATCCCCGTGAGGACCGACCAGGGAATGCCCTCCTTTGCATCGCTTCCGGCGAAACCGGCATGGTCGGCCGCCTGTGCATTCGGTGCGAGCGTCTCGGCAAGAGCAATGGCATGTGCAAGCTCGCCGGCCGGCAAACCGCGCAGCTTGCCCACCGCGGCGGCGACCGCCACCGCCGACCACCGTCCCGTCGCGACGCTGCGTTGTTTGGACGGATCTCGCATCCGTGCGGTGCCGACGCCGGCCTGATAGCCGCAGACGATCGCGAGCAGCGTTTCCTGCAACGTCGAGCCCCTGGATTGCGCGACGGCAAGCGCGGCGGGGATGACGGCCGCGCCGGGGTGTCCCGTGGCGAGCCGGTGTCCATCATCGAGATCGAGCACCGAAGCGGACAGCGAATTGACGAACGCGGCACCAAGCGGTGAGCTGCGTTTACCGGTGAACCAGACCGTCACACTGCCTGGAGCAAAATTCTGATCCATCCACCGCAGTGCACCGCCGATGGAGCTGTGCCTGCTGCCGGCGGCAGCGCATCCAATGGCGTCAAGAATGCATCGCAGCGCGCTGTGCCGGGTCGCGGCAGGCAGCTCATGAAACGTCAACGCAGAAAGAGTGGCGGCCAGCGACTCGACCGACGATGTCATGGTTCTCCTCGCGCGCCGGGACGATCCGTCCGTCCACCGGCGGCTGCGCGCGAGACCTTACAGCAGCGATTCGCATGATTTTCATAAGCAGCTCTTATCCCGCCGCCGGTGAAGGGCGGCGAGTGGCGTGAGGTTTCCGGAGCCTGCGGATTACCGAATCAGGGCTGGCCCGGGTCAGGCGCTGCGAACGGAGGAGACCGCGTCGGAGGCCTTGGGCGCGCCGAATCTCATGCCCTGCGCGATCCAGCTCCACTCGCCGGCAAATGCCTGCCGGCACTGGCGCTCCAACTCGAGGATGCTCGCCGCCGCCACATCGTGCGGCGCCGTGCCCAGTTCCTTGCGCCGGCTGACCAGCGTGATGGTCCGGCCGAATTGTTTGTCGGGCAGCGGCCGGACGTCGAGGTCGTGCAAGTCGATGCCGGCTTCGATCAGGCACAGCGGCGTCGAGATTGCCCAGCCCAATCCCGCGGCCACCATTGCCGTGAGACCGTAGGGCGTGTCGAACTCCGCGCCGCGCGCCAGATCGAAGCCGCCGCGGCGCAGGTAACGGTCGATCTCAGGGCCGGTCAAAGAGCGCGAGCTGTACCTGATGAACGGCAGCGACTGCGCAACCGAGCCGAGGTCGTTTGTCGCCGCGCCTTTGGGTGTCAACAGGAGGTAGGGCTCCCAAACGATCGGCCAGCGGTCGAGCCCCGTTTCCTCCGTGAGATCGTCGATGCCGATCAGCATGTCGATCTGCCGCGTCAGCAGCGCCGCCGCGTGCGCCGCAGTGAGGTCGTTCAGCACGATGACCTCGTCCGCCACCGCTGACAGCACCTTGACCATGGGCACGCTCAGCACTCTGCCGAGGGAGAAGATCAGGCCTACGCGGATCAGCGGCAGATATCCGCGGCGGGATTTCTGCACCAGCGGAGCGATCTGCCGCGCATCGGCCACGAGCGTGCTCGCGCTGCGCCGCAGGGCCGTTCCCGCCGGCGTCAATTCCATCGGCCGCATCGTCCGGTCGAAAAGCTCCACGCCCAGATGACGCTCGACATCCTGGATGATCTGCGAAACCGCCGGCTGCGTCAGACCCAGCACCGCCGCTGCCTGCGCCATCGTCCGCATCTCGCAGACGGTGAGGAAGACCTGCAGTGACCACAGGTCGAAGGGAAGCCGGTCGCGGGATTGCATTCGTTCTCTCGTGTCGACGGAAACGGAGAGTGGCTCGGATCGGGGTGGCGCCGCGGATAGTAGCCCAAAAACCCATGATCGGGCGATCGGGCGATCGGAAGAACGCGGTTAAACGACCGCTTACATGGCGTGGACCCGGGCCCTGCGGATTTCAAGAAATAATTGACATGGGGGCGGACACTTTCACGAGTCGCGCATATCAGTACTTGAAGACTCGCGGGGCGTGCCCGCAGGTAGACGTGTGCCCGATACCGCTGGCGCGAGGTCAGGGCGCGGATCCCGGCAAAGCGCCGGATCAACGCGGTAGCACGGGAAGCACCAGCGCCGAAGGATGGCGGACATCGTGATAGATCGTCTGGTGCGCGGTGCGCCACTCGGTATCGGTCTCCACCGGATTCCCGGTGTTTTGATTGGGGCTGTAGTGTGGCGCCGCGCTGCTGGAGATTTCGACGCGCACGCGATGACCGGGCTCGAAGGAATGAGCCAGGTGACCGAGATCGATGTGATATTTCTCCACCTTGCCCGGCATCAGCAGCTCCGTCTTTTCCAGGCCGTTGCGATAGCGCGCGCGGATGATCCCGGCCACCCTCATTCCCAGCACCACGGCCCGCCCGTCGGGGTACACGTCGATGATCGAGGCCGTGAAATCGGTGTCGCGCGCGTCACTGGCTGCGTATAGCTCTACGCCGACCTGGCCAATCACCTCCATCGGCGCGGTCAACGCCTCCCCGGTGTAGACCAGGATGTCGTCCCTGCGCTCCAGCGCGCGGCGGTCCACGCCAAACATCCCGCTGGCGGGTGATAGCGGCACCGGGTTTCCGGGATCGAAAGCGTACTTGTCTTCTGGCCCGGCAGCGGAGCCGACAGCGATCAAGCGCCCGTTCCCGAACAAGGAATTCGCCTGGCCATGACTGGACAAATACAGCCGCACGGCTTTAGCGGCCGGCACGGGGTAGGTGTCAAAGTCCCGCCATTCATTGCGTCCGGTTACATACAGCCGGGCGCGCGGATAGTTGAACTTGTCCGCCGTTTGTTTGAGGTACCTGTCGAAGAACTCCAGGTGCACGCGGTAGTTGTCGATGATGGAGTCTCCGGTGAATTCCATCTCGCCCATCTTCCTCTCGCCGCCGAGAAACGTCTGAGGGTGAGTCCACGGACCGATGATCAGATATTGGTCCCGGGCGGCAGGGGAATATCTGGCCATCCCCTGCCAGTAATGGAGGGCCCCCGGCTGGTCGCCATCGAACCACCCCGTGGTATGCAAGGCGGGAATGGCGATGGCGCGGAAGTCCTGCTCCGTGAGCAGGATGCGCTTCCAGTAGTCGTCCAGGGTCGAATGTTGCAGCCACTCACGGTACCGCGGCATTCTCCGCCCCATCGCCTCGTCAGCCGTCAGCAACGGACGGTGCTGCTGAATCCTGTCCCAATCCTCATCCGCGAAGTTGCGTTGTTCGATGACGCCCGAGACCAAGTTCAGCCACATTAGCGAAAATTGCGGGAGAAAGGCGCCGCCGACGTAAGGAACTTCGTTCAGATAGTCGCCGGCAGCTGCGGTGGGGGCGATGCAGACGAGGTGCGGCGGCCTTTTGCTGGCGGCCAACCACTGTACCGTGCCCAGATAGGACACCCCCATGGTGCAGACTCGGCCATTCGACCAGGGCTGCGCAGCCATCCACTCCACCGTGTCATAACCGTCGTCGGCCTCCTGGAAAAAGAAGTTGAACTTGCCGTCCGAATCGCCGCGTCCGCGCACGTCCTGCACCGCGACCGCATAGCCCTTTTGGGCGAAGTAGTTCGCCAACTTCGGATAGCTGAGGAACGCCGAGGTCTTCAGGTACGGCGTGCGGAGGAGGATCAGCGGGTGCTTGCCCTGACTGTCGGGCAGCCAGACGTCCGATGACAGCTCGATGCCGTCGCGCATGGGAGAGCGCACGTCGAACATACGTTTGACGGTGCTCTCGGCGTGAGCCGGCAGCGCCGCAGCCGCCAACAGGACTGCCACCACGAATCTTACGATCATTTTTCGAAACTCCCGCATCGATGGGTACCACTGAAGTGATTTTGCTGACGGTCAATGCTGCGATTGCACGCTGCACATGCGCGTGTCGCCGCACGGCTGGACGTTGGGCGATATGACAAAGTCCGTCGGACGAAGCGCGTCGCTCGAGGCATCCCGCATTACAAGTTGAAAGAAATCGTGGCGCCGATGGTGCGCGGCCTTAGAGGGACCGCGGTGGCCATGGGGGCGGCGCCAAAGTATGTACCTCCCGTACCCAACAGTGCATCCTGCCCCAAAAGGTTATTCACATAGACGTTCAGAGAAAACCCGCGCCAGGTAATCCCGCCATTCAGATCTACTGCCGTATAGGCATCGGTCGGAAGATTGAAGATCGTGTCGTACCCGCCAGCAGCGGGATTCGAGACACCTGGAACAAACGCTCCTGCATCGGTAAAGGCACTCCGGCTCTCGTCCTGATACCTCACTCCGAGTCCGAAGTGCCCGTCGATACCGGAAGAAATCGGAAAATCGTAGCGCACCAGGCCGGAAAGCACCCATCTGGGCACGAAGGGAACCTGCTGTCCGGACGACCCGCTCAGCTCCGGCTCATCCTCGTTCAACGTGCTGTTGGCGTAGGTGAACGTGGAAATGATCGACAAGCCGTTTGTCGGACGAATGGTGAAACTGCCCTCCACTCCTTTGGCGGTAATTCCACCAGCGGCATTGCCCAACCCGGCAACCAACGGAGACAAACTCAGACGGGTCTGAAAGTTGTCCCATTTCAGATACCACAGCGCCAAATCGTAGCTCAGCAGGCCCTGAGCCACGGAGCCTTTGGCGCCCAGCTCATAGCTCCACAAAGTGTCGGACTCGACAATCAAGGGCAAACTGAAAACTCCGTCCGTTACGAGCGAGTTCGCGCTGGCCGGGCGATAGCCGTTGGCCGCCCTGGCGAAGAGCGACCAGGACTGCGACGGACGGTAGCGAGCCGCGAATGACCAGGTATCCACCGTGTCTTTTACTTCATTGATATAGGGAGCGACGAATGGAAACACGTCCGAGGTCTGTTTCGGCAGATATCTCATCTTATTGTCGCTGTACCGCATGCCGATGCTCAGATCGAACTTGCGCGTAATGTAGTAGGTCAGGTCGCCGAACACCGCGTATTCCTTGTACGAGCTGGGCTCCGTACTCGTGTTCCAGTTGACGTCACCTGGCTGAACAGTCAATTTACTGTCGGATTTGGTGTCCTCGTCGGTATGGTACACGCCGACAAGCCATTCCCATTTTCCGCCGGAGCCCGAAGCCAGCTGAATTTCCTGAGTGTACCGCTCCGAACCACGGACCAACCCACGACTGATGGACGTCGTGGTGCCCGGCGGCCGGCCCATCAAGATATCAACCAGACCGACCAGCTGCGGAAGCTCAGCCCGATCTAACCAAAGGTCCTTCGTATAGCTGCCCGATGCCGTAAGCGTTGCACCTTTGAAACGGTATTCAACGGCCGCGGAGTAGATCCTGTTTTCCATGCTCCGATCCAGCGCACCGTTATTCCCCTCAAACGCCCCATAAATGGGCGCCCGAGTGGCCGCATCGATGTCCATCTGTGAAATTCCCTCGTATTCAAATTTTTGATGCAGAGCCTTGAACCGAAACTCCAGCGTGTCTGAAGCGGCGTAGTAGATGTCGCCGGAGAATCCACGCCTGGTGTAAGCATCTGCATCCTTCTTGAGCACAGCGCCGTTTCCATCCACCAGATCCACCACGCCCCCATTGTCTGCGATGAACCCGGCAACCGTCATGCCCAACTTGTTTTCTATTATCGGCATCGAAATCCGACCGCTATAGATTTCGTTGTTCCCTCCGTGCTGAGTACCGGAATAGTCCACCGACGCGTATCCTCTGAATGTATCCAGAGCGGGTTTGCGGGTAATGTATTTCACCGCGCCGGCAATCGACGTGGCGCCATAGAGGGTGCCCTGTGGACCTTTCAGGAACTCCACTCGCTCGAGATCGCCGAGCAGCCCATCAAACGGATACTGGCCGCCGGTGCCCCACGGACTATTGCTGCTCAAGGGAACGGAGTCCAAGTAAATGCCGACCACGGGCGTCACATCTTGCCCGATACCTCGAATGTAGATTTGATCACCGGAGGGTTCCGGAATCTGGCGCGCACTCACACCCGGGGTGTAGGCAATTACGTCCGAGAGTCGCGTCAGGCCCACCGAGATGAAGTCATCGGGTCGCACGGCGGTAACCGCCATCGGCACGTCCTGCAAGCGCTCGGAACGCTTCTGCGCCGTCACCACGATCTCCTGAAGACTCTCTCTTTTGTTCCTGTTCTTGTCGTCTACATCCTTCGAGCCATCCGCTACGCTCATTCCGCGGTTGTCATCCCGGGCTTGAGCAAGACGCTGACCCGTGGAGTGGTCCGGATGTATAGAGGTTCTCCCCGTAGATTCATGCACCGGCACCGCACTGGGAATAACAGCCTCAGCCGTATTCGCGGCGGAATTCTCCGCGGCCAATACCACCGTCTTGTCGTCCACGAACCGCGGCACGAGCCCGGTGCCCTGCAGCAATTGCGCCAATGCCTCACTTACCGTGAGCCTTGCTTTGAGCGCCGGAGCTTGCCTGTCGCCGATGAGCGCCTGATTGATGAGTATGTTGATGTCGGCCTGGCGTCCGACGGCGCGCAGCGAGTCGGCCAGGCTCTGCGCGGGAAGATCGAAGTACGCAGTCGGTGACGAGAATGAGGCATCTGCCGAACTGGACTTCCGTACACCGGTTTTTGCGTCCTCGGCCACTGCAACTCGAACATACGCGGATGCAGCAAAGATCACGGCGGCGGCCAAGGCTGCCGCGGTGAACAGGCTCTTATCGGCTCTACTACGCATACGTTTCCCCGTTCGATGCAGTCCATTGCGCTCTTTTGGTCAGCTGAAGGTACGGCTTGCTGTGTCGGATCCGGTTGCTGTGTTAGACGGCGCAGGCCAGAAAATTCCTCAGCGGATAAAGGGGAAATGTTTCGCTGGATGACATTGCAGTTTCGCTCTCTCGGCTGACCTCGCTGCCGATGACGGTTTTTTTGCACGCCGGGCAAGGAAGGCCGTAACGGAGAAAAATACGGACGATGAAATTTGCGTGATCAGGGACGGCCTTCGGACGGTGCATCGACAGGCAAGGCGGCAGGCTGGGCGGTCGATTCCGGCCGCCCGGCAAGAACGATCCTGTTCGCCTTCTCGATGATCTCAAGTCGATAGGCTGCCGCTATGGCTTGCGCAAAGCTTGCCGCGGCGCCTGCGCGAAAGGTACCGGTGATGATCAGTCCCGCGGCCTCCGGCTGCTCGATCACGAGTTTCGTGGCGCTGTAACGGTTCATCTCCACGACGGCGCTTGCGAGCGAGATCTTGTCGAATTCAACGCGGCCCGAGCGCCATGCGGTCACTTTCTCCAGGTTCGGCCGGTCGAGCTGCGGTCGCCTGTTGACGGCCAAGGTCAGACGCTGCCCCGGATCGAGGACTACGCCGTTCGAGGGATTGCCTTCGCCGGGCTGGCGTTCATCCAAAGGCTTCCCGCTATTGCGAACGGCCGCTTCGCCGGAATCTTCAGCGCCGCTGACAGCGATCTTGCCTTCGAGGAGCGTGATCTGGAGCTGTTCCGAGTCGCTGCCGGGGTCGCGCCCGGGCACGAGAAACAGCCCGCGCTTGCGATCCATCTTCACGAGAAAAGCAGTGCCCAGCGCCGTAATGCGGCGTCCGCCGACCATCACGACAAAGGGCCGGTTCGGCTGGCGTTTGGCCACTTCAAAGAGCGCTTCACCTCTCGTGAGATCGACGAAGCGGCGTCGCTCATCGTAGCGGACCGCGATGCTGGAGTTCGTGTTGAGGAACACCTGTGTGCCGTCGGCCAGGTTGAGCGCGCGTTGCTCCCCCACCTCCGTCGTATAGCGCGTCGAGCTGGTTCGATGGACAAAGATTCCTGCGACGACCACCAGGCAGAACGCTGCCGCCATGGCGAAGGTGTGTCGGGGGAAAGCCCGAGTACCTGCGCCCCGCCGCAACAAGTCCGCCGGCGGCAAGGGCTTTAGAGGGATTGCAGCGGTGATCTCGTGAGCAATGGAGACTTGCTCGAACGCGAGCCGATGGGCTGGATGCGCCTGGAGCCATCTCTGAAAGCCCTGCTCCGTTCGCGCATTGCGATCCTGCGAATGAAGCATGGCCATCCAGACGGCTGCCTCATCGATCTGGGAGGGGGTGCAATCCACCGGCGGCGTAGCAGGCGCTTTCATTTCTTGTGCACTTCACGACCCAGGATAGACCACGCTTTCGCAACGTGTTTCTCGATCGCGCTCGGGCTGACGCCAAAGTGCGTGGCGATTTGTCCGTACGTCATGCCGTACAGGCGGTGCATGAAGAACACCTCCCTGGTCCTCTCGGTCGCCGCTGCGAGGACCTTCTCCAACTGCTTTAGACGTTGCTCGGCCTGCAGAACCTCATCAGGGGCCGGGGTGGTGTCCAACAAGCCAAGGTCTTCGATGGGTCTGGAGGAATAGCGCTCGCGGCGATCATGGTCTTTGGCATCGTGCGCCAGATTCAAGGCGGTGCGCACCAGGAACGCTTCAGGCTCGCGGATCTCCTGGCCCTGATCGAGGTAAATCTTGACGCGCAGGAAGGTCTCCTGGATGAGGTCCTCCGTTTCCTCCGGGGTGCGGCCCCGGTGGCGCAGGAGACTTTGGAGGCGGCGGTAATAGGCGAAGGCCCACTGCATGACTGTCAGAACCGTGAGGGCGTGCAGGCGGCACTGTGCGCCGTCTCGGACGCCTCTGCAAGACGCGAATCCGCGTCGATCCGGCTTGAAGACCTTTTTCCATGGAGTGCTGAGGAATTTTTTGAGCTGCACCGTCTATATCAGGTTGCGCACCGACTTCGCGAACGACGTGGCCTCTGGGTCACTGCGCCAGCTTCGGGGGCGCGCGCCTCGCGGCGACGCTCACAACCCTTGATGACTCGCGGATCACGACACGTGCCGCTTTAAGTTTTTCCTTGATCAACAGAGAAAATGATTAGATCTTCTGTTTCAGGCCAGTTGGCAGAGGAAGCGCCTTCCAATACGCAAATTATTCCATCCTGCAGGAAGACGTTAAGAGTTATTGCGCCATCCGCTCCATTCAAAACATCAGGATGGCTGGCCCAAGCAACGGGAACATTTTCCGGCGAGCCCGACATAGGAAGGTCCGTTGCAGGCTTGCAATTTTCACAAATAAAATCCGTGTAAAATCCTACTCCTGTGTACTCACGCTTTGTTACTTTCAGTTTAGGTACCTGTTGCCGCAATTGTTCCTTCCATGGCTCATTTCCAGATAGAGCCACTTCAAAAGCCTTTTTTTCAAGTTTAGTAAGCTTGGTATCCAAGAATCGTCTCCTGCCAAATTAAGGTATAAAAATTGTGCTTATTCTGGCTAAACCGTCCTGCACTACACCTCGAACTGTGACATTAGTTCCACCAACATTGACAATTTTTTCGAATTTTCCGGCAGACAAAGATAGAGAGTCAATGCGGCTCTGAACTTGAGTGAAGGCTCGCTCTGGAGAACCAAACTGCTTTATTAATCCCTCCAATTTATGCGTTGTTTTTCCGAATACATGGCCAATTCTATTGGCAAAATCCACTCCATACCGCTGCGCCAGCATTCTGGCATCGGCCGCGCCGAGACTTTCCATTGCAGATAGAGCTCGTTTGGCAATAACCAGATCATTAACCGATAGGTTCGCCTCCCCCAACAGGAGCCTAAGCTCCTCAACATCACCGCGTAAGATCGCGTTCTTGATGCCGGCCTCAACAGTATTCCTTGGTGTCCCAGTGATTGAAGCCAGATGGATATCCCCTTGCGTCTTGGCCAATAGGCTTGGATCGCTCAGAGGGATGCCGTATCGATAGTCGGGCCCGGAGAAGATGAAATGCGGTTCCCGGTCGTAAAGCGGTCCGCCGACAACTTCAGTGCCACACTCCGGCGGGGCGCAAAATCCCGACGGATCGGTGAAGGTCAGCGGATTGTTGCTTACATAGCTGTACCGATTGAAGCTCTGCGTATTGTCCGGATCGGGCACAAAAGGATCCGCGCTCAAAAAGCGCCCGATCGCCGGATCGAATACCCGCCCGTTCATATGGATCAGGGACAGATTGTCCACCTGCTCGTGGAATGTAAACCCGCGGCGGGTGCTGGCGCCAATCAGGGTCATATCCCCGCCGCTCGGGGTTCCGGTCCAGTTGCTGCCCCGGCGGTTGCCAAAGGCCCCGAAGCTCTCCTTGACCAGCACACTCCCGCTCGTGCAGCTGCTGTCCACCGGGTTGGCGCTCAGCCCGCAGGTCACCGCCGTGGTGCTGCCAAAATGATCCCCGGTGGCGTAGTAGGTGCGGACCTGCCCGCCGTACGTGCGCGAGTACACCACCGTGTTGCTGCCGGCCGGGATGTAGTGGCGGAAGGTCGGATCGGAGGTATCCACTCTCTCGACCAGCCCGCCGATGTACAGCGTCGTCTCCGTCACGCTCCCGCTGGCCGCCTGCTTGTACCGGTTGAGGTTCGGGTCGTAATAAAAGTCGCTCGAGCCGCTGCTGCCGCCGATGGTGATGGGCAGGTTCAGTTTATTCCAGACGATCGTCGAGCCGCCGCGGATGTCCATGTTGCCATCCGCATCGTAGTGATAGCTGGTCCCCCCGGTGCCGGTGAGTGTCACCGCGTGCGGGCGCGAACTCCCATACGTCCATGTTGCTCCGCCGTTGACATCGCTGCGCGAGGTGATGTTGCCCATCGCGTTGTAGTTGACGTCGAGGTTGGTGACCGGCGATGCCGCGCCGACCTTGAGCGTCGCATAGTCCAACCGATAGAGATTGTCGTAGTAGAACTGCTCGGTCAGGTTCTGGTTGCCGTCGTAGCGCTCGGTGAGATTCCCGACGCCATCCCACAGGTAATCCAGGTTCAGGATCGAGGCGCTCGCGCTCGGCCCCGCCTGGATGTGGTACGGCAGGCCGGTCACGAAGTCCAATCCGCGCAGCACCTGCACGCCGTTGCCCAGCGTCTCGCTATTGGGCTGACCGCGCGGGTCGGTCGCATCGACCTGCCAGAACACCGTATACGGGCTGTTGAAATCCTTGACCCGGATGACCTGCGCATTCTGGTACTCGTACTTCAACTTCAATCGATATCCCGGAGTGCTCACCGGGTAGGTCAGCGTATCAAGCTCGCCGAGGGTGTTGTAGCTGTAGTCGATCTGATAGTTGTCCCCGTCGATGCTGACCGTGGTCGTCTGCAGCTTGCCGTCGTTGTAGTAACTATAGCCTTCCTGATAGTAGTTTCCGGCGCCTATGGTGCAGCTCACTTCGTCCCAGCCGTTGATGCAGGCGAGCTTGCCGATGTTTTTCGCAGTCGCGGAGGTGCCCCAGTTCCACCGGGCCGTGCCATCGCCGTTCGACCGCCTGATCAGACGCGACACTGCATCATAGCTGAATGAGGTCGTCTGACCGCGCGCATTGGTCATCGAGACCACCTCGCCGAGGGAATTCGGCGTGAACGAGCGCGTGCCGCGGTCGGCATCGAACTGGCTCGTCATGACCCCGTGGATGGTGTATACGGCCGTTTGCAGCGTGTTGCCCAAGCTGTCGGTGACCCTCGACAGGTTGCCGAACGGATCGTATTCCAGCGTTTGAGAGTAGCCATCGTGGTCGATGTTTCGGGCGGGCTGGCCGATGGCGTTGATCAGCTGGGTGGTCAGCTTGCCCTGCGCGTCGGTGGTTCGCTTCGTGCGCCCTTCGTAGGCAAGGGTCGTCGTCTGCGCGGCCGGATTGGAGTCCGACAGGGGTCGCGTCACGCTGATCGGCCGGTTGAGCAAATCGTACGAGAAGGTCGTCCAGTCGATGACCACCAGCTCGGGGCGCTCTGGCGGTACAGGTTTCCGAGGGCGTCATACTGCCAGTCCACCCGGCTGTAGGGCCCCCGGGGAACCAGCGTGGTGGTAATCGTCGGCCGATCCAGCTGGTCGAAATACGTCCAGCGATCCACCGCCGCCGAGCCGCCGACCGGCCAGAGCTGCTGGATCACGAGGAGTTTGTTGACGGGCGTGACGCAGCCACCCACTGCCGTGCAGTCGTAGTAATCCCAGGACATCAGGGTTCCGTCCGGCCGGTGCTCGATCTGGCGGCGGCCAAACGGATCATAGTCCCAGGAGGTGGTGAGGCCATTGGGATCGGTTTCGCTCAGCGGTACGCCGAACCTGTAGTCCCAGGTCTTCTGCGTCGTCTGTCCCAGCGCATTGGTGATGGATTCCGGGGCGATGCAGGCGGAGCCGTAATCGATCGAGGTGGTCCGCGCCGCCATGGCCGTGCCATTCTCGGTACCGACGACCGAGATGGCGGTCGGGTTTCCACAGCCTGCGCTGTCATACGCATAGTCGACCGTGACCTTGTCGGGGGATGAATTGGGCTCCTGGATTTCCTGTGTCACGCGGCACTGCATATATTCGACTGTCGCACTGACGGTGCGGGTTTGCGATGTGCCGTCGGGCAGAATGCTTTGCAGGGTGGTCTGATCGGGCGTGTTGATACACCAGTCACTCGCGGGAGCGCCATACGCGAAGTGCCTCCCCAGCACCTTCTTGTGCATCTGGTTGTACCACGGTGAGGCGGCATCCTTGTCGTAGGTCTTCTCCGTCACGCTCGAGAAATTGCCGTAATCATCCGGGATTACGTACTCCGTGTCCCGTTGCAGGACAAGCTGTCCGTTCTGTGTCCCGCCCACCTCGTATTGCGCGAAGTATTCGACGTTGTTGTACGGGAAGTACCGCTGGTTGTTGGCGGTGGCATCCAGGACTTTCACCACCGGCTGGGTCCATGCGCGCAGGGCGCGCGTATACCAATCGGCTTGATAGACCCCGTGTTCGTTCAGTCGGCCGGTCTGCGGGAAGGTCTGCGAGTAGAAGTCCCAGATATAGCTGCCGTTGCGCCCGTCGTTGCCGCGCTTGATGTAGAACCCCTCGAATCCGCGGCCTTGCCGGTGCATGCGCGCGCCGTAGTAATAGAGGCCGTACGTATAAAGGCTGCCGGTGCCGCTCGAAGCCGTGTACTGGCTCACGACATGCATCGGCCCCTGATAGTCGTATTCCGGGAACACGGCCTGCGTGTACTTCAGGTAGTGCGTCTGCGTCGTCAGCGCGACGTAGCTCGGGTTGAACTCGACGCCATAGCCGTCTTTGATTTGGGTCGCAAGGTCCGGAAGGGTTCCGGCGCCGTTGTGCAGGCTGTAAGTCACCGCATTGGTGCTGCTGCTTTTGAAGAGCAGATCGTCGAGGCCATCGCCGTTGGAGTCCATGACTTGATAGCTGCCGCTGCCCACGGACATGCCGGTGGGCAGCTCCGCGCTCAGACCGTCGCCCTGCGAGAGGAAAAGCTTGAGCGCACCACTGACATTCGTCAGCAGGTCCGCCCGGCCATCCGCATCCCAGTCGGTGGCCAGGACGGGGGTGCCGTTGAAGGTGAAGGAGGTCGCAGGCAGGCCGTTGCACCCGATAATGTGCAACTTGATGCCCGAGGCGATATCAGTACACGCATCGTTGTTGAACTGCAGGGGCAGGAAGTCATTGGCGAGGTACGCGGTCTGTGTGTCGATGCTCAATGCGCCGCCGGCACCTTGCGTTTGCAATAGGCGCCAATAGAAGCTCGGCAGTCCGCCTACGATCGTCTGAACCAACGCCGCAAGGTCCTGACGGCCGTCGCCGTTGAAGTCCATGGAGCGCACGTTGGAATTGACGAGCTGGTTGTTGCCCATCAGGCCAAACACGTTGAACCCCCCGACGTTGACGAGCGTCTCGCCGCCAAAGGAGACGGTCGTGGTCGTGCTCGTGTTCAGGCGCAGATAAGGCTTGTTGTCGGTGTGCAGACAGATGAGATCGGGTTTGCCATCGCCGTCCACATCCGCGCTCGAGCAGGGGTTGTTGTAAAACAGGCTGGGGGCGGTGGCCACTGGAACCGTGGTATCGGTCTTCACGAACGTCGAGCCATTCCAGCGGGCCGTGTACCAGGTCGTGGCTCCGATCTGGGAACCCAGCAGCGCATTTCGGTCATCGCCGAGAAAGCTGTCGAGCAGGACGTTGCGGTTGGACGGGGTATCGAGGGTGGTATCGACGGCCGAGCCGAAGCCGGTGGACGTCCCGAACTGCACCCACCAGCGGGCGTTGGATCCGGAGATGACCGAGTACACCAGATCCGTGCGGCCGTCACCGTCGACGTCGGCCGTCAGTACCGAGCCGACAGCGCCCGTGCCCGCCGACGTCGTCGGGCTCGCGACACCCGCCTGCCCGTTCTGATAGGTGATGACGGTCGGCGATAGGCAGATCTTCGTTTGGCTGGCGTTGAAGCCGCATTCCTGGATCTCCGTCAATCGGGCGCGCAGCGTGGTCGGCGAGGTGGCATACGTCAGATCGTATTGCCGCACCTTGGTGAGACCCTGCAGGACCACGATGGAGGTCAGCTGGAAGGGCTGCTTGATCTGGGCGCCTGCGAGGTACTCGGTGAGGTTGTCTTCCGCCGTTCGCGGGCCGGTGATGAACTTGACGGAATTGGGATAGAAGGCGACCCCACCCGTGCTGGTGTAGTTGATCTCTTCTGGCGTGAAGCTCCCCGTGGCGACGGCGTACTTCACGATCATCGTATTGCCTTGCCGGTCCCTGATCTTGTTGAGCGCCCAGGCGTAGGGTGTGGTCGTGCCGGGAACGATGACGCGCGCGGTATTGCTCACCCCGCCGTCGTTGCTGTTGCCATACTCGTAAATCAAGCCGTCTTTGCGTTTGACCTCGAACCAGCACGGTCCGCTGCAGGTCGCATCCTTCGCGGTGACGAGCGAGAAATCGGCGATTTCCGTTTGGTAAGTCGAATCGGTCTGGCCATAGGTTGGCAGGCCTGAGGTCACGCGCAGACGTTTACCCTCCAGGCAAAAGCCATCGGTCGCCGCCAATGTGATCGCCCCGGGGGCGCCGTCCTGAGCCCAGGTCTTCTGGCATCGCGTGATCGTGGACAATCCCGACATCGACCAGCCGGGACCGAGTACGCCGTTCCCCCCTTGACTGTTGTAAGTCAGCGCCAGCTTTGGCTCGACGCCCCGTATGCCTGGGGGCACTTGTAGGGGGATCGTGTACGTCGCCGCTCCGGTCGGCGACACATCGCCGACGCCGATCGTTCGGCCGATCGCGCCCGCCGCCACCGACATCGCCGCAAAACCGCCACTGCGCTGGCCGGCCCATTCAGGGCCGCCCACTCCGGACGGCGTGCTGCTCGTGACGATGGCGGGCTGGGATTTGCGGTAGAGGTTTACCGGTCGCGGATAGTCTTTCGGTCCGGGCTTCGGCTCGACTTCGGCGGCACCCGCGGACGCCGCGGTCCCGAAAAGCATCATCGCCACGACAACACACAAACCGTTCCGGCACGCGCTCATGGACGCTCCTCTGCGTCAAAGATGGCAACAAAGAAAGAGAACGGCTGGATTGAGTTGAGTTGAAATCAGCTGCGGGTCTTGATGCCCGTATGAATTCCCTCTGCTACTCCTTCGACCGTAACCCTGTGTCTGATCGCCGGCGACTCGCGCCGCCGCGGCGATCGCCACGGACTCTACGCGCGCGCTATCGGGGATGCAATAGGTT
>WBZO01000186.1_pt1 | contig 161350 bp, 155 predicted proteins | sample 5204261 | NCBI WGS metagenome assembly WBZO01 (sample SAMN12412400, study PRJNA552823) | activated sludge metagenome | isolation source: activated sludge from anammox sidestream of wastewater treatment plant... | place: USA: North Carolina | collected 2017-09 | reverse complement strand
AAAATTTCGGCAGCTAAATTAAACTCTACTTCCCCTCTAATTTAGCTACGCCTCTCAGGCTAGTCGACCTTGGGGTCCAAAGTCAAGTCATTTGTCATAAAATTACCCCCTCATCATCAAGGATTTCTTTAATCTAATGCCTGCTTATACTTTGAAAACAAAAATTAATTACACATTCCCGAGGTTGATTCTGATAGTTTGTATGAACCCGAGGCTGCGCGATTAATTTTGCCGCAAAGTATGGGTACGTATTATGCTTAATAAACCCTCCGCAGTAAATGGTTTAGTCAGATATCCATCGGAACCAGCCAGCCTTCCCCGAGCCTTATCAAATAAGCCATCTTTACTGGAGAGCATAATAACCGGAATTGATTGATAATTTGGATTCTTCTTAATTAACATGCAGGCTTGGTACCCATCCAATCTCGGCATTGTTATATCAACAAAAATAATATCGGGTTGGTTATCTACAATTTTTGACATCGCTACAAAACCGTCTTCAGCCAAAATGACATCACATCCCAGAGGACGCAAAAAAAGCTCGGCGCTTTTCCGAACTGTATTACTATCGTCAATTACCATAACCTTAATGCCTTTTAAGACATCGGTATTGTCCACTCAAGCTCCTTATTACTAATATTAAATTTTTCAAGAATAAATAACTCTTTCTTCGCCACCTCTCAGATTGATCTTTGAAATAACTCTTCTTTCGCATGAGCATCCCGATCCGCAAAGCAGCAGACACGTTACTCGAGCGCCGGCATAAACTTTATTTTCTCCAAAATGCCGGGATAAAAATTGCCAGCACCGTAAAAAATTCCAATCTGCCTAACAGCATGGCAAAACTGCATATCCAGATTTGAAAATCGGTTAATGAGGCATAAGTCGCCGCTGGTCCAATGCCACCTAGACCCGGACCCAGATTATTGAGACAAGCAACCGCAGCGGAAAAGGCAGTAATTACATCCAACCCACTTAACGTCAGTAATAGTGTCATTACAACGATGCTGGTGGCATACACAAACAAAAATACCAATACCGCAAGAATCACTCGATTTGCCAGCAAGCTCCGGCCCAATTTTGCCGGAATAACAGCGTTTGGATGCATAATCGTAATAATTTCTCGATACACTTGCTGGTACAAGATTCGCGCCCGTATCATTTTGATGCCGCCCCCGGTCGATCCGGATGAAGTGCAGAAACTCGACAAAAACAACATCCATAGCGGAATAAATATTGGCCAGAGGCTATAATCGGTATTGCTATAACCGGTCGTTGTCGCCACCGAAACAATATTGAAAGCCGCATAACGTAATGCCGTCAGGGGTTCCGGATAAACCCCGGCTAACCACAGATAAAAAGCCAGTCCACAGCAACTGATCAAGATAATCAGGATGTACCAGCCAACTTCGGAGTCATGGCGATAAGAAATTAAACTTTTCGCTCGCCATGCCAGGAAATGCGTTGCAAAATTGATTCCGGCAATCAACATAAAAAAAATCGCAACCGCTTCAATCAATGGAGAATCCCAGTAGCCATAGCTGGCATCGTGCGATGAGAATCCTCCCAAGCCCAGCGTTGTAAAGGCATGCATCACGGCATCAAACCATTCCATGCCGGCCCATTTATAAGCAACGATGCAAATCAAAGTCAAACAGGCATAGATGGACCATAGGCCCTTAGCCGTCTCGGCAATACGCGGGGTCAGCTTATTCTCTTTCATCGGGCCCGGAATCTCGGCATTTAACAGCTGCCGGCCACCAACCCCCAGTAATGGCAGAATTGCGACTGCCAATACGATTAACCCCATGCCGCCAAGCCAGACAATCTCGCCGCGCCATAAATTGATCGATGGCGGCAACGTGTCCAATCCGGACAAAACAGTACCGCCGCTTGCGGTCAAGCCTGAAACCGCCTCGAAATAAGCCATACTGATACTGAGCTGAGGCAAGTACAAAAGTAGCGGCAGCATGGCAAAAGCCGGCAGCACTGACCACACCAGCACTACCAGCAAAAAACCGTCCCGGGTTTGCAATTCACGTTTAAATGGACGCGTAAACAACCACATCATCAAACCGCATCCGAGCGTAATTAAAATCGATTGTTTGAAAACAAATCCTGCGCCGTCATCCCCCCATAGCGCCAGGCAAAGCGGAACCAGCATCGTTAATCCGAATACCAGCACCATTTTGCCAAGTACGTTAACAGCCACAAACAATCGATACATGGACTATTTCTCTACAGAAAGCCGACATTAACCTGAAACAGCTTCTCCACTTCCCGGATCATCTTGCGGTTGACCACAAACAAAATCACATGATCTCCCGACTCAATAACTGTATCGTGGTGCGCAATAACAACCTTGATCGCACCGCCTGAGGCATTTGCCGCCCGGCCTGATTCATTGCTCAGATTCTCACCGAACAATCCATCCGATTTGGCTAAACCGCGAACGATAGCGCCGATCGTCGCGCCTTTAGGCAATTTGATCTCATCGATCCTGCGCCCGACCACATTGGACGATTTCGCATCGCCATGCGCCACCAACTCCAAAGCTTCCGCCGCACCGCGCCGCAAACTATGCACGGCGGCGACATCACCATGCCGGACGTAAGCCAGTAAAGAACCGATCGTTACCTGCGCCGGTGAAATCGCAATATCAATCCCGCTGCTTTGCACCAGATCGACGTAAGCGCCGCGATTGATGAGTGCGATAACCTTATGCGCCCCCATGCGTTTCGCCAGCAGCGCTGACATAATGTTATTCTCATCATCATTCGTCAGTGCGCAAAACATATCCATCTCGGCGATGTTCTCATCTTCCAGCAAGGTTTCATCGGTAGAATCCCCATGCAGCACCAGCGCATTGCTCAGTTCGCCGGCCAATCGCTCGCAGGCTTGATAATTGCGTTCGATGATTCTGACCTGATAATCTTTCTCTAGCGTACCGCCAAGCCGTCTGCCGATTTTACCTCCCCCGGCAATCATCACATGCTTGACCGGTTTATCCATCTTGCGCAATTCCCGCATGACCGCCCGAATATCTTCTGTCGCCGCAATAAAAAATACTTCGTCTTCCGCTTCGATGACGGTATTCCCCTCAGGGATAATCGGGCGATCTTTGCGGAAAATTGCCGCAACCCGGGTATCGACATTCGGAACATGTTTGCGTAATTCCTGTAGCTGCTGACCGACCAGCAACCCTCCCTGCAGCGCCCGAACCGCCACCAGGCTCACTTCTCCCAATGCGAAATCGAGCACCTGCAGCGCTTCCGGAAACTCGATCAGCTTTTCAATATATTCCGTAAGGATCTGTTCAGGGCAAATCGCAAAATCCACACAAAAATTCTCGGTCGAAAAAATTTCCGGATGTTCCAGATATTCGGTCGAGCGGATGCGGGCGATCTTCGTAGGGGTATTAAATAGCGTAGCGGCGAGTTTACAAGCCACCAAATTGGTTTCATCGTGTTCGGTGACTGCCAATATCATATCTGCGTCATGCGCGCCCGCGCTAACCAGCACCGAAGGATGCGAAGCATTGCCGGTGACCGTCCGCAAATCCAGACGATCTTGCAAGAGCGCCAAGCGCTTGGGATCGACATCCACCATGGTGATATCGTTGGCTTCGCTGACCAGATTCTCAGCCACGGATGTCCCGACTTGACCGGCGCCTAGAATAATAATTTTCAATTCAGCGGCCTATTTTTTGCGATTTTCCCGCACCCAATCCCGCCACTGCGCAAATAATACGGGATCTAATGCAGCAATTACCGAGCGATGCCATGCCGGGCTGGTCCAATAATCATCGTGCTCAAAGCCGCACAAGTTGCCGCCCGCTTCCGCCAGAATCAGAGAACCCGCCGCGTAATCCCACGGCTTCTGTCCGCCATGCAGGTACAAATCAAAATAACCGGCAGCGGTATAGCACAACTCTAATGCGCAAGCACCAAAATTCCGCTGCGACGCAAACGGTGGATCAGCGGCCACTCTGGCAGCAAAGCTCCGGTCCAGCCGCTTCAAATCCACATTCGCCATTGCACTCGACATTGGCGGCGCATGCTTCTTCAGAGGTAATGCGATACCATTTAAAAATGCGCCATTCCCTTTGGTCGCATAAAACATTTCATCCGTTACGGGATTATAGATCACGCCGAGTACGCTCCGCCCTTGCTCCATGTATGCCACGGAAGTGGCAAAGTAAGGCAAGCCGTTATAAAAATTGGAGGTTCCATCGATCGGATCGACACTCCACAAACCCGATTCCCCTTTGATCCACTCGGCCTGTTGTTCCGCTTCGGTCATCTCCTCGCCCATGGCCGCCGCTGGACGGATTTTCTGCAGTTGATCCAATAGCGCATTTTGTGCTGCTACGTCCGCTTCGGTATAAAAACTGCCATCCGATTTGGTTTGCCGGCCTACACGCAAATAGCGCGGCATGATCACTTCCTGAGCGACGTTTCTGACTGCCGCAATGACTTTTTCTAGCACAGTTACTCCGAACGCCACTTAATTGAGCAACCGATACTGGGAATTTGTTCGGCCGGGCCGCGGCCGGTCTTCGCAACTTGCAGCATCGCTTCGAACAAATCCCGGCGCACATCCGCAGGCGCCGCTTCTTTACGGGATGCATCGAGGCGTCCGCGATATTGCAATTCCAGCTTGCCATTGAATCCAAAAAAATCCGGCGTGCAGACCGCGCCATATTTCTTAGCGATTTCTTGTGTTTCATCCCAAACATAGGGAAACGGATAATTCAATCGCTGAGCCACGAGCTTCATGTTCTCAAAAGAATCTTCCGGATAATCCGCCGGATCGTTAGACATGATGGCGATGGCATTGATGCCATGCTGCCTTAATTCATTAACATCACGGATAATACGATCCTGCACCGCCTTAACATACGGGCAGTGATTGCAAATAAACATGACTAAAAGTCCGTTTTCCCCTTTTGCCGAAGCCAGGTTATAGCGTTTGCCATCGACACCCAGCAAATCAAAATCAATCGCCTTCCAACCGAAATCACAGACTGGCGTCTCTAAACTTGCCATATAACTTACTCCATCGATTAAAAATTATTTCAATAATTGTTTGCATAGCAGAATCATTAATATTACCAAGTCAATGCCTAGTGCATAACATGCTATATTATCATGACTCTATTTGTTGAAATCGCCGCTCCAAGGCAACGACATCGAACATGCACGCTCGTTTCTACCATCCTGAAGCTATCACCGCTGGACAGATGATTGAGTTATCGTCTGAAAACAAACATCATGCCGCGCGGGTACTACGCCTTAGAAATGGCGATGCGATCACGTTATTTAATGGTCGCGGCGGCGAGTATAGCGCGCGGATCGATTCCATCAGAAAAGATAACATCGCGGTATTGGTTGATAGCTATCAAGACATCGACCGGGAATCGCCATTACACATCGAACTGGCTCAAGCCATTTGCGTCAATGAAAAAATGGATTGGATCATACAAAAATCGGTCGAATTCGGCGTAACGCAGATCCAACCGGTATCCACCGCTCGCAGCATTGTACATCTGTCAAATGAACGTTCCGAGAAACGACTGCAACATTGGCAAAAAATCGTCATCTCAGCATGCGAACAATGTGGCAGAAATCAAGTGCCGCAAGTATTTCCACTGATCACTCTGCCGGAATGGTTGAGCCGAAAAAAAATGCATCGCACCACGCAACATATTCTTATCATGTTATCCGCCACGGCGGCACAAAGCTTGAAAGATTTACCCAAACCGGCAGCCGATGCTAAAGTGGCCCTTGTTATAGGTCCCGAAGGCGGATTCACCGAGGAAGAAGAACTCGCGATTGAGCATTCGGGCTTCGCGCCAATGCATCTGGGCAGCCGCATTTTGCGCACGGAAAGCGCCGCGCTCGCCGCAATTGCGGCGATGCAAGCGCTTTGGGGAGATTACTGATGACGGCCGTCAATAATAAGCCGGATACAACCGCGGAATTTGTCGCCTGGTTCCGCTCCGTAGCACCTTACATCCATACCTTTCGCGGCAAGGTCTTTGTCATCGGTTTTAGCGGTGAAATGATCACCGATGCCAAATTCGTCAACTTCATTCATGACATCAACTTGCTTGCCAGCCTCGGTGTGCGGCTGGTTCTGGTTCATGGCGCCCGGCCGCAAATTCAATTGCGCCTGGACGAATCGCAACTGGAAACGCAAACAATCCTGGGTATGCGCGTCACCGATGCCGCCGCGTTGCAATGCGTCAAGGAATCGGTCGGACGTGTACAGCACGAAATTGCTGCGCTATTGTCGATGGGATTGCCGAATTCGCCGATGGCCAACGCTGCCATCCGCGTCACCAGCGGCAACTTCGTCACCGCCTGTCCGTGCGGCGTGATTCAGGGCGTCGACTTGATGCATACCGGCAAAGTGCGAAAAATCAACGCGCCAGCCATTCATTCGCGCTTGGAACAAGGCGATGTGGTGTTGATTTCACCGCTCGGTTATTCACCGACAGGTGAAATCTTTAACTTGACCATGGAAAATGTCGCTACGGAAACCGCCATTGCGCTGCGCGCCGAAAAACTGATTTTTCTGCTGGATTCCATCGACTGCACCGCATCCGATGGAAATAAGACAGGAAAATTGCCGCGCGAACTGACAATTGCTGAAAGCAAATTATTGCTGGAACATAAAATTCCAACTCCCACACCTCTAGTACCGGATGCCATATTGCCAGCATTACAATCAGCAACCAAAGCTTGTGAAATGGGCGTCACCCGCGCACATTTGGTAAGCCGCCATTGCGATGGCGCTATCTTACAAGAGCTATTCACCCATCATGGCATCGGCACCATGATCACGCAAGAGTCGTTGCAAGCCCTCAGAAAAGCAAAAATCGAAGACGTCGGTGGCATTTTACAATTGATCGAACCGCTCGAAACCGAAGGCATTCTGGTCAGGCGCGGCCGTGAACTGCTGGAAATTGAAATCGACCGTTTTACCGTTTTCGAGCACGACGGCATCATTCTCGGTTGTGCGGCGCTGTACCCATTCCCCGAAGAACACGCCTGTGAACTTGCCTGCCTGGCGATTCACCCGGATTACCGCAACCAGGGTCACGGCGAGCGTTTGCTTAAACACATCGAAAATAAAACGATTGCGCAAGGCATTCACAAACTGTTCGTGCTCACCACCCATGCCACCCATTGGTTCATCGAACACGGCTTCAATCAAGCCACTCCGGCTGAACTACCGAAAACCAAACAGAATTTATACAACTATCAGCGCCGCTCGAAAGTACTGATCAAGCATTTGTAATACGCGAAGAAAATTCACCGGGATAGTTTACTCAGCCCAATGAACGTTTCATAATGCCGGTCTTCCTCAAAGGGAAACTCTGGCTCTGTCCTTCGGCAAGCTCAGGACGAATGGCGATATGTGTTTCAGAGACTTTCCAATACTCTTTTACTGACTTGGAGCAAGGATACTAAATGGCAAGAATGGTGAAATGCATCAAACTAGGCCGCGAAGCCGAAGGTCTGGATTTTCAAACCTACCCCGGTGAACTGGGCAAACGGATTTTCGAAAACGTATCCAAAGAAGCCTGGAATCAATGGATCAAACACCAAACCATGCTGGTCAATGAAAACCGGTTGAACCTATCCGATCCCAAAGCACGCAAGTACCTGGCGGAACAAATGGAAGCTCATTTTTTTGGGGAAGGCGCGGAACAAGCGGCGGGTTATGTTCCACCTAAAAACGAATCATAGTAACTGGGACATGATCATTATTACAAAACAAAATTTGTCGCTATTCTTCAGAGCACTTTGAAATATAGTGCAAAGATATGTCGGCTTTCCCTAGGCATGGCGATAGGCGATAAATTTAGAGTACTCCCCAATTGAATGCTAGTGATTTAAAAAAACAACCTTTTACATTATTCGATCAAAATTTTAGGCACTCCAATCTTTGGCAATGAGGATCGCATCAATATTATTTGCTTGTAATAAATTAAAAAACGGCCAAGAGTGAACGGCACCACATATAAAAAGAACTGGCCACATATTGAATTCCTCAATTTGTTCAAGCCAATAGTGCTCACGGTCCCGCATAGATTTCTCGATTCGTTGTTGGATAATTGATTCGGTGGTCCCTTCTAAAAAAGCCATAGCGCGAATATCGTTCTCTTGAAAAATTCCAAGCTTCGCTCGTGTTTGACGATCAGGATCACAGTATCTGTGAGACATAGCAAGTTCACGCGCCATTATTTCAATGACCGTCCCCTTTTTGCCTTTTTCGTCCAATGCTTCGAAGTTATATTCTTCAGCAAAAGCGACAACCTTATAAGCTAGCGCTGTAGCCGAAATAAAGGTAACGAACTGCTGATGTTGTGAATCGGTAAAGTCCGAACTTTTCCACTGGAAACGATGATCAGTACCAAGAACCAGGGCGATCCTGCTCATGATGGTGAAATTTAGCGCTCACGAAACTACTGGAGCTTTCCGAATTGAATCCCATGATTGATTGTATAGCTTGCATTATCAATCATGGGATTAGTGAATACTACCGAGGTTTGACTTACTTAATTACCGCGTTCAATTCGCCTTTGGCATAGCGATTCGCCATGTCTTCCAGCGAAATGGCTTTGATTTTGCTGGCTTGGCCGGCGCAGCCGAAAGCTTCGAAGCGCGCTTTACAAATTTCCTTAGCAGCAGCGGTGGCTTCTTTCAGGAATTTGCGCGGATCGAAGTTGCTTTTGTCGGTTTCCAGGCTGCGGCGGATCGCGCCGGTCATCGCCAGGCGGATATCGGTGTCGATGTTGACTTTACGTACACCATATTTGATGCCTTCTTGGATTTCCTCAACTGGGACACCATAGGTTTCTTTGATGTCGCCGCCGAATTTGCGGATGATTTCCAGCCATTCTTGCGGTACCGAGCTGGAGCCGTGCATCACCAGATGGGTGTTGGGAATACGTGCGTGGATTTCCTTGATGCGTTGGATCGCCAGAATATCGCCGGTGGGTTTACGGGTGAATTTATACGCGCCGTGCGAAGTGCCGATCGCGATCGCCAAAGCATCGACGCCGGTTTTACGCACGAAATCGGCGGCTTCTTCCGGATCGGTCAGCAGTTGATCATGCGATAACACGCCTTCCGCGCCGTGGCCGTCCTCGGCTTCGCCCATGCCGGATTCCAGAGAACCCAGGCAACCCAGCTCGCCTTCTACCGAAACACCAACCGAATGCGCAATGTTCACAACATCCGCCGTAACATTCACGTTGTATTCGTAGGTCGAAGGGGTTTTAGCGTCGGCTTGCAGGGAACCGTCCATCATGACACTCGAGAAACCGCTGCGGATTGCATTTACGCATACCGAAGGCGATGCGCCGTGATCCTGGTGCATCACGATCGGTATATGCGGATACGCTTCGACCGCTGCTGCGATCAAGTGACGCAGAAATGCTTCACCGGCATACTTTCTGGCGCCGGCGGAACCTTGCATGATAACCGGGCTGTTGCATTCATCCGCGGCTTGCATGATCGCTTGAATCTGTTCCAGATTGTTGACGTTGAAAGCCGGCAAGCCGTAGCCGTTTTCCGCCGCGTGGTCTAGTAGTTGTCTGAGTGATACGAGTGCCATTTAGATCTCCTTATAAAATATCTTAATAAAATTCTATGTTGCATAAGTATAAGCGATTATTCTTGATGATTGCTGCTTGATTCTTGATTCCTCGCGCGTCGGCTCGGATTCCAGACAATCTCATAAGTCACAATGAATCAATACCTTGCCTTGTTTTCCATTCACCGACTTTGATAATTTTCATCGTATTGGTGCCGCCAGTTTTACCCACCGGTTCGCCGATGGTCATCACCATGACATCGCCGTTACGCACCACACCTCGGCTGAGCAACTCCTGTTCGGCTAAATTCAGAATCTCTTCGGAATCATTCAATCCCGCGCCGAATTCCACCGGATAAACACCACGGAAAAGGGTAACACGCCGGCGGGTTTCTTCATTCGGACTGAGCGCAAAAATCGGTACTTTGGAACTTCTGCGCGACATCAGCAATGCCGTCACGCCACTCTGCGTTAACGCCGCGATGGCGCGCACATGCAAGCCGCCAGCGGTATACATGGTCGCTCTGGCGATCGCTTCTTCAATCGAAGCCGGATTGATGTTTTGCATACGCCGGTCGACGTTCACCAGGTATTCCTTTTCCGCTTCCAGACACACTCTGGCCATCGCTTCAACCGCTTCAACCGGATATTCGCCAGCGGCGGATTCTGCCGACAGCATCACCGCGTCGGTGCCATCCAGCACCGCGTTGGCCACGTCCGACACTTCCGCACGGGTAGGGATCGGATTGGTGATCATGGATTCCATCATTTGCGTTGCCGTGATAACCGTTTTGTTATTCGCCCGCGCCGAACGGATCATGCGCTTCTGCAACGCGGGAACCGCTGCATCGCCCACTTCCACTGCCAAATCACCGCGCGCAACCATGATTGCATCGGACGCATCGAGAATATCGTCCAACGCCAGAATTGCTTCGGAGCGCTCGATCTTGGCCATGACCATGCCTTTTCCGCCCGCTTCTTGCAGCAAAGAACGCGCCTGACGGATATCGTCGCCGGAACGGACGAACGATACGGCCAGATAATCCGCGCCAAATTCTGCGGCGGTTTTGATATCCTCCAAGTCTTTACTGGTCAGCGCTGGCGCGCCCAATCCACCGCCCTTGCGATTGATACCTTTATTGTTCGACAGGATTCCGCCCTGTTCGACCACGCAAAATACCTGATGTCCTTTTACATGCGACACCCCCAGCACGATGCGTCCGTCGTCCAGCATCAACGTGGCGCCGGTTTCCAGATCGTTCGGCAGCTCTTTATAATCGAGGCCGACTCTTTCTTGATTCCCGAGTTCGCAAGTCGCATCCAGAATAAACTGGTCGCCCACTTCCAGGCGGATTTTTCCATGCTCAAATTTACCGACCCGGATCTTCGGTCCTTGTAAATCCGCTAATACGCCCACTGTAACCCCGGCTGCCCGGGCAATCGAGCGGGTCATTTCAGCAAATTCTATATGTTGTTCCCTCGTACCATGGGAGAAATTGATCCGAACAACATCGACGCCGGCCCGGATCATGCGTTCCAGTATTTTGGGATTGCTGCAGGCAGGTCCCAGCGTTGCTACAATTTTAGTTCTTCGGATCATGTTCTTCTTGATGGTTAATTTGCACGCATTTCCAATATCTCTACTGCCGGCAATTTTTTTCCTTCCAGAAATTCAAGGAAAGCGCCGCCTGCGGTTGAAATATAAGAAACTTTGTCATAGATATCGTACTTCTGAATCGCCGCGATGGTATCTCCGCCGCCCGCCAGCGTAAAAGCCTTGGTTTCCGCAATGGCTCGAGCGATTTTCTCGGTGCCGGCGCCAAATTGATCAAATTCGAACACACCCACGGGACCATTCCATACCACCGTACCTGCTTTCATGATGATATCTACCAGTTCTTGCGCGCTTTTCGGACCGATATCAAAAATCATATCGTCGTCGGAGACATTGCCGGCATCTTTTAATACCGCCGGTTCGTTGGCATCAAATTTTTTGCCGACGACAACATCGACCGCAACCGGAATCGATGCATTGCGTTTCGCCATTTTTTCCATCAACGCCTTGGCAGTTGGAACCAGATCATCTTCGCACAATGATTTTCCGACATTTTTACCGGTCGCTTTCAGGAAGGTATTCGCAATGCCTCCACCCACGACCAGTTGATCGACTTTTTCGGATAACGATTCGAGCACCGTCAGTTTGGTAGAAACTTTCGAGCCGCCGACGATCGCGACCATCGGACGAGCTGGATTCAGTAATGCTTTCGTCAGTGCGTCCAACTCTTCTGTCAGCAGGATGCCCGCACAAGCAGTCGGAGCATATTTCGCAATGCCATGTGTCGAAGCTTCTGCACGATGCGCCGTACCGAAAGCATCCATGACAAAAACATCACATAATTTTGCGTATTTCTGCGAGGTTTCTTCAATGCTTTTCTTTTCGCCCTTGTTAAAACGGCAGTTTTCCAGCACTACCAATTCTCCGGCAGCCACATCGAAACCGCCGTCCACCCAATCCTTAATCAAACGAACAGGTTTTCCGAGACGTTCCGCGATATTGTCAGCAACCGGTTTCAGCGAATTTTCCTCAGTCCACACGCCTTCTTCGGGCCGTCCCAGGTGAGAGGTCACCATCACTTTGGCGCCTTGCTTGAGACAATGATTAATCGTCGCCATGGAGGCGGTAATACGGGCATCCGAGGTCACTTTGCCATCTTTCACAGGCACATTCAGATCAGCGCGTATAAATACGCGTTTACCTTTCAGGTCAAGGTCAACTAGTTTAATAACAGACACGGTAAACTCCAGAATTGTCTTTAAGAAAGTACAAAGGATAGCAAACGCTATCCTTTATGTCTTAATGAATTAAAATTCAAAGTGGTGCGCGCAATCAGGATACAGACCACGATAACACCACTGAGGTACGAAATTACTTGGCAACGGTACGAACCATCTCCAGCACTTTGGTGGAATAGCCCCATTCGTTGTCATACCAAGCGACAACTTTGACAAAGCTTTTATCCAATGCCATCCCTGCTTCGGCGTCGAAAATCGACGTGCAGCTTTCACCGCGAAAATCGGTCGATACCACTTTTTGATCGGTATAACCCAATACGCCTTTCATAGAACCTTCCGATGCGTCTTTCATCGCTTTACAAATTTCGTCGTAGGTCGCTTCTTTTTCCAGTTCGCACGTCAAATCGACGACCGAAACATCCGATGTCGGTACACGGAAAGCCATACCGGTCAGTTTTTTGTTCAGTTCAGGGATTACCACACCCACTGCTTTAGCCGCCCCGGTCGATGAAGGAATAATATTTTCCAGAATACCGCGGCCGCCGCGCCAATCTTTATTGGACGGACCATCCACGGTTTTTTGTGTAGCGGTCGCTGCATGGACGGTGGTCATCAGGCCACGTTTGATGCCCCATTTATCGTTCAACACTTTGGCAATCGGCGCCAAGCAATTGGTGGTACAGGAAGCATTCGAAATAATCGCTTCGCCTTTGTATGATTTATCATTGACACCATAAACAAACATCGGCGTATCATCTTTCGATGGTGCTGACATAATCACTTTCTTCGCTCCGGCAGCTAGATGCTTTTCACAAGTCTCTTTGGTCAGAAACAAACCGGTCGATTCGATCACGACCTCCGCACCCACTTCATTCCACTTCAATTCCGCCGGGTCTTTGATGGCTGTCAGACGGATTCTTTTGCCATTGACCACCAGCGTGTTACCGTCGATCGACACATCACCGCTAAAACGGCCGTGCACCGAATCGTGCTTCAACATATACGCCAGATAATCCGGTTCCAGCAAATCGTTGATCGCAACGATTTCAATATCCGGAAAATTCTGTACAGCCGAACGGAAAACCATACGCCCGATACGACCAAACCCATTGATACCCACTTTTATTGTCATTCTATGCTCCTTAAATAAAAAACCTGCGCACCACAGCTCAGATCAAGTCAAACGAGCCATTGTGCTTAAAATGTTATTGATTTAGAGAATGCTCTTAACCGTTTTGACGACATTCTCGACAGTGAAACCAAAATGTTTAAACAGCACATCCGCCGGCGCCGATTCACCGAATGTATCGATACCCACTACTGCGCCGTCCAAGCCGACGTATTTACGCCAAAAATCGGTTACCCCCGCTTCGATGGCAACACGCTTGACGCCTTTTGGCAAAACACTCTCTTTATACGATGATTCCTGGCGATCGAATACATTAGTACACGGCATTGATACCACGCGCACAAAAATGCCTTCATCAGCCAATGCCTTTTGCGCATTCATCGCCAAACCGACTTCGGAGCCGGTTGCGATCAATACCGCTTGCGGCTTGCCGTTACTTGCTTCCGACAATACGTAACCGCCCTTATCGATCAGCTTGACGGTTGCCGCATCGCGTTTTTGGAACGGTAAGTTCTGGCGGCTGAATATCAAGGTTGAAGGGCCGTTTTTACGCTCAATCGCGCGCGCCCACGATACCGTGGATTCCACGGTATCGCAAGGACGCCATACATCCATATTGGGAATGTAACGCAACGTCGCCGTTTGTTCGACCGGTTGGTGCGTTGGGCCGTCTTCACCCAAACCGATAGAGTCGTGCGTAAAGACAAAAATATTGCGAATCTTCATCAATGCCGACATACGCAATGCGTTGCGGGCATATTCCGAGAACATCAGAAAGGTCGCGCCGTAAGGAATCAAGCCACCATGCAGTGACAATCCGTTCATCATGGCGCTCATGCCGAATTCGCGCACACCGTAGTACACATAGTTGCCGCCGTTATTTTTACCAATTCCCTTGGAACCCGACCACAATGTCAGATTCGAGCCCGCAAGATCGGCGGAACCGCCGATCAATTCAGGCAATACCGGCGCAAGCGCTTCAATCGCATTTTGTGAAGCTTTCCGGCTGGCAATGGTTTCTGCTTTGGCATCGATCTGGTTAACGACACTTTCGACATGACTCTGCCAGTTAGCCGGCAGCTCGCCAGCCATGCGGCGATTGAATTCCGCTGCTTCTACCGGATATTTCCCGGCATACTCTGCAAATTTCTCATTCCATTCGGTTTCCAGCTCTTGCCCTTTCGCTCTGGCATCCCACGCACTGTAGACTTCTTGGGGAATTTCAAAAGGCGGATGGTGCCAGCCGATATGCGGACGAGCCGCAGCGATTTCCGCATCGCCCAGGGCCGCGCCGTGAACGGAGTGGGTATTGGCCATGTTCGGCGATCCCATGCCGATGACTGTCTTGCAGCAAATCATCGTCGGTTTGTCGTTAACTTTCTTGGCGGCTTCAATCGCTGCCTCGATCGCTACCGGATCATGACCATTAACATCGGGCACCACATGCCATCCGTAAGACTCGAAGCGCTTCGGCGTATCATCGGTAAACCAGCCTTCCACATGGCCGTCAATGGAAATGCCATTATCGTCGTAAAAACAGATCAGCTTGCCTAAGCCCAATGTCCCCGCAAGCGAACAGGCTTCGTGAGAAACGCCTTCCATCATGCAACCGTCACCCAAAAACACGTAAGTATAATGGTCAACAATGTTGTATCCCGGCCGGTTAAACTCGGCAGCCAGCACTTTCTCAGCCAGCGCCATACCTACTGCATTGGTAATACCTTGTCCAAGCGGACCGGTGGTTGTCTCTACCCCAGGCGTATAACCATATTCCGGGTGTCCGGGCGTTTTAGAATGGAATTGCCGGAACTTCTTGATTTCTTCCATCGGCAGATCGTAGCCGGTCAAATGCAGTAATGCATAAATCAGCATGGAACCATGCCCGTTCGATAGAATAAAACGATCGCGATCAGCCCACTGCGGATTGCCAGGATTATGACGCAGGTGATGAATCCACAGCACCTCAGCAATTTCAGCCATACCCATCGGCATACCGGGGTGACCGGAATTGGCTTTTTGCACGGCATCCATCGCCAATGCGCGAATCGCACTGGTTAAATTTCTAAATACCGGCGCGTCAAAATCCTTAAATGTCCCCATCGATGCTAACTCCCTAATATTTTCAAAAAACGATATAAAAGCGCGTATTATCGCTTAAGAAAGGGGAGATCACAACCATGGGAAAGCAAATTACACTTAAAAGCAATTTGCTTAATAAGCGCATTCCTTGATGGAATCAATTACCGCGCAATTTGATGCCCAGTAATTTAATTTTCCGGTAAAGATGGGTTCTTTCCAGCCCGGCACGTTCGGCAACGCGCGTCATATTGCCATTTTCTTGGTCAATCAATCTTTCAAAATAAGTTTTCTCAAACAAATCACGGGCTTCTCGCAGTGATAAATCCAAGGGAATTTCGGGCGCAACCGATGTGGAAGAAGACTCCGGAAAAACCATCGCTTGTTGTACCGCTTCCGCCGAGATCTCATCACCAGAACATGTCAGCGCTAACGAATGCACTACGCCCGTCAGCTGCGTCAGATTGCCCGGCCAATCATAATTCCGCAGACAGTTGAGCGCTGCAGTACTAAACTGCAGCGCGGAGGGCGCCTCACCCGATTCCGCGAAACGCGATAAAATTTGACCGGCCAATTCCGGAATATCCTCGCGATGCGCTCTCAATGCGGGGATACCGATGCTTAAGCTGCTCAAAACTTCGTATAACTTGGGATGATAAGTACCTTGCGCGGTCAATTCCGCCAGCGGCTGGGACGTTGCGCAAATGAGCCGCACGTTATACTTCTCAAGTTTACTCAGCAGTAACAACAGGCCTTTTTGCGCCAGCTTACTGATTTCGCCGACATCTTTCAGAAAGAGTAAACCGCCTCTTGCCAGCTCCAGTAAATCCAGCGGCGATTCCGCCAGCGATGTCAGGTTTTCAGGCTCCACCCATGGCGTATTCGGTCGGTGCAAAAACCGGGCGCATATCTCGGCTCCCACGCCGGGTTCGCCCATGAGCAACACCGGCGTTTTCAAATTGGCAACTTGCTCCAGCCTTCTTCTAAGGTCGGCAATCAAAGGTCCTTTACCTAAACTGGCAAGAGAAAGCGCCGACTGATGCTTATTCTGCCCGCCTCGTAATGCTTTACTGACAGTGCTGAGCAATTTCTGCAGCGGAATCGGTTTTTCCAAATAACCAAATGCACCGATGCGAGTAGCCTCAACCGCGGTATCAATGGTTCCATGTCCTGACATCATGATCACCGGCATCGTCAGCATACCGTTGCTCGCCCATTCTTTTAACAAGGTAATGCCATCGGTGTCGGGCATCCATATATCCAACAGCACCAGATCCGGACGAGTCTGGCTTCTCCATACCCGGGCTTGCTCGGCATTTTCCGCCAGTGCCACCCGGTATCCTTCATCGCGCAAAATTTCAGATAGCAGTTCGCGTATGCCAATTTCGTCGTCAACAATCAAAATAGTATTGTTAGTTATCATTTACAGTTTCTCCGCATCCGAAATCTAATCAGCTTATCTCCAACTGTCAAATTTCACGATCACTCGCAAATTTACATTTTCAGCACTAAAGATTCCCGGATGCGATGATTTTATTGACCGTTTCTATTTTTAGCGAGTTATTTCCGTTTCTAACTATGTGTCAATTTACTGTTTCCGATTGCATGGTTTTTTTCGATCGCCGGCAGAATAATCGAAATTTGCGCACCGTGCGGCTTGACGTTTTCAATATGAATCAATCCTTCATGTTCCTCAACGATTTTTTTGACGATCGGCAACCCCAGACCGGTTCCCTTAAGCTTTGTGGTCACATAGGGCTCAAACACCCGGGCTTTGATTTCGTCGGAAAAACCGCAACCGTTATCACGCACACTCAATTGCACGCCGCCATGGACCGCTTCAGTTTTCACCGTAATTAATGGCTCTGGTTCATCAAGCAGCGCATCTTGCGCATTTTGCAGCAAATTGTGCAGCACTTGCCGCAACTGCGCTGAATCCCCTTTAACCGCCGGCAAATCTTCGGTCAATTCTTGCCGGATTTGGATATGCTTGCTTGTCTCCGAAGCCATGCTCGCGGTTTCGTACAATGACAAAACTTCCCGCACCAGCCGGTTGAAATCAAGCTGGCGCAATTCCAGTTCCGGAACGCGCGCATACTGGCTAAATTCATTGACCATTCTTTTAAGCGCTTCCACCTGATTGACAATCGTTTCGGTGGAACGCCTCAATATCTTCGCATCTTCCTCACCGAGTTTATTGATCAATTTATGTTGCACCCGCTCGGCGGAAAGTTGAATGGGCGTTAAAGGATTTTTTATTTCGTGCGCAAGCCGGCGCGCCACTTCTCCCCAAGCTACAGCACGCTGAACTTGCAAAAGATTGGTAATGTCATCAAAAACCACCACGCCGCCGCCGCCCGATAGTTTGGGTAATCGCGTACCTCTCAAAAGCAAAACCTGATTGTGACCATCCTCTGAGCGCGTCAATTGGCGCTGCCAAACACCAAGTTCTTCGGAATTAAATCCCTCCCGGATTTCCGCAACCAACGCATCGAGCCGCGGCTCTTTGCCCACGCATCCTTCAATAATTGAACCATCCAGACTGATTAATGGCACCTGCAAAATTTTTTCCGCGCTTCGATTCGCTTTAGACAAAACCAACTGTCCATCAAACACCAGCACACCGGATGAAAGATTGGCCAGAATACTCTCCAAATGCGCGCGCGCGCTTTCGACCGCCTGTTGATTATGCTGAGCCGCCGCGCGCGCTTCTTCAAGCTGCTGCGTCATCAAGTTAAACGACTCCGTCAGCACGCCCAATTCGTCCCTGCTCTGAACCAAATGACGGCGGCTGTAGTCACCTTGCGCGATCGCACGCGTGCCTTCCGCCAACATGCCAAGCGGCGCGCTCAATCTTTCACTCAACAGCGAAGCGGATGCTAACGCCGAAAATAGCGATAGCAACAATGCCAATGTCAGCGTAACGCTGTATAACCGGGTTAATCCTTGCCGGGACAAAGAAAGCTCTTGATAATCCTGATAACCTGCCTGCACGCGTTCAGCATCCTTGGCCAATTGCCGCGGGACCGGCTGCAATAGCTGCAACATGCGGATATCTTCCTCCAGGCTCAATACATTAACCGGAGAAACCACCCGCAGATACAGGCCTTTATCGGGAACCGACTCGATTGCGCTATAAGCCTTTTGAATTCTGATATGACGCATGGCCGCTGCATTAGGCGCATCCGGAAACAATGCCGAATTGCTGTCGCTGGAAAAAGCGATTACCTTGCCATCCTGATTGAACAGCGTTGCCTCTTCCACTTGCGATTGCAATAATAGCTCGTTCAGTACCAGCAACGGCGGATTAGAGGATTCCGTCAGAATCAGCGCGGTTGTCTGCGCTTTCTTTTGCAGCTCGGCCAATAAATTCTCGAGCATGGTATGCCCGAGATTCAAGCCGCCTTCCAGCGCCCGGTCGACTTTCACGTCGAACCAAGACTCAATGCTCTTTTCGAGAAATTGCACCGACACGGCATAAACCAAAGCTCCGGGCAATATCGCCATCAATGAGAAAATCAGCATTAAGCGAAGCGCCAGCCTGGAACCGAATACACCCGACTTCAGCCGCCGCCTGAACCGCCACATCAAAAATCCCACGATCACCATGAGAAACAATACAAAGGCAATATTAATAACGAGCAGCAAGCGGTATTTCCGCTCGAAGAACTCGGTATTGGCACCGGCTGTGGCTAGCAGGAAAAGCATCACGGCTCCCAGCCCTGCTCCCACAATCAGCACGTATTTCATTACCGGTCCTTATAGTCGAACGGCTGTTCCGGCACCGGCAGCTTCATGCGCCATTCCAGTTTCTCCGAGCGCAAATTCCATTGACTGGAACCAAGCGCTTCGATCTGGAATGGTTTAGGCATACGCGTCAGGTCGAGCCAAATTCGTATCGACGCAATATAATCAGCATCCTGTTTCAACTCGGCTTTGACAGTCACCGGATAGTCCCGCAATTGCCCCAATGCCTGTAAAGCTTCTCTCAAAGAGTTATAGCTTTGTGCGAATGAAGGATGATTTAAATGATATTGCCGTGTAAGCGCATAGTAGCGAAGCCCGACACGGTATTTACTGCGCGCGACTTCCTCGTTCAACCAATACCAGCGTGAATCAATCAAACTGAATTTCGTTACAAAATAAAGCACGATGCCTTTCTCGAGCGCTTGCTCCAAAGTCGCATTCAGCGTGATTTCAGAGTCCAGGCTTATTTCATAACCCCTATCGGTCGCCGATAAACTGAAGGATCTGATTTGAATGCTTTCTGCTTGAGCAATGGCCATCGGAAGCAGCAACAGTACCAGCAATTGCACAAGCAGCCGTACGATCTGCGACAGCCCTCCCTTTTGACAAGAGTCAGTTTTTTTGCAGCAAGGCATAAAAAAAACCATCATGTTGAGTATTCGGTAACAGTTGGCCATCGACCGGGATTTCCCCACCTAACGGCAATAAGCGCGCATCAGGATGTGATTTAAGGAATTTCTCGATCTGGTTGATATTTTCTTCAGCAAAAATTGAGCAAGTCACATAAAGCAACTTACCATCCTTATTTAAAATTTTCCACAATGCATTCAAAATTGATCGCTGCGTTTTTACAAACTTGACCAAATCACTCTCGCGGCGCAACCATTTGATATCGGGATGACGGCGCACCACACCGGATGCGGAACACGGCACATCCGCCAAGATCCGGTCGTAGCACCGCCCATCCCACCAGTCACTGGTTTTTTCAGCATCTCCGCAGACTAAATGTTCAGCAGTCAACTGCAAGCGTTCAAGATTCTGCCGGACCTGTTCGAGCCTCGATGCGTCATTATCCAATATCGTCAGCGATACACTGGCGGATTCCAGTAAATGCATGCTCTTTCCGCCGGGCGCAGCGCAAGCATCCAGCACCCGCATTCCATCCCGCACATCCAGAAGCGGCGCCGCCCGCTGAGCACCGGCATCTTGCACGCTGACCCAACCTTCGGTGAAACCGGGTAATTGCTCCACCACTAGCGGCCGCTCCAATTGCACGGTATTGGATCCAAGCCATTGCGCTTGTATCGCATTCCCGGCCAGCAGCCGGCAATAATCGGCTACCGGAATCTTGCGCTGATTCACTCGCAAGGTCATGGGCGGACGTTGATTGCTTGCCTCCAAAATAGTCTGGAAGTTGTGCGGATATTGCCGACGTAATTTGCCGATCCACCATTGCGGGTGAGAATAACGTCCGGTATCGCCAGCTGCCGCTTGCTCCACCAGGGATTCGCGCTGCCGGATGAAATTGCGCAATACCGCATTCACCAACCCTTGCATCCCCTTTCCACCGGCCAATAGCCGGGATGCCGAAACAGCCTGATCAACGATGACATGGGGCTGAGTCTTGCTGTAAAGCAACTGATATAAGCTTACCAACAAAAGGCGGGTTAAACATTTATCATGAAGTGGTTTTGTTAGCAAAGCATTCAAAATGGCTTCCAGTTGCCCGTAAAAGCGCAACACACCATAACTAAAATCCTGAATGGCGCCTTTTTGTTGCTTGGATAACGCCGGATCTGCGCGCCAGAGATTCGCCAAAACTTCGGTCAAACTCGCCCCGGCCAGTACTTTCCCAACTATGGATGCTGCAGCCAATTGTGTTTTAATCATGCGCGGATGCCGAACCCTCGCTGGCTTCCAGAAACTCGCCAAGAATTCCCTGATTGCCAGCCAGAAAATCTGCGGCAGTCATTCTTTTGCCGCCGGATTTTTGCAGCATTTCTATCTGCAGCGCACCGGAACCGCAAGCCACCACGATCCCATCCGCACTCAATGCGACAATCTCACCCGGTTTACCTTCACCGCCATGAATGGCCGACGCTTGCCAAATCTTTAACAGATGATTACGAAAAAAAGAAAAAGCACCGGGGCTTGGATTAAACGCGCGCACCATCCGGCTGATCTGTTGCGCAGTCTGCCGCCAATCGATTTCCGCTTCCGCTTTGGTAATTTTAGCGGCATAGCTCGCTTGGCTCTCATCTTGAGGAACAGGCGTCAACTGGCATTGTTGCAGCAGCCGTAAAGCTTCAACAATACTTTGTCCGCCCAATAAACTGAGTTTGTCGTGTAGCGACTGGGTAGTATCGTCCGGTGCAATGGCAATAGCGTGCTTTAACAACATAGCGCCGGTATCCAATCCGGCATCCATTTGCATGATGGTAATGCCGGTCTCATGATCGCCCGCTAAGATAGCGCGCTGAATCGGCGCAGCACCTCGCCAGCGCGGCAATAAGGAAGCATGGATATTCAGGCAACCCAGTCGGGGAATCGCAAGTACCGCTTGCGGCAAAATCAATCCATAGGCAGCCACTACCATGACATCGGCGTTCAACGATTGCAATTGCAACGGTATGCCGCCGCTCTTGAGCGATGGCGGCTGCAAGATTGGAAGTTGACGTTGCTGCGCCAGCAGCTTGACAGCGCTTGCGGTCATTTGCATGCCTCGTCCCGCGGGCCGGTCGGGTTGCGTTAGCACCATCACAATATCGTGACCGGTTTGTATCAACGCATCCAATGCCGTTGCAGCAAATGCCGGAGTTCCGGCAAAGATGATTTTCATATTTATGGAAAAAATTGATAATGAGATAGGCGGAGTTGCGTTGTTGCTGAAAACCGGCAAAACCAATCACATTCAACAAGAAACTTCGATTTATTTTTCTATGAGTAGAGTATCCTCGCTACATTGTACTACGCTGTTTTTTCTTCAGCTTCGCCAGCGTCCGGGTCTGCCTCAGTTTTGACCAATATTCAACAAACACTTTTCCTTCCAGATGATCCATCTCATGTTGAATACAGACAGCCAGCAATCCATGCGCTTCCAGAACAAACGATTCGTTTTGCGCATTCAAGGCTTTAACAGTCACTGACTCAGCGCGATTCACTTTGCCATAAATCCCCGGAACCGACAAACAGCCTTCCTCATAATCCGAAAAGCCGCTGCTTGCAACAATTTCAGGGTTAATCAGCACCAATAACTGATCTTTGGTGTCGGAAACGTCTATGACAATGACACGCTCATGCACGTCCACTTGTGTCGCCGCCAGCCCTATGCCGGGTGCAGCGTACATTGTCTCCGCCATGTCGTGAATCAGCACACGCGTTTTGTCGGTTATTTGAGCAACGGGAAGCGCTTTTTTATGCAGCCTTTCGTCCGGATATTGTAATATTTTAAGAATAGCCATAAAAAATTGTATAGTTTAGTAAACTCAGTTACCGATTTAGATCGTATCATTTGCAGGTTATTCTTCACCCTTTCCAACCAGTCACCGGGATCATCCATGCAAAAGCTTATTATAGCTACGATTTTTTTTCTAAACTTGCTTAATATCGCTACTGCAAACGCAAACGATAGCATTCTGCGTAGCGATTCGCCCAGCCGCTATGTCGTTGTACCTGGCGATACTTTGTGGGGCATCGCCTCAAAGTTTCTGAAAGACCCTTGGCGATGGCCGGAAGTTTGGGGCTTCAATCGTGAACAAGTAAAAAATCCGCACAAAATCTATCCCGGCGACATCATTCTCTTAGAAAAAACACTTTCGGGCACGCGGCTTAGGCTTGCGGGGGACGAGGAAGGCACCAGGATTGTAAAGCTCTCCCCGAAAATACGTGACGAGCAGTCAAGTACAGCGGCGATCCCGAGTATTCCGGCTACCGCCATTGAACCTTTCTTAAGACAGCCATTAGTCATAGAAAAAGACAGTCTGGCCAACGCACCGTATGTGTTGGGCTCCAGTGAAGGCCGTTTTATTTTAACGGCGGGCAGTAAAGCTTATATCCATGGACTTCCGAAAGACAAAGGTATGACCTGGCAAATTTTTCGCCCCGGAAAAGCGCTAAAAGACCCCGATCAGAAAGGGCTGATTCTGGGATATGAAGCAATCTACCTGGGAAATGCCAAGGTCGAAGTTTTCGACACGATCAGTACGATGACGATCACGCGCGCCGCGGAAGAAATCCTCAAAGGCGATCGCCTAGTTCCTGCACCCGATACCATATACAACAATTATGCGCCCCACGCCCCCGACTTTCAGATTAAGGGAAGAATTATTTCGGTATACGGCGGTGTTACCGAAATCGGTCGAGGTGACATCGTAACCCTGAACAAAGGTGAATCGCATGGCCTGGAAATGGGGCATGTACTTGCCATCTACCGGAGAAACCAGGTTAAATCGCTTAAAGGTGAGATGCTCCAGCTGCCTGATGAAAGAGCCGGACTGGTCTTTGTCTTCCGTGTCTTTGATAAAGTCGCTTATGCCTTAGTGGTACAAAGCACACAACCCATCAGAACGCTGGATGCCGTTAGAACACCCTGAATTTGAGTACCATGAAGCAAGCAACGGATATCGAATCATGGTTAAGTCTGACTTTGATTGACGGGTTAGGCGGAGAATCCATTCGGCGGCTCCTGATTGCTTTTGGTAATCCTGCCGCGATTCTTGCAGCGCCGATGATTGCACTGGAACGCCTGGTGAAAAAACCCATCGCCGCACGTATCAAGCAAGGCGCCGATCGCGACAAAATAACCAATGCCATGAAATGGCTGGAAGATCCCGCCAATGCAATCATCACGCTCGCCGATACGGATTATCCGGCTCAATTATTGAACATCGCCGATCCGCCTCCCGTACTTTACTTTAAAGGCAGGCGGGAATTATTGCAGCTCCCGGCCTTAGCGGTCGTGGGCAGCCGCAATGCAACACCGCAGGGTCTATTGAACGCGGAAGCTTTTTCTGAAGCGAGCAGCAACGCCGGACTTTGCATTATCAGCGGCATGGCCTTGGGTATCGACACCGCCGCCCATCATGGCGGTTTACGCGGTGCGGCAGCCAGCATCGCGATCATCGGCACAGGGCTGGATATTGTTTATCCCGCAAGAAACCATCCACTCGCTCACAAATTGGCAAAGGAAGGTGCCTTGATCTCAGAGTTTCCGCTGGGCACCCCTGCGATAGGCAGGAATTTTCCACGGCGGAACCGTATCATCAGCGGCATGAGCCAAGGCTGTCTTGTGGTTGAAGCAGCCTTGCAAAGCGGATCTCTGATTACAGCCCGTCAAGCGTTGGAACAAGGCCGGGAAGTAATGGCCATCCCCGGTTCCATTCATTCACCGCTATCGAAAGGATGTCATGCATTAATTAAACAAGGCGCGAAGCTGGTTGAAAATACCCAGGACATCCTGGATGAATTAAATTTTCTGCCTTTATTCCACCCTGGAAATAACACTGAAAAAAAACAAACCGATCCGGTAGAACCGTCTGAGGATACCGTATTACTTGAACACCTCGGTTATGATAGCGTTGACATTGACACCTTGTGCGCGCGTAGCGGCTTGACGGCGGAAGTTGTATCAGCCATGCTATTAACGCTTGAGCTTGATGGCCGGGTTAGCAGTTTGCCAGGAGGGTGCTACCAGCGGGTTCAATAAAACTGCTGGCAACTCGCTGCATAGATTTAAAAAAATTCCAGCAATTACAAAGTACTATTATGTTCGACATACTTGTCTATTTATTTGAAAATTATTTTGACTCAGGAAGTTATCCTGATTCCGCCACATTAACGCGGAAGCTTGCCATGGCCGGATTCGCCGATGAAGATATTAGCGAAACCCTGAATTGGCTCTCAGAGCTGGAACGCCATGATATTGGCAATTATCCTGCAAGTTTCGCTAAAAACGATTCGTTCCGTTGCTACACAGCTTATGAAATCGAGCGAATCGACACGGAAGGACGAGGATTTATCTTTTTCCTCGAGCAGGCCGGTATTATCAATCCGTTACAACGCGAGTTGCTGATTGACCGGGTGCTGGCGATGGATGAAGATTCTTCCAGTCTGGAAAAAATCAAGCTGATTGTCTTAACTGAACTGTGGATTCAGAATCAGCTCACAGACGATGCCATATTGGAGAAACTACTGATTGTAAGCGACTCTCATTACCGGCACTAAAAATCCGGGAAATCGCCCTTACCGCCCGAGGGTTAATAAAAATCAATTCGCGCATGAGCATGCTTGCAATCCTAAATAGACACGCATATCAAGCCGCCTGGTCCGATCGTTACAATCGATCAGGATTAGTAAACATTTTTCTCCAGATTATTCATGGGTAAAACATTAATTATTGCTGAAAAACCTTCGGTTGCAGCGGATATTGCAAAAGCGCTGGGCGGTTTCACCAAACATACGGATTACTTCGAAAATGATCAATATGTCGTATCTTCGGCAATCGGGCATCTGCTCGAATTGGCCGTTCCTGAGGAATACGAAGTCAAACGCGGCAAGTGGAGTTTTGCAAATCTCCCGGTCATCCCGCCCCACTTCGCCTTAAACCCGATCGAGAAAACATCATCCCGTTTGACGCTATTAAATAAGCTGATTAAACGCAAAGATGTGGATATGCTCATCAATGCTTGTGATGCGGGACGTGAAGGCGAACTGATTTTTTACTATATCTTGCGCCATGTCGGATCAAGCAAGCCCGTCAAGCGATTATGGTTGCAATCGATGACACCGGATGCGATTCGTGAAGGATTTACCAAGTTATTGGATAATACCGCCGTGCAATCGCTGGCGGAAGCAGCGGTCAGCCGTTCAGAATCAGACTGGCTGGTCGGTATCAATGGCACACGCGCCATGACGGCTTTTAATTCCCAGGAAGGCGGATTTCATAAAACCACGGTCGGGCGCGTACAAACCCCAACATTGGCGATCCTTGTAGAGCGTGAAGAAAAAATCAAGAAATTCCTGCCGCAAAAATACTGGGAAGTTCATGCCACTTTTGAAGCGGCGACCGGCCAATACACAGGCAGGTGGTTTGACGAGAAATTCGGCAAGAATGCAGCGAATCAGGAGCTGAAACCCGAGCGGTTGTGGGAACAATCCAAAGCGGAAACCATTCGCGGCAAATGTTTAGGTAAACCAGGGATAGTTAGCGAGGAAAGCAAACCCAGCAAAGAAATATGTCCATTACTTTATGACCTGACAAGCTTGCAACGGGAAGCCAACGGCCGCTTCGGATTCTCCGCTAAAACAACGCTTGGATTAGCACAAGCTTTATACGAAAAACATAAAGTATTGACATATCCGCGGACAGATTCACGCGCGCTGCCTGAAGATTATATCGCTACAGTTAAAGATATCCTGCAGAACCTTGTCAATACCGAATATGGGAGGTTTTCCCAGCAGATTCTCGGATCCAATTGGGTAATACCTAATAAACGGATCTTTAACAACAGCAAGATCTCCGATCACTTCGCGATTATTCCGACCGCACTGACTTCAGCCAAGTTAAACGAAGCGGAAACAAAACTCTATGATCTGGTCATGAAGCGCTTTTTGGCTATTTTCTTCCCCGCTGCCGAGTATCTGATAACCACACGCATCACACGAGTTGAAGCCGAGCCTTTCAAAACCGATGGAAAGGTATTGGTCAATCCTGGCTGGCAAGCGGTTTATGGAAAAATGGCCAAATCCGATGAGCAGGAAGAAACGGTTTCACTGGTTGCGATAAAGCCAGGCGAAACTGTCGTTACCGAAGACATCGAGATTGCCAATCACCAGACCCGCCCCCCCGCACGCTTTACTGAAGCCACGTTGCTTTCAGCCATGGAAAGCGCGGGAAAATTCGTTGAAGACGAAGAATTGCGCGCGGCTATGAGCGCAAAAGGATTGGGAACGCCGGCTACGCGGGCCTCCATTATCGAAGGGCTGGTCCTGGAAAACTACATCCAGCGTGAAGGCCGGGAATTGCATCCCACCGCTAAAGCCTTTTCGCTTATCACATTATTGCGCGGTTTGAAGATTCCGGAGTTGATCTCTCCCGAATTAACCGGAAATTGGGAATTTCAGTTGCGCCAGATTGAGCAAGGTCATCTGAAACGCGGCTCATTCATGGAAAAAATTGCCGAGATGACCCGGCATATTGTTGAACAAGCCAAAAACCATCGCGGCGAAACCATTTCAGGGGATTTCGCGGTGCTAAAAACGCCTTGTCCCAAATGTGGCAACGTTGTGCACGAAACCTATAAAAAATTCCAATGCCAATCCTGTGATTTTGCACTCTGGAAAATACTGGCAGGCCGGCAATTTGAGGTTGCCGAAATGGAAACCCTGATTACCCAGCATGCAGTGGGACCACTTCAAGGTTTCCGGAGCAAAATGGGACAACCGTTCAACGCAATCATCCGATTGACTGATAATTTCGAAATGAAGTTTGATTTTGGCAATGAAGATGAAAACCAGGAAGAAATCGACTTCAGCAATCAAATTTCCTTAGGGAAATGCCCCAAATGCGGGCACGCGGTTTATGAGCACGGGTTGCATTATGTTTGCGAAAAAGCAGTGGGTGCAAACAAGAGCTGCAGCTTTAAAACCGGAAAAATTATTTTGGAACGCCCCATCGAACGCGAGCAAATCTCGAAACTATTGGAAACAGGAAAAACTGATTTATTGACACGATTCATTTCCAAAAAGGGCAGACCATTCTCTGCCTATTTGATCAGAACCGCGGATGGAAAAATTGGATTTGAATTTGAACCGAGAACTCCCAAAAAAACAGCGGATACCAAACCCAAATCCAAGACAACGAAAACCAAGACTTCGCGCCAGACCGCGACTTAGCGAAAAAACTAGGAAGATTGCTTTCGGCTTGTTGCCATCCTTGATTTTTTTAAGGAATAACCGGGAGCAATCAAACAACCACTCCCGGTTATTGCCATTCAATCAAGCAATACAACATTAACTATAAAATTTCAGGATGTATTTGATGACGCCGCTCGAACCCATGATAATCATGATTAGCCCGCCAACAATAGCAGCACCTTCCAGGATAATAGAAACAAAAGCACGCGCCGCATTATCAAACTCCTCTTCTCCCTGCGCATTTTTCCGGTCTTCTCTGCGCCGTTTTACCCATAACTGCAACCAGATCGCAACCGGAATAATCAGCAAAGAAAACATCAAAGCAATTTCTGCATCTTCCATTCATTAACCTCTTTCACAAAAACTATTTTTAAAATTTATTATTACACACAAGCAACGAGCTTCACATGACGTCTCCAGACCATACTCACCCGTTCACTCATCGATCATCAAAAATCAATGACGATAGATTACCTTAAACTGCATCGTCTAATAAAGATTTTTTCCCGGGTTCGAATGATCTCCACAAAATTACGTTTCTGATACATCAATAAAATTGCGCTAAAAAATTTTTTTATGGGATATCATTTACCAATTTCCACACTCAAGACACTATGAAATGGCTTGATCTTCCATTCTCAAAAGAAGCGCGCGGCAATGTGAAGCTGCCCGGTTCCAAAAGTATCTCCAACCGGATTCTGTTACTCGCCGCACTATCGGAAGGCACCACGCATATTCAAGATTTATTGGCGTCTGATGATACTGCGCGCATGCTCGAAGCCCTCACCAAATTAGGAATTACGATTTCGCAATCATCCGAGCATGATTATTGCGTAACAGGAGCTAGCGGCAAGTTTCCAGTAGCTGAAGCCGACTTATTTCTCGGAAATGCCGGCACTGCATTCCGTCCCTTGGTTGCTGTACTATCACTGATGCAAGGGCATTACCGTTTATCCGGCGTGCCGCGCATGCACGAGCGCCCGATTGCTAATTTGGTCGATGCGTTGCGGCAAATCGGTGCAAACATCACATACTTGGGCAATCCCGGTTATCCTCCCCTGGAAATCGGACCAGCCGATATGCAAAACCGGGATGAATCGTTGACGGTTAACGTGAAGGGTAATGTTTCCAGTCAGTTCTTAACCGGTCTTTTGATGGCTCTACCGCTAACCGGGAAACAATCCATCATTCATGTATCCGGTAATTTAATTTCAAAACCTTATATTGAACTGACGCTTGCCCAAATGCGGCGATTCCGTGTTGAAGTCGAACAGCGTGATTGGCAGCAATTTATTATTCCGCCGCAGCAAGCATATCGCAGTCCCGGCCAAATCAGCGTTGAAGGCGATGCTTCTTCCGCCTCTTATTTCCTCGCTGCCGGTGCAATTGGACATGGACCGGTTCGCGTTCATGGGGTGGGTCGTGACAGCGTGCAAGGCGATACCCGGTTTGCAGCGGCGCTTGAAATGATGGGCGCTAAAATTTCGATGGGAGACCACTGGATCGAAGCAAGCAGTACTGCAGCCAATGGAAAAAAACCGCTGCATGCCATTGAGCTTGACTGCAACCACATTCCGGATGCCGCCATGACACTGGCGGTTACTGCCTTGTTCGCGGAAGGCACTACCGTGCTTTACAATATCGCCAGCTGGCGATTAAAAGAAACCGACCGGTTGGCGGCTATGGCTACCGAACTACGAAAGTTAGGCGCGCAAGTCGAAGAAGGAGCGGATTACTTACGCATCACGCCACCCGCTCACGGGTTAACGCCGGATATCGCCATCGATACCTATGATGACCATCGCATGGCGATGTGCTTCTCGCTTGTTTCCTTGGGAACGCCGGTTCGCATCAACGATCCCGGTTGTGTTGCAAAAACTTTTCCCGATTATTTTGAGTTATTTTCGCAACTCGTTCACTCTCCAAAAATATAACTCGCTTGGTAACTTATTTAATACGCGAAACATCCAAATGAACATTCATACGATCCCCGTCATTACCATCGATGGTCCATCAGCATCCGGAAAAGGCACCATCGCCCAGCTGGTTGCCAATAAACTCGGATTTCATTATCTGGACAGCGGCGCGCTGTATCGATTAGTTGCATTAAAATCGCTGCAATCCCGCATTGATATTGACGATACTGTGCAACTTGCCGGCTTAGCCAGAAAATTGGATACGGTTTTTAAGGATAACCAAATTTGCCTGGACGGAAAAATCGTTACCGATGAGATTCGCTCCGAGCAGTGCGGAAACTTAGCATCAAAATTAGCAGCCCACCCGCAAGTCCGTGCCGCGCTGACTGAGCGCCAGCGCGCATTTCGTCAACCTCCCGGGCTGGTGACCGATGGCCGGGACATGGGATCGGTCATCTTTCCGGATGCAATTCTTAAAATCTTTCTAACTGCAAGTGCTGAAATCCGTGCGCAAAGACGCCATAACCAGTTGATAGAGAAAGGAATAAGTGCTAATATTGCCGACCTTTTGCAAGATATCGAGAAACGGGATGAACGCGACAGCAATCGTAGTATTGCACCTTTACAGCAATGTAGTGACGCACGATTACTGGATACCTCATCGCTAACCATATCCCAGGCGCAAGACACTGTTCTCGCCTGGTATAATGCAATCTGTGCGAAAACCAGCGCTTGAATTAAAACATTCAATTATTCTTTACGAAATTTTTATATCAAGCATCTATTAACTAACCCAGCCCGCTGGATATTTTTCCGGCAGGACTGTTTAACTAGGTATTTTACGAATGACTAATGCTTCCCCTGCTACCCAGAAATCCCCCGAAAGTTTTGCTCAACTCTTTGAAGAAAGTCTCACACGCCAGGAAATGCGCATCGGCGAAGTTATCACCGCCGAGGTGGTTCGCGTTGATTACAATATTGTTGTTGTCAATGCAGGCCTTAAATCAGAAAGTTTTATTCCGGTCGAAGAATTCAAAAATGACCGCGGCGAAATTGAAGTAAAACCCGGCGATTTTATCAGTGTCGCCATCGAATCGCTCGAAGATGGTTTTGGAGAAACACGCCTTTCCCGCGACAAGGCAAAACGCCTCACCGCGTGGCATGATTTGGAAGAAGCCATGGAAAGCGGAAAAATCGTGACCGGAATGGTCAATGGCAAGGTGAAGGGCGGCCTGACAGCGATGATTAACGGTATCCGCGCATTTTTGCCAGGCTCGCTAGTCGATATACGTCCGGTAAAAGACACTACGCCTTATGAAAATAAGGAAATGGAATTCAAGGTTATCAAGCTAGACCGTAAACGTAACAACGTGGTCGTGTCACGCCGCGCAGTCTTGGAAGCAACACAGGGCGCCGATCGTGAAACCTTGCTATCGAATCTGCAAGAAGGCGCCATTGTTCATGGAATCGTCAAGAATATTACGGATTACGGTGCATTTGTCGATTTGGGCGGTATTGACGGTCTATTGCATATTACCGATTTAGCATGGCGCCGCGTCAAACATCCTTCCGAGGTTGTTACTATCGGCGATGAAGTCACCGCCAAAGTTCTTAAATTCGATCAAGAAAAGAACCGCGTATCCTTGGGCATGAAGCAACTCACCGAGGACCCTTGGGTTGGATTATCACGCCGTTACCCAGCACGCACCCGCCTGTTTGGAAAAGTTACCAATCTGACCGACTACGGTGCATTCATCGAAATTGAACAGGGCATCGAAGGTTTGGTTCACGTTTCCGAAATGGATTGGACCAACAAAAATGTCTACCCATCCAAGATTGTGCAGCTCGGAGACGAAGTCGAGGTCATGATCCTTGAGATTGATGAAGAACGGCGCCGTATCTCCCTGGGTATGAAACAATGCCAGCAAAATCCATGGGAAGAGTTTGCTGCTGCGCATGAAAAAGGCGACAAGGTTCGCGGACAGATTAAATCGATTACCGATTTCGGCGTATTTATCGGACTCCCCGGCAATATTGACGGTCTGGTGCATTTATCCGATTTATCCTGGAATCAACCTGGCGAAGAAACGGTTCTAAACTACAAGAAAGGCGATGAGGTCGAAGCGATTATCCTATCCATCGACGTCGAAAGAGAGCGGATCTCACTGGGTATCAAACAAATGGAAGGTGATCCATTTACCAGTTTTGTCGCGGAACATGACAAAAACAGCATCATTGAAGGTACGGTAAAATCCATTGATGCGAAAGGCGCTGTCATTGCTTTAACCGATGAAGTGGAAGGATACTTGCGCGCTTCCGAAGTCTCGCGCGATCGCGTTGAAGATATCCGCACCCATTTGAAGGAAGGCGATAAGGTTGAAACCATGATTATCAACGTCGACCGCAAGAATCGGACGATCAATCTCTCGATCAAAGCAAAAGATAAGTCAGACGAAACCAGCGCTATGCAAAAAATTAAAGCGCCGACTAACGCTGGAACAACCAGCCTGGGTGCGCTTCTAAAAGCTAAAATGGATAGCAAAAGTACTGAGCAATAAGGAATTTTATGACAAAATCTGAATTGATTTCTCGACTTGCGGCGCGTTTTCCGCAGCTTGTGACTAAAGATGCCGAACTTTCCGTTAAAACGATTATCGATGCCATGGCCAGAAGCTTGGCCAAGGGCGAGCGAATCGAGATCCGGGGTTTTGGAAGCTTTGATCTGAATTACCGGCCGCCACGCGTCGGCCGTAATCCTAAGTCAGGCGAGAAAGTTAAAGTACCGGAAAAATATGTTCCGCATTTCAAAGCTGGCAAAGAAATGCGCGAACGTGTTGATTTTAAAGATAAGAAGTAGATTTACTTTCTAATCACGAGAAATTGCTTGATTTCGCTTGCAATCCCTCGTGATTAGTTACTTGTATAAACTGCTTTTAGTTTTTTATCATAATCAATAACTTGTATGGATTATTCTTATCATGATGAAACTAATCACATGGCTTTCACGCATTTTTATTTTTGTAGCGCTTGCGGTCTTTGCTTCTAATAACACGCAGCTTATTACGTTGCAATACTACTTCGACAAATCAATAGAACTTCCTTTAAGTGTTGCTTTGCTGATCTTCTTTGCTGCGGGTGCGCTCATTGCGGCGGTTGTGGTTCGATGCCGTTGCCATACTGATTAAAAACATTCTCCTACTCTTGCATGCCTGAATCACGCATCATTGTTGCACTGGATTATTCGAATGAAACCGATGCGTGGCACTTAATCAACAAATTAGAGCCGCAACTGTGCCGGTTAAAAGTCGGCAAGGAACTGTTCACGATTGCAGGTCCGCGCTTTGTTGAAAAACTCGTATCCACAGGGTACGACGTTTTCCTTGATTTGAAATTCCACGATATCCCCAATACTGTTGCGCAGGCATGCAAAGCTGCCGCGGGTCTCGGCGTATGGATGCTCAATGTTCATGCCCTAGGCGGGCGGAAAATGATGCTGGCAGCACGTGATGCGATCCAGACTACTTCAACGAAATTAATCGCGGTCACTTTACTGACAAGTCTGGATAAGGAAGATCTTGCAGAAATCGGCTTGCCGGGCCAGCCAGCCGATATCGTTCAACGCTTGGCGCACTTAGCGTATGACTGCGGAATGGATGGCGTTGTTTGCTCTGCTCAAGAGGCCGTTCAGCTTCGGCAAACATTGGGACATAGTTTTTGCTTGGTTACACCTGGAATACGGCCTGCGGATGCTCATTCCGGCGATCAGAAACGTATCACAACCCCCGCTCAGGCCATTATCAATGGCGCACATTACTTGGTAATCGGCCGGCCAATCACGCAAGCGCAAGACCCGGTGCTCGCATGCGAGCGATTGAATACTGAAATCGCTAATTTACAATCGTAATATCTGTATCTGCTGCATTATCGCCACAAACTTCAAGCTGATCTGATCACACTATTTGCAGCACTCTCAATATCGGTAATTGTTTCTCTAGAAATTTCTCTGCTTGTTCTTTCAATTCTTGGATATTGTCATGATCCGTTTCGAGTGTTTTTCCTTGCTTGATAATTTTCTGACCTTGTCCCGCCAGTATCTGCCAAGCAAATTGCACGCAATCATCGGCATTTTTCTTGCCTTTACTCATCGCAAGCAGAAATAACTGCTGAAATCGCCCTATCGCGACACCGCCGCCAGTCACCGGACTCGCTAAACATGCGATATCACCTGAGCTTGCGGATTTCTTCAAAAGGAATTGATTCAATTTATCGGTTTGTTTCTTTGCCCGGCTGATTTCACTGTCTTCCTGAACTAATGACAATTGCCCGGCGCCGCTCAATACCATTACGGCTTGAATGATCTGTGCATGCGAAATTCCCTGGCCTTGCAAGGTCTGTTCCAGTTGACCAACCGTTTTAATCTTATAGTCTGCTAGCACATCCAGAATGGGTCCATATACAGCTTCGCTGAGCATTGCCTGACCCAGTGCGCCCGTTACTTTCATTTCCGCTTCTGAGCGATGAACCGTTAATACTATCCGAAGCTCACGATTCCTTTCGATCTGTTCTAGTTTTGAAATACTACAGCTGCCTTTCACCCAGTAATCCCGGCGGAATTGCTGATTAACAATAAAATCTCTTACACTCTCCCGAAACATCGCATCAGGAATTTCCTTTAATAGATTCTGCTGCGCCTCGGTCAAATTGATGATATCGATATGGTCGATTGGGTTTACGGAGCATGCAAAGTTTAATTTTGCCGGTGCAAGCCATTCCATCATGGTTGCGAAGTGAATCGGGTGCCAATCGCGATTAAAATACTCATGAGCCAGATAATGCCGGTTCTGCGCCTTTACTTTCTTCACTCTCTCAGCAATTTGCGGATTAATTTTCGAATATGTCGGATTTACCGCTAATAACCTTTCAGAGAAATCCAGCGCACCATTGATGCGATTGACAATCCCGTGACCTTCAGCACCCAGTGTTTTTGCATGCTCAGTCCATAAGTGACGAACTGGCAAAAACGGCGACCAGCCGGGCAAAGTGTTATAGCTGATGTATAACACGCCGCCGACCTTTAATTTTCTTTTAATAAAATTGACGATTATCGTCCTGTTTTCGTCATTGATCCAACTCCAGATACCGTGCACCCCTATGAAATCGAATTCCGGCAGATCTGTGCGCATGACGAATTCACTAAAACTGTCATCATAAAGCCTTACACCAGCTCCGGAAGCTTCTCCCAATTCTTTGGCAAATACAACCTGGGATGGATTGAAATCGGTGCCATACCACTCGATCTGGGAAGCAGCCGCATGGGCGTTAATACTTAATCCTTGCCCAAACCCTAGCTCGCATGCAGTATTAATTTTTGGGAACTTAAGTCCTGCATGAGTGAATAGTTGCTTGATGCGCAATGGATTAAGTTCGGAATAATATCCATAGGTATAACCTATATCAGCTACATAGCCACCGGTCCAGTCATTCATAACGCTTTATTCTGAAAATTGATATTTGATTCTCACGTCGAATTCATGCACTCGAAATTCCTTGGTTCAGTACTTCCGCACCTTTGAGCATCACGATTTCTTCGCGCAAAAAAACAAAGGCCAAATCAAAATTGATTTGGCCTTTGCAGTTACAAACTTATGACTGCTAAGTTCGGTTTTTTACACTACAGTGAATACCAAGGTATCGGTAGACGCGTTGTAAATCAACGTATCATCGGTACCTGTACCGGTAATGGTCAGTTGATAGTCATCTGCAGCAGCGTAAGAGCCGTCGCCGTTTAAGTCGATTTGCAGCGTCATGGTACCACCCGCTTGTGCAGCCGCGATATTCGTGGTCGCACTGATGGTTGTGCCATGTACGTTGATATTAGCACCGGTTGCCGACAACAATGTGCTGCCGCTCTTCAACAATGCTTCCAGAGCAGCGGTGAAGTTGATTGTCACGGTATCGCCAGCAGCCACACCAGTTAATGCCAGTGTCGAAGAATTGCCTGCTTTAATGTCACCAGCATTCAGCGCTGTCGCTGTGTAAATCAAAGTATGCGCTGAGTCACCGCCACCATCGACTGTTACAGTATCAGAGCCACCCCCCAGATACAACGTAGAGGTTTTGGTTGCAGCGTTATCGATGTCGATAGTATCCGCACCGCCTGTACCTTTAACCAGCAAGGATACAATAGCCGATGCATCGGTATCGATAGTGACTGCTGCATCATTGGTCAATCCTGATGCATCAATTTCTGTTGGATTCGTACCTGCTGCAGTTTCAAACTTCAATGCTTCATTTCCGGTAATTACAACTTTTTCGACATCGGTAGCTGTCAGAACCACTGAGTTTTCTTCCGCACCACCGACAGTTTTGGTTGAAGAACCATCACCGATCGATTGCAGATTTATCACGTCAGCATTTGCAAACACCAGCGAGGTCACATCAATACCGGTACCGCTCTTAGTAACGCTGTTATCCAATTTAATGGTTGTGGTATCGCTGGTGCCGCCTGATACGAAATCGGTTGCGGTCAGTGTCAGCGTGGTTGGTGCCGCACCGTTAATGGTGATATTGCCGGTTGTTGCCGCATTGATGTTAGAAACGGTTGCTGCGCCGCCGGTTTCGCTGATAACCAGGCCTGTAAGGGTGTTTTTAGCACCGATAATTGCCAGATTGTAGGTTGTCGCATCCGCGCCAGCCACTTCAAATGTTTCAAAACCGGTAATACCGATCACTTCGGCTGCGGTATCGACGGTATCGGCATCAGAAACGCTCAATGTATCGGTGCCATCACCACCTGCCAAAACATCTTTAGCATCGATTGTTGCGCCCATTACAATCTTGTCGTTACCTTTACCACCGGTAAATGTCAGATCAGACGCACCAATACCATCAATCGTCACGTTACCGGTAGCAGTATTGGCATCAATTTTGGTAACAGTCGTCAATGCATGTTGCAAATCAATATTTTTGCTTCCTGCGATATTGATCGTTGCGAGTTTAGCGCCTGCGTTAGTTAAAGTAACAAAACTATCATTATCAGATGCTGTTACATCCAATTGGGTCAGCGCAGTGCCTGTCAATGCAATCGTTGCATCCGCTGTTGAACTGCCTGCTTTGTTAAGCGTCAGCCCCAAGGTTGTCGGGCTGTTACCTGCGATAGTCGCTGTCGTACCGCCTGCTTGATTGGTCAGCTTGATCGCCTGGCTTGCACCAACCGTTAAGGTTTGGGTACCGAAACCATCGACTTCAATCGAGGTCACATCCGATTTAGCTGAAAAATCGATGTTACCGCCCGGCGCATTGTAGTAAACGTTTTCAATGCCTGAAATATTAGGAACAGTAGCAGTTCCGTAGATTTTCAGTATGTCGGTTCCCGTTCCGCCAACCAAGGTATCGCCTGCGGATGCTGAAACGTTATCGCCAATAAACACATCGTTACCGGAAGAGCCTGTGAATGCATCGGTTGTGTTTGTCAGCGTGAATGTTTTGCCAACGGTTGAGCCGCTGCCTTCCAGAATATTTGCCACATCTTCATCGGTATAAGGCGCCGTGCCGGTTACATTGCTCAAAACCTTTTGCAACGTATCCAGATCAGATGCTGAACTGGTTTTTGAATAAGCTGCAGAAACTAATGCTTTGTTATCCAGCAACGTTTTAGCTTCAGTAAAAGCCGTATCGGTAGTTGTCGACAGGAAAGTCACCGCATCATAAACGATAGCACCGAAGCCATCCCCAGCTTCGATACGATCATGAAAATAATCATGCGCTTGGGCGCCTGCGCTTGCCGCATCATCGCTATCGGTCAGACCGAAATTTTTCATCAGAACATCAACTTGATCTTCAACAGTCACTTTACCGGCCAGAATGCCTGTGGTAAACAATGGCAGAGCAGCATATGCATTTGATAATTGCTGGGTTGTGCCACCGTTTGAAACAAAATTTGCCAGCTCGGACAGATTGCTACCGCCCGGTGCTGCATTGAATAAGCCTGCAACAATTTTCAGAATTTCGGTTTGTTGTGCACTCGTAATAGCCATGGGAGCTCCCTTGATAAAAAATTAAAAATAATTACGAAAGTAAATTACTTGCAAGTTTTTCACTTTTCACTATGTCTCTTTGTAACCTCTGTGAAAACCAGCAATTTGCCTAGCAGAAATTACCACAAAAGCCAAGTTAAAGTGCATTCTGCCCAAAACAATCTTTCAATGCAAGTCTGCTACGGAAGTTTTCTCTAGGATTGTTGCTTATTTGCAACATTTCTCGTGAATAATAACAGCCATGATTTTAGGTCATTAATCTAAAAAGCCAGTAACGCGGATAATTTTTTCAACTTGAATTGCAAATCCCTGCTACCGGCACTTATTAAAATATGGTAGATAACAACATCAAAGGCGCTATTGCTGACAACATTCGCGTTTCATAATTGGTCAGGCATTATACAATATAATACTTATAGCTTGACCATTATCAGCGAACTCAACTCGTGAACGTTTATCGATTATTATTTTTCGCTTAGGTCTTAGTCTTAGAAAGCACACTGTTATTTTCCTTATTCAATTTCTTGCATCCGTCCAAACTCAACTATCCGAGTAATTTCTCCAACCTGTGGCAGCACAGCCCGTTGATCGCGCAAATGATCAAACGGGAGATCGTTGCCCGGTACCGGGGTTCTTTTCTGGGAATATTATGGTCATTCATCAATCCCATTTTGATGCTCGCTATTTACACGTTTGTTTTTGGTGTTGTATTTAAGGTGCGGCTTGACCCCCAGAACAATGATTTTTACGAAGATAAATTCACCTTTGCGCTTCTTTTATTCACCGGTCTGATTCTCTTTAACTTATTTTCGGAATGCTTGTCGCGCGCACCCGGATTGATACTCGCCAACGTAAACTATGTGAAGAAAGTCATTTTTCCGCTGGAAATTCTGCCGCTGGTAGCGCTAGGATCAGCCTTGTTTCATGCCGGTATCAGCTTTCTGGTATTGATTAGCTTTTTATTGATCATCAATCACCCGCTTCATTTAACCATGCTGCTGCTGCCCATCATTGTGCTGCCGTTTGTTTTACTCACGCTGGGATTATCCTGGATGCTCACCTCCATTGGTGTATTTGTACGCGATATTGGTCAATTTATCGGCTTGCTTTTAACCATGCTGTTATTTCTGAGTCCGATCTTTTATCCTGCATCGGCACTGCCGGAATCCATCCGCGATTATTTATTTCTCAATCCATTGACATTTATTATCGAGCAAGCGAGAAGCGTCATTCTCTACGGTCAAATGCCGGATTGGATGGGTCTGATCGTATATTACGCGCTGGCTGCATTCATTGCATGGATGGGATTAACCTGGTTTCATAAAACCCGGAAAGGTTTTGCAGATGTCCTTTGATGCCATTAATTCCGAACCGGCGATAAAAGCCGTCAACTTATCGAAGTGCTATCAACTGTATCAGCACCCGAAAGACCGGTTGAAACAATTTTTATGGCCTCACCAGTGGTTAGGGCCGCGGCTGTTTTTCCGGGAATTGCGGGCACTGCATGGAATCGATTTAACCATTATGCCGGGTGAAGTGGTCGGTATCGTCGGGCAGAACGGCTCCGGCAAGTCCACTTTGCTGCAATTGGTTTGCGGCACTTTAACGCCCACCAGCGGCGAAGTCCGGGTCAATGGCCGGATTGCCGCGCTATTGGAGCTTGGCGCCGGCTTCAATCCGGAATTTAGCGGACGTGAAAACATTCTGATGAGCTCGGCGATTATGGGATTGAGTCAAGCGGAAATTGCCGCCCGCATCGATGACATCATTGATTTCTCGGGTGTCCGGGACTTTATCGACCAGCCGGTCAAAACCTATTCCAGCGGCATGTATGTGCGCCTGGCTTTTTCCGTCGCGATTAACGTTGACCCCGACATTCTGGTGATTGATGAAGCCTTATCCGTCGGCGACGGCGCCTTCGCCCGCAAATCATTTGCGCGTATCATGCAAATGCGCGACGCAGGAAAAACCATCTTGTTTTGCTCGCATTCGTTATTCCAGGTGGAATCGTTGTGCTCCCGGACGATCTGGATTAATCACGGCCGCATGATGATGGACGGAGAATCAGCCGGAGTCGTAACCGCCTATCAAGCATTTCTTGACAAGAACAGCAATGCAACGAATACAGTGCCTGATACTATTACCAATACCAATCAAACTGTTGCGCCGGAAAGTCATGAACATCCTTCCGGCACCGCCCGGCTGTTAAAAGTAAAACTGCAAGAGAATAATGCGAATGTGCAGCATGCTATTATCATGAGCGGCGAATCCAGCGTTCGGGTATCGGTTGCCTTTGCTTCCGATCCGCTGTTGCCTTGCCCCAATGTCGCAATGACGCTGCAAACGCCGGATGGGCGCACGATTACCAGCGCGGCAACGTGGGAAGATCAATTCATCCTGCAACGGACAGCGGAAGGAAAGGGCGAAGTCAGCCTTAAACTAGACAAAATACCGTTACTTAAAGGTGATTATCTGATTAATATCTATCTGATGTGTGAACGCGGTTTGCACATTTATGATACAGCGGTTGCGGCAGCCACGCTTCAGATCAAACAATCAGGCCGCTTACAGGGTTATTTCTCGATCCCGCACCGATGGGAAAATACGCTTGATGGCTAAAGTATGACGAAATCTCTAGAACACCAGCTCATGAAACCGGATATGCAACTATACCGGCACGCGGATCACCGGGTATCCGCAAGCGCAGCTCCGCCGCCGCACAGGAATCTTGCTTTTCCGTTTAACGTTTATGCGCACGCCCGGATGCTGCAGGAAGGTGAATCCGCCGGTTTTCATCACGCCCCGTTCCCGGATGGCACACGCTTTTCTCCAGTTACGCAACGGGAATTCGCGGACTTGATTTTGACCAAACTTCCGCCGCCTCCCGGACAGATTCTGGAAATCGGTAGCAGCAGTTCAGACGCCGCTCTTTCATGGTTAAGCCAACGCGGTTACACCGTTCAAAGCATCACTGCCGCTACCCGGGCGATGGCTTATGTTCAAGATGCATCAAGCGCGGACAACCTCGTCACCAACCACGAACTGGAAACTTATAGAGCCGAACCGGAAAGCTTCATGGCCATTCTGCTTAAGGACTCGGCACAAACCATCGAACCACTGGCAATTTTCAACAAAGCACAAGATTTACTGGCGCCATCCGGGCACTTGCTTTTGATGGATGAGTTCCTGCTGAAGAACGATGCAACCTTACGCAACCCCGCGAATCTTCACTACCTGGATCATATGATCACGTTGGCTGGCCGGTTCGGTTTCGAGCTTATCGAACACACGGATCTATCCGCTTTAGCCGCACCGGCAGTGGATTACCGTCTGCAAATCATCGCCACGCACCGGCAACGGCTAATCAAGGATCTGTCGCTGAGTCACGAACAACTTGCGCAACTCGAACAATCCAACCGGGTTTTCCGCGACCTGTACCGCAACCAGCAAGCCGGTTATGCGCTGCTGCTGTTCAGAAAGAAAACCCAACCCAAATGGCGCCTGCAACTGCTGAAAAAAAATCAGCTCCCGGCACTGTTTGATCTGTTCAGAAAAACCTTCAATCACGACATGACACCGGCAGTCTGGCATTGGAAATACAACACTCTCCCAGGACGGGAGATCGGGGTCTGGCGGGAACATCAATTAATCGCGCATTATGGCGGCATCGCAAGAAAGATTCTTTTTTTCGGTCAACCGCAAACTGCTGTGCAAATCGGCGATGTCATGGTGGATAGCAGTGAACGCGGCACATTGACGAAAAAAGGGCCCTTCTTTCTGATGGCCGCAACTTTCCTGGAACGTTACATTGGTTACAACAAACCTTATCTATTGGGATTCGGTTTTCCAAACGAACGGGCGATGAAAGTTGCGGAGCGCTATGGACTGTACGCGGAAGTCGGAAGAATGGTCGAATTCTCCTGGGATCCGCTGCCCAAATGGCCACGCATCAAATCCCGGTTATATGCGGTTGACCGGACCGGCGATGACTACGCCGCTGCCGCTGCCGGTCACTGCTGGCGGAAAATGGCGCAAGATTTATCCGGATCCCTCGTCGGCATTCGCGATTGGTCTTACTTGCAGCACCGTTACCTGAATCACCCCTCGAATCACTACCAAATCGTACTGGTAAAAAGCCGCTTTGGCGGCAAAGCGCGTGGAATTATCGTGTTGCGTCATGATTCCAATGGCTGCGAAGTGGTCGATCTGGTGGCAGCGCTCCGAGAAATCCCCGAATTGATTCTGCACGCCAGGCGGCTGGCAGGCATTAACGGCCATCAGCGGCTTTATTGCAAAATAACCGAAAATTTTGCAGCGCATTTCGCTGCTACCGGCGGCATCCAGCAAGCGCTGGATTTCCGTATTCCGGCCAGCATCTGGGATTGCGCGCCGGCCATCGAATTGCTGCGCGACCGCTGGTGGTTGATGTCCGGCGATATGGATTTCCGTTAAATAATCCGTCTTCATGAAAATTCTCATGGTTACCCGCGAGACGCGGGCCGATCAGCGTTACGGCCTTGGCCGCAGCCTTGCGCCATTGCTTGAAGAACTCCGCCGCCGCGGTATTGCCGCCGACTATCTTTGCCAGGCCGATTTAGGGCAACGCGCCTTGCTTTGGCAGCGCCGTTGCCATTCCATTGGTTCATTCCTGCTGGGTAAATGGCCCGCCCGCACTAATTTCTCAGCGTTGTTGCAAGTGCTGCTAGAGCGGCTCAACATGGGCCGCCTCGCCGCCAAGCTTTCGGTTTCGCAGCAATATACGCATGTGCATTGTCACGACCCTTTTATCGCCGCAGGCTTGCGTTTCTTTTTGCATTTCCACCGCAACCGCCCCATCGCCTGGGGCGTCACCGAGCATGGCTTCGGCTGCTATGCGCAAGCAATCCACGAAGACGGCGTTCACATGAGCCGGTCAGTCATGGGCATCATGCGCCGCTGGGAAGCATGCACATTGCTCGCCGCATCCTGGGTGATCGCGCCGACCCGCCGGTGTCTGAATCAGATCGCCGGTGACTTGAAAATTACCCCGCTTCCTGAAAACTGGCACTCCATCGTTCATGCACGTCCTTCGATTAATCTCTATAGCCGCCAGGAAGCGCGGCAGCGGCTGGGCTGGAACGACACGGCTATTTACATTCTCAGCGTTGGCCGTATCGCGCCGGTAAAACAATTTCCCATGCTCATCGAAGCGTGCTCCCAATTAATTCTGGAAAAAGATTTGCAACTGGTCATTCTCGGCGAAGGCGATTACCGCCTATTGCAGCAGCAAGCGCAGCAACTGCGATTCCAGCGTGAAATCCTGTTCGCGGTTACCGGCGATATCGGTTTATATCTTTGCGCCGCCGACTTGTATGTCAGCGCTTCGGCGTCGGAATCGTTCGGCCTGGCCAATCTGGAAGCATTGACCGCAGGCGCTGCCGCAGTGTGCACAGCCGTTGGCGGTGTACCGGAAGTTACCGGTGATGGCGCATTATTATCCGCACCCGATACCGGCGCGCTTGCAGAAGCGATGCAGCGCATGTTAAATGATGCTCAACTGCGTCAAAGAATTGTTCAAAAAGGCCGGGCAAGAGCTGAGGCGTGGCCCGATATCGCTAAAATCACCGATCACTATGAAACAATTTATCGCCAAGCTGCAGCAGGCTAAAATCGCCCGTTTGGATCTCTGCCCCTTGCCGGCCCCGCTCACCCCGATTGAGCATGGCGCTGTGCTTGTTTTCGCACCGCATCCGGATGATGAAACGCTGGGTTGCGGCGGCACTCTGGCATTGCTACGGCAGAAACAATGTAAGATAAAAGTTGTTTTCGTCACCGACGGCGCTGGCGCCGGCAGCCTTAGTGCCGATGCTCCCGCCATCCGCCGCAAGGAGGCCATTGCCGCCTTGTCAGTGCTTGGAATCGACGACATTGAATTCCTCGATGAACCGGATGGCAGCTTCCGCAATTCATCCGGTTTTGAGAAAAAAGTCGGGCAATTGTTGCAGCAATTCCAACCGGATTGGCTGTTCGTGCCTTCGGTATTGGATTACCACCGCGACCATGTCGCCATCGGCCAAGCCGTTCTTTCTTGCTGGCAGAACCGGAAGATGCCGGGTCGCGCGTTCATTTACGAAATCTGGTGCCCGCTTCCCGCCACCCATGTCATCGACATCGGCAGCGTAATCGACATCAAGAAACAAGCGATTTCCTGCTACGCCTTACCGCTGGCGCATTGCGATTATCTCTCCGCCAGTTTGGGATTAGCCAGCTACCGGGGTCTTTATTTGCCTGGCAAGCGAGACGGTAATTATGCCGAAGCTTTTACCGAAGTGGAAAAGCATGCCGCTTTTGGAGGCTTGTTGCAAAAAATGCTAAACTTGCGGCTCTATCTTGAAAACCTATTGAAGCGTTAAACTTGACTTACTTCTTGAGTTTAAGTTTTTCTATCCAAACTGATTCCGGAATTCCAGGATGCCTGTAGAAAACAGTGCTGTGTACCCGCTTGTAAGTGTCATCATCCGCAGCATGGATCGCCCGACATTGACCGAAGCGGTCGATTCTGTCGCTGCGCAAACCTATCCGAATATTGAAGTTGTGATTGTCAATGCCAAAGGCAAGAATCATCGCGCGTTGAATACTGAATGCGGCAATCACCCGATACGGATAGCGGGTAATCAGGAATCGATGAATCGCTGCCAGGCTGCCAACATCGGATTGCACGCCGCTAGAGGCGATTACCTGATTTTTCTCGACGATGACGATTGGTTTTTGCCGCATCATATTGAAAAATTACAGCAAACCCTTTCTGCTCATGAAGCTGCCATTGCCGCTTACGCCGGAATACAGTGTGTCAATGAAATTGGTGAAGAAGTCCGCCGTTACGCCGAGCAATTTGATCCGGTCCAATTAAGAATTGAAAATTTCATTCCCATTCATGCCGTCCTATTCAAACGCCAGGCTCTGGACAACGGCGCTCACTTTGATGTTGCTCTGGATCTATGCGAAGATTGGGACTTCTGGCTACAATTAGCGGAGCTGGGGGATTTTCAGTTTGTTCCGGAAATCGGCGCGGTTTATCGCTTCCAGAAGGGTGAAGGTTCCGGTATACGAGACAACAAGGTTCATACCCGGCAAGTGATGATTGCTATTTACAGAAAATGGATCCCGCGCTGGAGCGATGGCACATTAGGGTCAGTCCTGGAATACGCGCGTTACCATAAAATCGCTATTGCCAAAGAACATGCACTATTGCAACTCCAGCAGACAATCGCCGAGCGCGATCATCAAATTGCGGCATTGAGGAACTCCACCAGCTGGCGTATCACCCAGCCGATGCGCGCTATCAGCGCATTCTTCAAAAACCTATGATCCGATTATGATGCTATCCGCGAAAATAAAACCGATTCTTTCAACATGCTTCCAAACGACTCTCCGCAATTGATAAAGGAACCATGATAGACACCGAAGTACTCAACTTAGACGCAACCGTCGGCATCATCACACGCACAAAAGACCGGCCTGTACTATTAAAACGCGCCTTGGAAAGCGTTATCCATCAAAGTTACGAAGACTGGCGATTGGTAATCGTCAACGATGGCGGCGATCCTGCAACGGTTGACCGGCTTGTAAATCACTATGCGCCACAATTCCGCGGCCGGGTATCGATCATTCACAACCCGGTTTCTCTCGGCATGGAGGCCGCCAGTAACAAAGGCATACAATCGGTTAGAACCCGTTACTTGGCGATCCATGACGATGACGACAGCTGGGCGCCGGAATTTCTGACCATCGCGGTTGCGGAAATCGAACAAATCCGCCAAAAATTTCCGCAAGTCGCCGGTGTCATAGCCCTGGCAAATGCAATTTACGAGCGTGTCGAGGGCAATATTGTTCACATCGACAGAACCGAACCCTATTGGACTTCCGCAAAACGCGGTTTCGTATCTTTGAGCGAGTTACTGGCTGACAATCAGTTTGCGCCGATTCAATTACTGTTCCGCTATGATGCGGCGGAAACTATCGGTTTTTTTCGCGCCGACCTGCCCGTACTCGGAGATTGGGATTTCAACATCCGTTTGCTGTCCCGCTATGACATCTTCATCATTCCGCAATTTCTGGCGTTTTATCATCACCGGATCACGGATCAGAGCGGCTACGGCAATACCATCCATGCCGGCAAGAATCAGCATGAATTGTACGCCAAGATGCTCAAAAACGAATGGCTGCGGCAAGACATCCAAGACCGGCGGTTCGGTATCGGAATGCTGATCGCCTTGCAACAAACAATGCACGCCACCGCGAATACCGCACAACCACACCCTCAGCCTATTGTATCCAGCCCTGCTGTGCGGCTGCTGCGCATCTTCAAGCTGATCAGATTGTGGTTGTCATCCGGCCAAAAAATCGCCACCATTAAAAAGTTTTTCCAAATCCTGCTTTCCGGCGGTATCCGCAATACAATTCAGCATATCAAGGCGTGGTATCTCAGCCGGGGCGGCAATTAATGGTGTTTTCCAAGGATCGATCGCGCATGGATAATGACGAATTACTCAGACATTACTCGGCCAGATTAACGGAATTCAAGATCGTTTCGTTCGATATCTTCGACACGCTGATCCACCGTGCCGTCCATCGGCCAACAGATCTATTCGACACCGTTGCGGCCAGATTGCGGCACAATGAATTCGGCTTAATGAATCCGGAAATAGCGAGCAATTTTGCACATAAGAGAATCGCAGCGGAAACCGAAGCGCGGGAACGGTTAATAGCAGCACAGGGCACACCGGAAGTCGGATTACAGGAAATCTATGACGTCCTTGCGGAGCATCTCGAATTATCACCTGAGCAACGGCAATATCTGATCGAGCAGGAACTGGCATTGGAAGAACAATTGTGCCACCCGAATCCGGTCATGCAACTGCTTTTCCCATTGGCCGGGCAAAACGGCCGGCACGTCGTGTTATGCTCGGATATGTATCTTCCGCCTGACTTCATCGAAAAGCTACTGACCAAGTGCGGTTATATTAAGCCCTACACCTTGCTGGTTTCCGGAGATCAACGCAAAAGCAAGCACGAAGGATCCATGTATCACGAAGTGCTGAAGCATTTTTCCGTGCAACCGCCTGATGTGATTCACTTCGGTGACAATGCCCATGCGGATGTCAAGATTGCCAAAAAAATCGGTATTCAACCCGAGTTTTTCAATTATCTGCAAGACCGTGTCGAGCCCCGGCTCCGGGTACCGCTGCAGAAACCCTCAGCGGATAGCCATGTATGGTCGCTGATGACGGGTTCGATCCGCCGGCAGCTCATGGATAAGACATACGGCTTCTGGGAAGACATCGGACTGCAAGTATTCGGCCCGCTCATTCTTGGAAAAATTTTATGGATGACACAATTGGCACGCCGGCATCGCATCGAACGCATGCTGTTTTTCGCCCGCGACGCGTTCTTGCTGCACAATGTCTTTCAGCGCTACCCGGCACTGCTTGGGCCGCAAGTCGAGCTGAAATACTGTTATTTCTCCCGGGCTGCATTACTGCTTCCCAGCTTTGTCGACATGCCGGTCGATCGTGTCCGGCATCTGTTCAGCGGCCGGGCCACGCGTACGGTCGGGTATCATCTCAACAAGCTGGGCATTAACCCGCATTTATTCATGGCTCAAATCCAGCGATCCGGTTTCCGCTCGATCGATGAAATGGTCCCGAATGGCGACACGCGCATGTTTAATCTGTTAAATTCACTATGGCCGCATATTTTGCTCGAAGCCAAAAGAAAGCGATCGCTGCCACAGCGCTATGTTGCCGGATTGGCGCAAGGAGTCACGCGTCTAGGCATTGTCGACATCGGTTGGACCGGCAACATGCAAGGAGGATTTTCACGGCTGCTGCAGCTTATGCGGACGGATTTTCAAATTAATGGCTATTATCTGGGAACATTCGAAATGTTGAATCAAAACTATTTGCCGAGAAATGTATATCAAGGCTACCTGGTCAACGAGAATGAGCCATTGAAATTATCCGACAGCCTGATCAACGGTGGCGTGGAACTGCTCGAGTTTGCTTTGATGGCGCCTCACGGCACGACTCTCGGTTACCGCGAGCAAGATGACCAAATTGTTCCGGTGCTGGAAAACAACAAAGCGGATCAAGCGATTCAGGAATTGTCCCAGCGCGTGCAAAGCGGCGCATTGGATTTCATCGATCAAGTGTTGCCACAGGTTCTGGCAATCGGCATCGATAGTTTTGTTTCCCAGCGATGGGCCGACCCATTCTTCCGTTTGGTCAACAATCCATCCCGGGAGGAAGCCAACCTGCTCGGCGAGTTGACGCACTCCGATACCGCATCGGATACCAGTAAACGCTTATATATCGCGGAAAAGCTGCCCGACACTATTATCCGCAAACGCGGCCAGGAATATCGCGAGGCGCGGCAGCGCGCTTACTGGAAAAAAGCATTCGACCTGCGTAATGCATGAAGCCACGCTATGAATACTTCACTGAATAAACCGCTCATCAGCGTTGTCATGCCGGCTTACAACCACCAAGCATTCGTGGCTGAGGCGATCCGCAGCGTGCTGACACAAACGTTGCAAGACATCGAGTTGATCATTATCAATGATGGTTCCAGCGACAATACCGAAAAGGTGATTCTGGAATTTGCAGATTCGCGCATCCGCTATTTTACGCAATCCAACCAAGGCGCCCATCATGCGCTCAATCGCGGTATCGCGCTGGCGCAAGGCGAGTATCTCGCTATTATCAATTCCGATGACGTGTTTCTCCCCAACCGGCTGGAAATCATGTTCGACGCTTTACAGCAAAGCAATTTGGATTTTGTCATTTCGGATATCAATCTGATTAACGAGTATTCTGAAATTATCGTTGATTCTTCCCATTGGTGGTTGACATGGTATGAGGATGTCAAGCAAAGATATCAGCAAACACCATCGCCGGCCGCCACATTACTTGCCGGGAATTATGCGATTTCATCGTCCAATTTTTTCTTTCGTGCGAGTTTGGCAAATAAGCTCGGCGGCTTCCGGCCGTTTCGCTATATTCTCGATTATGACTACGTTTTCCGTGCGGCGCTGATCACCCCGCGGACCTTTTCTTTTCTTATTGGCCAAAAGCTGCTCAACTATCGCTTGCATTCGAGCAATACCATCATGGAAAACCGGCTCCTCGCCAATATTGAAACCCGTTATTTCATCAAGCAATCGATCAGCAAATACTTCGGCGATGAATTACGCGCACCGGTCGCTTATCTAAGCAAAATTGACAATTACATCAAGAAAATTCAGCAACATAACTTTAACCAATCCATTCATGCATTACGCCAGCAGAATGATCAACTGCAACAGCAATACCATCAACTGCACCATCAGTTGCACGACCGCTGCGAGCTGTTGATTCGGCAGCTGGCGTTATTCGAGAATTCCAAAAGTTATCGAATCGGCCGCATGATTACCGCGCCTTATCGCTGGTTCGCGTCTAAGTGGCCAGGGAAGTGACGCTCAAGAATTTGCAAGTGATTCGTACCGCAGCAGACTTATGCTCGGAAATTGAACGTCACATCCCGCGGATTAAAGCCGTCTCGATTGATATCTTTAATACCGTGCTGGAACGAGACGCCGTTACGATCGAAGATCGCCAAAAAATGCTGGCTCGGCGGATCGTCCGCACGATGTCCGATCGTTTCGGCATTGCCTGCACCGTTCAGAACTTGCAGCAATTGATCAAAACCATAGAAAATGCGCTGAGAAACAATCCAGCAAACACGCCCGGCGATACCCCCTACCGGTTCGCAGACTTTGCGGAAGCGTTAGCGGGCGCTCTGATCAAAAACAATGCCGCTGACTCAACCGCATTAACCGGCAGGATCATTGCGCACTTGCGCGCGGTTGAAACGGAAGTATTGCTGGTCAAAACCGGCACGGCGTCTATATTGGAGTGGCTAACTCATCAAAATCTTCGCATTATCGCAATATCCGATAGGGTCATCGATCCGGCGCATTTCCAAAGCTTTCTGGAAGATAAAGGACTTATCGCGCATGCCGGACGCATTTATGTTTATCCGGAATGCAATGCTGCAATACCGCGCAAACAATTTTTCGAATCCCTGTTGCAACAGGAAGGCTTACACCCGCATGAAGTCATTCACATCGATAGCGATCAGCGATTCAATCAGCGGCCATTGACGGAATTAGGCATCACTACTATTCTATTTGACGACGCTGCAGATAACAGGCAAACGCAAACCGCGCATTGGTATCATCAGCTTGCTCAAAAAAACGCCTTTTGGCGCGGCCGTCATTTATTGCAGCTCATCCGTCCGGCAGCAGCCCGATCCTTTCACTATAACTACGGCTATGAAATATTAGGCCCGATATATGCAACATTTATCCTTGGCGTTATCGAAGCAGTAAAAAAGCACCATATCAAGCAAGTGTTCTTCCTCGCCAGGGAAGGCGAATTGTTCATGAAGCTATTCAATATGCTTTGCCCGGATTGCTTCGAACCGGATCAGATACCATCCGCGCATTATCTGTTTGTATCCCGTCGATCGACTGCTTCCGCAGCAGCGCACCGCGGATTGAGTCATGAAATTGCCATCACGCCGTTGTTCAATCCCAAACAACAAGGCTGGTACTCGATTTTTCAAGCATTTGATTTACCGCCCGAGGCATTTTCCGCAATTTGCCGGAATCACGGCTATCCCGAAATCCGGCAGCCTATTGCCGATTGGGAATCGGTTCAATTTAGGGAAATGCTGAACGATCCCGATTTTCAGAAGATTGCTCAGCAACATGCTGAAAAAAACTGGCATCTACTGCATCGCTATCTGGAACAACAGCATTTCTTTACTGAAAAAGAAGTAGCGATCGTGGATATCGGCTGGAATGGCACGACCCAGAAATTCTTGCAAGAAGCTTTTGGGCAAGATGAAAATTACCCGCATGTAATGGGACTTTACTTCGGATTTATTGGCGGCAGAAAATACCAATTTGACTCTAAAAAAAATACCTTGCTGGGAATCCTGTGCGATGAACGGAACAAAGCCAGGCCGGGAGATATTTTTAGCCGGTTCGAAGAGATTTTTGAAGAAGGTGCGCGTGCGCTTCACCCCACCACGATCGGCTATCAATTCGATCAGCAAAACGATAGGATAGTACCCATTTTCAAACCGCTATCCGGTGATACTAAAAACACAGAATCGTTCACCAATCAATACATTAACGAGATTCAAACCGGGGTCCTGGATTTTACCAGCGAATTTGCGCGTGCAATTGATTTGACCGGCTATCGCCTTAATGATATCAAGCCTTTTATACTAACCTTGGCCGAAAGAGCCGTTGCATTTCCAACTACTGAAGAATGCAACCAGCTCATGCAATTGAACCATTCGGAAGATTTCGGCACGGAAAATACCATGAATTTTCAGCAAGAAAAGCTTCATGGCTGGAATGCCTTGTTGAAACCCGGCAATCTCTACCGGATGTTAAAGAGCGCCAACTGGAAATACGGCACTGTCTCATCGCTGGGTATTCCGGGTTTAAATAGTGTTTTACGGCTGTTCGATTTATTGAAATCAAAATGATAAAGAAATTGCACTTTAACAACCAATTCGATCTTAATGCTTGTACCGGCGGGCAGTTACTCAAAATTTTTTTGATCCATAAAATCTCTAACCTTGCCGCCGGCAATCAAAAAAAACACTTGCCCGTAACACTGCAATGGCGTGACTTCGTGTCAATTCTGCTGATTCACTATGGCTATCCGGTATTCCGGTTCTTACGCCACTCACGCTCGATCATTTCCAAGCTGATGAAACGCCCATAAATACAATCTCCGGAAGCCATCCATAGGAACCTGTGCATTGAAACCATTGTGTGAGGACATCATACCGGTTATCGTCACCTACAACCCTGACAAAGTCACGCTGATTGCCAGTATTAGCGCATTACTCGAACAGGTTAAAATCATCGTCATCGTCGACAATGGCTCGGATAATGACGTTGGCTCATTACTGCAGCAATTGCAACTGCCACAACCCGATGCACTATGTTTTCTGGCATTGAACCAAAATTTCGGGCTTGGGAAAGCTTTTAATGCCGGTATTGCTATTGCCCGGAATATGCATGCGGCATTTGTACTGCTGATGGATCAGGACAGCATTCCGGAACCGGATATGTTGCAAGAATTGCGTCGTATTCATACTCGATTGTCTCATCAGGAAAAACCAGTTGCCGCAGTCGGCGCGAGCTATCGAAATCAGACACATGAAGGACTGGCGCCTTTTACCCGGTTGACACAATTCGGTCTTGCAAAGATTCATTGCGAGGGCCGCACAGATTTTGTGCAAACCGATTTTCTGATATCGTCCGGGACACTGATTTCGATCCAAGCATTGGATCAAATCGGCGGCATGGATGAAGATCTTTTTATCGATCACATCGATACTGAGTGGTGTTTCCGTGCGCAATCCAAAGGATACAAAGTATTCGGCGCCTGTCATGCCGTCATGCGGCATGCATTGGGAGACCGCCAGGTTCGTGTCTGGTTGGGCCGGTGGCGGACCATCGCATTCCACCAGCCTTTCCGCTATTACTATATGTTCCGGAACAGTGTGCTGCTCTGGAAGCGCTCCTACATGCCCAGTGCTTGGAAACGCGCCGATAAATTCCGCACCTTGTCGGCTTTGATTTTTTTCACGATATTTTCATCCAATCGCCTTGCCAATCTTGCAATGATGTTGAAAGGCTTGTGGCACGGATTCAACAACCGCAGCGGAAAATTATTGAGCGCTTCGAAAAATTCAGATGGAAATTAAAACACATCGCTGGCAGCCAGTATCCATCGTCACTGTCAACTACAACGGCGGCTCGCTGCTGAATCAATGCGTGCATGCTGCGCTTGAGCAAGCACGGGAAGTGATTATTGTCGACAATGCCTCGTCTGATTCCAGTTTGACAGAACTCGAACAGCGCTTTTCCTCCAACGAGCGCTTCCAAACCATTCGCTTGCCCCATAATCGCGGTTTCGCTGCCGGTTGTAATACCGGCCTTAGCGCATCAACGCAACCTTATATTCTTTTTCTGAACCCGGATTGCATCCTGCAGGAAAATTCATTACAGCGCATGGTACAAGTACTAGAATCAGACCCGCGGATCGGCATGGTTGGCGGTTATCTTGTTAACCCCGACGGTTCCGAACAGGGCGGCGGGCGGCGGGCGATTCCTACGCCGTGGCGGGCTTTTGTACGCGCTTTCGGCTTATATCGCTTGGCAAAATACTGGCCAAAAGTGTTTTTTGATTTTCATCTGGATCAACAGCCTCTCCCCCAAGAACCTGTCGAAGTTGAGGCGATATCCGGCGCATTGATGCTGGTGCGGCGTCAAGCGATTGATGATGCAGGTTCCTGGGATGAGCAATATTTTCTGCATTGTGAAGATCTGGATTGGTGCATGCGATTCCAACAAAAAAACTGGAAAATTGTTTTTGTGCCGGATGCGCCGGTTATCCATTATCAAGGAACTTGCAGCCGCGCCCGGCCTTTCTTTGTCGCTTGGCACAAACACAAAGGCATGTTGCGTTTCTACCGCAAATTTTTCCGCCAGGAATACCCGAGGGTATTGATGGGATTGATTACTTGCGCTGTATGGCTGCGCTTCAGCGCCACCGTCATTTATTACGTCCTCAGAAACGGCTATCGCAAATTGGTACCCGGTCATGATTGAAAAACAAGTAGGCGTGCTGGGCGCGACAAGCTTGACCGGTGAGTGCATCCTGCGGCAATTGGTGCAACAGGGCTGGCATGTGCATGCATTTTCCCGGCAGGCAATTATTGACCACCACCCGAAAATAACCTGGAGGCGGATTCATCCAACCCAGCCGGCAGACTTTGACAGCAGTGACAATCCGATTCCTTACTGGTTATGCGCGGCTCCCATCTGGGTTTTACCCGAATACTTTGATTTGCTAATAGCCTACGGCGCGCAACGAGTTGTAGTATTATCTTCCACCAGTCGCTTTACCAAGGAAATTTCATCCGATCCTTTGGAAAAAAAAATTGTGCAGCGATTGATAGCAAGCGAAGACAAATTACAAACCTGGGCAACCGCGCATCGAATTGATTGGATTATCTTGCGGCCCACCTTGATTTACGGGCACGGTCGCGATAAGAATATCAGTGAAATAGCAGCGTTCATCCGCCGGTTTGGTTTTTTCCCTTTGTTTGGCGCCGCGCAAGGATTGCGGCAACCTATTCATGTCGAAGATGTTGCTTTGGCTTGTTGTAATGCACTTGATACTTTAAATTTGGCCAATCGTTCTTATAATCTTACCGGTGGAGAAGTCTTATCGTTTCGTGAAATGGTCCGGCGGGTATTCGAAGCACAAAATCTTCCCACAAGAATGTTCACGGTGCCCATGTGGCTATTTAAAATCGCACTCTGGGGATTAAAGCGGCTGCCTCGTTATCGCAGTTGGTCACCGGCAATGGCCGAAAGAATGAATCAGGATTTAAAATTCGATAGTTCGGAAGCGCAGCGGGATCTTAAACTGGTTCCCAGACCGTTTAAGCTTACGGCTATGGATTTACCTTATCAGTCCAGACAGTAGACAACTCATACCAAACCCATTTATTTTTGCAAGCAATCACAAAAAGCACACCTTCATGACGATTATTGACCGATGAAAATCAAACTGAAAGCACCGCAGAATGAAGTTGCGCTTGCATTAACCAGCTTCAAGAAAACTTTCCGGAACATCGGAGTTTTTAGCGCGGTGATCAATATGTTGATGCTCATGCCCGCCATCTATATGCTCCAGCTTTATGACAGCGTATTGACCAGCCGCAATGAGATGACGCTGTTGATGCTGACGCTGATCATGCTCGGCGCCTACGTTTTTATGGGCGCGCTCGAATATGTGCGCACCTTTGTTTTGATCCGCGTGGGCGCACAGCTTGACATGAAACTGAACAGGCGCGTCTACACCGCCGCCTTTGAAGCCAGTTTAAAACATGGCGATACCAACGCCGGTCAGGCTTTGAAAGATTTAACCAACATCCGGCAATTTCTTACCGGGAATGCGTTATTCGCTTTTTTTGATGCGCCCTGGTTTCCGATCTATATATTCGTGATCTTCATGTTTCATCCGGTATTGGGTGCATTTGCACTATGCGGCACCACCCTATTGATCATACTGGCTTATATCAACGAAAAAATTTCACATCAACCGCTGGCCGACGCCAATTCGGTTGCGGTCGCTTCCACCAATTTGGCCACAAACAATCTGCGCAACGCTGAAGTCATCGAGGCAATGGGAATGTTGCCGAATCTTCAATCCCGCTGGTACCAGTTGCACAGCCGTTTTCTTAATTTGCAAGCGGAAGCCAGCGAGAAATCCGGCATTGTCACGGCGCTATCCAAATCTTCCACCGTCGCATTGCAATCCATGATGCTGGGTCTTGGCGCTTTATTGGTGCTGGATAACAGCATTACACCCGGCATGATGATTGCCGGATCGATCCTGCTGGGCAGAGCGATCGCTCCGGTTCAGTTGTTAATCAGTGTATGGCGGCAAATCGGCGGTACTCGCAGTGCTTATGACCGATTGGTCAAATTGCTTGACGACAACCCGGCACGCAAAGCCGGAATGGCGCTGCCCAAGCCTCAAGGACTGATTACCGTCGAGAATGTCACAGCGGCGCCCCCCGGCAGTAAAATCCCGGTGATCAAGGGATTAACTTTTTCTCTCCCTGCGGGCGAAGTCCTGGGTATCATTGGCCCAAGCGGTTCCGGAAAATCAACCTTAGCGCGCCTGCTGGTCGGCGTATGGCCGGCCGCCGCCGGGAAGGTACGGCTCGACGGCGCCGATGTGTATCTTTGGAACAAAGATGAGTTAGGCCCGCATGTGGGTTATTTGCCCCAAGATATCGAGTTATTTGCTGGATCCGTATCGGAAAATATCGCGCGCTTTGGCCAGATTGATGCGGAAAAAGTCATTCTGGCTGCCAAGCGCGCCGGTGTTCACGAAATGATTCTCAACATGCCGGAAGGCTACGATACGCACCTGGGCGACGGCGGCGCCGGACTATCCGGCGGACAAAAACAACGCCTTGGTTTGGCCCGTGCGATGTACGACGATCCTTCTTTGATCGTTCTCGACGAACCCAATTCAAATCTCGATGACACCGGCGAACAGGCGCTTCTGGCTGCCATCATTGATTTACGCAAACGGGGTAAAACCATTGTGTTGATTACGCATCGCACCAGTATTCTGAGCGCAACCAACAAACTGTTGCTTTTGCACGATGGCACCGCGAAGATTTATGGCCCTACGCAACAAGTCATTGAAGCACTCACCAAACAACAGCAAGCGCAGTTGGCTCAGAAAAAGGCCGACGATCCGGCAACGCAGAACCAAGCACCCCAAGCAACCAACAATCCTTAACGACACGAAATATGGCGGCTTTTTATACCTTTGGAAACATACCAATAATCGACCGGGAATTTTCATGAAACTTGTTGCCGAAAAAAAAGATACGGTGATTGAAAACGCTCCGGCCCATCTGCCCAATCAGGTACAAACAGACGATACCGCTTATACTAAACTCGGCTGGTGGATCGTCTTAGCCGGTTTTGGCGGTTTTATTTTGTGGGCAACTTTTGCACCGCTGGATAAAGGGGTTCCGATTTCCGGCACCGTAACGGTTTCCAGCCACCTGCAAGCCGTGCAACATCAGACCGGTGGAATTATCGACAGCATCCTGATCAGGGAAGGCGATCATGTGAAAGTCGGCCAAGTACTGGTTCGCATGAATGATGTACAAATCAAAACCAAAGCGGAAATAACCAGAAATCAGCTTTATACAGCGCGCGCTGTTGAAGCGCGGTTATTGGCTGAACGCGACGGCAGCAATGAGATTATTTTCCCCGATGAATTGCTGGTGCTGCATAGTGATAACCGCATCGCCAATAACGTGCTCATCCAGAATCAGTTATTTACAGCACGCAAACTGGCTTTGCAACATGAATTGGCAGCCCTTGACGAAAGCATTTCCGGTTTTAAATTTCAATTGCGCGGCCTTGAAGCCACGCGCAGCAGCAAAAACCAGCAATTAGCGCTTTTGAAAGAACAATTGGATAATCTGAGAGATTTAGCGCAAGATGGTTTTGTGCCACGAAACCGTGTTTTGGAAACAGAACGCACTTACACGCAGCTACAAGGCGAGATTTCTTCGGATACCGGCAATGCCGGCCGCATTCAACGCCAAATAGCCGAACTTGAGCAACGCCGCATTCACCGGTTGCAGGAATATCAAAAGGAAGTGCGTCAACAGTTGTCCGATATTAAAAAAGAAGCGGATGCACTCAGCAGCCACTTGCAGGCACAAGAATTCGAATTGGCGAATGTCGAAGTCAAGGCCCCGGTTGAAGGCACCGTGGTCGGAATGAATGTGTTTACCGAAAGCGGCGTTATCGGCCCTGGATTCAAATTAATGGATATCGTCCCGAGCGATGACGTGCTCGTTGTTACCGGACAGGTTCCGGTTCATTTGATCGACAAGATTTACGTCGATCTTCCGGTCGATCTCATTTTTACGGCGCTTAATCAAAAAAAGACGCCGCAAATACCCGGCATCGTGACGCAAGTGTCGGCTGACCGGCTGATCGACGACCGTACCGGCTTGCCATTTTTCAACATTAAAGCCAAAGTCACTCAGGAAGGTATGAAGCAATTGGCGGATCAGCAGATCCGTGCAGGCATGCCGGTGGAAGTATTCATCAAAACCGGCGAGCGTTCATTGATGAGCTATTTGTTCAAACCAATCCTTGATCGCGCCCATTCAGCACTGAGCGAAGAATAATCATAATGAAACCTGATTTTCAAAAGCTGCTGCCGATCGTTGGTTTTTTGATCTTTCTAAATACCACGACGCAAGCTGTCGCCTTGAGTTTATTGGATGCTTACGAAGCCGCAGTGAATCATGATCCGGCTTTTCGCGCGGCGGTACACGAAAACGAAGCGGGACAGCAAGCCGAAGCTATCGGTCGCGCTGGGCTTTTACCAAGCTTGAACGTCACCCATGCGCAAAATAAGAATGCAGGTACCTTGACACAAGGCAATGTCACCGAGCCTCTCAATTTCGACGGCCAGGTCAGCACGCTGACGCTCCGCCAACCTTTGTTCAACATGGAAGCCATCGCAGGCTATCAGCAAGGAAAAGCGAAAGCGGATTCGAGCCGCGCTAAATTTGTCAGTAATAGCCAACAACTCGTTGTCCGTCTGGTTGAAGCTTATGTAGAAACATTATTGGCGCAGGATCATGTGACAATCGCCGAGGCGCAACTGGAAGCACTCGATGAGCTGAAACGCGTCAACGAGCGGATGTTGCAGAAAGGTGAAGGCACGACCACCGATGTACTGGAAACACTATCAAAACATGCGATCGCGCAAGCCAAATTAATTGAAACCAAAGACGAGCTGGAAATCGCAAAGCTTAAACTCGAAGCGATTGTCGGACAAGAAATAACAAAATTGGATCGGCTCTCGCCATCCTTCAGCACCCAGTCGATTCAATTGCCGGATTATGATAATTGGCACACCCTGGCACTTGAACAAAATGCGGAATTAATCACGCAGCGGCATACGGTCACATCCGGCAAAGAAGAAATCAAGAAAAATCGCGCAGGGCATATGCCTCGTCTCGATTTTGTCGCCAGCCTCACGAAAAATCAACGAGGTTCTTTTATTAATCGTGGTCTGGACGCAGAATTCGGTACGGTGGGCATCGAAGTTAATATGCCGCTTTATGCGGGAGGCCGCGTCAGCGCCCTTACGACCCAAGCTACCGCAAATCATGCACGCGCCGAGGCTGATCTTGATGCGATGACCGATAAGGTTCTCGTCGAACTTCGCAAGCAATACAATCTATTGATAAGCGGAGTTAAAAGGATTGAATCGCTGGAACTTGCGGTTAAATCCGCGGAGCTATTGGTAGAGGCCACGCAAAAAAGCATCCGTGGCGGCATCCGCATCAATTTGAATCTACTGGAAGCTCAACAGCAATTACACACCACACGGCGCGATCTCGCTCAGGCAAAATATGGTTACTTACTCACTTACCTTCGTTTGCAACTCGCTGCCGGTACACTGGCGCCGGAAGATTTACGAAACATTGCAAATTACTTTAAAACCGGCGGGAATTGAGCGATCAACATGATGATTCTTTTAATAACCACTCATTGCCAGTGCAATCAGATGCAATTCATAGCCAATCAGAATCGCATAACCGGCCAGAACCGAATAATTAATATGCCGCACTCGAATCCCCTTGAACAAATGGACTTCATGATGAATTATCAGCATGACAAGCGCCAATGACGTGAGTGCAAGCTTAAAGGCCACAAACTTTTCTGTACTATCTTCGATTAAAACTTCCATAAACCAATTCAGTTCTTTACCGCCATTAGCAAGAATATTGAGTGTAAGGAATGCATCCATGGCGCTCAAGAAAAGGACCGCAATGGCGCACAGCATTAAATGGCTGGCATAACGATCGACATATACCGGTTTCCCTCTTGTAGTTATCCGGCGCTCGCCAGTCCTCCGGCCGCTCCTGATCCCCAAATGATAGGCACAAAAAAAAGGCATCTCTTGACGCCGATCCTGCCCTCGAATATTTAAAACTGCAATCGAATCTGTCATGTATCACTCCCTTTAACATCTCGAACTTATATGCATCTCATATATATCAAAACGTTGTTTTTAATTAAGAAACAATATATAAATAATACAGCGTAATATGAAAGGTGTCAGTGTAAAACTGCATGTTGAGCATTGCAACAAACTTTTTACTGCCTTTTCAACAAAAAAATTGACATCGAACGCTATAACAAGTTCTAATATGCGGTTCTATATTGACTAAATTATGAGAAAAAAATGAAACGTACTTATCAACCGTCAGTTACAAAAAGAAAGCGTACACACGGATTCCTAGTTCGCATGAAAACGCGTGGCGGCGCTGCGGTGATTCGCGCTCGCCGGGCAAAAGGGCGTGCTCGCCTCAGTGTTTAATTGCTTGTTAAATTTTTTTATATTTTTTTATTAAGAATCACTTTCTGTTAAAGCGATGCAAACTACGCCGTGCAACGGAATTTGCTGCGGTCATTAATTTTAAGCATCAAGTCAACGGGAATTTAATTCAAATTTACGCAAAACCGAACGGATTGGGCTACGCGAGGTTTGGATTAATAGTTTCTAAGAAAATTGAACGGCATGCGGTCAAAAGAAACCGGATTAAGCGAATATTACGCGAAACTTTCCGGAAGCACCGGTCTGAGTCAGGCAGTCAAACACTGGATTGGGTAATCCGAATAAGGCGTTCATTAAGCAAAAATGAATCCATGGAATTGGTCTCCGAAATGCAATTATTAATGTTTCAATTACAGCGATGTCACGATTAGTTATTGCCTTGATTAAATTCTATCAGTACTGCATCAGTCCTTTCTTCGCACCCTCATGCCGCTTTAGTCCAACTTGTTCCCAATATGCTCGGGAGGCATACAAGAAATATGGTTTCTTGCGAGGAACACGTTTAAGCGTATGGCGCATCCTGCGATGTAATCCTTGGAGTAAAGGCGGTTACGAACCTGTACCATAACGATTTCCCCGATCACGCCATCAAAATTATTGAGATAAAATCTGGACAATAAAAAATATTCATTTTCTCGATGCTGAAACAATCACTTTATATGATGTTTGTGCTAGAAAAACAACTTGATTAGAAATAATGGAAACAAGAAAACTTATATTAATTATCATCTTCTCTACGTCACTACTTTTTTTGTGGGACTCATGGCAGAAAGAAGTTTATCCTCCAGCCTCGCAAGCAATGCCTGGAGCAACCTCGAGTGCTACTAACCAGCATCATGATCCATTACCCGTGCCAGGTGATGAACTAACTTCTGCAACGGCAGAATCCGGCGCGGCTTCCAAAGTGGAAGGCGTCAATCCGTCAGTAACACCCAATCTGTTTAGCATCGGCGAGAAAATTAAAGTACAAACCGATATGGTTGTCGCTGAAATTGATACAGCGGGTGGCGATATCCGTCAGCTCGGCTTGATCTTGCATCCCTCCAGGGAAGACATCAATAAGCCCTATGAGTTATTGCTAGACAAAACAGCACGATTCCAGGTTTCCCAATCGGGGTTAATCGGCGATGGATTACCTAATCATAAAACCAAATACTCGGCAGAATCTGACAGCTATCAGTTGGAACCTGGCCAAGATAAAATCGTAGTGCGCCTGAAGGCACCTGAAGAAAATGGCATCCAAGTAACGAAGCTATATACCTTTCATCGCGGCAGCTATGTCATTGATGTTGAATTTGAAATTGCCAACCATAGCGGATCTGCGATTATTCCATTTTCCTACTTCCAAATGCTTAGGGACGCAAACGAACCAGCGGGAGCCGGTGCATTGGTTCACTCTTACACTGGTCCCGCAATGTATACGGATTCCGAAAAATTCCTGAAAATTAAATTTTCCGATTTGGATAAAGGAAAAGCGGAGTATCCGAATAATGACGATAATGGCTGGATTGCCATGTTGGAACATTATTTTCTGACAGCCTGGCTGCCGACGCCTAATACACCCCGTGAATATTTTGCCAAGCGACTGGCGCCCAACCAATACACAGCGGGTGTGATTGTACCCGTTGGCGTAATTGAAACAGATCAGGTCAAGAATATCTCGATACCGTTTTATGCGGGTCCACAAGAACAAGACAAACTGGCTGAGTTATCGCCGGGCCTTGAATTGACTGTGGACTACGGTTGGTTAACCGTACTGGCTAAACCGCTATTTTGGTTACTGTCTTTTTATCATTCATGGACAGACAACTGGGGGGCGGCAATTATCCTCTTGACCGTTACTGTCAAACTCCTGTTCTTTCCATTATCCGCCGCCGGTTATCGCTCGATGGCAAAACTGCGGGTTGTAACACCCAAATTGCAACGCATTCGCGAGCAATACGCCAGTGACCGGCAACGCATGCATCAGGCCATGATGGAATTCTACAAAGAAGAGAAAATTAATCCCATGGGAGGTTGTTTACCGATTCTAGTGCAAATACCGGTATTCATCGCGTTGTTCTGGACACTCATGGCAGCTGTTGAGCTACGCTACGCACCGCTTGCGCTGTGGATAACCGACATGTCGGTACCGGATCCCTATTATGTTTTACCGGTAATCATGGGGATCTCAATGTGGGTACAATCGAAACTCAGCCCCACTCCGACCGATCCGATACAAGCGAAAGTCATGCAAATCATGCCGTTTGCTTTCAGTATTTTCTTTTTCTTCTTTCCAGCAGGATTAGTACTTTATTCACTGTGTAACAATATTCTATCGATCACCCAGCAATGGCAAATCACCCGCATGTATGAAAATAAAGCAGAAAGTGATGCCAGCAAGGATAAAGATAAGAAGAAAGGCAAGGGTAAGCCTGAACCGGTTTCCGAGAAGCCTCTTTTGACTGCTACTGTGGAAAAGGAAGGTTCTGCGGAAACAACTACGGCTGTCAGCACCGAACAAAAAGTGGAGCAACAACCTCAACCGGCAGCAGCTTCCACAAAAACCAAAGCACCGGCAAAAGCTAAAAGCGGGACTCCGGCCAGGAAAACCAGAAAAAAATAGCACTCTGCATGGCCGGTTGATCTTCTGAATAACCGGCCTTATTTTTTGCGGATGCAGTCTCCGGAGTCATTTAATCGTTAGCACTGAAATCATTGCCGCCATTGCAACTCCACCCGGCCGCGGTGGAATCGGGGTAATTCGCATTTCTGGCAAGGATCTAACAACACTTGCCAAAGTAATACTCGGTAAGCTTCCAAAACCACGCTTCGCCAGTTTCAGCAATTTTCTGGATACTGAAGGCCACATCGTTGATCAAGGCATTGCGCTCTACTTCCCGGCGCCCCATTCATATACCGGTGAAGATGTGCTGGAACTGCAAGGTCATGGCGGCCCCGCTGTGATGAATTTACTGCTTGCAAATTGTCTTGCAGCCGGAGCGCGTTTAGCGCAACCCGGCGAATTTACGCTCCGGGCTTATCTCAATCATAAAATTGATTTAGTTCAAGCTGAAAGTGTTGCGGCCATTATCGAGGCCAGCACAAACGAAGCCGCCCGGTGTGCGATGGGCTCTTTACAAGGTAATTTCTCAACCAAGATACACGAGCTAGTCAACGCACTGATTACGCTGCGCATGCTCATTGAAGCAACTCTGGATTTCCCCGAAGATGAGACCGAGAACTTGGATGCCCTGGGAATTGACGAAAAACTGGTGCAAATTCATCAAAAACTGGAGCAGATAACGCTGTCAGCACAGCAAGGAAACATGTTGCAGGAAGGTATCCGGATCGCGCTTGTGGGAGCCCCGAATGCAGGAAAATCGAGTTTGCTTAATCAGTTAGTGCAAGAAGAAGCAGCCATAGTCACCGACATTCCCGGCACGACCCGTGATTCCATTCAGCGCACCATTAGCATCGCCGGAATCCCGATTCATATCATTGATACAGCCGGACTCAGAGAAACCCATGATATTGTCGAACAAAAGGGTATCGAACGCACGCATGCCGCAATTCACAGTGCCAATATGGTGCTTTACTTGATCGACATTAATCAGCGTCCGATCAATTCCGCGGATCCGATTCAGCAGTTTCTTCCAAGCGGTAAACCGCAAATCACGATATTCAATAAAATTGACTTAATTCACCAGCAGCCTGAAGTTAATGAACTGAAAAATGGACTCATTATTTATCTTTCCGCGAAAACCGGAGCAGGAATCGACCTGCTGCGCGAGAAAATACTGGATCTGGCGGGGTGGCAATTCAATCATGCGGGAGAAGGTTTATTCATGGCCAGACAGCGTCATCTCGAAGCTTTGAAGCTGGCCCAAACACATGTTACGAATGCACAATCAGTGACTATGCGGGAAAATCAACTGGAAATCCTTGCAGAAGAATTACGGCTCGCGCAAGGTGCCTTATCATCCATTACCGGAGAATTTACTGCCGACGATTTATTGGGTGAAATTTTTTCCCGCTTTTGCATAGGAAAATAGAAAAAAGCCTTTGCACAAAACCGTTCCCTGCGATACCGGGATTTAGAGTATTCTTTTAATTATGCTGTAATTGCTCGTACCAGCGCTGCTTGATCTCTTGACGTTTTTGAACAGGCAATTGCTCCAACTTCCTGAATCGTTCTCTTGCCTGTTTTCGCTGCTCAGCGGTTAATAAATACCAGCTTTGCATCTGTGATTGAGCGCGCTGTTGTTCAATCGGATTCATATTAGGATAGCGCCTTGCAACGCCTAACCACTTTTTCTTCCGGGCGGATTCCATATCGTCCCAGAATTCCGCCAGCGGTTCCAGAATTTTCTGCTGCTGAATAGTTAACTCTTTCCACCGCGGTCTGCTAGGTTCAGCAACAGCCTCTAAAGTAAAAAACAAATACAAACCGCAGAGTACTATTAATCGATATCCAGCCATTCCTCAAACTCATTGTCTATGTAGGCATCAACCGGCAATTCATCAGCCAAGATTTGAACATCAATAGCCATGTTATTATCGTGTTCAAAAAATTGCGTAAGAAAAACATTCATCATTATAAACAACACGGTCAATAATAATAACAACAGCTTCCCGGCATCATGATGGCCACCGGACCTTCCATATACCGAATTGCCACGGCCGGAATTGATTAACTTCAATGATTCAGGTTCATACTGTTCCAATGCAGCCCGGCGAGCGGATTGCAACCGGTACAAAGTACTTTGCTTTACTGTCTCTTTGGTACTTTGATCCAATAACGCGGCGACTTTCTTCCCAAATTCATGCTCGTTCATAATTCCACTCCTTTTGCTTTGAGTATTGTAGCTAAAGAATGAGCTGCACGGGAACAATGTGTTTTAACACTTCCTTCCGAACATTTCATAATGATAGCCGTTTCCGCTAAACTCATTTCTTCCCAATAACGCAATATAAAGGCTTCGCGTTGACGAGGCGGGAGAATTTGAAGCGACTCCTCAATTAGTGCAATGAGCTGTGTTTTCTCAATTTGAGCTTCCGGGTCATTGGAATCTTGTTTAACTTGCAGCGTTTCGAGAATGTCGAACTCTTCCTGATTCTTATCCTGATCCTTGGGCGTGAACGCAGAAAAGAGCGTGGTCCAAAGCGTGCGGATTTTTTGCCGGCGGTAGAAATCGCGAATGGTATTTTGCAGAATGCGTTGAAACAACAGCGGTAACTCCTCAGCGGGCCGTCCAGCATAGTTCGCAGTCAGTTTCATCATCGAATCCTGTACGATATCCAATGCAGCCTGCTCATCATGAACCGCAAATATGGCTTGCTTATAGGCGCGCCTCTCGGTTGCAGCCAGAAAATCTGAAAGTTCTTGTCGAGTAGCCAGGATAGCAACCTTTAGGAATGTATAAAACGCATGTGTAAAAGTTTAAAATAATCAATGTAAAATTTTTGTAAAATGGGTGATAAATTACTCCATAAACCCGTCATTTCTTCACCCCAAGGGTTCATGACTATTAGTTTGAAAGTTTTTCTCCAATAAATCCAAGGAAATGCAGAATAAATCGGTATCCAAAACGAGATGCAAGTCGGATGAAGTCAAATCAAGGAAATGAGACATTTCATAAAGATCAGTGAGCTTCCGGATGCCGCCCAACGCAGCAAATCGCTGACGCAGGTAAGTAATCTGTGTTTCCCCAAGGAAAAGCCGCGATTACCAACCAACCTAAAGGCTTGCTACCATGCAACAACGCATCGTTAACTGCCCGCAATGCGGTAAGCCTGTCGCTTGGGAAACTTCCAGCCTTTTCCGGCCATTCTGTTCCGAACGCTGCAAGATAAACGATCTGTCGCAATGGGCACAAGAATCGTACCGCGTTCCGGATTCTCAAACCAATCCCGAAGATAACACAGGCACTGAGTCGATATGATGAATGAATCAATCTACGATCAGAACCGGGAACTTCAGCGCAAGCTGGATCAACTGCTGAAGCAGGCCAGAGCCAATGAAAAGAAACAAGAGTTATATGAAACATTTGGTTTTGAAATCATCGGCGCCAGCACACCCAAACAATTGCGCGATTTGTTGTTGTCTCAGATTGTTTCCCGTTTTCAGCTATTGGATGTGGTGTTATGCCTCATCGATCATCATAAAGACACTGAACGATTATTTTTTGACCGGGATGAAGAAGTGCGCATACAACTTGAAAACAAGCTACAGATACTCGATACCTTAAAAGACGCGGAAATCATCCAATCGCTGGTAAACCGTCCCTTGCTAGGAGTGGATGCGCTCAAAAAATACCCATGGATGATCGCCAATCTGAAAGCCAAGAATCAAATTCGAAGCGCTGCATTTTTGCCTCTGCTGCGCAGCGATCGAGTCATCGGTGCGTTATTAATGCTTAGCCATGATCCGCATCGTTACCAAGAAGGCGTTGGGACACTGTTTCTGCAGAAATTATCGGCGATGACGGCAGTGGCGGTAGAGAATTGCCTCAATCAACAAAGATTGAAGGAAATCAGTTATCAGGATGTACTCACGCAAGCATACAACCGGCGCTACTTTGATCTGCGGTTTAAAGACGAAATCGCCCGATGTGTACGCTGGGACGACGATCTGATCTGCATGTTTCTCGATGTCGATTATTTCAAGAAAATAAACGATACCTATGGGCATCAAACCGGTGATTTGGTACTGCGGCGAATGGTCAGCCTGATCAAAGAACAAGTCAGATCGTGCGATATCGTAGCGCGCTATGGCGGCGAGGAATTTGTTGTCGCGTTACCTTCCACCACCTTGCAAGCAGCGCACGAAATCGCGGAACGCTTGCGTCTGGCAATATGTTCCACACCCATGAGTTTTCTGAATAAACAATTCAAGGTATCCATTTCAATCGGAATGGCCAGTCTGAGAGGATTGTTAACCGCGCAGCAACATGATGTGGATTTTATCTGCTCAACCTTGCTCGATAGCGCAGATAAGGCTCTTTATGAAGCCAAGGAAGGCGGCAGAAACCAGGTCGCGGTTTACGTCAACCGCATTCTCTAAGGGAGTTCTGATTAATTCGGCGAACGAGATAAAGCACGAGGCGCACGGCACAAAGCGACCGAGACATATCAACAAGATAGGCGGGAAAGCGAGTACCGCGCAACGAAGTGATTCGTTCGTATAGCCAATTAATCAGCGCTTCCCTAAGGAAACGCGGACTCATTCGACTCTCCAATTCCGCGCATCATCGCAATCCCGTGCGCACCAAACTCTTGCGCTATTGCCAGATCGGCTGAACATAATCCGCCCAGCGCATAAACCGGTAACGAATAGCCGCGAATCAAGGCAGCAAACCTGCGCCAACCCAAGGGCGGCATACCGGGATGCGTCAAAGTCGGCTGCACCGGCCCCAGCACGGCAAAATCCAAGCCCAGCCGTTCTGCAGCAACAAGCTCTTCACTATTATGACAAGACGCACCGCACAATCCATCATCCGGATCGAGGCGAGACGGCAAAGCCATCAGTTGCGATGCAGTCAAATGCACGCCATCCGCGCCAAGCTCGCGCGCCAACGCCAGATCGCCATTTATCAGAACTTTTGCTTGCGCACGATGCGCCATCGACAACACATCCCCCGCAAATTTCTTTAATTCCGCCTTCGCCATCTGTTTTTCACGGATTTGCAACAAACGTACGCCTTGGGACAGTGCTCGTTCGATCTTGTCCAAAGCCGGTTGAATACCTATTCCGGAAGCATTCGTAACGGCATAAACCGGTGGCAGTGACAGCGCCCGTAGAATCGGATCGTTGGCGGGTAAAACCGGAGTGACTGTCACTTGTCGCGGCAACTGCCAGCACAAGCTCTGGTTTTCTCTGGGTATCATCATGCCTTCCCACGCTACCACGCGAAAAAAATTCAATCGGACCGTCGCGTGCGGGTATTCAAAAACTTTCGTGATCCATGGATAAGCAAGCCGGACCTGGATCGCAAGCTCCTCCCACAACTCGCGTTCCAGCGCGTGCATCGGCGATTCACCCGGTTCTACCTTACCGCCGGGAAATTCCCAATAACCGGCATAAACCTTTCCTTCCGGCCGTTGCGCCAGCAGGAACTGTCCATCCGCTTGTATTATCACTGCGGCAACAACTTCAACGACCGGAGTTGCATGCATAACCGCCTGAACACTAACTTCCATACTTTTCCGCCGCTAATGCCGCGTTTTTTGCCGCCCGGAGAAATCCCGTGCAAATTGCCAAGCTACCCGCCCGCTGCGCGAACCGCGTTCAATCGACCATTGCAATGCCTCGGTGCGAGCTCGTCCGGTCATCCTGGCTATGCCGAAATAACCCAGCCAGTACCGCACTATATCCAGATATTCATCCTGATTAAACGGATAAAACGACACCCATAAGCCAAAGCGTTCCGACAGTGAAATCTTCTCTTCGATCGCTTCGCTCGGATGCACTTCCTCGCCGATATGCTTCGTGTCGAGATTGTCACGCATGAATTCCGGCACCATGTGGCGGCGATTCGATGTCGCATAAATCAGCACATTGTCGGAAACCGTCGCAATCGAGCCGTCCAATACCACTTTCAGCGCTTTGTACCCGGGCTCGTCGGTTTCAAACGACAAGTCGTCACAAAACAAAATGAACCGCTCCGGACGTTGATAAATCTTTTGCACGATATCATGCAAATCGACCAAATGATGCTTCTCCACCTCGATCAAACGCAAACCGTCTGTCGCGTACTGATTCAATAATGCCTTGATCAACGATGACTTACCGGTGCCGCGCGCGCCGGTCAGCAGCACATTATTCGCCGGCAAGCCTTGCACAAACTGCCGCGTATTCTGGTCGATACGGCGCTTTTGCCGTTCAATGCCGCGTAATGCTTCGAGCGCAATACGGTGCGGATGCGTCACTGCTTCGATGAACCCGGAATTCCCCTGGCGCCGCCAGCGAAAAGCCGCCGATGCCTGCCAATCCGGTTCCGGAGCCGTTTGCGGCAAAAACGCTTCCAAACGATCCAATAATTGGTTCGCGCGCTGATACCATTTATCCCAATCACTCATCGTATTTTCTACCAACCATCAACTGCGGTAGCTTGCATTGATCTTCACGTAATCATAGGAGAAATCGCAGGTCCATACCGTGGTCGAAGCATTTCCGCGATTCAGCACAACACGAATGGTGATTTCAGCTTGATTCATTACGCGCTGACCATCCTCTTCGCGATAATCCGCTGCCCGGCCGCCTTTTTCCGCCACCAGCACATCGTCCAGATACAGTTGAATACCGTCGACATTCAAATCATCAATCCCGGCATAACCGATCGCCGCGAGGATTCTGCCCAAATTCGGATCGGACGCAAAAAAGGCGGTTTTGACCAGCGGCGAATGCGCGATTGCATAAGCCGCTTTAGCGCACTCGTCCTTGCTTCTGCCGCCTTCGACTTGCACGGTAATGAATTTGGTTGCGCCTTCGCCGTCACGCACGATCATTCTCGCAAGCTCTGCCGCCACCTCAGTAATCGCATCCTGCAGCAAACAGAATTCTTCGGTATGGGGATTGAAAATTTCTTTATTACCCGCTTTTCCGGTTGCGATAACGATGAAGGCATCGTTGGTCGAGGTATCGCCATCCACGGTGATGCGATTGAAAGAGCGATCCGCTGCGTGCTGCACCAGCTTCTGCAACAACGGTTGCGTGATCGCCGCATCGGTCGCAACATAGCCGAGCATGGTCGCCATGTTCGGGCGGATCATGCCGGAACCTTTGGCGATACCGGTAATCGTGATGGTTTTGCCCTTGATTTGCACTTGCCTTGACGCCGCTTTCGGCACGATATCGGTGGTCATGATCGCATGCGCGGCATGGAACCAGTTATCTGCTTTGCAATCCCTCACAGCAGCGGGCAATCCTTGGATAATCCGTTCCACCGGCAACGGTTCCATGATCACGCCGGTTGAAAACGGCAACACCTGTTGCGGAGCCAAACTGAGTAGTTTGGCCAATGCTGCGCAGGTCGTTTGCGCATGAACCATGCCCGGTTCTCCGGTACCGGCATTGGCATTACCGGTATTAATCACCAACGCCCGCACCGACTGCGCCAGATGCCGCTTTGCCACGATCACCGGCGCCGCGCAGAAACGATTCTGCGTAAATACACCGGCAACCTGGGCGCCTTCGGCCAATGCCATCACCAACAAATCCTTGCGCCCGGGTTTCTTGATACCGGCTTCGGCAATGCCAAGCGTTACACCCGCAACGGGCAACAATTGTTCAGGAGATAAAGAGGGAATATTAACTGGCATAGTAAAATCTTTGCGGTGTTTAGAATGCCGCTATGCTACCGTATCTTTGCCGGATTTTCAGAATTTCATAAACTGCGGCTTATCTCGCACCTAGCGACTTATCAGTGATCCAGGCAAACTTTATCAAACACCCTGCTTCAAGCTCGCTTCGATAAAACCATTTAAATCGCCATCCAGCACGCTTTGGGTATTTCCAACCTCGACATTGGTGCGCAAGTCCTTGATTCGCGATTGATCCAAAACGTACGATCGAATTTGATGACCCCAGCCAATATCCGTTTTGGATTCTTCCACCGCTTGTTTCTCTTCATTGCGTTTACGCAATTCCGCTTCATACAACCGTGATTTCAACATCGCCAGCGCATCCGCCTTATTGCGATGCTGCGAACGCCCGCTTTGGCATTGAACTACGATCCCGGTCGGATTGTGCGTGATACGAATGGCCGAATCCGTCTTGTTGATATGCTGCCCCCCTGCTCCCGAAGCACGGAATGTATCGATCCTTAAATCGGCGGGGTTAATTTCAACTTCGATATTATCGTCCGCTTCCGGATACACAAACACACTCGCAAACGAGGTATGACGGCGATTACCGGAATCAAAAGGTGATTTTCGCACCAAACGGTGCACCCCGGTTTCCGTGCGTAAATATCCGTAAGCGTAGTCGCCAGTCACCTTTAACGTTGCGCTTTTGATGCCGGCGACATCTCCCGGTGATTCTTCCATGACCTCCACTTGCAACCCTTGCCTCTCGCAATAGCGCAGGTACATACGTTCCAGCATTGCCGCCCAGTCTTGCGCTTCCGTTCCACCGGAACCGGATTGTATATCGAGAAAACAATTACTCGGATCCATCGGGCCGGAAAACATCCGCCTGAATTCCAAGCCTGCGACGGCTTTTTCTACATTCCCGACATCAACCGCAATACTCTCAAGCGCCGGCTCATCTTCTTCCGACTTGGCCAGCTCAAACAATTCCCGCGCATCCTGCAATTGCTGATCGATGGACTCCAGATTAAGCACGGTGTCTTCCAATGATTTTTTCTCGCGTCCGATCTCCTCGGTTCGCTTGCTATCGTTCCAGATAGCCGGATCCTCAAGCAATAATGACAGTTCGCTCAGTCTTGTCTGCTTGTTCTCGAAGTCAAAGAAACCTCCGTAATTCTTTGGTCCGGTCACCGAGATCCGCGAGTTGATTCGATAATGCATTAATACGTTCAGCTTCCATAAAATTCACCTCACTAAAAGGCCTGCATTATACCCGTTACAAATTCTCAATATGGCAACCGCGCTTCCGGCATGACAAATCCCGTTTAACCTTTCCAGAGCATCCATAATAAATTCCAAACCATGGCAAACCAAAAAAAAATATAATAAGTCCTTCGATTGCCAATAACTCAATTATTTCATTAACCGGTTTTCCCTGAAGATTCCGCCATGTCGAAGTTCCTCGCACTAATCCCGGCAGCAGGCTCGGGATCCCGGATGGGTAACGATGTTCCCAAACAATACTTACCACTGAGCGGCAAACCGATGATCTATCATACAATCAATACGCTATGCAGGAATCCGTCGATCGCTGATGTTTTGATTGTACTTGCCCCCCGCGATTCCGAGTGGGATAAATACGATTGGTCTGAGTTCTCCGGTAAATTGCGTGTGTTTAAATGCGGCGGCGATACGCGGGCAGCCAGTGTTCTTAATGGCCTGACCGCCGCGCAGCATGCGCTTGGCATCAGTCCAGAGGATTGGATTCTCGTGCATGATGCGGCCCGTCCATGTTTATCGCGATCGCAGCTCGACAAATTAATTGATGAATTGGCGGATGATGCAGTGGGAGGATTACTCGCCGTTCCAGTCGCTGACACGCTGAAACGCAGCAATCAAGAAAACCGGGTGGCGTGCACCGAGCCTCGAGAGCATCTGTGGCAAGCGCAAACACCTCAAATGTTCCGTTACGGTCTATTGGCCCAGGCATTGCAAAATGCGGCAAATACACAAATCACGGATGATGCCAGCGCGGTTGAGGCCATTGGACTTCGCCCCAAGCTTGTTGCGAGTGATTCTTACAATTTCAAAGTCACTTACCCTAATGATTTGGCATTAGCGGAATTAATTTTACAGCAAAGGAATAGTCAGTGAACGCAATACGGATAGGACAAGGTTATGATGTGCATCAATTGGTTGAAGGACGCCAACTGATTATCGGCGGTGTTACGATTCCGCATGAAAAAGGATTACTGGGTCATTCGGATGCGGATGTACTCTTACATGCGATTTGTGACGCGCTGCTGGGCGCTGCCGCTCTAGGCGATATCGGTCAGCACTTCTCCGATACCGATCCCCGCTTCAAAAACATTGATAGCCGCTTATTGCTTCGCGAAACATACCGTTTGCTGGAAAACGATCATTATACGCTCAGCAACCTGGATGCGACCATTATCGCCCAGGCCCCCAAGATGGCGCCTTATATCCCTGCCATGCGGCACAACATTGCACAAGATCTCAAGACTCACACCGGCAACGTCAACATCAAAGCCAAAACAGCGGAAAACTTGGGAGCGCTTGGACGTAAAGAAGGTATCGCCGTTGAAGTTGTCTGTTTGATCACTCGGGCACAATAATCAGCGTGCTGGGTAATGGCAACGTACCGGAAAAACAATCGCGCCGGATTTTCTTTGCCGCCTTTCCAAATAAAATGACTCAAAAGAAACTGATCCGGGAAGCCGAGGAAATCCAGGCAATGTGCGGCGGACGAGTCATCAAGGCGCATCACGTTCACCTCACACTGCTATTTCTCGGCGACACAAACATGGATCGCATCGATACATTGCTGGAAACGATGAAAAAAATTTCTGTGAAGAGATTCGAGCTGGAACTCAATAAAATCAGTTATTGGAAACACAACCAAATCGTTTTTGCTGGAGCATCGCATTATCCTGACGAATTGTTCGTGCTGGTGGAATCACTTAAGAATTCGCTGACGGAAGCGGGATTTTTATTTGATAACCGTAACTACAAACCGCATATCACGCTTATCAGAAAAGCCTTTCGCCCCATCGATAACCAACCGATGAAACCGGTTTTGTGGTCTATCGGTCAATGGCACCTGGTACAGTCGAAATCCGGCCCGGAGGGAGCCGATTATATCTCTCTCGCACATTGGCCCCTGAAATAGCTTCCGCATGTACGTTTTTGCAACTTTATCCATTCTAGCGAGCACTGGCCTTGAAACTCCTTGCCATTGAAACCTCGACGGAATTCTGTTCCGTTGCATTGCTGTCGGATGACAGAATTCTCGCAAACGAAATCCTTGCGGGGCAACGACATTCCGAAATACTGTTAGAGATGATTCAAGAATTACTGGCCAATGCGGCGTTAAACTTACACCAAATCGACGGAATCGCTTTTGGCGCCGGCCCAGGCTCCTTTACCGGCTTGCGCATCGCCTGCGGCGTCGCACAAGGTTTAGCATATGCCGCCAATCTGCCCATCATTGGGATTAATACCCTCGAAGCGCTAGCGCAGAAAACAGCGGCGCCATTTGCCGTCGTAGCGCTGGATGCTCGCATGGGAGAAATTTATCATGCCGCGTATCAAAAAATTTCCAACTGTAATTGGAAAATTATCAGCCCTCCCATGCTGTGCTCGCCGGATAACGCACCTTTATTACCAGGCAACGCGTGGATAGCATGCGGCAGCGGCTTCGATGTTTATCGCCAAAAATTGACGGCGATTTATTGTGATACTATCCAACAGATTCACAGCGGATTTCACCCTCACGCCACGGAAGTCGTGCAACTGGCTTGTTATCAATTCGGCGAAGGTATCCGCTTGCATCCTGCTGATGCAAGCCCTGTTTATATCCGTAATAAAGTTGCATTAACAGAAAATGAGCGGAAAGTATGACGTTGCAACAAGCCTTTGAAATCAGGGTAATGCATCCAGCTGATCTGGATCGGATCATCCTGATCGAACGGGAAATTTTTCTTTTCCCATGGTCGCCCGGTAATTTCTCGGATTCAATTGACGCGGGTTATTTATGTCAGGTCATGGAGCAAGCTGACACGATAGTGGGTTATGGGATCATGATGATGAGTCCTGATGAAGCTCACATCCTCACATTAGGAATCGCGGCAAATTGGCAAAAAAAAGGCCTCGGAAAAAAATTGCTGCAGCACCTCATACAAAGCGCCCGCAACATGAATGCAAAATCGATCCTGCTGGATGTTAGAGAATCCAATCTTGGCGCAGCTCAGCTCTATCAACAAATGGGCTTTCAGCAAATCGCGACGCGTAAAGGCTACTACCCGGCAATGTGCGGGCGCGAAGATGCGCGCGTCATGCAATTATTGTTATGAATGACAGGCGCACGCATAGCTTCAAAGAGTTGAACTTGCTGCCGGTATGGCGGCAGAAATCGAATCATTCAGAGCGGAACGCGCGATCACAGGAAGAATCCTCCAGCGTGCTTTATTCAGCCGAAGATAATCAATCCAGCAAAGAATCCGACCAAGCGGCTTGGCTTCAGTTAAAACAGGCAGTTACCGATTGTTTCCGCTGTCAATTAAGCGAAACCAGAACGCATACTGTCTTCGGTGTTGGCGATGAAAACGCCGATTGGTTATTTATCGGTGAAGGTCCCGGCGCAAAAGAAGATGAAACCGGCGAACCTTTTGTCGGACAAGCCGGCAAACTGCTCGACCAAATGTTGGCGGCGATCCGGTTAAAAAGAGGCGATAACGTCTATATCACCAACATCGTCAAATGCCGCCCGCCTGGTAACAGAAATCCCAGTCTAAACGAAGCCCGGCAGTGTGAGCCCTATCTCATAAGTCAAATAGAATTAATCAAGCCAAAACTCATCGTCGCATTGGGAAAGGTCGCTGCGCAAAACCTGCTCAAATGCGACGACAGCATCTCAAGCCTGCGCGGAAAAGTACATTATTTTTCTAACATCCCGCTGATTGTTACCTATCATCCGGCTTATTTGCTGCGATCGCTGCCGGAAAAAGCAAAAGCATGGAAGGATTTGTGTTTTGCAAATGCGACAATGCAATCATTGAAATAATATTTCTCGACCCAAGTAATGGGTTAATTGCGATAAAGTTAGTGAATTTTTCTCGTACCGATCAAATGCAGTGAGTCTTCTTTACTTTGATTCGATAAATGCCATCTCCTGATCAAAGTCATCATGACTGACACGAACAAACCGAACGCTGCGATCACAATATAGATATGTACTTCGAAGAAAATCAATAATGCGTAGAGTGACAACATCACCAAGATACTTAAATTTTCATTAAAATTTTGTACGGCGATAGAGTGTCCGGCGCCCATCAGAATATACCCGCGATGCTGCAATAGCGCGTTCATCGGCACCACAAAAAAACCGGCCAAACCACCGATCAACATCAGCAGTACAATCGCAATCCATAAATCCCTGACAAGAATCATCACGGTCACAACAATACCCATCGCGATTCCCAATGGAATCACTTTCACAGATTGTCTTAATGAAACCCACTTAGCGGCCAGGATAGCACCGGCGGCAATACCCAAAGCCACCACACCTTGCAGCTGCGCGGCCTGGTTCAACGGATAGTCCATCGCTACCTCGGCCCATTTCAACACAATAAATTGCAATGTTGCTCCGGCTCCCCAGAACAGGGTGGTTACCGCAAGCGATATTTGACCGAGTTTGTCAGTCCATAATAACTTTATACAATGACTGAACTCGTGAACCAGATAGAGCGGGTTTTTTTTGGGAATTCGATGATCGACACCGGTATTCGGGATATACAGATTAAATGCCGCCGCTATGGCGTAAATAACGGCAATGATGAGAATACTGCTTTCCAAAGCATTATCGATACCCGTATCAATCATCGGGAAATCAAACTCCAACAACATATTGGACACTACCGGTGTAATCAGCACGCCACCTAGAACCGTTCCCAATACGATCGAGGCTACTGTCAATCCTTCAATCCAACCATTCGCAATCACTAATTTTTCAGGCGGCAATAACTCTGTCAATATGCCGTATTTGGCGGGGGAATACGCGGCCGCTCCCAGACCTACAACCGCATAGGATGCCAATGCAAAGTACTGATTCATCGCGATGAATAGCAAACCGCAGCCTGCTATTTTAATGGTATTGCTGACAAACATTACCCGCCCTTTCGGCATCGAGTCTGCGAAAGCACCGACGAAAGGCGCGAGAATGACGTAAAACACCACAAAAACAAACTTAAGCATCGGTGTTAAATAGGCTGGAGCATGTAAATCAATTAACAATGCAATCGCCACAACCAGCAGCGCGTTATCGGCCAGCGATGAGAAGAATTGCGCCGCCATGATTGTATAAAAACCGCGTTCCAAACTTTTTCCCTATTTTGATGCTTTATTCAAGATACGTTAATTACCAATTGAACCGCCCCATGAAACCGGTCAGAGTGATAGTATTAGCCGCTTACCGTAATTTAGTCCGTGAGATTAGCACATAATGCCGAATATCATCGCATCAACGCTTCAAAGAATATTTGGTGCACCAAATAAAGGTTACGATCGTTATATCCTGGCTTAATAAATTATCTTTCTAAATCGATGCCGCGTCCAATACAAGCCACAATTGATATTTCCGCTTTCAGTCAGAATTTAGCTGTTGCCCGTCAATATGCAACGAAAGCGCGAATCATGGCTGTCGTAAAAGCGGACGCTTACGGACATGGATTATTTTCGGCTGTGAGTGGATTCAATGATGCGGATGGCTTTGCGCTACTCGAACTGGATGCCGCGATCGCATTACGAGAAGCAGGCTATCAGCGCCCCATTCTTCTTCTGGAAGGCTTTTTCTCGACCGAAGAAATAGCAGAATTTCAGCGTTATCGATTGAGCGCGGTTATTCACCACGAAGAACAAGTTGCCATGCTAACGAAATCGAAGCATGCGCTGGACATATTCCTGAAAATCAATACCGGGATGAATCGCCTTGGTCTGACTCCCGATCGATTTTCTTCGATAATCCAGCAATTAATCGATAGTCAATGCGCCAAAAGTCTGACATTAATGACGCATTTTGCGAACGCGGATGTTCCTTCGGAAAAAGGAAGCGTTATCCGGCAGTTTGAAAGCTTTCTTTCTATTACCCGGGATTATCATTACCCTCGTTCAGTCTCAAACTCTGCGGCAATCGTCCGCTATCCCGAAACGCAATCCGACTGGGTACGGCCTGGAATCATGTTATACGGCTCGTCGCCTTTTCCGGATAAAACCGCATCCGAACTTCGGCTAAAGCCGGTGATGACACTTTCGAGCAAAATTATTGCGATTCATGATTTACAGATCGGCGATAAAGTCGGATATCACGCTCTCTTCGAAGCAGATCGTCCGATGCGTATCGGAATTGTGGCCTGTGGCTATGCCGACGGATATCCGCGACACGCACCCACAAATACACCGGTATTAATCAATGATCAACGCAGCCGGTTATTAGGACGAGTTTCCATGGATATGATCGCTGTGGACCTCACAGATATCAAACATGCAGGGCTGAATAGTGCGGTAATCTTGTGGGGTGAGGGATTGCCTGTTGATGAAGTAGCTCACTATGCCAACACGAACAGCTATGAGCTACTTTGTGCGGTTGCGCCAAGGGTTAAAAGGAAAATGATGCGTTAGAAACACCCCGAATCCATTCAACCCATAGCAACAAAAAAATTATTCCACTTTCGCTTTGCTGCGCAAATCTTGAACAACCGTTGCAAATTCACGTTGTAACACACGTTGTTGAATATTCTGTTTAACTTCCTCAAACGGCGGTACTGCCATCGGACGAATATCCATTAATTCGATCACATGCCAGCCAAATGAAGTTTGAACAGGTAAATCCGTTCTTCCCCCTTTCGATAATTTCACCAACGCTTCAGAAAAAGGCCGGACATAAGCAGCCGGCGGACTCCAGTTAAGTTCACCTCCATTTTCTTTACTGCCGTCATCCAGTGATTTTTGCTCGGCCAATTTAGCAAAGTTAGCACCCTTCTTAAGCTGAGCGATAATATCCAGCGCTTCACTTTCGCTACCGACAAGAATATGGCGCGCTCGATACTCTTTATCGCCCATCTGCACCTTGAGCATCTCATATTCCTTGCGCAGGGTATCGTCACTGACAATATTGTGTTTGATATAGTCAGCTTGATACGCCCTCACCAATACTGCCTGACGGGCGATTTCTAGTTGCGATATGACCTCCGGATCCAGATCCAATCTTTTTTTAACAGCTTCCTGAGCCAGGATTTCTTCAGCAATCAAATTTTCACGCAGCGCTTTTCTCATTTCAGGCCCATCGGGCTGTCCCTGTGCTACATTCGCCTTCACCATCAATTCCAAACGCGCTTGCGGAATCGCAATACCATTAACTTTAGCCATGACCCCGCCCGATTGAGAGTGAGCTGATATGGCGATAAGGCTTAAAAAACCGGTTACTATTATTTGTAAGACTCTCATCAAACGCATGGAATTTCCTCTACTGTAATTAAACAAAATTATTCTTCAAAACATGATACGCAGAAAGTATACGCCTTAACCGAATGCACGTGAATCTTTACCTAACCTATTATCTTCATAAGTATTTTGATTCCCTGGAAAAAGCAACACTGATTAAGATTTAACCTGGCAACACCTTTTTAAAGGGCTTAACAGTCACTCTCTGATACACTCCCGCACTTACATAAGGATCCGCGTTTGCCCAGACTTTCGCAGCTTCCAAAGATTCAAACTCCGCTACAATCAGACTACCCGAGAAACCCGCAGGCCCGGGTTCTGAGCTATCAATTGCCGGAAATGGACCGGCTAAAATTAACCGGCCTTCTTCCTGTAATGCCTGAATTCTGCTTAAATGCTGCGAACGTACCGTCATTCGTTTTTCCAGGCTATCCGGCACATCTTCTCCGTTAATCATATATAACATCATTATTTTTTACTCACTCGATTTTCGATTTCGTCTTTCCGTCATCGGCATTATCCGTATTCTCAACTACCAATACCGCTGTGTCTTTTAGATATTTCCCCAAAAAAATTATTTGCGCCACTATAAAAACAAGCATTAAACCGGTTGCTCCAAAAAGCTTAAAAGAAACCCAGGTATCTAAAGAATAATTAAATGCGACAAAGAGATTGACACAACCCATGATTGCAAAAAAAACAATCCAGCTCAAATTAAGGGTATTCCATACGGCCGCTGGCAATACCATCTGTTTCTCAAGCGCCACCTTGATCAGATTCTTACTGAATAGCCAATTGGATATGCACAACACCGACCCAATCAGCCAGTAGAAAACTGTCGGTTTCCATTTAATAAACATTTCATCTTGAAAAACTAAGGTTGCACCGCCAAATACCATAATTACTGCCAAATTTATCCACATCATTTTCTCAATTTGGCGATGGCGTATCCAGAGCCAGCCGATTTGCACAAAAGTTGCAGCTATTGCAACAGCGGTCGCTACAAAAATATCGTGAAGCTTATAAGCTAAGAAAAATAATACAACTGGAAATAGATCAAACAAGAGTTTCATCAGCACCAACCATCAATTGATATCAGAAGCAATCAGTGAATAACAGTGTAAATCCGTCTTACTGCAATACAGCAGGCAATCGCGCAGTCAAACTGTTTCTTTCTTTTGTTGCCTCGCCCAATAATGCATATCCGATTAAATTCCCGGTATCGTCTTCATAAAGCGCTTTAATGCCGTTCTCATCTTCTTCCACATTCCATGCGCCATTAACACCAAAGTCCGGCGGCGAAACCACAGCCGGGCATGACGAAGTTTTCACAATAACTGGCATTGCCGGATAATGAACAGACGTTGGCTGCCCCGCAAGCGTTGCAGCAAGCGCCCTAGCGGCATGAGAAATGGGCATTACGAACGGCAACACCTTGCCTTCAACTTCAGCACAATCACCTAAAGCATAAATATCATTCACTTGCGTTTGCAGAAATCTGTTCACCACAATCCCCCGATTAACCGGAATCCCTGCTGCTGCCGCGAGTTGGGTACGTGAACGCAATCCAACTGCTGATAAGACAACGTCCGACTCTATAGAGTTGCCATTTGCCAAAGTCAAACACAAATGCTCCTGCACTTGATCAATCGAGTTAGTCGAGGTATTCAAATGAAAAAAAACGCCGACATTTTCAAGTCTTTTTTGCATAAAAACTCCACTAGCAGGGGGTAAAAGACGCCCGAGCGGTTGAGTGCCAATATCAATCACATCCACGTGATGACCGGTTAAAGCCAAGTCATTTGCAAATTCACATCCGATCAAACCCGCGCCAATAATGCTGACTCTTTTTTTTCCATCTAATTCTGCGCGAAATTTTCTGTAGTCATCCAAGTCGTTAACTGTCAAAACTTTTCCCGCACCACTACCTGATAACGGCAAGCGCACTTGATCCGCGCCTAATGCTAAAACCAGCCGATCGTAAAGGATGTTTTCACCATCAGTTAAAATCAACTCTTTTTTTAGATGATCAAGTGCTGCGACTCGACAGTAAGGGCGTATTACAATTTTTAACTGTGCAGCCATTTGAGCAGCATCACTATTTAACAGCGTATCTGGAGTTTTTCCTGATGACAGAGCGTTTGACAACATTGGCTTGGAATAAAAACCACCATGATCGGCTGATAACATTAATATCGGTATCTCGGCATCGAGCTTGCGAAGCTCCCGCGCCACCCCATAACCAGCCAATCCACTTCCAACAATCACTATCTGCTTAAACATTTACCCATTTCTCCAACATTCCCAAAGAAGCCCGGCTTTTAGAACCTCTTTTTCTCATTCCTACCAATACAATACTATTAGTACGTTAAATCATTAACTGATTTTGCATCAAGAAAATCACAAAACTGCATTGGGACTTTCTATGATTTTTTACTAAACCTAAAAAAACAAAACACACTGGTTCTTTGGATTTATCCAGTAACCAGTGTGCCTTGTTTCCAATCCATTAAACTTGAATACACATAGAATAATTGCATTCAAAGTTTACAAGATATTTTCGTTACTTATCCTCTTCACTGTTTTTAACCAGACTTGCTCGCCTTTGAGTATAGGCATCTCGGATAAACTCATATTTATCTAAAGCAGCTTCTTCGAGTGTCTTGTCTTGTTCAAGGAATTCCGCACGATTGTTGAATGTCCGTGCTGTTGCAACTGGGAAGCGTAATGCTGGTGAGTTGATATAACTAACATTATTCAAGAATACACCTGTTACCCCTTGGGTAACAGGATCCATAAAGAAGCTATCCACCGCCAGTCCGAATGTATCACGAACCGAGCTTGGTCCTAAGAAAGGCAACACAATATAAGGCCCGCTTGCAACTCCATAACGTCCCAAAGTTTGCCCGAAATCTTCATTTCGTTTATTCAGATTAACATCACTGACTGCGCTAATATCACTTGCAATATCAATCAGACCAAACACCCCGAATGTAGTGTTAACCAGCAATCTTGCGCTACTAGCCAACGCACTTTCATAATTTAATTGCAAAACCGAGTTAGTGATCACGACTACTTCATTGAGGTTCGAGAAAAAATTTCCTACCATCAATTCCAACGGATCCGGCATGATCCTCTTGTACTGTCTGACTGCAGGGTCAAACACATTGTCGTAGACCTTCTCGTTGAAATTAAAGACGGCACGATTCATCGGCTCCAAAGGATCAGAAGGACTACTCTGGTCATTTGTCTTCATTGAAGCACAACCGCTTAAAAATAAACCAGAAACAAGTATAGCAACAGCTTTGGAACGAAAAATATTAGTCATGTTCTTATTTCTTTTAATAAAAATTCAACAAATCTTGCCACATTTATAAAACAGGTTCAATACGCTTCGATATTAAGGTATTTCAAACCTTCACCCAATCACCCTTCTTAAATCTCAGAAATTTATTAGCGGTTATTAAACCAAACATTAAGCATCATGTATATACGACAATAGGATTATGATACTTAATGAAATTGCTAATGCCATTAAATAACCCCGAAACACGGCATCATTTTAGCTTCAAGATACTTCCATGCCATTATGCCTTAATAACGCATCCAGTTCTGGTTCGCGTCCACGGAAAGCAACAAATGATTCCAAAGCAGAACGGCTACCGCCCACAGCAAGAATTTCCTCAAGAAAATGGGAACCCGTTGAAGCATTGACCACACCATCTGCAGCAGTTTCTTCGAACATACTGTAGGCATCAGCCGATAGCACTTCCGCCCACTTATAACTGTAATAGCCAGCTGCATAGCCTCCCGCAAATATATGCGCAAAACTGTTCGGAAAACGATTAAATGATGGCGGGATAACCACCGCGACTTCACTGCGGATATCATCGAGCATTTGCAATACTGTCTTATCGCCATGCGACTCATAGTCGAAATGCGCATGCATATCAAATAGTGCAAACTCAATCTGCCGGAGCATTTGCAATCCACTTTGGAAGTTCTTCGCTTTCAGCATCTTATCGAATAACATTCTGGGAAGAGTCTCTCCTGTTTCGATATGTTGAGTCATTCCAGCCAAAACATCCCATTCCCAGCAAAAATTCTCCATAAACTGGCTCGGCAATTCGACTGCATCCCATTCCACGCCATTAATACCGGATACCCCAAGATCCTCGACCCTCGTCAATAAATGATGCAAACCGTGCCCAAACTCATGGAACAAAACGATTACCTCCGCATGCGTAAATAACGCCGGACGCAGTTGACCGTTGATTGCAACAGGCGCCGAGAAATTACACGTAAGATACGCAACTGGAATCTGAATCGTTTGCTGCCCGGCTTCTTGACCATCAATCCGCCTGCGCGTAATCGCATCATCCATCCACGCGCCGCCACGCTTATTGGGTCGCGCATATAAATCCAGATAAAATTGACCGATCAATTGATCATCAGCATCATGAATGTCAAAAAATTTAACATCGGGGTGCCAGCATTGGATATTCCGCGATGAATCCGCTTGCGTAATGCGGATGCCATACAGTTTCTCCACCACGCTGAACATGCCGGCCAATACGCTTGCTTCGGGAAAATATTGTTTCACTTCCTGATCAGAAAATGCATAACGTTCTTCGCGAAGTTTCTCGCTAACATAAGCCAGATCCCAAGCTTCAAGTGTTGTCAGATTCAGTCTCTCCGCAGCAAATTCCCGCAATGCTTGCAGATCCCGCATAGCGTGGGGTTTGGCTTTATCGGCCAATTTTCTCAGAAATTCCAGAACTTGCTGGGGAGACGCCGCCATTTTTGTAGCCAATGAAACTTCAGCATAGCTTTCATAACCCAGCAAATGAGCCGCTTCCTGGCGAAGCTCCAATATTCTATTGATAAGCGGCATATTATCTTTACCTGAACCGGCTTGGTGATCAAATTCGCTGGCGCGCGTTGCGTATGCACGATACATCTGCTCACGGAGTGTACGGTTATCTGCATATTGCATTACCGGTAAGTAGGATGGCATATGCAAGGTAAATTTCCAGCCTTGCTTGGCATCCGATACAGCCAGCTGCTGCGCCGCTTCTAACACATCGGCAGGAATACCTGCCACAGATTCTTCATCTTCAATAATCAGCGAATAAGCATTAGTAGCATCAAGCAAGTTATCACTGAACTCGGAAGACAGCTTCGACAACTCCTCCTGGATTTGCAAAAACCGCTGCTTTTTCTCAACCGGTAATTCCGCGCCACCTAAACGAAAATCTCTCAGTTCATTATCTATGATCTTTTTTTGCGCTGGCGGTAATTGCTCGAATTCCTGGCTTGCACGCAATTTTTTATATTTTTCGAATAACAGCAGATCTTGCGACAACTCAGCATAAAATTGCGTAATTGCCGGAAGATTGGCGTTATAAACTTCGCGCAACTGCGGGCTATTCATTACCGCATTCAAGTGCGACACCTGTCCCCAGGCCCGGGACAAGCGTTCATTGGCATTCACGACCGGCTGCACAAACGTTTGCCAAGTAGGAACACCGCCATCCGTTCGTGCTCTCTCAATTACTTCACGATTTTCTGCTAACAATACCTCAAGGGCCGGTGTAATGTGCTCATTCTTAATTTCAGCAAAACGGGGCAGCCCGGAAAAATCTAGCAATGGATTTGGCATAGGAGTTAATAGAATCCAGTAAAAATTAAAAAATAACGAAAATCAGTTTTCATAGACGATTTGTCCATTGACCAAGGTAAGTTTGATCTTCCCTGGCAATTCCATTCCCATGAACGGCGTATTCTTTCCCTGGCTTGAAATCGCCGACGCAGTCACCTTCCAATACTGATCCGGATCAAAAATACAGATATCCGCAGCGCTACCAACCGATAGATGACCGGCTTCTATTCCCAATATTCCGGCTGGTTCGGAAGTGATCTTGGCCAGAACCTTGGCTAACGGCCAGCGCATTTCTTGACCCCACTTCAACGCAAGAGGCAACAGCAATTCCACGCCCGTCGCACCCACCTCGGATTGTCCGAATGGCAATAATTTCGCATCTTCATCGACCGGTGCATGATCCGAACAAATGGCATCGATCGTGCCATCCAGCAAACCATAACGTAATGCATCCCGATCACTGGAGCTTCGCAACGGCGGCATCAGATGACAATTGGAATCAAAAAACCCGATATCCATATCCGATAAATGCAGATGATTAATCGTGACATCGCATGTCATCGGCAAGCCTTGTTGCTTAGCGTTACGAATCATTGCCAAACCTTCCGCACTGGAAATCCGGCACAAATGCACTCTGACACCCGTCTCTTTAGTCAGCAGAATAATATTCGAGATGGCGACTGTTTCGGCGCAAACCGGAACAGTCGGCAAGCCTAAACGGGTCGCGACTTCACCGTCATGCGCAACGCCATCACTCGTGAGACTGATATCTTGGGGGCGTAACCACACGCTAAACCCAAATGTCGACGCATAGCGCATTGCCTGCATCAATATCCGCAAATTAACCAGCAAGCCATCCGGCTGCCCGAAAACCACGCATCCGGCATCGTTCAACTCGGCCATTTCTGTCAATCGTTCACCCCTCAGTCCTTGTGTCAAAGCACCGATCGGGTAAACATGCGCCTGATTCAGACTTTTAGCGCGATGTTTCAGCATCTCTACCAAACCGGGTTCGTCCAACGGCGGATCGGTGTCCGGCGGACAAGCAATGCTGGTCACACCACCAGCCACCGCCGCATTCATTTCGGACTCCAAAGTTGCCTTGTACTCAAGGCCGGGCTCGCGTAAACGCACGGACAAATCAACCAGCCCCGGACATACGATCAATGATTGCGCATCAATGACGCGATTCGCCTGGAACTCATCCGGTGCCGAACCAATGGCTAAAATTTTACCCTTGGAAATGAAGAGATCCTGAATATCATCAACCCCATTTTTAGGGTCAATCAGCCGTCCGTTTTTAATATGAATTTTCATAGCACAACGTTAAGCGCCCGCTAAAATAGACATCACTGCCATGCGAACCGCGATGCCGAATGTCACCTGCGGCAAAATCACCGATTGTGGGCCGTCAGCCACAGCCGAATCGATCTCCACTCCACGATTCATCGGCCCGGGGTGCATGACAATGGCATCGCGCCGCGCGAGGGACAGTTTCTCAGAGGTCAATCCGTAATACTTAAAATATTCCTCGGCACTGGGTAAATTAGCCCCTTTCATCCGCTCATTTTGCAGGCGCAACATCATTAACACATCGATATCTTTTAGCCCTTTCGACATGTCGTGGTAAACATGCACACCGAGGCGCTCGACCATTTTCGGGAGCAACGTTTTTGGCGCAATTACACGCACTTCCGGCACTCCCAAAGTAGTGAGCGCATGGATCTGCGAACGCGCTACCCTGGAATGCAGAATATCGCCGATTATCGCCACGCGCAGCTTGCGGAAATCCTGTTTATAGCGACGGATCGTGAACATGTCCAATAACGCCTGCGTCGGATGCGCATGGCTGCCATCACCCGCATTAATGACATGAATATCGGGGCGAACATGCTTTGCAATTAAATGAGCCGCGCCGCTCTGCGCATGCCGGACAACAAACATGTCGGCATTCATTGCCGATAGGTTATTCACGGTATCGAGTAATGTCTCGCCTTTCGATTGCGCCGATACCGCGATATTGAGATTGATGACATCCGCTGACAAACGCTTTGCGGCAATCTCGAACGTCGTTCGGGTACGCGTGCTGGGCTCAAAAAACAGATTGAAGATCGATTTGCCGCGTAGCAAGGGAATTTTCTTAATATCCCGATCGGTCACACCTACAAATGATTCCGCGGTATCCAGAATATTCTGCAAAATTGAAGCCGGCAAACCTTCCGTGGTCAGCAAGTGCTGCAGCACGCCATGCTCATCCAACTGCGGGTTTCTATTAATCATTCCGAGAGATTCTTATCGTATAGGTCAAAACTCAACTTCCCGTTCACATCGCGTTTGAGTTCCAACATCTTATCCGCTGGCAATGCGAGCGCTACCCCGACATATTGTGCAGCAACCGGCAGTTCTCTGCCTCCGCGATCCACCAAAGCCGCCAAACTGATCGAGGCAGGACGGCCATAATCGAATAACTCATTAATCGCTGCGCGGATCGTACGCCCGGTATTTAACACATCATCCACCAACAAAATGTGCGCTCCTTCAACCTCAAACGGTATCTCGGAAGGCTTCGTTTGTGAATGCAAGCCAATCTTGTCGAAATCATCCCGGTAAAAAGATGCGCTGAGTATGCCAAAAGGCTTTGCAATCGCCAATTCCCGGTGTAATCGCTCCACCAGCCAGACGCCGCCCGTACGAATACCCACCAGTGAATAATCTTTCGATTGATCCGCCCGGATCTTTATTGCAAAGTTTCTAAAAACTTCCTCAGCGTCTGGTAGTTGCATGTTGTTCATCAAAAAATGATTGCAGAATTTGTTGCGCAGAAAATTGATCCAACAGAGGTTTTTGCTTTATTCCGAAAATCCCGCCCGCATTCAAAGCAGCGCTTGCTATTTCACTGGTATACCGCTCGTCAATCATAATTACCTTAATCTTAAACCGGCCTTCTAGCCGGCGCGCAAAGCGCTGGCTGAGGCGTGTCAGTTCATGCGCGGTTCCATCACTATGCACGGGCAGCCCCACCACCAGCAACACAGGCTGCCAAGTTTCTATTAATGTTGCAATCCTGGCAAAGCGCTGCTCAGTCACTTCCGCATCAATGGTCGATAGTGGATTTGCCATACCCAGCGCCGTATTGCCTATCGCAACACCAATACGCTTCTTCCCAAAATCAAAAGCCAAAACGACTCCGTCAACCAATTGTTTCTCTGATTGTTGATGTGCGGCCAAATCTCGGGAAAAACAATCCGTCACCGTAACCACGAGCAATTATGCATGCCCGACTTCATTCGAGATATTCGCGTCTTGAATTCCCAGCAATTGCATTGCTGCCGGCAGCCGTTCTTCGGATGGCAAGCCAAACAAAACATCAGCCGTGGCCGGAACGGTCAACCATGCATTTTGCGCTAATTCATGCTCAATCTGACCTGCAGCCCAGCCCGCATAACCCATTGCAATAAGAATTTGATCCGGACCTTCGGCATTCGCAATCGCTTTCAAGATATCCAGGGATGTAGTCAACCCCACTTCCTTATTAACGACAAGTGTCGACTGCCAGTTTCCTATGGGGTGATGCAATACAAATCCGCAATCTAATTGCACTGGCCCACCGAATAACACCGGTATTGCTTCGGCTTCTGAAACGGTTTGCGGAATTCCGAGCTGTTTAAAAAGATTCATCAATGTAAGATCCGTCGGCCGATTGATGACGAGACCGAGGGCTCCTTGTTCATTATGTTCACAAATATAAGTCAATGTCTTGGAAAATACAGTATCCACCATTGTTGGCATTGCAATCAAAAAATGGTGTGTCAGATTGACATTTTTCATAGCAAAGACTCTAAATTATGATGTAAATACTCACACTGTCTTACTTCCCGTCTAAATGACGGGATTGGCTTATACCCAATATGACGTATGAGTCATTACCTTTGATCCAAGTTTCATCGTAATTTTGATCGGCAACGGCAGTTCCGCTCCGCCATATGACAATGCCATCGTTGCGTGACTCGCTTCATCAATCTTCATTTGCGCGACAATTGCACGGCTCTTTTCATCCTGATCGGGTAAACGTTGCAAATGTCCCGCCAAATGTTCCTCCACTTGATGCTCGGTTTCAGCAAGAAAACCCAGATTCCATTTATCCCCCAGCAACCCTGCGACAACTCCGATTGTAAACGATCCGCCATACCATAATGGGTTCAAAAGACTTTTCCGGCCACCCAGCTCCGCAATCCGTCGCTCAGTCCATGCCAAATGCTCCGTTTCTTCTCTCGCCGCTTGCATTAGAGTTTGCTGTACCACTTCATTTCTCGCGGTTAAGCCTTGCCCTTGATACAGGGCTTGAGCACAAACTTCACCGACATGATTGATGCGCATCAACGCACATGAAAGCCGTTTCTCCACTTCCGTCAAATCGGCTTCCGGCAATTCATTGCCGGGCACGGGCCGGACAGTTTGGGCCGGGGTCAATAAAGTTCGCAATGCGCTATCGAAACCAATGATAAGTTTATCAATATTGATCATAGTCTTTATAATCCGTGTAAGGAAAGCAAAGTTTTGGCACCCAACAGAGTAGTTATTCAAGTATCGCGGAAATCTCCGCGATACACCGACTAAAAATTTGTTTTTATTATAATTCCAAACCCATCTGTCTTGCCAGCAATGTAACCGGATGCAATACTTCAACTTCTATTCCGTTTTCGTACAATCCGTTTGCGATATGCATGCCACACCCGACATTTGAAGTCACCAAGTAACGGGCCCCGCTTTCCCTGATCGCAGCTATCTTGTCATTGAGCAACATCCCTGAGATTTCCGGTTGATCTATAAAATAAGTTCCGGCAGCACCGCAACATTGATCATTATTGGCTAGCGGTTCTACTTGCACACCCGGTATGCGCTCGAGCAATTGGTACGGATACCGCTGCCCTTCCAGCACATTGCGAAGACTGCAAGGATCATGCACCAGAATTTTCTCCGCCAGCGGGGCGATTTCAATACGTTCCCACCCTTCACTGAATACAAGAAACCGGCTGATATCGACTATCCGGCCATTGTCCCCGCCAACACCGGATTCGAGTAGTTGCGTTGCGCATCCCGATGCTGTGCCGATAATAGCTTGAATATTGGAGCCGGCAAAAGCTGCTTGATTTTTTTTCGCAAATAAACCAGCTTTATTGATCGCACCGCGATGCTGATGCAATGCACCACAACAAGTTTGATCGTTGGGCACATGGACGGCATAACCCAAATAATTCAACACAGCAATACTCGCGTTTAATGTTCTGACATCCGTCAGCCTTGCCACACAACCCAAAAACAATCCAACTTCGCCACGATGTTTGCCGATCGCGGGATATAATCTCTGCCATTGATTACCAACAGTAACCTCGCCAGCATTTATCCTTGCGAGTGGAAACCTTACCGGCGGAAGCTGCAGAATCAATTTGAACAATGCATTACCGGCAAAAAATTCGACTTTTCCGGCCCAGCGAAACCAGCTTTTCTTTTGCGCCGAATAGAATAAGCGACGCATGTAATCCAACCGGGCTGGATGAGACAGCAACTGCAGAAACAAATCTTGCAGAAATGATTTCCTTCCCGAATTATCAATTTTGGATTGTCCAATCAGATGACGCGTCTCATCAATCAATGCACCATACTGAACATCATTCGGGCAAACAGCCTCACATACCCGGCATGTCAAACACCGGTCCATATGCTGAATAAATTTCGAATTCAAAGGAATCCGGCCGCCAGCAACCCCATTCATTAACGCAATACGCCCGCGCGGAGAATCGGCCTCCGATTTCAACAATCGATACGTCGGACAATGCGGCAAACACAATCCGCAAGAAACGCATCGATTGGATTTTTCAATTATTTTATTTTTTGTGATAGTTTGAGACAATTAATTAATTCTTATAAATAAAATGACGATTTGTCCGGATGCTATTCTATCCCAGCAAACCAGATCATCATATCAATCACAAGTATCCTTGTCATTCGCATGAAAATTATTGTAAAATAGAAGATTACATAATACTTTTTGCTACAAAATTCTATGGTTATTATCAGATTGGCACGCGGTGGTGCAAAAAAACGTCCTTTTTTTAACATGGTGGTTGCGAACTCGCGCTCACCTCGTGATGGTCGATTTTTAGAACGCATTGGATTTTATAACCCCAGAGCAGCAGGCGGTGAAGAGCCGCTGCGAGTTCAGTTGGATCGAGTCGCGTACTGGCAGTCTCAAGGTGCGCAATTATCGGCAACCGTATCCCGGCTCGTCAAACAATTTGTCGCCAATAAAGAAGCGTCCTCCAGCAACACCAGCAAATAAGCCGACTGAATCGATGGTCATCATGGGTCATATCATGGGCCCATTTGGCGTATATGGTTGGATAAAGATAAATCCATACACGGAATTCATTGATGGCCTAATGGATTATTCTACCTGGTGGCTCGGCAACGATAATATAGAATGGCAACAAGTACATGTGGCAGACGGTCATGTTAATGGCCAGGTATTGGTAGCACAATTAAAAGAATACACTGATCGTACGCAGGCTACAAAACTCAAAGGATTGCAAGTTGCGATTCCGAGAAACCAGTTACCGGTGCTTTCTCAAGACGGCACAGATGGTTATTATTGGTCCGATTTAATCGGGATTGAAGTTATTAATTTAAAAGGTGAGCGGTTAGGCGAAGTTTTCGGTTTGTTTGAAACGGGCGCCAACGATGTGTTGCGCGTTCAAGCAGTTGATAGAGAACCAAAAGAAATCCTCATTCCTTTTATTGAACAGTTCGTCATCAAAGTAGATCTGAAACTTTCCAGAATTACGGTTGATTGGGGCATGGATTATTACTAAGGTAGTCGGCCAATGCCTTTTGAATGCGATGTCATCACGTTATTTCCTGAAATGTTCGATGCCGTCACTAATTACGGTATAACAGGAAAAGCTTTCAGAAACGGTATTATTAACCTTAATACCTGGAATCCGCGCAAATTTGCATATGATAATCGTCATAGCGTGGACGACAGCCCCTACGGTGGAGGGCCGGGTATGGTCATGATGGCGCAACCGCTGGAGGATGCCATTACCCAGGCACGCGCGAGACAAACCGCAGTAGGAATCTCGCAAACCGTAGTTGCTTATATGACGCCTCAGGGAAACAGGCTTGACCACCATCAAGTTACAACACTGAGCAAGATGCCGGGGCTGATTTTATTATGTGGCCGCTACGAGGGAATTGACGAACGTTTGATCAGCCGCCAAGTGGATATGGAAATCTCGATTGGGGATTACGTCGTTTCCGGAGGCGAATTAGCCGCAATGGTTCTAATTGATTGTATCATTCGGCAAATACCGGGCAGCTTGGGTGATCCGGAATCGGCAAATCAGGATTCATTCGTTGATGGATTACTAGATTTCCCGCATTATACGCGCCCCGAGGTGTATCAAGGTGACCATGTCCCTGAAATATTGATGTCTGGAAATCACGCGCAGATCCGCCGTTGGCGTTTGCAGCAAGCGCTGGGCAGAACATGGTTAAAACGCCCCGACCTCTTGAAGCTAAAATTAGAGCAGCATGGTATAACACCGGACGAAAAAGAATTATTGGAAGAATTTAAACAAACTTGTAAATTCAGATAGAATCAGCAGAAAGGAGAATCAAATGAATATTATTGAGCAATTGGAAGCAGAAGAAATAAAACGCCTAAATAAAGAAATACCTGATTTCTCCCCGGGCGATACTATCATTGTCAATGTCAATGTCGTCGAAGGCGATCGCAAACGCGTGCAGGCGTACGAAGGGGTTGTTATTGCAAAGCGCAATCGCGGCCTCAACTCAGCTTTCACTGTTCGCAAGATTTCAAGCGGAGAAGGCGTGGAACGTACCTTCCAAACATACTCTCCATTAATAGCTAGCATCGAAATCAAACGCCGCGGCGCCGTTCGCCGCGCAAAACTGTATTATCTGAGAGATCGTGCAGGAAAATCGGCTCGTATCCGCGAGAAACTTCCGGCTCGTCTTGGCAGCAGCAATGCAGCAGTAAAACAAGAATCTGCCGCGCCAGAATCAGAATAAGCAGCCAAATTGCACCGCAATCACAATAAAAAACCCCGTCCGTTATTCAAAATGGACGGGGTTTTTTGATGATTTAAGGAAACGCTGATTAATTGGCTGTGCGAGCGCATCACTTCGTTGCGTGGCCTCTCTCCCCAACCTATCTGTTCGTCGCACTGATCAGTGCTTTTCCCTGAGCAGCAAAGCTGCTACTCTTTTTTTTTCTTATTTATTTGAGTAATTCCATCACATTCTCGGGTGGCCGGCATAATTTGGCCTGATCACCCCGGATCACAATCGGGCGCTGCATCAAATCCGGATTCTCGACCATTGCCCTAATGATCTCTTCATCAGAAGCTTCAATCAGGTTACGTGCAGCAGGTTCATCCTTACGCAGCACATCGCGCACCGGCAAATTCAGTTTTTGAATGAGTTTGCGCAACTCCTCGACTGTTAAAGGCGCTTCATAATAATTAACAGAATCGAACTGCTGACCGCTTTCCTGCAACAAAGAAATGGTCGCCCGGCATTTGCTGCAAGTAGGCTTCTGATAAATGACAATCTTCTCGCTCATGACAACTTAAAATGATAACAAATAAAACAAAAATACTTCACTTGATGCCGCATTCCGCCGAGATTGCCTTATGGGCCGCGGTTGATCCGCTCAATCCAAAGGTATCGACCGTGCTAGTCCCGCGTGCCGATGCACCCTTAACTACCAGTGAATTACCGCGCTTGATAGCATCCGTAATCTTATTGTCAGTGGCTTGATCGGGCGCCCAGGCTGAATCATCCTGAGTAAAAAGCCGGAAGCTTTGGTTATTTACAGTTACTGTCGCATCGCTGCCCGGTTTATAGGGATAGCCGGCAATATAACTGAAAACATTCGTACTTTTCTCGGAAGGACGATGCGTAACCAAAGCATAAACATCCCCACGCTTTGTATAATTCCCCTCGGATTTTTTCGGCTGACTCACCATATAGCAAACCTTGCTATTGTTCTCCATGAACATATAGGCCGCCCAATCACCATGCTGTCCCAAAAGCTTCGGTTCAGCGGCTTGCACCGAACCGCAAAATGCAAAAACGGCACTCGCAAATATCAATTTATTAAATTTCAGCTTCATTTTCTAATGGCCTTGAAAACTCTATCGTTACGACTTCAGCAATTGACTGACCGGCCTAAGACGCCAGCCCTGAATCCAACTCACCCGTCACCGGCAAGCAATCATCAACAGCCTTCCATTTTATAGATGAAAAAACCATTTTTGTTAATTTCATCAATGACATTCGGCGGCGCGCTTTGGCTATGGCAAAAGCTGCATTCCCTGCTCGTAACCACGGCATCGCCTTCTCCGATCGTAGCAAGCCATTGCTTGGCGTATTCAACCGCTTTCTGATCATCTTTCACGGCTGTAAAAACATCGAAGTGCATCGTATGCCCATCTTTCGCTTTCACATACGTATCATACACATGAATTTGCATATCATCCCTTCCAAAAATTGATTGATTAATAATCTTGACACACTACGGCGGCACATCGCCCGCCCGTATTTTATCCCCAACTATACCAATTAATAAACCAAACTGCCAGGAGATATAACCACTTGCCCCATGTCCCGGTTTTATCGCATCGCAACGCCCGCAAGAAACTCCTGAATCACGCCGATTGAGATAAAACGGGCTACCCAAGAAAGCATGGATGACTGGTTTCCGCCAGAAAAATGCGGAATAATCCGCCTTTATTATTCGGGATGCCCCAAGATGACGAACCTACCCCTGTTGATGACATTATGAAAAAATGGATCGACATCCTATTGCCGGTTCCGGATTGGCTGAGTATCAGGATTGCGAGCAAACCAACGCATTTTCCCACGACGGAACAGCGGATGGCATTAACGATCGATTTGGCGAGAATCAACGTGCAACAAGGCGGCGGCCCTTTTGCAGCGGCTGTTTTTGAATCTGCTTCCGGAAAGCTGATTGCACCCGGCGTAAACTGGGTGGTACCGGGAAAGTCCTCGCTGTTGCATGCCGAAATAATGGCGCTTGCATCGGCGGAACGATCGCTCGGCAGCTATGAATTAGCCCAATCGGGTTCATTTGAACTGGTCACCAGCGTAGAGCCTTGCTGTCAATGTTTGGGTGCATTAATATGGGCCGGTGTCGCTTCGGTCGTTTGCGGCGCGTATTCGGAGGACGCGCAAGCTATCGGATTTGACGAAGGTCCCCGCCCCGCAAATTGGATCGAGGAACTGCAAAAAAGAGGTATCGCTGTCACCACCGGAATCATGCGGCCGCAGTCTATGGAAATATTGCAAAGTTACACTGGAGAGCTTTATAACCGCCAGCGTCCCGGTTCCAATTCCAAGAACTGACATGGACATGCCGGATACCTCCCGTGACAACACAAAGCATAATAAGGATAATTTTTTGAAGCGCAAATTGTTACAGCATTGCCTCTATTGCTTCATCATGTCGGCAACAATGACCGGTTGCGTATCCGCAACCGTGACCGCCGTCAATCTCGGTTTTTCCGGTGAATATCTCGAACAGTGGCTGTATTCCTGGGGCATTGCTTTCCCTGTCGGATTCCTGCTCTTATTATCGCTATCCCCTGTATTCCGGAACCTGGTCGATAGAATTTTCCGCTAGCGTAACGCATAGCAAAGACTGCAAAAACTACCCGGGCTGATTGATTTCATTTCGGAAAATTCGTAGCAGCAGCGTATAATTGCGCGGAATTATCTGGTGGCTGCAGCCACTGCCTGAAAGACATCTTACACAAAATAAATCGAATATGACTCAAGAAAACCAACCGGCGGCCGCGCCGCTCGATGAAAATCAAATCATTGCCGAACGCCGCGCCAAATTGGCTGAATGGCGGCAAGCAGGCAACGCTTTCCCGAATACCTTCCGGCGCGAGCATTTGGCGGCGGATTTGCACCGGCAATACGACAACTTCACCAAGGAACAACTGGAAGAATCGCCGGTTATAGTCAAAGTGGCCGGACGGATGATGTTGAAACGCGTCATGGGTAAAGCCAGTTTCGCCACGATTCAGGACATGAGCGGACGGATTCAGTTGTATATTTCCAACGATCACACCGGCGAGGCAGCGCACGCGGCGTTCAAGCATTATGATTTGGGAGACATTCTATGGGCGCAAGGTACGTTATTCAAAACCAAAACCGATGAGCTTTCAATCCGCGTGACCGGCCTGCAACTGCTGACCAAATCGCTGCGGCCGCTGCCGGAGAAATTTCATGGTTTGACCGATCAGGAGCAGAAATACCGTCAGCGTTATCTGGATTTGATCACCAACGAAGAAGCACGCAACGTGTTCACGACGCGCTCGAGAATCATCCAGGCGATGCGCGAATTTTTCGTCGCGCACGATTACCTGGAAGTCGAAACCCCGATGATGCACCCGATTCCCGGCGGCGCCACCGCCCGGCCTTTTATGACACACCATAATGCGCTCGACATGGAACTGTACCTGCGCATCGCGCCGGAACTGTATCTGAAACGGCTGGTGGTCGGCGGCATGGAAAAAGTTTTTGAAATCAACCGCAACTTCCGCAACGAAGGTATTTCCACCCGGCATAACCCGGAATTCACCATGGTGGAGTTCTACGAGGCGTATCAGGATTTTACTTATCTGATGGATTTCACCGAGAAAATGCTGGCGCAAATCGCGCAAAAAGTGCTGGGCACCACCGAAGTCACGTATCAGGGTAAAACCATGGATCTGGCGCAACCGTTTGCCCGGCTGACCATCACCGCAGCCATCCGGAAATTTCATCCGGAATACACCGACATCCAATTGAACGACCGTGACTTTCTGATCAACAAGCTGCAAGCGCTCGGCATTCATTTCAACCCGAAAGACGGCATCGGCGGTTTACAGCTCTCGCTATTCGACGAAACCACCGAGCATTTGCTGTTCGAGCCCACATTCATCGTCGATTATCCAGCGGAAGTCTCACCCCTGGCGCGGCGCAATGACAGCAACGCCGAAATTACCGACCGCTTTGAACTCTACATCGCCGGACGCGAAATCGCCAACGGCTTCTCGGAACTGAACGACCCGGAAGACCAAGCAGCGCGCTTTCTGGAACAAGCCAAAGCCAAAGATGCCGGTGACAATGAAGCCATGCACTACGACGCGGACTACATCCGCGCGCTGGAATACGGTTTGCCACCCACAGCCGGAGAAGGCATCGGCATCGACCGGCTCGTCATGCTGTTGACCGATAGTCCGAGCATCCGCGATGTGATTCTGTTTCCGCAGTTGAGGCGGGAGGATTAGGAGAGCGCAATGCACTGTCGGCTATGAGACACACCTTCTGTTGATATGTAATGTCAAGACGAGTGCCCTTAATCCGACCTATCAATTACACATGATAAGCAACAATCGCGATTCATAAGAAAAAAACAAATGCCTGATAAAAAAACAGTTCGATTTTTCGTATCATATGCGCATGCAGATGAGAAAGATTCACGATCATTTCTTGATGGTTTTAAGGAGCAGGCTGCAGCCTCCAAAAGCTACGATTATGAATTTTGGCAAGACATCACTATTCTTCCTGGTGAAAAGTGGAGGCTTGAGATTCGAGAGGCATTGAATAATTGCTGCATTGGAATATTATTGATAAGTCCATCTTTCCTTGGGTCAAAATTCATTTCGGAATACGAAATTCCTACATTTATTGGTGAAAAAGCCAAACCATTAGTCCCGGTTATGCTGAAAAAGATCAATCTTAAACGTCATGATCTCCAGGGTTTGGAAGAAAACCAAATATTCCGCTTGCAAATCAAAAAAGCCAAAAAAGCAGAAAAATTGAATTCATATGTGCAATGCGGATCACGCCAAAAGTACGATTTTGTTTTCGAGCTATTTGATAAGGTGGAAGCTTTGCTAGACAAGCACAGCAAGTAGTCTGGATAAGCTTAATTTTTCAAACTTCAATACCGGAGTCCAACTCTCGTCATTCAATGATAAACTGCACGCTAATCAAGCGTTCTGAAGAGTTTATCATGCCCGATAAGATGAAATGGATTCTGGAAAATATCAAGACAGTGTCGCCTCATGAAAAAGCGACACTTGCGCACTGCCTGATTTTAAGTTTGGACGATGGCAGCGAGGAACATGTTGATGAGGCGTGGATTCAAATCGCGGAACGCCGGTTCGCGCAACTTGAATCCGGTACGGTAAAGCTGGTTAGCTGGGAAGAAAAAAAGCTGAAATTAAAGCGTGAGATGTGATAAATGTTCACAGACTTAAAATTCTCATTTATCACACATAAACTGCGCCTTTTCACCTGTTTTCTCCTTGTATCAGCTGCCTCAGAAACGTTTTCCACCTTCCGCTAAATCAGATTTGAATCTGCATCCATTAAGCGTCTATGCCTCTCCTTGCGGTTCGGTCATTCGGCGTATCGTCAGCGCGGCTCGCTGCTCTATCAACACAATAATTTGTTCAACCAAGGGGTTTTCAGCGAATCCAAGCTCTTTTTTCGATTGAAGCTGGCGGGCAATCTTCGGCAGGCTCTGCGCCAGTTCCAGAATGCGCTTGCGGGTTTGGGCTCGACCTAAGCCAGTGCTCTCTGCGAACTGGTCCCAATGACGGGCTTGCAACTCGCTGAACTTGTATTTGCTGCCGATCTTCATCGCCATCTTGGGTGTAAGGGTCTGGTATACCGCCGTCGACAGGGTGTCGTACAGCGGCGCCAGCACCGGAAACTTGCCGGTGTAAAGCAAAGAGAAGTTCTTGGCATGCGCGTCATGATTGCCGATCAAGGCATTAAACACCACGTAATCGAGCAGGTGCAGCACCTGCGGAGCGTTAGGCCGGGTAACATGGCGCAACAGGCTGAAGCACGCGGCAAGATCGGGGCCTCCTTCGTTTTGATATTTCATCTCGGGCACCACACCCAGCGCCTGACAGAAATCCTCCTGATGCAAGCGTGCTACGCGGCCTTGTGTGCCGGTTTGCCGGTCATAACGCGCCACCAGCAGAAAGCGGCGGCCAGCAATATCGAGGATCTGCGCTTGAGCCGCTGGCAGCTTCATGGCTCGGGCCAAGGCCAGACAGAAGCCTTCATTGGTGACGCTGTCTTCCACGCCATGAATGAGGGGCTTCAGGATATGGGTGCTGGGTTGTTCTCCTTGCGGCAGGCCAATACGTTGCCCGTCAAAAACAACCGGCAATTTGTCTTGCACACCGGCCAATGATAGCCGCAAGCCATCCTTGCCAGCCATCATCGGACGGCGGGGCAGCTCATCAAGGATGATAGTCAGTTCATTATCACTCAGCCACTGGACGTGCTCATCCCCGGGCGGTGAAGGGGGTATTCCGGGCGGCAGAAATGTAATGGCTCCGGCACACTCTCCGCCAATGTGATCGAGCAAGGCAAAGTCATTCTGACCCGATACCTGAAATTGCTGTGCGATCAAGCGGCGCAGATGACCTTCGGGGAGCAGACCGGCAAAGAATGGGCGCGTGTGGATGTCATCGAATGCATCCGATTGCAAGGGGAGCGAGCAAGACAGTGCAACGGTTCCCGGACGATTCAGCCAGTTTTCGCGGTAGCGGAAACTGAGCCGCCCCTCCTGCAGCGACAAAGTGCCGGCGTGATCGGCAAACAACCAGACCTCGAGTTCATGCACCATCTTTGTCTATTTTTATCACCGCAGATTGTTCCGGCAGGCCCGCAAGAACGACTTCACCGCCTAAGGCGTCGATGACCCGTAAAACTTGCTCTAGTCGCAACGTGGGCTTTCCCGCTTCGAGATCGACAATGAAGCGTAGCCCGACACCGGCTGCCAAAGCCAATTGAGATTGTGTCAGGTCAAGCTGCTTGCGTGCTGTGCGCAGGGTGAGTCCGAGTGATTGAGTGCTGTGGATGCGGATCATGGATTTCACTTTATCGATTTTCCCGTTCGGGAAATTATGAAACAAAGCACACATCTGAGCAAGTTAATTTTCCTGATCGGGAAAAATTATGCTTCAACTCATCTTATTTGAGAAAATATTCCCCATCGGGAATATTTGCGCATTTGCCACGATCAGCAATTAACCTGGATAAGCTTACGTCATCCGGGAAAAAAAGCATTCCCTAAGCCTTCAATCGCCAACCCACCCCATCAACGCAAACTGATAACCGGCCAATTATTTCTTTCGGCGTGGCTTTTCAATGTCGGATCGGGGTCGACGGCGACCGGGTGGGTGACTTTGCTGAGCAGCGGCAAGTCGTTGAGCGAGTCGCTGTAAAACCAGCTGCGCAGGAACGACAGCCAGGTCAGATTATGCGCGTCCAGCCATTTCTCCAGCCGTTCAACCTTTCCTTCCCGGAACGAAGGCGTGCCAGATACCCGGCCAGTAAACTCGCCGTCTTTTTCTTCCGGTTCGGTTGCAATCAAGTGCTCGATGCCGAGCGCGTGGGCGATCGGCGCAGTGACGAAGCTGTTGGTGGCGGTGATGATGATGCATAAATCGCCGTCCAATTTGTGCCGCTCGACCAATTCCCGGGTGCCGGGTGCGATGATCGGGGTAATCCTTTGGGTCATGAATTCCTTACGCCAGGCTTCCAGTTGCGTGCGCGGATGGCGCGCCAGCGGTTTCAGTTGAAAATCGAGAAATTCGTGAATATCCAGCGTTCCGGCTTTGTATTGCTCGTAAAACTCGATATTTCTCGCTTCGTGCAACTCGCGATCCAATGCTTTCTTTTCAATCAAAAATTGCGCCCACTGAAAATCGCTATCACCCGCGATCAGCGTATTGTCCAGATCAAATAAAGCTAAATTCATGTAGTCACCTGTAATAATTCTCGTAATAAAGGAATGGTAATGGGGCGCTGATGGATGAGCGAGTAGCGATCCAGCGCTTCCAGCGTCATCAGCAGCGACGGCAAATCGCGCCGTCCGTGCCGCAGCAGATACCTGCAAATATCGTGCGATAGCTCAAAGCCGCAATCAGCGGCGTGCGTTTGCATCGCTTGTGTTTTTTCTTCGTCGGTTAATTCATGGACCTGATACACCAACCCCCAACCGATGCGCGTGACCAAATCCTGACGCAATTGGAGATACATCGGCGCGGCGGAACCGCTCATCAGTAAGCGAGTACGTCCGCTGTCGCGCAACCGGTTATAGAGATTGAATAACGCGATTTGCGCTGGTGCATCAAGATTCTCGATATCGTCGATTGCCAGACAATCGGCGGTATTTTCATCCATATCCTGGAAATTACCGGGTTTTCCGGCGCAGCAATATACCGCTTTTAATTTTTTTTGGATATAGGCTGCAACGGTTGCTTGCAGCAGATGGCTTTTACCGCACCCGGGCGTGCCCCACACATAGACAAAGCGCTCCGCTGCTTGTTCCGCCGGCCAGTTTTGCAATGTTTGCAGCAATTCGGCGTTGCGTCCCGGCACGAAATTCGCCAGCACCGGCGACGGCACCGGTTTAATATCGAGCAGCAATTGTTGCATGATCGTTGCGCAATGGGTGTTTGCGTAACCGCTTAATTATAGAAATTACTGCCGAGATAGCGTTGATGCAAATGGCGCAACCAGACCAGCATCACCGCACTGACCGGCAACGCCAGTAAAATGCCGAAGAAACCGAATAACTGGCCGAATGCCATCAACGCAAAAATGACGATGACCGGATGCAAACCGATCCGGTCACCAACCAGCCACGGCGTAATCAGCATGCCTTCCAGCAATTGCCCCGCACCGAAAACAATCCAGACCGGAATCACGCCTGCCCAACCCTGAAACTGCATGATGGCGGCAAAAGTGGCCAGCGTCAAACCGACAATCATGCCGAGGTACGGTACAAATACCAGAATACCGGCAACCAGGCCGATGGGCAAAGCAAATTCGAGCCCGACCAGCCAAAGACCGGTGATATAGCAAATGCTCATCAGCACGATGACTGATAATTGCCCGCGCAAAAATTCCGCCAGAACCCGGTCGGTTTCATGCGCCAGCTGGGAAACTTGCTGATGCCAGTAACGCGGAATCATTTCGTCGATTTGCTTGATCAACGCATCCCAATCGCGCAACAAGTAAAATAACACCACCGGTACCAGCAGCAGGTTTACCAGAAATTCCACAACCGCCATGCCGCCACTGGTAATGGACGGCAGGATTTTAGCCGCGACACCGCCAGCGCTTTGCCAATGTTCCGATACCGCCTCCTTCAACAATTCCATATCCGGCTCCAGACTGATGTCCAGCCTTGTTTCCAGCCACGGAATGATATGATTCTTGAGCATATCGAGAAACGCCGGCATTTTATCCAGCAAGCGGCTCGCTTCTTTTTCAAACAGCGGCACCATGATCAGAATCAACGCACCGAATGCGACGAGCGACAACAACATCACCAGAATAGTCCCCGCCGTGCGCGGGATGTTATGGCGGGCCAGCCGCGATACCATGGGATTGCAGATATAAGCGATCACCGCGGCAAGCAGGAAAGGCGTCAAGATCGGGCTGAGCAGATACAGTAGCCCGCCGGTCACGCATGCCAGTAGAAGCCACCAGAGGTAATGCAAATCGTTAGCGTGTTCTTCGCTACTCATCGGCAGATTTAACTTTGACCGGCTTTGGATTTCAACGCGTGGCTGGCGAGATTCTTGCCGAGCTCCCAAATCGAACCCGGCACTTGATGGGTATCGGCAATGGTTTCAGTCAATGCTTGCACGACACGGTCGCAATCCTGTTGCGTCAGAATCAACGGCGGCAGCAACTTGATGACGTTCATGCCGTGCCCGGCGACTTGCGTCAGGATGCGGTGCTCTTTGAACAGCGGAATGGTGATCATCTGGCAGAACAACCCTTTGTTGGCCGCTTCCAGCATCATCCATGCGGCCTTGAGTGAGAAACTGCTGGGCGATTTGAATTCCACCGCGATCATCGATCCCTTGCCGCGCGCTTCTTTCAAAAATTCGTATTGGCCGGTTAAAGCATTGATCCGGCCGATGATGTCCGCGCCGATTCTGGCGCTGTTCTCGACCAGCTTCTCGGTTCTGATGACTTCCAGGCTTGCCAGCCCCGCTGCCATCGCCATGTTGTTTTTGGAGAACGTCGAACCGTGCACCACCGCCCGATCCATGCGGTTAAACACGCTTTCCATGATCTGCTGCGTCATCACCACCGCGCCGACCGGCACGAAACCGCCGGACAACGCTTTCGCCATGCAAATCATATCGGGCTTTACGCCCCAATGCTCAATCGCCCAGAATGTGCCGGTGCGGCCCAGGCCGGTCTGGATTTCATCGGCGACAAACATCGTGCCGTATTTTTTACACAACCGCTCGACTTCGGGCAGATAATTATCGTCCGGAATATTGACACCCTTGCCCTGGATCGGCTCGACTACGAATGCCGCGACATTGCGGCCGCTCAGCGCTTGTTCCAAAGCCGCCAGATCATTGAAAGGCACTGAACCGCAGTCTTGCAGCAGCGGGCCGAAGCCGTCCTTGAAAATCTGCTCGCCGTTCAGCGACAGCGCGCCCATCGTCAAGCCGTGATAGGCATGGTCGCAGCAAACGATACGGTTGCGCTTGGTAACGTAGCGCGCGAATTTGATCGCCGCTTCCACTGCCTCGGTACCGGAATTGCAAAAGAACGCGCGTTCCAGATTATCCGGCACCGTTGCCAGAATCTCCTTCGCCAGCAAGCCGCTCAGGATCGACACGTCCATCTGCACCAAATCCGGCATTTCCAGCGACAGCACTTCTTTCAACGCATTGACGATCACCGGATGATTGCGCCCGAATACATACACGCCGAAACCGCTCAACAAATCGAGATACTCGTTGCCTTGCTCGTCGTATAAATATTGCCCCACCGCACGCTGATAGTTGCGATCGTAACCGATCGTCTTCAGCACCCGCACCATCTGCGCATTCAGATACTGCTCGTGCAGATCAAACTTGTCGGTACGATGCTGGGCTAACAAATTGGCGATACTGAAAGACATGAACTACCCCGGTGTTGGAAAACCAGCCAGCAACGCTGGAAAAATGATTAATTGACCCCACCCAGAAAAACTACTGCAAAACCGTATTAGAACAATAAAAATTAGCGCAGATCATACCATTCTTGCACATATTTTTGCTGTTAAAAACATGAGGCGATTTGAATGAAAGAAAAATCCCAAGACGCAAAACCAATGGATTTAGATGCGAATGATGCAATCCTTCGAGAAACAACCTTCCCAAAGGAAATTTCATTCTTTTAGAAAGCCGCAATAGGCGCGAATGACAAAGACATACCAGTATTCCACGCAAGCGCTAAGGAAGAGCTGATTAATTGACTGCATGAGCGAATTGCTTCGCTGCGCGGCACTCACTCCCTCGCCTATCAGATTGATATGTCTCGGTTGTTGCGTTCCGTGCGCCTCGCCCTTCATCACGTTCGTTGAATTAATCAGCGCTTCCCAAACGGATAGCCTCTTAAGCGAAGCATCTCCAATTTAGCGAGGTTGGACGGCATGCCTGTGGCTTTTTTACATTTAGGATGCGGCACGATTTCATACCGGATTTGAACTTTACTGCCGCTGCGCGGGAAAGCATAAAAAATAGAGCATTTTTTATGCAAATGCTCTATTTCAAATTAACGATTACTGCTTACGAGAATGATTCCAGTGTAATCAGCATAAACAGAATAAATATAATTGCAAAATAAGCATTTCCTAATCTTTCCAAGATTCTCTCCTCATTGATAGTCAGTTAAAAACAAATAATGAGGCAACCAGGAATCACAAAAGTTCACAAAATATTCACAAAAAATTTACATAAAATTCACAAAACTGATCTTAAATGCTGAAACCACTCACTTTTCATTCATAGGAATAGATAATAAACTATTGATTACATAAATTTTATCTATGGGGTTCTTAAAAAAACGATTTACTTAAACAAATCGCTGTCGACAAATTCCGCTTTGACCAGCGACCAGAAGTCGTCAGCCAACCCATCCTCAATGTACGCGTACGGCAACCAGCCATAGCCGTGATCGCCCCAATCCTTTCCCCATGAGTTGCGGATTAATAACGCGCCTTTGGTGGAGCCGATTTTTTTCTGGTCGTCGTAACCGACCGCCAGTACTGCATGACCGCCTTCCAGCGTGTCGCCCTTGCCGGGATAGGGAATTTCCCCTTTGCCATCACCGCCGCCGGGCATCGAGCTATAGACGGAGAAACCGAACATCGCCGGGAGATTGGCTGCCAAGCTTTTTTTGACATTTGCCAGCAATGTGCTGGTTGAGGCGCCGGGCGGATCGAGCCGGTAATAATTGATCGCTTGATAACTCTGCGCATAAGAGAAACAAAAGCTGGAAGGATCGTCGTTGAAACGTTTGACGTCGTACGGCCAATATTTTTCCGGCGGCACGCCAAACAATACCAGCGCTTTCATGGTGTCGCGCAAGTAAGCGCCGTCGTCACCGGTAAAACCGATCAATTGACGTGTGACTTTGTAGAGAAATAGGCGCGAGGCGTCGATGTGTTTGCCGAAAGCGCGGCGTTCAAAATATTCGACCATACCCACCCCGGCATGCGCGGTGCAGGAGCCGATCGATCCCTGATCCTCGATCGGCGAGCAGTATTTGCGCAAGTCGACGCTGGCCGGTGGCGATTTGGCTGCTTTCTTTAACGGTGACGATTTTGCCAGTACTTTGGCGACGGATTCGGTCGATTGCGTATAATCGCGCATATCCGGTAATTCTCTATGCCACCCCAAACTAAGACCATGAATTGATTTCATTTTTAATCTCCAAAAATTAAGTGGATCAACTGCTTCACGGGTACAGCGTCAACACCGGGCCTTGAGCGTTATACCCGGTTGGTAAAAATCACAGAAACTGCTAATCTATCATACACTTAATAACATATCTTCAGTTGAATTATCAGTCTAATCCCTTGGAGCACTGAAGTAAAGTAAATTAAGCGGTGCTGATCGCTAATTTCCGTGCCATACGGGCCGGGCATTTGCGGTAAAATTGCGCTTGCGCGTAATGCAAACCCTTTATTCGTTTGAGAGTTCAACTTGACTTCCAGCAATTCCAATCACCCTGATACTAATCATCTTTCTTATCGCGACGCCGGTGTCGATATCGATGCCGGCGATCGCCTGGTGGAAAATATCAAACCACTTGCCAAGCGCACCTTACGCCCCGAAGTTCTGACCGGCATCGGCGGTTTCGGCGCATTGTTCGAGATTTCCAAGCAATACCGCAATCCGGTGCTGGTGTCCGGCACCGATGGCGTGGGCACTAAGCTGAAGCTGGCGTTCCAGCTCAACCGCCACGACACCATCGGCATTGATCTGGTGGCGATGAGCGTTAACGATATTCTGGTGCAAGGCGCGGAACCGTTGTTTTTCCTGGATTATTTCGCCTGCGGCAAATTGAATGTGGAAACTGCGACCCAAGTGGTCGGCGGCATTGCCAAAGGTTGCGAACTGGCTGGTTGCGCTTTGATCGGCGGTGAAACGGCGGAGATGCCGGGTATGTATCCGCATGATGAATACGATTTGGCCGGGTTTGCCGTAGGTGCTGTCGAGAAAGATCAAATCATCAGCGGCGCGTCGATCAAAGCCGGCGATTGCGTGCTGGGCATCGCATCAAGCGGCGCGCATTCGAACGGCTATTCGCTGATTCGTAAAATTATCGAAAACAGCCGCGCCGATTTATCGATGGATTTTCACGATCAAACACTGGCCGATGCCATCATGGCGCCGACGCGCATTTATGTGAAGCCGGTACTGGCATTGATCAAGAAATTTCCAGTGAAAGGCTTGGCCCACATTACCGGCGGCGGATTGGTGGAAAATGTGCCGCGCATTTTGCCGGATTCGCTCACGGCGGTTTTACAAAAAGACACTTGGCGGATGCCGCCGTTGTTTCAATGGCTGCAACAACAAGGCAACGTGGAAGATGCGGAAATGGCGCGTGTGTTTAATTGCGGTATCGGCATGATCGTCGTGGTTGCGCCCGAGCATGGGGCTGATGCGCTCGACAGTTTGCGTGCAAATGGCGAAACCGCGTGGCAAATCGGTGAAATTAAACCACGTATGACTAATCAAGCAGCTACCGTATTGGTGTAGTGATTCGTCCCCCGATGAAATCTTTAGTGATCCTGATTTCAGGCCGCGGCAGCAATATGCAAGCGCTGCTGGAAGCCGGTTATCCTTTGGATAGCATTACGGTGATCTCTAATAATCCCAATGCGGCCGGGCTGGAAATTGCCAGAAAGCATGGCGTTGCAACGGCTGTTCTGGATCACCGCTCTTTTCCGGATCGGGAAACTTTTGATGCCGCCTTGGCGGAAAAAATTGATGCCTGCAAACCGGAATTGGTTGCACTGGCCGGTTTCATGCGTATACTGAGCGATTGCTTTGTACAACGTTATCAGGGCCGGTTAATGAATATTCACCCTTCCTTACTCCCGGCGTTTCCCGGTCTGGGCACCCACGCGCGGGCATTGCAAGAAGGCGTCAAGATCCACGGTTGCACGGTTCATTTCGTCACGCCGGCGCTGGACCATGGGCCGATCGTAATTCAAGCCGCGATTCCGGTATTGCCGGGCGACACCGAACAAATGCTGGCCAACCGTGTGTTGGCGCTGGAACACCGCATTTACCCGCAAGCAGTGCGCTGGTTTATGGACGGCTGCATCCGGCTGACCGATAACCGCGTGGAAGTGTTGAATGCCGGCGCCATCGAAACAGCGCTCTATTCGCCGGAGCTATCCGAATGAAACGTGCGGCATTGTTTTTAATTCTATGGCTGCTCGGTTCCCCGGTTTACGCGACGGAAATACCGTCCCGGATTGAAATCAACTATCACGTGATAACCGATATCGGGGAAGGTGAAATCAGTGAAGTCATGGAAATTCGTCATACCGGCGATCATTATCGTTATTCTATCAATAGCGTCGCGCAAGCGACCGGCATGTACAAGTTGATCGAGCCGAATAGAATCGTGCGCCATAGCGAAGGCTTTATTACTGAACAAGGTTTGCAGCCGACCCGTGCTTACGAAAAGCGTGGAAAAAAAATACCCAGCCTGGCTGTTTTCGATTGGGCCGATCACAGTATCACGCTCAATCACATGGGTCATGAAATAACGACAAAGCTGCCGTACGGTACGCTGGATCGTCTGAGCTTGTCGTATAACTTTATGTTTGCCACGCTTCCCCAAAAACACGTGGAACGTTACGTAACCAATGGTCATGACGTGCAGTTATCGCGTTTCACCATAACTGAAGAAATTCTCGATACACGGCTGGGCGCAATCAAAACGATCGTGTTAACCCGTCAGGAAGAAAAAGGTTCCAAGCTGAAAAGAAAATTATGGCTAGCCTTGAACAATCACATGTTGCCGGTGCGGATCGTTTCGGTCGAAGAAAACGGCCGCGAAATCGAGAAAATAGTCAGCGGCATTAATATCCGCTATAAACCGCAACAGTAATGCTATTCTCAGAAATATTCAATCATTCATGCGCTTAACTCCTTCTCAATTTGACGCAGTGGTTGTTGCCACGCGTGCCGTGTTGCCTTTGGAATACCCTGCCGATGCAATCCTGCGGCGTCATTTTCAGGATCACTCCATGCTGGGCGCGCAAGATCGTGCTGTCATTGCTGAAACGGTTTTCGGCATTCTGCGCCACCGTTTTTTTCTCGAAAGCCTGACGGAACTGCCGACCCCCCGTGCGCTGGTATTGGCTTATCTCGTCAAGTTTCAAGGAACCAATTTGCGTGAACTGGCACCCCTGGTGAGCGAAACGGAAGCGAGGTGGCTCACCGAAATCAAGGCCGTTAAGGTGGATACTTTGCCGCTGGCGATTCAAGCGGAATTCCCGGCGTGGCTCGTGGAAAAATTGCAGGCGTTTATGCCTGATAACGAAATTCTGGATCTCGGCTTATCGCTGCAAAAGCCCGCACCGCTTGATTTGCGAGTAAATACGCTGCTCGCAAAACGCGCCGAAGTGCTTGACATCTTTCAGCAAGAAGGCATTCCGGCACAAGCGGCGCTCTACTCGCCATGCGGTATCCGTTTGACCGGTAAACCGGCGATTAATCGCCATGCCTTGTTTTTATCGGGAAAAATCGAAGTTCAAGACGAAGGCAGTCAATTACTGGGTTATTTGCTGGCGCCCAAACGCGGCGAAATGATCGTTGATTTTTGCGCCGGAGCCGGCGGCAAATCCTTATTGCTGGGAGCTCTGATGAATTCCAAAGGGCGGCTGTATGCTTTTGATGTATCAGAAAAACGGCTGAACAACCTGAAGCCGCGCTTCAAGCGTTCCGGTTTGTCGAATCTGCACGCGCAACGGATAGAAAACGAGAACGATCTTAAGATCAAACGCTTATCCGGAAAGATTGACCGGGTATTGGTCGATTCGCCATGCAGCGGGCTTGGCACGTTGCGCCGCAACCCCGACTTGAAATGGCGTCAATCACCGCAAAGCATTGAGGAACTAAAAGCTAAACAAGCGGCAATTCTGGCTGCCGCCGCGGCTTTGCTCAAACCGGGCGGACGCTTGGTATATGCCACCTGCAGCTTTCTGCCGGAAGAAAACCAGCAAGTGGTGCAGGCTTTTCTTGAAACGCACCCGCAATTCAGACTCCTGAATTGCGCCGAAATCCTGGCACAGCAAAAAATCCCTTTGGATACCGGCGAATTCTTGCAATTATTTCCTAAGCAACATCAAACCGACGGCTTTTTTGCCGCAGCGCTGGAGCACGCCAGCGATCACTAGCCGGAAAACGGTTACGCAGGATTTCCTTGTTGTTTGTCCGCTGATTGCAGCAATACCGGCAAAATAATCAGTACGCAAACGATCGTTATCAGCAAACCGATCGTCAACAACAGCCCCATGCTGGAAGTACCCTGGTGCATGGAAAACACCAGGCTGCCGAATCCAACCAGCGTGGTCAATGCGCTATAAAAAATGGCGCGCGCGGTACTGGTATGCAGCAGACTCTCATAAACAACGCCGGAACGGCTCCGGTGCACCATGTGCAAGCTACTGTCGATACCGATGCCGAGTAGCAGCGGCAACGCAATGATATTGGCAAAATTGAAAGGCAAATTCAGCAAAACGGTACCGGCGCAAGTGAACAACGCTGACAACAGTAACGGTATCAATACCAGCACCGTCGAAGCGATGCTTCTGAGCATGATCCACAGCGCCACGACAACACCCAATAGCGCCAAAGTAAACGCATGGATAAAAGCATCCACGACAGCTTCGCCGGCTTCCAGGCTAATCACCGGAATCCCGGTGGCAGACGGCGCGATTTCTTGCACGGCACGGACAAACCGGCGCAGCGCATCGTTATCATTGATGTTTTCCTGCGGGTAAACAGCAATGCGATAAACGCCGTCACTGCCCTGCCAGAGCTCCTTGATCGATACGGGTAGCGCATCTTCGCCAAACGGTTGTGCCGAAAGCGCCAATTGCAGGCGTTGAATCGAACCTGGCAGTAAGCTCAATAAATCATCGTTGAGCGCGCGAAGCACCCGGGCCTTTGTATCACCCCCATCGCTCGCATCGGAGAGTTTTTCCAAATGCAACAATAAATTCGCAAGGGATGCCTGCAATTTCCCGGCAGAATTGGCGACCACGTGCTCCGGCTGTTCATCGACTAAACGTTCAAGCGCGATTCTCAATCGATCCAACGCACCCCGCTGTTCCGCAACCGTATAGTGATCGGCGATCAGGAATGCCGTCGGTGAAAACGACACTGGCCCCAGAATCATCGCCATTTCCTCGATCAATAAACTTTTGTCTTCTTGCTGTTGCGGAACCAGATCCAGCATGCTGATCACGCTTTTAACTTCCGGCAACGCGCTGACGCGTTTCACAATCGGTTCGATTTCTTCAGAATCATTCACTAAAATATTGATATGCCAAGGAGAATCTTCGGCACTCCCCAGCAACTCCTGGAATGTCTGCACAGATTCCGCACGAGGATTATTCAAATTCAGTAAGTTGTAGTCGAATCTGATTTTCGGCAACGCCAAGATAGAAGCTGCAATCGCCGCCACGGTCAAGAAATAGATCAGTTTGCGCGAATGTCTGGGCAAATCCAATACATGATTAATGGATTGGGCCGAATCCGGTAATTTTCTTGTCTTCACCGGAAAAATTCTTTGTAACGCAGGTATCAATGTCATCGTGATCAGGAAACTGATCAGCATACCGGTGCCGGAAATCAAGCCTAGCTCTGCAACACCGCGATACGTGGTCGGCATGAAAGCATAGAAACCGATCGCTGTTGTGATCGCACAGGATAGCAGCGATTGCCCCATATCACCGCCAGTGTGATTCAACGCTTCCGAGAAAGATTGCTCAGGGTCTCGCAGTTCTTCCAGCCGCAGCAGGAAATGAATCGCATAGTCGACCCCAAGACCGATATATAGCACCGCAAATGCAATTGAAATCAAGTTGAGATGCCCGACGGCAACGGTTGCAAATGCCGCCGTCAATAATAATCCGAGAATCAGAGCGATGATCACCGTGACGATAGCGCCGGCTGAACGAAAAGCCAGCAATAACACCGCGGCCACCAGAACCAATGCCAGCAGGCCGGCATCCTGAGCTCCGTACATCGCGCTGTTGAGTTCGTCATGCGCCAATGCCACCTCACCGGTAATGCGGAGATTTTTTACCGCATCGGGGGCGAATCCCATCTTTTCGGCTTCCATCCGGATAGCATTGATGGGTTCTTCCGCGGCAAAAATTTGCGAATAGTCTAGCTTGGGTTTGGCGATAATCAGTTCTTGATAGGTACTTTTTTGCGCTTCACCGCCCAATAAGGCTTGCCAGGATAGGGCGCGGGATTGGCCCGCGATCCGGGCGTCCAGTGTCGCACTGACAGCGCTGAAGACGGGTTCCAGATCGAGTTTCCGGCCTTTGCGCAATTCCTCCGCAGCATCCGTCAGGACGGCAGAAAACGTATAAAGCGTCGGGCTTTCCGCGATACGGGCAATCAACGGCTGAGCCGCTGCCAGATAGTCGGAAATGCGGCCTAGCTCATCCAGGTCTTTAAAAAATAAACCGTTCTTCTCGAGGAATGGCTCGCCCGCCAAATAATGAATGCCGGAGAAATGCGGATGATCATTATTCAGAAAAACAGTGAATGCTTTGGCAGCCTCGTGCACCTGCTCGGGAGTAGGGGCATTCAACGCCAGCAGAAGTGTATCTTCATGCTGCGGAAATGAGTGGATATAGCGGATATGGTTTGCGCGGAAGGGAACTTCCTCGGAGAGCATATCGGTGGTGTCGGTATGAACGCCAAGATTTTCGGCGGTATAAAGCGTGCTGAACGTTGTAAGCGCCAGGATTAATAGAATAATCCAAACCGCATACCGATACGAAAAAATAACCCAGCGTGAAAAAAACCGGACGCTAAAGCTTTGTGAGCTAGGCACGTTTTACAGCGTTTGCAAAAGAATGAACAGACCTCATTGCGGATTCAGCCGGGTCGATGTGATTTTCTCCTTCAGCATATCGATTAACGCTTGAAAACCGCTGCGTTGGAGTATGGCGCGATATTCACCGCGCTTGATTGCCAGGTCGCTGACACCGTCAAATAGGATATTGGTGATCCGCCAGTGGCCTTGGTCTTGATGGAGCACATAATCAAAATTCACCGTTCCGCCATCAGACTGAGTTAACTGGCTGCGCACCAGAACCTGGTCACGTGGTAAATCGCGCTGTTCAATAATCCGGAACTGCTCGCCTTCATGATGCGTAAAACGTCCGGCATAGGTAGCGATACTGAGCTGACGAAATGTCTCCACCATCAGATTTTGTTGCGTCGCGTCTAATTGCGACCAATATGTCGCGCCCAGGATTGTCTTGATAATAAGATCGACGTCGTGGGATTGATCAATCACCGGTTCCAGGTATTTGTACCGCCCGTCGTAACCAAGTTTCTCGCCATCCTGCATGACGTGCAGTAACGATGATTGCAGGTATTGAATCACTTGTTCCGGATTTCTGGTTTCTGATTCAGCGGCACTGAGTGCCGCTGAAATCGGCAACAGCATAACCAGCATCAAGCACCACTCAAGGATATTAACTGTTTGTTTTGCTTTCATAGCGGCGGTCTTTCCAGCTCGCGCGTTCTCCGCGCCAGTAACGCAGAGCTGATGTCCAAGTCATCGCCAGATATAAAGTACCGATGACAGGCAATCCCAAACACCAGAAGGGAGAACGCTGATAATAAGTTAAGGTTGGTAAATAGGTAAAAAACATGGCAGCCCAGACCAGCAGGCACATCAGGAAAATCTCTTGTGCTGGCACAATCACAAATGCGAAAGGAGCTGCCCAAAACATGGCGATCATAATCAATGTGCAGATGAGCAGTAAGGTTATCGAATATCTTAGCTGCGTAAAAGCGGTTCGGGCAACCATCTCCCAAATCGGCTTTAATCCAGGATACCCGCGGTGACTCCGCGCGGCGCGACTGAGCCCCAAATAAGTCCGCAAGCCAGCACGTTTGATATGGGCGGCTAGCGTGCAGTCATCGATCAAGGCGTCTTGCAGGCTTGAAAAAGCCCCCGCCAATCGTAGCGCTTGGGTTTCGACTAGAATACAACCGCCTGCTGCAGCTGCTATTCGCGACGCGGGTTTGTTTGCTAATGCAAATGGATACAACAGCTTAAAAAAGAAAATAAAAGCGGGCATTAGCAAACGTTCGATAAAATTCAGCATCGGCGGCTCTGCCATCAGCGATACCAATGCAAGATTTTCTTGGCGGGCTTTTTGATGCAACGCTGAAACTATTCCCGGCGCAAGCTCAATGTCAGCATCCAGCAATAAGGTATAAGGCGTTTTGACTGCTCTTAAACCTTGCTCCAAGGCCCATAATTTACCACTCCAGCCTGCTGGCGGCGCGACGCCCGGGATAACCGTCGCTCCGCATCGGATAGCCTGCTCGGCAGTATTATCTGACGATTGATCATCAATCACGATGATAGCCATTTCACACCCTTGGGATTGAATACCGCTGAGAGTGTGCTGAATATAAGGGCCTTCATTACGGGCCGGAACAAGCACAGTAATATCCTGCAACGCTTCATTCAATACCACTGTTTGTTGAACTTCTATTTTTTCCCGGGTGCTCCAGGGTTTCCAGGGAAAAAAAACCAATGACCACCAGCATATTGCGCCAAAAATTGACAAATATAAAACTAAAACCACTCTGATTCCTGCATTCAGTAGACCAAAAAGTATGCGTAATTTTCCTGTTTACTTATTGATTACTGACACGGTAATGTCAGAGAGTTTTTTAGCAGCTTGAGTGCCTTCTGCCGCCCATTTCGGAGCGGGCTCCTCAACCATCGGTCCGGTTGTTCTGGGACCTTTGATCGAAGTTATCAACGCCTTCCATGGATGCGTCAACGTGTCTTCAACAGCGGTAGCTTCGTATCCGCAGTGTGCCATGCATTGCGCGCATTTGGGATTATTGGCGGTACCGTATTTTTCCCAAGGGGTGTCTTCCAGAAGTTCTTTAAATGTTTTGGCATACCCTTCGTCAGATAATAAATAGCAAGGCTTTTGCCAGCCGAATACATTGCGGGTCGGATTACCCCAAGGCGTACAATTATAATTTTGATTGCCTGCCAAATAATCCAGATACAGTGCGGAATGATTTAAGCGCCATTTACGTTTCAGTTTCTTACCCAATTCAAAAATACCGCGGAACAGTTTTTTGGTATCCTGGCTTTTGATGAAAACATCCTGCTTGGGTGCTTTTTCATAACTGAATCCGGGTGCGATAGTCGCTGCCTCAACTCCGAGCTCCATGGCGTAATCAAGAAATTCCGCAACATCTTCAGGGGTTTCGCCTTGAAAAAGCGTGCAGTTTACGGTAACCCGGAATCCTTTTTCCAAGGCTAATTTGATTGCTTCAACGGCCCGGTCAAAAACACCCTCCTGACAAACCGAAGCATCATGGCGCTCTTTCATGCCATCCAGATGAATGGAAAACGTCAAATAAGGAGAAGGTGTGTAGTCGTCAATTCGCTTCTTCAACAGCAATGCATTGGTACACAAATAAACATACTTTTTGCGCTTGATGATGCCGGCGACAATTTGCGGCATCTCCTTGTGCAACAACGGCTCGCCACCGGGGATCGAAACCATCGGAGCGCCGCATTCGTCAACGGCTTGCATACACTCTTCATAGGAAAGCCGCTGATCAAGAACATCTTCCGGATGAGCGATTTTTCCACACCCGGCGCAAGCTAGATTACAGCGAAACAACGGTTCAAGCATCAGCACCAACGGATACTTTTTAACCCCTCTTATCTTTTGCTTGATTAGATAAGTACCGACCGCTATTTGTTGGCGTAAAGGAACACCCATGAATATAACCTCCCAAAATACTTCAAATGCAAATGAATGACCAAAAAATTTTTGGCACGAAAAAAACCTGAAAAGCAAAGCTCGCTCAATAAGCGCTAGCAGACAAGCGATCTGTTTTTGCTACATGGCTTCTTGAATACTGAAAAAGATGCTGCAGTAAATATAAAAGCGATCTGGATTTTTTAAACATCTACAGCATTATAATTATCTGAAAAGGCATTAGAATCAGCACTCCAGACCCCACTATAGAACATGAACCCTTCCATAGCAAATATTTTATATCAGGTCAGTGGATTTATTACGGACAACTATCAAAAAAACAGATCAATCGTGACTTTTTATGGGACAAAACAACACACCAAGAACCGTGGGCTCTTGGTGTAAGTAATGCAGCAATAAAGCGTGACGTATTATTCGAACGCAACACCGAGTGTACGGAGTGTTCTTTTGGTTATTTTCCCGGGAGTAATGTCATTTTGTTTCTGGAAGCTTTCAATCGCGGCAACAGTTTTGGCGCCACTTACTCCGTCAACAGGCCCGGGATTCAATCCCGCATCCACGAGCGCTTGCTGAATTTTTTTCATCAATGCCGGGGTTGTTTTGACAATATCATCACCATCATCCGCTACTTCCACAGCAGCAACACTGGCGGATTCTTCTTCAATTGCAGCGGCAGCTTCGTCGGTTGATTCGATGCTTTCTAGACTTTGTACATCTTCAATTGGCGTTGATTCTGCAGCAGGCGTTGGCGCTGGTTCTGCCGCTGGTGTTGCGGGTGCAGTTGCTGCTTGATCATCTTTGGGAGGAAGTGGTTTTTTTTCAAAAATAGGTTTACAACCAAATAACAATCCTACAGCCAAAAAAAGCATCGTGTAAGTTGTAAATTTATTGGTTTTACTAATTCTCATTACTATTCTCCATGAAAAATTTCAAAAAAATCATTAAATTGCGTAAGCTACGCATTCCAATGAAAAGCCTTTTTATCTTCCGTCTGTTTTCGAATAATCTACGAAACCATATTCATTTAATTGTTATATTTATAGCGTCATGAACTGACGCATCATGCTGCGATGTGAACTATCACACTTTTCTAATCATAACGCAATCGAAAAAAAAATTGACTAATGAGGAGTTTAACACCACAAAAAATAAAAGAGCCATATGCTTAATTGGCGGCGGACATAGCCATATTGCCGTTATCAAGCAGTTTGGAATGCACTCGATACCAGGCGCAAGTCTAACGCTTATCAGTCCGGATGCGTTGACACCCTATTCAGGAATGATCCCAGGATTGATCGCGGGACACTATGCATTTAAGGATTGCCACATTGATTTAATGAAACTTTGCCGATGGGCAGGAGCGCAATTTGTCAGCGGTCAAATCCAAGCAATGGATCTTCAAACCAAACAGGTTGTTTGTGATCAGCATCCCCCTGTGCATTATGATTTACTGTCTATCAATACGGGCTCTCAACCGGCACTCCACCAAATTCATGGTGCTACTGAATATGGCCACCCTGTGAAACCGATAAAAAATTTTATTCAAGGATGGCAATCTTGGCTCGAATCCGACCGGAATTCCCTTCGGCCGCAGCGCGTAGTGGTAATCGGTGGAGGCGCTGCCGGGATCGAAATACTACTGGCAATGCATTACAAAATATCCCGCCGGTACCCAAAACGATCGGACTTCACGTTAGTGTGCGCCGATCGACAAATTCTCAGTACGCATAACCAGCAAGCACGGAACTTTTTTGACCGATATCTACAATCATCGGGAATTACGGTCATCCGTGGAAAGCGGGTCATAGCGATTGACCGGCAGCAGTTATTACTCGATGACCAAACTGCCCTGCATTACGACTTCGCCGCCTGGTGCATTCATGCAACAGCGCCGCCTTGGTTGAAAGAAAGCGGCATCCAATGCGACAAAAAGGGTTTCGTCCTGGTGGACCAGTATCTTCGCAGCATTTCTCATCCGGAAATTTTCACCAGTGGAGATGCGGCATCGTTTACGCCGGCTCCATTGCCCAAAGCCGGGATATATGCGGTACGGCAGGGACCGATACTGGCGAAGAATATCGCCGCGCTGATAAAGAACCAGCCGCTTTCTCCTTATAAACCCCAACGGCGCTACTTAAGCCTATTAACCACTGGTGATCGTTATGCCGTTGCTTCCTGGGGAAGTTTTTTTGTCCAAGGCAAGTGGGTATGGCATTGGAAAAACTGGATAGACCGTTCGTTTATGGCACGCTATCAGTCATCATTACCGGATAACAACACCTGAGCCGGATGCTGCAAATCGTTATAAATCCGCGAAGTTGTATACAACTGGCTAAGCATCCAGCAACGCCGCAACCAGTTTAGTTTCCAATTGCTGAAATTGCGCATTGCCATTGCGGGCAGGTGAAGGCTCCCGCCACGAGGGATTCTGCCGCAAGGTACTGATCATCTTTTGCCACTGATCCGGCAATTTTTCGGTATCCGCTTTATCCACTTGCAGCGTATCTTGCGCGGCATGACCGCGATGCATCAATTTCTTCAACAAGTGCTTCTGGCGCAAATACAAAATCTGCACCGTGGTTTCATCGGCGCATTGCCATTGGGTGCCTTTGACAGTCGCTTTAATTTCATCGCCATAGCGTTTGAAGGTGGACCAGCCGGCACCTGCCAACGCGCCCAATGCACTGGCGGCGCCGAGGCTCATGCCGCCCACCATCAAATCAATACCGGCACCGGCAGCGGCACCTTTGGCGGCCGCGCTGCCCACATCCAATCCATAAGCTTTAAGAATGCCCGGCGCGAAAATATCCAATTGCCATTGGCCATTGCTGACAGGGATATTTTGAATTGCCACATCCTTTTCCGAGAAATTGAAGATCGTTAATAAATCGTGTAGACACTGTTGTTCCGCCTTGCGGACAAATTCCTGCAGCCGGTCTTCCAGCAGTGTATTGGCGATTGCATGATTATTAACCGTTTTACTTTCACGATAACAGGCCACTTGAACAATCAGCTCAGCAATCCGCCTGGCGCCCGACAAGCACAACTGATTCCAGAGCTTAGCGCGGTAGTCGATAAGTTTTTGTAAATGATTGTAATGCGATTCCAGCAACGATTGCATTTTCTGGTACAACCGCTTCTCCGCTTCAAATGCAAAAGCGACTGTATCGAATTCCAGCGTTGTGTGCATTTGATAGGCGGACAAATATTCACGCCACTTTCCAAGTTCCCGTTCGTGACCCGCGATAAAATTGAAGACAGGGATTATCGGTTTTCCCGCTCGTGTCAGAACTTCCAGTTCCAAACGGTATTTCTCCAGAAATGGCTCTCGGACATCGATGATGTATAACAAGATGTCGCTGCGTAACACTTGGCGGATGACTTTCGCCTCTTGTTCCAACGGATCGTTGACAGTCACATGCGTAACGAATTGTTCCAGAACTTGCGGTGGCCGCAATGCCGCGGATTTTTCCTGCAGCTTTTTTATATGAGCGAATAATGCCCGGGAATCCTCCAAACCGGGTGTGTCGTACAAATTCAAAACGGGGGTATGATCGGCTGAGATGGTGGCTTGTTCCACATGCCGGGTGGTGCCCGCGGCATCTTCAATCACACCGAATTCGGTACTACGAAGCATGGTGCGGATCAACGATGTCTTACCGGTATTGGTATGACCGACCACTGCGATATTGAGTAGCGCATCAGTTTGCGCTTGCCGGGAATTATTGACAATCATGATTTATCGCGTAATAACATGTTCCGCGGGAATACCGCAAGCCTCGGCCAGCCGGAACCAAGCAAATTCACGCGCGCTCGTGACCGGCGCCGATGGTTTGTTCAGCAAAATCAACCAGGGTCTTGCATGACTGCTATCGGCCAGCTCCTTAATCGTGCGTTGTATGCCGCGATCGGGTAAGCGATGCGCGGCGACACCCAGCAGCAGAGGAACGCTTAGGCTCCTGATCATCGTGATGGCTTGCTCATGCGAATCTTGATCAATAATGTTAAGACGACAGATAACCGGTTCCGGCCAATCCGTGCTGTCGTCCAATTCCACACCAATTGCGTGCGCATTGGCAGGAATAGCAACATGTTCCGGCGGCCGGGTAACTTCGGCTGGTTTGATACCGGCTTGCGGATCGGCGTCGATGACTTCGGCTTTAACTTCGCGCGCCATCAACCGCTGACGCAATTCAATGTAATAAGGCAAATAAAGATCCAGCTTGAAGCGGCTTTCAGCCCATCGCTGCATAACCCATGAAAACCCCAGCAGCAACAGTCGCGGAAAAATTCCATAAACCAGCAAGGCGCCGATCAAAAACGCTGCCCATGCCGTGCGGGTTTCCGCATCCTGCTTACCTGTTCCGACGCGGCTTGCAATGGTTTGCGGATCATCCGGTATTTTTAATCCCAACGCTTCCAGCGGCTTACCCAGCATTTGCGTGAGTTGCGGCAAAGCGCTATCCGGCAGAATGGTCGTGCCCCAGATGAAGTTGTATTGTTTCGCCATCATAATCATGATCAGCAAAATCAACCCCGCAGTCAGGTAAACCAGCCAAAACTGGTGCGTCAGAACACTGACGCGCCATTTACCAACCGTGCCGGTTAAACAACTTTCCCACCAAGCATGCGAAGCCAGCGATTGGACATCCGGTTCTTTTTTGTGGCGGTATGGCCACCAACTGACAAATTGCGCCACGATACCGCTGCTCAAGCTTTGCAGGTTCAATGTCATGCCCGATACCCACAGCAATAGAGAAATCGAGTTAAACCCAAGCAGCACCGCGAGCAGCCAGTAGATATTCAATGTCGATGATTCGCTGACAGCCTGGCTGGCGGCCAACGCGCCTAAAACCGCCGCGAGCGTCCAGCAAATCCAGCGCGCACGGGTAAATTGCTTGTCCGGCTGCTGCAGCGCATTCTCCAATGCATTTTCCCGGATTAGCTGTTGAGCGCGGAAAGTAAGCCGGTTAACAAACTGACGATAGTTGAAATCTCCGTTGACGGAACCGGGCATGTCGCGGATACCGGCATACGATAATTGCTCCGCTTTGGCGGATTCGATCGCTCGCAATTGTTCGATGCGCACCAAATCAGCAAAAGCATACTTTTTTACAGACATTTCCCGGTTAATTCCAAATGGTAAAAATCAAAGCAGGGTGTGGCATGAGTGGGAATTCACAGTCAGAAGCAAAAGGTGTCAGAAATTAGCACAAATCAGGCTAAAATCCGCAATTAAATCTTTCAAAATTATGGCAGGAAATTTCATGAAACCGGTAGCAATTTTTAGACACATACCCATAGAAGGCCCCGGCTATTTTGCCACATTTCTCGACAACAATCATATCCCGTGGCGGCTCATTAAAATCGACGCCGGAGAAAAACCACCGGCCAGCATCGATGAATTCAGCGGCCTGGTGTTCATGGGCGGCACCATGAGCGTCAACGACGATCTGCCTTGGATCGGGCAGGAATTGTCGCTGATCCGTCAAGCGGTCGCCGCCGATGTGCCGGTGCTGGGTCACTGCCTCGGCGGACAGCTCATGGCCAAAGCACTTGGAGGTGTTGTTAGTGCCAATCCGGTCAAGGAAATGGGCTGGGGTGAAGTCACGGTGCCGGATAATGCGGTGGCGCGCGAATGGTTCGGCGATCTGACCGGCTTCAATTCGTTTCACTGGCACGGCGAAGCGTTCAGCATCCCGCAAGATGCCATCTGCATCCTATCCAGCCCGTATTGTGCCAATCAAGCCTTCGCCCTAGGCATGCACCTCGGCATGCAATGCCACGTCGAAATGACCGAGCGGCTGGTGATCGATTGGTGCAGCGTCGGCGCGGAAGAACTCGCCAGCTTGAATCAACCGTCGGTGCAAACGCTGGAAGAAATCGAGAAGAATTTGCCCGAGCGTGTAACCGCCCTGAATGCGGTGGCGGAGCAGTTGTACCGGAAATGGACGGCACATTTGAAATGAATGCGCCGGTCATTCCAGCAGATGTTCGCCCAGCAACAATTGCAAAAATTTATCCCGTGTTACCTTGGATGAATCGCGGTAAAGCTTGTATTGCGCATGCCGGTCCGGTTGCTGTGGATCGATTTCGATACCCCACAACGGTGCGGTCGTCGTCGGTAAATTGGAATAGCGCACATCGACCAGCACCTCCGGTTGTTGCGGGCGGATGGCGAGGTATCCCGACGAGAAGTGACTGAAGCGCGCGATATCCTGCGCCAGCACGGATGAAACCGGCAATCCGTTCAAATCACGTTCCAAGACGAATTTTTCAACCGATTCTCCAGGATAGACGCGCGGTTCGGAAAACAAACCGACGCGGATCGCATCGACATGGAATTGGCCGTCGAATTCATAAATCGAGCGCCACAACACCAAATTGGCAAGCGTCGGTTTGACCAGCAACCGTTCGGCGCGGTGCTCGCGTTCGGTAATCAATGCAGTAGCGGCAGTCTCGGCGCGTTGCAGCTGCACCCAGCCGAACGACAGATAGGCTGCCGCCAGCACTAGCCCGATTCGCGCTGCGGCATGACTGTATTTCTTCCATGCAACTGCGCCAGCAATCAGCAAAATCAAAGTAAAAGCCGGGTCCAGCACGGAAATGATATTCAGCGCCACGCGTTCATCGCTTGCTGGCCACAGCAGATTCGTGCCATAGCTGGTGAACGCATCCAGCACGCCGCTCAAGCAGTAACCAAGAAACGTGAACAGATACAACCGGGTAAACGGCAAGCGCTTACGCAGAAACGGCCAAAGCAGCAATGCGACAATCAAGGCGCCGAGCGGCACAAAAAACAGCGAATGGGTGAAATGCCGGTGAAATTCGATATTCAACAACGGGTCATTTTCCGATTGAATCAAAATATCGACATCCGCTGCGATACCGGCGGCAAAACCAATGCCGGTTGCGATTCGCGTCTCTTGCCGGTTTGCGCCGGACTGCGCCATCGTGGCGCCCAGTAACCCCTGAGTCAATAAATCCATAGTTATTAAGCTGATTTAACTGCCAAGAATAGAAAAATCGTATAAAATGGTGTAGGAATAAGCGATAGTTTAATTGCTTTTTCTCATTCGTCCTATGGATGAAAGTTTTCCAAGCAAACAAGGCGTTTGCAGATAACGTCGATACCAGGACAATCTCTAGTACAGATGTCCTAGATAAAAGGTTATCGAGTACTATTTTTTTAATTTAACAATTAAGTTAGCATTTCTATCGTAGTTAATAAACTATGTGTGGCTTCAAAATTCAACGGCTTTCTGTTTTTTGCTGTAAATGCTTTAACCTTAAAAAATAAAGGAGTTTCAATTATGACTTTCAAGAAAAAAACCATTTCACAAGTTGTAGCGGTTGCATTATGCGGAACATTCGCTGCAGCTACCCAAGCAGCTCCAGTTGTTATCAGCAACTTCAACACATCCGCTGCGATCGCTGACGCAGGCTATTTTTCTGCAACAGCACCGGGCGGTCTAGGCATGAGTTTTATGGGCCGTGAATTTGTTAATCATGGCACCTGGGCTTCCAACTATTCTTTAAGCGTTGGTGGAGCGCTCGTTGCAGTTGCTGATGAAGCAGTTGGTGGCGATACCAGCAACCCGTTGGGTGCTGTTGCAATCCCAGTGACCGGTGCGGTAGAAGTTAACACCAACCTGCCTTTTGGCGCGAATGGCTGGACCTTTACTCAAACAGTATCGATTCCTTCAGACGGCCATGTTTCTGTCATGATCAACCTGACCAATACATCATCATCAGTTGCTAGCGATGTACTGTGGAGCGTTGGTGTCGATCCGGACCAAGGCGTTCCTTTTAACGGCGACTTTGCTACAACCAATGAAATTCTGGCAACGGGTGTAACCGGCTCCGCAGTTAAAGCAACGAGCTCTGATGGTTATTCTTTAACACTGCAAAACACTACCAGTGCTGGTGCAAATGCTATTGGAGCTTATGTTGATACGGTATTCGGCAGCTGCTGCTCTCCAATCGATCCAGCATTCATTTTCGCACAAAACCAAGGTGTCGGTGGTTACGGTTTTGCTGATCATTCCATCAACTTGGCATATGATCTGGGCGATATTCTCCCAGGTCAAACGGTTACCTTCGGTTATGAATACATCATGGCCGTTCCAGAACCAGAAACCTATGCCATGTTGCTGGCAGGCCTTGGTTTGATTGGCTTCTCACTGCGCCGTCGTAGTGCTTAATTAGATACAATAGAAGCTAATAAAAAATTACAAGCCGCAGAGATCACTCTCTGCGGCTTGTTTTTTTGTAGTTGCTCCCAGGATCCGCTATTTCTCCAGCAAATAATCAATAGCAATGTTCGGCGTTAAAATCTTAGGTTGATCGCGTGCTGTTTCATTAAAAGACGGCAGAATCGTCTCAAAAAACGGAAGTATTGAATTGGTTGATCCACTGGTATGCGTGAAACCGCGATTGCGGATTATTTTTTTCAACCTAAAAATAGATTCAGCCGGGCTGTATTCCAAAATTAAGGTATTGGTGAAAGTAAAAATGAGACTGGTGTTGAACGATGAAAGCGGATTTCTTCTTGCACTCAAATCGGTAAATAGTGAACTGACAACGATTAATAAGTCTTTACCATTAAAAAAAGCGGTTGCAGCTATCGAATCTAGCGGTTTCGGTATTCCGTCAAATTCGGGAATCCCGGCGTAACCAATCGCAGTTTCGCTATCGATACATGTCACCGGGTTGTTATCGATAACTCTTGGAATCCCACCGGTTAAATTGAGCCGATACATCCCGCCGCCAACATCTTCTATTACCTCGAATCTGCTCTGAACAACGACGCTACTCGGCGTAGGATCATTCGCATCCGTCGCATTCAAACATTTAAATCCGCTGTATACAATACTGGTCGCTGAAACATTCCCATGAAATAAGCATGACACTAAAAGTAGTATTAACGGTGATTTCATGGAGGATTCCTCATTGATGAAATGCGAATACTTGGGATATATTCCCCAGCGATGAAACGCAAAACTTATATCAAAGCGCGCAGACGGGTAAACACATCTCCGACGTATTGAATTTGTTCCTGCGTATGCGCTGCATTAACACTGCAACGAACCAGAGACTTCCCTTCCGGCGCAGCCGGCGGGAGAATCAGATTGACATAGATATTGTTTTCAAGCAATTTCTGCCAAAGCATCAAAGCCTGCTGAGGCGTGTCGACAATAGCCGCAATCACCGGACCGGGATCCGGTCCGAGTCTATACCCGGCTTCTTTGAGTTGCGTATAAAGCTGTGTGCAATTACGCCATAATTGTTCACGTAGATGATTGCCTTTTCTGAGTAATTCCAATGCCGCGCGAGTCGATGCGATCGTTGCAGGGGATGGTGAAGCGGTAAAAATATAGGGATGGCTGACATAGCGAAGTTGCTCGAGCTGCGGATGATTGCTGACGCAAAATCCACCGATGCTGCATAAGCTCTTACTGAAAGTACCGGTAATGAAATCAACGTCTTTCAGCAACCCGGTTTTTTCAACCAAGCCTTGTCCCGTTTCACCTAACACACCCAGAGAATGCGCTTCATCGAGAAGCAAAACACCGCCATAAGCTTTTTTTATCTCCACAATTTCGGCCAAAGGTGCCTGATCTCCCAGCATGCTGTAGATTCCCTCAGCGATAATGAGCGTCGTCTCAACCCGACCACCCAGTCTACGCAATCGTTTTTCCATGTCGGCAGGATCATTGTGTTTAAAGCGGATGATATCCGCGCCACTTAAAATACAACCGTCGTAGATGCTCGCATGTGAATCTCCGTCAATCAATACCGTGTCCCCGGGGCCGACTAATCCGGAAATGGTGCCCAAGTTAGCCTGATACCCAGTCGTAAATACGATGCCGGAACTGCACTGATAAAACTCGGCGAATTCCCGCTCCAGCGCACGATGACCGGAATAGCTGCCATTCGCCATCCGCGATCCGGTTGTTCCGGTACCTTCGTTGTCAATCGCTTCATGCGCTGCCCGGATACATTCGGGCGCAAAGGTTAACCCCAGGTAGTTATTGGTACCCAGCAACAGCACGCGGCGGTCACCAATTCTTGCCTCGGTTGCCGAATACACTTCTTCAATCGGCACCCCAAATGCACCAACACCATCGGGTAAAAGCGCTTTTCTTGCTGCGGCAGCAGCATCCAGTTTCTCAAGTAAATTCATGATGATGCAAATTTAATTTTATATACCAAGTCAGCCAGTTCTCTGACTGTCTGAACATCCGCTAATGCATTGATTGGAATTGATACATCAAAGGTATCTTCAATTTCCATGATCAGATTCAATAATTTAATTGAATCAATGGATAATTGACTAATCAGGTTGGTGTCTGGGGAAATTTCTACATCTACATTTGTAAGCGCACTCAGTCGTTCACAAAGCAGTGCTGTGATTTCTTTGTAATTACTGTCAGTCATAAATAGAATGAGTTAATTTGAATAATTAAACCATTTCCGTCAGCACATCCTGCAGGCGGATTTTAGGCTCCCAGGCAGGTAACGCTCGCATTAAAGGCGTATTGTCGCAAACCCAATTGCTATGTTGCAATTCATTCACTTTTCCTGGCGTCAGCATCGGAGAATAACGAAATATACGGGATAGCATGAGATTTGAGCATGCAATGTAACGAATGAGTTTATCTGGTATCGTAACACAGCGTACCGGCCTCATCCATCTTTGTTCAGCCAGATTAGCTAACTGCTGATAACTATATCCATTGGGCGTGCCATCATCAAGCTCGAAAATTCCGCTAACATTTTTTTCCGCTGCGAGCCAAGTCTGTGCGGCAGCCACCAAGTCATACACATGGATTAATCCGAAACGATTATGGATGTTGCCTACTACAGGAAGGAATCCACGGTGCATAGCCTCAAATAAAGGCCTTAGTTCTTTATCACCCGGTCCGTAAACAGCCGTAGGACGAAAGATAGCCCACGGTAGCGCTTCTGAACAATTAATCAGTTTTTGCTCGGACAAATATTTGCTTCGCGCATACCACGATAATTCCGGTTCGCGGGCTGCTAAGGATGAAATTAGTAGAAAGCGTGGGAAAGGCCTGTGATTCAGAAGAACCGAGAGAAGATTCTCTGTTCCGGCTATATTGGGTTGCAGAAATTCCTTGAACGAACCGCCTCTTACCGTAGCTGCGCAGTGTATGACAGCCGAAACATCTTTGACTAATTGGTCCAGTGCCTTGATATTGTCAAGATCACCATGAATCCATTGAATTTCTTTATTTGTATCCGGCTGGCCTGTCCGTGTCAATGCACGAACTGACCAGCCTTCACGAATTAATGCCTGTACTAGTACGCTTCCTATGAAACCAGTAGCACCTGTGACGGCTACTAATTTAGGCATACACGATTATTATCTATCGCCCGACTCTACAAAAGAAAGCTGATTGGTAACATTCGCTCTTTGAATATAACCTTGTCTTGCGGCAAAGCGAGAAAGCTTACCTGAAGAGGTCCTTGGTAAAGTATGAGGTGGAACCAATTCAACCACACAATTTACACCGAACGCCATATAAACAAATTGCTGCAATCTGGTTATTAATGATTGCCGCTCGGTTACTGTGGCAAGCCTGCATTCTATTACTAGAACGATCGTAGTGGTGCCGTCTTCATCCGTCACACCGAAAGCAGAAGCTTCACGTGACCGCACTTCCGGTTGCTGCTCTGCCAATTCTTCGATATCTTGCGCACGGATATTACGGCCATTGACAATAATGACATCCGTCCTTCGCCCGGTAATATACAAGTCTCCTTCAAACAAGAAGCCAATATCTCCGGTATCAAGCCAGTTACCAGCTTTTAGCGCTTTATTCGTTTCTTCAGGATTATTGTAATATCCAGTCATCAGACTGTCGCCTTGCACTAAGACACTGCCAACCATCATTTCCGACAACTGCTGGCCATCTTCATCGACAATCTTTACGGTATGTCCGGGTAGAGGACGACCACAATTTACAAATTCATTTTGCTTACGGCCATCTGCCTGCAATCTTGCAGCCATTTTTTTATCAATCAATGTCTTGCTATCGACTTGAATGCTTTTGCAACCTTCGCCAATTTTTGAAAAGGTTACAGCAAGTGTAGATTCCGCCAAGCCATAGCAGGGCAAAAACGCATTCTTGTCAAATCCAGCCGAAGCGAACTTCTCTGCAAAGTTCCTTAAGGTCTCCGGGCGAATCATTTCAGCACCGATGCCGGCAGCTCGCCAGCAATTTAAATCGAGCTCTTTAAGATCAGACTCTCTCACTCGCAATGTGCAAAGTTTCAAGCCAAAAGGCTGACTGAATGCAACAGTGCAACGGTTTCTGCTAATCAATCGAAGCCATTGCAGAGGCCGAATTGCAAAATCCCTAGTTGCCAAATAGTCAACGGAAATTTGCGTGACCATAGGAGCCAAAACCAGTCCAACCAATCCCATGTCATGATAGAAAGGCAACCATGAGGCGGAACGGTCTGTAGGTCTGATTTGCAAACCATTCCGGACAATTCCTTGCAAATTGCTCATTAAAGCGCGCTCCGTGATAACCACTCCTCTTGGCGTACGCGTGCTGCCCGAGGTAAATTGCAAGTAAGCAATCTCTTCAGGATGATTCGGAAGGAAATCGATATCTTTCGATGGCGCTTCGCTTAATTTTCCAGGTGTACCAACCCACTGCAAATAGCTTGCCCCAACAGTCGCTTCTTCAAGAAAACCAATATAATCAAGATTTGCTAATGCAATGCTAGCTTGACTGCTTTCCAGCATTCCCCGTAATTGCTGAACATAGATGGCATGACTGCCGAGATTAACGGGTATTGGCATTGCAAAAGGTGCTAAACCAGCATAGCGACATGCAAAAAACAATTCGATAAACTCTGGCGAAGTATCAGCAATAATTGCAACACGACTACCCGGCGATAACTCAAAACCCGCCAGCTTCTGTGCTAAAGCGCGAGCGTTTTCTCTGAGCCTGCTGTAGGGCAGTACCGAGCGTAAATTGCCTTTGGCATCGTAAAAATTATAGCCTGTCGTACCTTGTGCCGCGTATTCCAATGCACTCGTTAGAGTATCAAAACCAGCCAATCTCTGTGACAGAGAATTAAGTGTTGGCGTTGGTGTTAATTGTATTTCGCTTGAAGGTTGAAAATCAAACGCCTGCGTTAGCGGAGCGTTCAACTTGGTTATTGTCGAACTCAAGATCTTCCCCTCGAAGTAATAGTGCTTGTTATCTTACTATCTAAAGCAAGATATACCGGCTGAGCGCGCCAACTCTTATTATTAATTTTTGATGACGATATTATTGCTGGCTGGAAAATTTTCATTCAAACGCTCACCACTTTACATTGCTTAAAAATATGAGTGTGTCATATTTGACCACACCGCAGCTTATATAATGAGCTTTTTCATGTCAAGGCAATATTAGGAATGGTGTTGTACCAAAACAACAATTATTGTAACCGAAGTTACTTCAGTGTAATACCACCGGTTATCTATTTCTCAGGGCTATTGACGCAACGCTCTTCGGCACTGTTTTCTGAAGCAATCTCAACACGATTCCTGCCCCGATGCTTCGCCGAATAGAGCGCTTTATCAGCGCGACGTAGCAGTAGATTGGCGTCTAATATATCCGGAATCGAACCAATGGCAACACCCAGGCTAATTGTGACCGGAATCAGCGAATGGTCGGCGTGAATTGCTTTGCAGGCAACGGCTGCGCGAAGTCTTTCGGCTGCTTTAATGGCTCCATCCCGGTCATAGGGAGAAATGATCGCCAGGAATTCTTCACCGCCATAACGACCGATATACTCATGAACGCGCGCTGATTGCGATAACCGGCCGGCGATTTCGCACAATACCGCATCGCCTGCGAGGTGGCCATAGGTATCATTGATGTTTTTAAAATGATCGATGTCAATCATGATGACAGCAATTCCATACCCCCCCCGTTTGGCTCTTTGAATTTGTTTGTGCAAAATGTCGAAAATGGCCATCCGATTGAGCAATCCGGTCAGCACATCATGCGTAACACGCTGTTCCAAAGACCTTTTCTGTGCCATGAGTTGTTTATTTTGTTTGACCCCCCGATATAATTGTGTTTTTTCAATCAAGGCGGATAACTGACTGGCGATCTGCAAAGGCAAGCCTTGATACAGGTTCGAGTCTTTGAAAACATTCTTTTTCCGGCTGGAGAAAAAAACGAACCCAAGCACTTTCCCCGTTGCGAGCAAAGGACAAATGAGACATGAGCGAATTCCTTCACGAAAAATTGCTTGTGTCAGCCGGGATGCGGGAAATTCTTCAAGGTGAGAATTCAGATCATTAATTATCAGCATCTCCCGGGAATTGAGGATAGTCTGCAGCGCTTTGTCGGACATTGGAATTGATTGTCCGATATTTAATACCAAACGCTGATAGCAAGCCCGCGACCAATGCAATTTCAGCTTATTCCCTTCGCTCTCCAGCAGTGCCAAGGTGATACGATCATAAGATAAATGTTGCTTAAATGACTCAAAAATATGATTCAACACATCGATCAGATGAAGATTGAGATTGCACTCAAGCATGATCCGATAGAGCGATTGTGTTCTTTCTGACTGTCTCTGAAGATAATCGGACAACGCCTTCAGCGACTTGCCCAAATGTCCGATCTCATCGTCGCCAACTGGAATATCCAGTGTAAAATCACCCCGTGCCATCGCTTCCGCTGCTTTCTGCAAGACTAGAATTCGATCATTTCTTTTCATGTTTTGGCTAACCGGATCATTAAGAAAGTTAGAACAGATTGTTGTTATTCACCCTCGATTTTGATTTTTCCAAAGTTATTAATTCAAAATATACCGCAACGAATCGTAGCGTTGTTAAGAAATATACGCGTTTCTCAAAAGATTTTCATAATAACGCTTGATAGTTGGCTATTTCCAAGCACTGTCGATGCTAAAATGAACCCAAACAAGGATTCATGCAAACAAGATGATAGGAATTTTAGTAATAACACATGAAGAATTAGGCGAACATTTGATCCGTTGCGCCAGCCATGTTCTAGGAACGAAGCCGCCGCAACTCGCGTATCTCGGCGTTTTTGTCGAGGATGATCCCAATACCGTGCTTTCCAATGCACGCAACTTGTTAACGCAATTGGACAGCGGAGCAGGCACGCTAATCATTACGGATATGCTCGGGGCAACACCTTGTAATATTGCCAGCCGTTTGATTCAACCGGGTAAAGTGGAGTGTCTTGCGGGCGCTAACTTGCCAATGTTAGTCCGGGCATTGACATATCGCACCGAGCCGCTTCCGGTAGTAACTGAAAAGGGATTGAGCGGCGGTCAGTGCGGGGTGGTGCACATTAAAGCGGAATCGTAATCATGCAAATCAAAGAAGTTGAAATTGTCAATAAACTCGGGTTGCACGCACGCGCATCGGCCAAGTTGACCAAATTGGCCAGTCAATTCAAGTGCGAAGTCTGGGCCACCCGCAATAACCGGCGCGTCAATGCAAAAAGCATCATGGGGGTGATGACGCTTGCGGCCAACAAAGGCTCCCGCATTCAACTTGAAACCGAAGGAGACGACGAAGTGGAAGCAATGGCTGCCTTGACTGCGCTGGTTGAAGATTTTTTTGGTGAAGGTGAATGAGCTTTATTCTGCAAGGTATCGGCGTATCGGAAGGCATTGCCATCGGGCATGCGCATTTAGCTGCACCCGCTGCGCTCGAGGTCATTCATTATCTGATTCCCAAGCAGCAAGTGGAGCGAGAAATCGCCCGGCTCGATAGCGCATTTGCGGTAGTACGTAAGGAGTTCGAGGCCTTGCAAAAATCAGTGGCTGACGGGCATGCGCGCGCAGAATTCAGCGCTTTTCTGGATCTGCATTTAATGATTCTGGATGATCCGACACTGTCAGAAGCCACGCGCAGCATCATCGCCCAAACATACTGCAATGCTGAGTGGGCCTTAACGCAGCAAATGCAAGTGTTAATGGCGCAATTTGAAGAAATCGAGGACGCTTACTTGCGCGAGCGCAAATCCGACGTGATGCAAGTGGTTGAACGTGTGCTCAAAGCCATGCTGGGGCATCCCGGCTACTTGCCGGTCGCATCGAAATTGACCGGCGACAGCATCCTGGTTGCGCATGACTTAAGTCCCGCCGATGTGATGCAATACAAACAACACCAATTTACCGCATTCCTGACCGACTTAGGCAGCCAAACTTCACATACCGCGATCGTCGCGCGCAGCCTTAATATCCCATCGATCGTCGCTTTGCATCACGCCCATCAGCTCATTGTCGAGAATGACTGTCTGATCGTCGATGGCACGCAAGGCATCACCATCGTCAATCCCGATAAATATGTACTGGATGAATACCGCCTGCGGCAAAGCCAGCTTGAGCTGGAAAAGAAAAAGCTGCAGCGCCTTAAAAGTGTTGCCGCGGTAACGCTGGACGGCACGGCTATCGACCTGTTCGCCAACATCGAATTGCCCGAAGATATCGTTCAGGTCAAAGAAAGTGGCGCGACCGGTATCGGATTATTCCGCAGCGAATTTCTGTTTCTCAACCGCGATGATTTGCCGGGAGAAGATGAGCAATTTGAAGCCTACCGCACAGTTGCTGTCAAAATGCAAAAGCAACCGGTGATCATCCGCACATTTGATCTCGGGGCGGACAAAAATCTTAAAGGCAGTGAACAGATGGCGGCTAATCCGGCGTTGGGCTTACGCGCGATCCGCTTAAGTCTGGCGGAACCGAAAATGTTTCATACGCAATTGCGCGCGATTCTGCGCGCTTCGAAATATGGCGATGTGCGCATTCTGGTACCAATGCTGTCGAATGTCACAGAGATTGATCAGACCGTGCATCACATCGACTACGCAAAACAGACGCTAAGGGACGACAAGATTCCGTTTGATGAACATATCAGGATTGGCGGCATGATCGAAATACCGGCGGCTGCGCTGAGCCTGGAGATCTTCATGCGTAAACTGGATTTCTTGTCGATCGGCACCAACGATCTCATTCAATATATGCTGGCGGTTGATCGCATTGACGATACCGTAGCACATCTATACGATCCGCTGCACCCCGCTGTTTTATGGCTGCTTTCGCATATCATTCAGAGCGCCAATCGCGCCAAGGTGCCGGTATCGATTTGCGGAGAAATGGCGGGCGACAAGCACTTCACACGGCTGTTACTGGGATTCGGATTAAAGCAATTCTCCATGTATCCGGCGCAGATATTGAACGTCAAGAACCAGATCCTGAAAAGCCATTTACCGGATATCATCCCGTTGACGCAGAAAATCCTGAAAGCCGATCAACCGGAAAAAATGAACGCATTGATGGTCAAGCTGAATGATCTTTAAGGAAACGCTGATTAATTGACTGCACGAGCGAATCACTTTGTTGCGCGGCACTCGCATCCTCGCCTATCTTGTTGATATGTCTCGGTTGCTGCGCTCCGTGCGCCTCGTGCTTCCTCTCATTCGCCGAATTAATCAGCATTTCCTTAACAGCCTACCAAACATTTCACAGCGTCAAATCAGAGTTTTCCTTAGTGAATGTCCTTTTTTTTGGCGATATAATGATCCATCGGTTATTCAGTCATCACTTAGAACTCAATAAGATAAATGCAAGATTCAAGATCAGTCGGTGTCGTAGCGCCGCAGTATGTGCAAATCGGCAAGCCGCTACATTTGAAAAGCGGCGCATCGCTCGATAGCTACCATCTGGTTTACGAAACCTACGGACAACTCAACGCCGCGCGCTCCAATGCGGTATTGATTTGTCATGCGCTGTCCGGCAATCATCATGTAGCGGGCTATTATGCGGAGAACGAGAAAAGCATCGGCTGGTGGGATAATCTGGTAGGTCCTGGCAAACCGATTGATACCAATCGTTTTTTTGTGATCGGGGTGAATAATCCCGGCGGTTGTCACGGTTCCACCGGTCCGGCCAGCATCGATCCGCGCACCGGCAAGCATTACGGCGCGAATTTTCCGGTCGTCACCGTGGAAGATTGGGTCGAAGCGCAAGCACAACTGGCCGAGCATTTGGGTATTGAACAATTCGCCGCAATCGTGGGCGGCAGTCTGGGCGGTATGCAGGCGATGCAATGGACCCTGGATTACCCGGAAAAAGTGCGCCATGCGCTGGTAATTGCGGCAGCACCCAAACTGACCGCGCAAAATATCGCGTTTAACGATGTCGCCCGCCAGGCGATCATGACCGATCAGGAATTTTACGGCGGTAATTTTTATGCGCACAATACACTGCCGCGGCGGGGTTTGCGGCTGGCGCGCATGCTCGGACACATCACCTATTTGTCCGACGATTCCATGGCGGCGAAATTTGGCCGCAGTCTGCGCAAAGGCGAGTTATCTTTCGGTTTTGACATCGAATTTGAAATCGAATCGTATCTGCGCTATCAAGGCGACAAGTTTGCCGACATGTTCGATGCCAACAGCTATTTGCTGATGACCAAGGCGCTGGATTATTTTGATCCGGCGGCGGCGTATGACGGCGACCTGAGCGCCGCTTTCCGGGTGGCCAAGGCAAATTTTCTGGTGATCTCGTTCACTTCGGATTGGCGCTTTTCTCCCGAGCGCTCGCGTGAGATTGTCAAAGCGCTATTGGATAATGAAATCAACGTAAGTTATGCGGAAATCACCGCCAGTCACGGCCATGATTCGTTTTTGATGGAAACGCCTTGTTATCATCAGCTTGTGCGCGCATATATGGACAATATCTCTATTTAAGCAACGATATGACTGAAACCACCAACCCCTCGACTGCTGCGTTACGCCCGGATTTTGCCGCGATTGCCGAATGGATCAAACCGGGTGCGAAAATACTCGACCTGGGTTGCGGCGACGGTTCACTGCTGCGCTATTTGCGCGATACCCGCAACGTGTTCGGGTACGGCGTGGAAATCGACGATAACAATTTGCTAAGCTGTTTCCGTAACGGCATCAATGTCATCCAGAATGACTTGGAAGCGGGATTGTCGAGTTTTGCATCGGGTTCGTTCGATTATGTCATCCTGTCGCAAACCCTCCAGGCGATGCGCCATACCGAAGGTATCATTCAGGAAATGCTACGCGTCGGCAAGGAAGGCATCGTGTCGTTTCCCAATTTCGGTTACTGGAAAAACCGCATGCAGGTGATCGCCGGACATATGCCGGTATCGGAAACGTTACCGTATCGCTGGTACGATACCCCCAATATTCATCTTTGCACCTTGGGCGACTTTGAGGCGTTATGCCAGCAATGCGATGCGCGGATTCTGGAGCGCAAGGTGATGAACAATGATTACCGGCCGGTTCATTTTCTGCCGAACCTCCGAGGCATGCTGGCGTTCTACCGGTTTGAGCGGTTTGCCTAAGCCGTCATCTTTCGTTGTCGCCGTGCAAACGATCGCATCATTTAGTATGGAAAGATTGCGCGCGCATACTTTCGAGTAATTGCAACTCCGCCGAACTAAACCCAGCCTGTTGCCTGGCTTCGCGATGAAATGGGCCGGTGATTTGTCCGCTGAAATGCTCGGATATCAAATGCCCGAACGTTTGCTCGGCATCGAGACCGCGTTGTTGACATAGAAACCTGAACCAGCGCGAACCAATCGCGACATGCCCTATCTCGTCGCGCAAAATGATCTCCAGAATCCCAACAGTTTGATCGTCACCCGCTTGGCGCAAGCGCTTGATCATTCCCGGCGTCACATCCAATCCCCTGGCTTCCAGCACGCGTGGCACCAAGGCCATGCGCACCAGGGGATCGAATGCCGTGCGCACCGCCATATCCCACAAACCGCTATGCGCCGGGAAATCGCCGTAATCGCTACCAAGCTCGTCCAGCCGCCCTCGTAACAGTTGAAAATGATACGCCTCCTCGACGGCCACTTGAATCCAGTCACTATAGAATTGCTGCGGCAAGTCACGAAAACGATACACCGCGTCCCACGCCAGATTGATCGCGTTGAATTCGATATGTGTAACCGCATGAATCAATGCAACCAGTCCTGCGCGGGTATTGAACCGGCGCTTCGGAACCTCGCCAGGCATCACCAATTCCGGTCTAACCGGACGACCAGGTTGCGTAATGGGTTCCGGATTATTGGACGATCTTAATAACAACGCGCCTGCTTGCCATGCTTGCGCGGTTTGCCGTGTTAGAAGCAGTTTTTCCTCAATCTCGTATGCCATTAAGCAACGTTTCGCAGAATCGAACAAGGAATCCATAGCGTAATTAAGAATGATCCAGGTAAAAAAACTGGCAAGACATCAGAAAAACAGTACAAATTTAGTACAAATGTACTACTAAACCGGGAACACCGAACTATTGGTATTAATTGAACAAGTGGTTACAATCGGGCCGGCATTGTGGTTTTTCGTTTTATCTCGCAATGCGGCTTAATTTTTTAGCAACCATTTGATTTCTTATTATTTTAGAGTGACAAAAATGAAACAGTCAAAAACAATTATAACAACTGCACTTGTACTTACAGGCTTACTCGCTGCTTCGCAAACGCAAGCGGCAGCGGTTACATTTAACTTCTCCAGCAGCAACGCATGGACAAAAAGCGACTTGGTATTCAATTCCGGAACCGATTCGGTAACCGTCGGCGCCTTTAACGGCGGCAACGACACCAGCGTTTCAAGCACCCGGGTATTCGTCGGCGCCAATTCCGCCGGACTGGTTGCTTGCTCGGGCGGCAATTCCAATACCGGCGGCTCGGCAACTGGTTGCTCTGGCGATGAACATACCATTTCCAGCAATGGTGCGGATGAAGATATTAAATTTACTTTCTCGCAAGAAGTGACATTGCTATCGGCCACTTTTAAATATTGGGACGGTAAAGGAAGCAGCGCCAGCGACATGGATGATTTTTCCTTGTTCGTGGGTACCACACCGAGATTTACCGATCAGACTATCATTACTGGTTCCAACGATGGAACCGCAACGTTCAACTTTGCAACGGTAGGCGGTGATTTGACCGATTCTGTTTTTTATATCGGCGCGCGTGGCGATGGCGATACCTTCAAACTGTACAGCTTGACCGTCGAAATTCCGGCAGTTCCGGAACCGTCGACCTACTTGCTGATGCTGTCGGGTTTGGGCCTGCTCGGCTGGAAATTCGGACGCAAAAGCTTGCAAGCATAAGTTAGCAGTTAGTTAGCAGTTAGTTAAGTAAAAAGCTCAGAGGAAATCGCGAAGGTGAATTCACCTTCGCGCTTTTATTTTGACTTTGGACATGCAGCGATAATCTGCTAGTCTGTCATCTTTCCAATCACACACCTGCCGCCATGCATAACATTCCTTACGATCCGGCGCTGCATGTCTGCTTGCCGGAAGGACAACCGGTTTTACGCACGGTGCCAATGCCGGCGGATACCAACTACGCCGGTGACATATTCGGCGGCTGGATTATGTCACAAGTCGATATCGCCGGCAGCATCCCCGCCCTCCGCCGCGCCCGTGGTCGCGTGGCAACGGTTGCAGTCAATTCGTTTGTATTCAAACAACCGGTGTTCGTCGGCGATCTCGTCAGTTTCTACGCCGACATCGTCAAAATAGGCCGCACCTCAATTGCTGTCGAAGTCACCGTCTACGCCCAGCGCGGTGTGCGAGAAGGCGGCGAGGAAATTTGCATCAAAGTCACCGAAGCGGTGCTGACTTACGTCGCTATCGACAACAACCGTAAACCAAGGGTGGTGCCGGAGGAGTAACGTTAAGAAAACTTCAATGCGAGAGATTTCTTTACAGTTAATTTGTTTCAAGAACTGTAATTACAGATTTACTACTGTGCAACAACCAAGCAATCGGCAACCCCGGATCAGGATTATCAGCCAACCGATCCAACAGCCTCCGCTTCTTTTCCCCCGTCACTACCAACACAATCCGCTCGCTATCAGCCAGCATTTCCATTGAAAGACTCACACGCAGCGAAGGCGCAATCGGAGGGGCGACGGCGATGCAATGATTCGCCGGCAACGTATCTGGATTCATGCCGGGGAACAGCGAGGCGATGTGGCCGTCTTCTCCTAAACCTAGCACGGTCAGGCTGACCGGTAACGGCAGGCGGTCGAGTCGTTGCTGAATCGTTTCGATGGCGTCGAATGGGGTGTCATGCTGGGTTTTCAACCCGACGAAGGGCGCGTGTTGCGGAAGGTGCTGCATCAGGCACTGTTTTACCAACCGTTCGTTTGATTGCTCGTCATTCACGTCAACCCAGCGCTCATCCGACAACGTGACGGTGATCCGGTTCCAGGGTAACTGACACTTCGCTAATGCGGGCAGGTAATGGCGCGGGGTGCTGCCGCCGGGAACGACGAGTGTGGCTTGCGGCTTCCGGCTCAAGCTGTCGAGCAGCGCGGTTGCGGCGAAATCGGCGAAGCCTTGGCTTAACGCTTCGATACCGGGAAAAACCTTGCGTTGCAGCGGCATGCTCGGGTTATTGCACCAGGCTGCGCAGATCCGGCACGATTTCGATATGCGCCGGGAATGGATTCGGGTCGCCGGGGAAGACGCGGCCCAGGAATGCGGTGTTGTTGGCTTGTGCGCCTTCCAGATCGGCCATCGCGTCACCGATCATCAGCACCGACTCGGGCTTCAAGCTGTGCGCCGACAGGATTTCCGCGATGATGGTTTTTTTCAACGCCGGAGCGCCACGCACATCGGTGAAATAAGGCGCGAGGCCGCGGCGTTCGACGATGGCTTTAAGTTCGACTTCCGGCGTGCCGGAAGCGACAAACAACGGAATTCTACCGGATTGCTGGCGGATCAATTCGATCGCGCCGGGTACCGGTTCGGCGGCGATCACCGCTTCGACCACCAGCTCGGAAAAGCGGATGTCGAGTTGGTTTTCTTCCGCTTCGGTCAATGGCGGCTGATGCAGAAAATGTTCCTGAAAATGGCGGAATTTGCGGTAGCGCGACATGCCGCCGTTTTGCGTATGGAATTGCACCACTTGCGCGACGATCTCCTCGCCGAACGGCCGGTACAACTCGGCGAACGCTTGGGTTTTGATTTTTCCCGATTCAACCACGACGCCGTCGAAGTCGAAGATGATGGCTTGCCAATCGAAATGCTTCATGGGTTATGCGCGGTTATCCGGGGTTGCCGGCGTGGCGTCGTCGTTGCCGTTACCGACATGCAGATCCTGGTGGATTTCGCGCAGGCAATCGAGCAAGCCTTGCCCGAGGTCGACATGCTCGTTCAGCACCAGTTTGCGGCCGATGCGCGGCTGAAACGCATACGGCGTGATCTTGTAATGATGCACGGTGTTGGCTTCGTCAAAATGCAGTTCCACCGGCCACGGCATCATTTCCGAAATCATCGTCATCACGTCGCGGATGCGTAATTTCTCCTGACCGGTCAGAATCAGGTGGCGGTTGGCGAATTCCGGCGCCAGCACTTGCACGCTCATGCGCGCCGCGTCTTCGACGTGGATGTATTCGCGCATCGCTTCACCGCTGCCTTTGTAGGTAATCGAATGTTGTTCCACCGCTTCGCGCAGCATGCGGTAAATGCCGTTGCGGCGGTCGGAGCGGCGGCCGTACAGCGAACCGTAGCGCAGAATGTTGTATTCCAGTCCGTAGCGGTCAAAATAGGTTTCGGTGAAACGTTCCGCGGCTTGCTTGCTGGCGCGGTAAAACGAACCGGATTCGGAATACACGTAAACCGTGCTGGCGAACACAAAGCGGCGGGCACCGGCGATGCGGGCGGCTTCGAGCGCGTGCATGTTGCCGAGCACGTTGATAGTCGCGGTCGGAATCGGCTTGTCATGCGCTTCGTCGATGTCGGCAATCGCAGCGAAGTTATACACGATCGAAGTGCCTTTGGCGGCCTCGATAACTTGCTCGAGATCCATGATGTCGCCGACGATCATTTCCTGATTGCCTTTCAGAAACGGCGACGCCACCCGGTCGAACAACCGCACCTGATAACCCGCCGCAGTCAAGGCATCGGCGACATGGCTGCCGAGAAAACCGCTGGCGCCGTATACGACTACTTTTTCATTGGAAATTGCTGTCATGAGATGACGCCTGTTTGAATGAGTCCTTGCAATAAGTTGTCCGCCGCCTCGATTTCCATCCGCTGACGCGATTCCCGGGCCAGCGATCCGACATGCGATGTCAGGGTGATATGGCCGAATTCAAGCAACGGGCCTTGATACGGTTCCTGCTCAAACACGTCGAGCGCCGCCGCGCTGACCTTGCCGGATTTCAGCGCATCGGCGAGCGCATCTTCATCGACCAACCCGCCGCGCGCGGCATTGATGACAATTGCTTCGGGCTTCATTGCCGCGAACGCTTTGGCGTCAAGCAGATGATGGCTATCGGCGGAATACGGCAGGTGCAACGTGATGATGTCGGCGCTGGCCAGCAGTTGATCCAACGGCACCAGCTTCACGCCATCCGGCACTTGCGACGCGAACGGATCGTGCGCGATCACGCTGGCTTCAAACGCTTGGCAAAGCCGCGCGACGCGGCGGCCGATATGGCCCAAACCGACGATGCCGACGGTTTGCGCCGCCAGTAAGCGGCCTTGCGTGCGCGGCCATTCCTTGTTGCGAACCGCGCGGTCGATGACAGCGGTTTGGCGCAACAGATTTAAAATGAATGCCATCGTCAATTCCGCCACCGCCTGCGCCGGCGCTTCCGGCGTGTTCAACACAGTAATGCCGTGCTGCTTGGCGGCATCGAGGTCGACGCTATCTAATCCGGCACCGCAGCGGGAAACAACTTTCAGTTGCGGCGACGCCTGGAACACTCGCGCGGTCAACGGTTCGATACCGGCGATCAAGCCGGTTGCGCCGTTGCTCAGTAATTCGATGATTTCATCTTCGGTGAGTTTGCGCTTGTGCGGGTTGGTGACAATTTGAAAGCCTTTCTGCAGCAATTGCTGCAGCGGCGGATTGCGGTCGATGTCGAACGACGAAGTGGAAATAACCAGTGTCTTCATTATTTTTTCAAGGTTGCGCGGATGCTTTGTAAATGGCTGCGGCAGATGGAATCGAGAATGCGGATATCCAGCGCGTAGCCGAGGAAGTTGAAACCGGCGGCGATGCGCTGCTGCAACGCTTGCGGGTCGGGTTCGATAACGTGAATGCCGCCCGGTTTACCGGCGCGACGTCCGGCTTCGAGCACTTGCGCGATCGCGGCTTGCACATCCGGATGATTCAAATCGCCGGGACGCCCCATCGAGCCGGATAAATCGTACGGACCGATGATATAGGCATCGATGCCGGGAACCGCCAGAATCTCATCGATGGCCTGAACCGCATCGACATGCTCGATCATCACGACGATCACCGCATTGTCTTCCAGCCAGGCGCGATAAGCCGGAAAACTCGCGCCGTAACCTTGCGCGCGCGCCAATCCGACGCCGCGTTGCCCGCGCGGCGGGTAATAGACACCGTCGACTGCGGCTTTGGCATCGGCGGCGGATTTGATCATCGGCACCATCACGCCGGTCGCGCCGGCATCCATGACACGTTTGATCTGATCGGGATGATTCGAAGTCAGCCGCACGATCGCCGGACATTGTTTAGCGTCGAGCACCTGAATAATGGTTTGCACTTCACTCAGCTCCAGCACGCTGTGCTCCATATCCAGCACCAGCCAGTCAAAACCGGCGGATGCCATGATTTCGGCGATGGACGGATGCCCCAACGTGACCCACGAACCAATGGTCAGTTCAGATCGGTTCAATTGTGCTTTTAATGACATGACGGTTCCCGGTTCTAATAGTGAGACAGCAACGGATCGGATGCCATCAGCTTCTCGACGCGCTGCAGATCGGCGGTGGTATCGACCGCTTGGGTGTTGTATTCGGTATGCACCATTCTGACCGGCAAGCCGTGTTCGAGCAAACGCAGCATGTCGATCGACTCAAGCTGTTCCAAAGGCGTCGGCGTCAGGCGGGTATATTGAAACAACAGATCGCGGCGGAACGGGATGATGCACACCTGCTTGTACGCAGCGGTATCGGCAAAGCCGCTTTTGGCCAGTGTCGGAATCGGGCGGCGCGACATATACAGCGCGTTGCCTTTTTGATCCATCACCACCTTGATAGTGTTGACGTCGAGATAGTCCGCTTCGTGGTCGATTTTTTTGACCAGATTGACGCAACCGAGCTGCGGATCATGCTTGAACGGCGCCACGGCGGTATCAACCATGTCCGGATGCGTCATCGGCTCGTCGCCCTGCACCATCACGATCAATTCCGCATCGAGATTGGCCACCGCTTCGGCGACGCGGTCGCTGGCGCGTTCGTGAGTGTCGGCGGTCATAATCACTTTAGCGCCGAAACCTTCCGCAATTTCACGGATTTCTTCGTCGCAGGTGGCGATATAAGTCGCGTCGATGGATTGACTCATGGCGACACGTTTATAAATATGCTCGATCATCGGTCGGCCGAGGATTTTGGCGACCGGTTTACCCGGAAAGCGGGATGAGCCCATGCGGGCGGGAATAACAGCGATGGTTTTCATGAAAATTTTGTATGCTGAATGAATGGTTGGATAAAAAACTGAGATCAAAATCGATGTGTTGATTATCAGGTTTTTCCACTACCCTGAGCAATATTTATTGTTAAATTTTACCGATTTGTTACACCTGTCATTTTTTTGCAGCAGCCCATCGCTGCTCCGCTGGTAATTGCGAGGTTGCCAGAGTAAAATGGCGCGCTTCACAGAATCTACTGTTTAATCGAGAGAAAAACTTGCGATGTTGCGTTTCCTGAATATCATTGCCGCCGAAACACAGTCATGAAAGCTCTTTTTTTTCTACGTCACTATAACGATATCGATCATGTCACTCCGGTCATTTACAAGTGGACCAGTTCCGGCCATCAATGCGATGTAGTGTTAATCGGCTCGACGCAATTCCGCCGCGACTTCCGCATTAAATATTTGAGTCAACTGCAAGGCGTGCGCGTGGCGCACATGAAGGAATTGTTTCCGTTGACCGAGTATGTCAAATGGCGCCTGCAAATGCTGATGCTGACGCGCAACGTCCGGCGCATCAAAGTGATCGGCAGGATCGCCGAAAAACTCGCCGAGCGCTTTGACGAACGCCAGCGGGAACCGTTGTGGCGGCATACCGCCGAATTTTTACTGAACCGCTGCTTCGGCGACGATACCAAAGGCGTGGTTGCGTTTGACTGGATCGAGCGTAATTCGGTGATTTGTGTCGAATGGGTGGAAGTGGTCGTGGCGATCGCCCGGCACCGCGGATTCGGCACGGTTTCGCTGCCGCACGGCGACAGCCCGCACTACAGCCAACTGATCCGCCGCGGCGAACGGCGCGTCGAACCCGATGTCACGTTTTCGGCGGCGACCATCTTCGACCGGGTGGTCGTGCCTAACGAGTTATGCTCGGTGCGTTTCCGTCCTTTTATGAACGAGAGCCAACTGGCCGTATTGGGTTCGCCGCGCTATTGCGAGGAGTGGCTGAAGATTCTATCCGGTTTGATGCCGCCGTCGCCGCTGGTACGCTCCGATAGCCGCTTGAAGATCGTCATGTTCCTGCGCAAAGCGAACTTCACCACGTTCTGGGAAGAAGTGAGCGAAGTGGTGCATCTGATCGCCGAGTTTCCCGATGTGGAATTGATCATAAAACCGCACACCCGCAGCGGCTGGAAACAATCACTGACGACCGACAGTTCCATCAAAAAATTGCCGAATGTCCGCGTCGCCAGTGACGATGCCCATTCGGTGCACTTAATGAACTGGGCCGATGTCATTATCGACTTGGCCACGTCCGTGGTGTTTGAAGCAGTGCGCGCGAAAAAACCGGTTTTGGCCGCTGATTATCTGATTGCCGCGCGTTCCGCCGTGGCTTATTACATGCCGGAAACGGAACTGAAATGCCGCGACGATGTGTATGAAAAAATTAACAGTTTTTTAACCAACGGAACAGATGCTTTCTATATCGAAGAACACCGGCAACATTTCTTGAGAGAAATGCTGGATTATCCGGATGCCGGCGTGCTGCCGCGTTACGTAGCGCTGTTGGAACAAGCAGCGGGCTGACTGCGTCTCTTCCTTGACCAAACCGGCGCAAAATTTACCTGCTAACAGGCCGTCACAATCATGAGGTGATGAAATGCGTGTAAAAGATATTTTAAACGAGCTGGTAGTGTCGGCTTACAAACTAAAAGGCGGCTATACCGATGTCACGGTCAGAGGCCAGCAATTGCGCATTTCCGTCGATCACTTACGCACGCTCAACCGCGCCCGGACTTATTCCAAGAAAGAACCCGATACCCTCGATTGGCTGGATAGCTTCGAGCCGGGATCGAATTATTTCGATATCGGCGCCAATATCGGCCAGTATTCGCTGTATCCGGCAAGAAAATACGGCGGCCAGGTGAAAACTTTCGCGTTCGAGCCGCAAAGCAATAATTACTACGCGCTCAACAAGAATATCTACCTGAATAATCTCAGCGAGCATATTTTGTCCTACTGCGTCGCGGTTTCCGGAAAAACCGAATTTTCCAAATTGTATATTCCCAAATTCATCCCCGGCGGCAACCGTTCGCAGTTCGGGCATGAAGATCTGGAAAACATGAAAATGGCAGCCACGCATGTGCAAGGCATGTTCGGCGTGACCTTGGATGACTTATGCGCGAAATGGGGTTTTCCGTATCCGAATTACATGAAAATCGATGTCGACGGCATCGAAATCCCGATCCTCGAAGGCGCGGCAGCCGTGCTGGCAAATCCGGCGTTGAAATCGGTCATCATCGAACTCGGCACCGCGACCGAACAAGATAAAGCTGTCGCATTGATGCAACAAGCCGGTCTGGTGGTTACGCAACGGCCGTCGAAGAACTGGGGTGAAACCTATTTGATTTTCGGCAGAGCTTGATGCATTAGTATTTACTGATGAGTGATACGCCCATCATCGACGTTGTCATTCCCGTCTACAATGCGCCGGAATTAACCCGGCGTTGCATCGATTCCGTCGTCACCCATCTCAATCCATCAATCCGCACCATTCATATTCAGGACGACGCATCCGCCGAAGAAACGCGGGTCATGCTCGACCGTTTGCCGTATCCGCAAGTAAAAGTTTTTCACGCACCGGTCAATCAAGGTTTCGGTAAATCGGTCAATGACGCGGTATCGCGCTCGGACGCCGAACTGGTGCTGGTGCTCAATTCCGATCTTGAAATCAACTCGAATTTTCTGCCGTTGCTGTGCGCCGCATTGACAGCCGATCCCCGGCTGGCGGTGATCAGTCCGAGTGAAACGGCGATGCCGCAGGAAAAAATCAACCGGTATCAACGGCAACCCGGCGGCCACCTTACGACTTACCGCTTCAGAGGCTACGGTTTCCTGATCCGCCGCACGGTTTTTCAGACGCTGAGCGGCTTCGATCCGCAGTTTGGCCGCGGTTATTACGAAGACACCGACCTCGGACGCCGCTTGGATCAGCAGGGCTGGCGCATGGGATTGCACCCCGAGGCGATGGTGCAGCACAAAACCGGCGCGTCGTTCGGACGCGGTAAAGCATACCGGGAACTGGTGGAACGCAATCGCAACTTGTATTTCTCGCGTTACCCGCTGGCTCGGCAAAATGTGCTGGTGGTGTCGGGAATGGCGGTACCGGCTGAATTGACTGACGCAATCGAGCAAGTCATGCGCCAGGGCGGCCGCTTGCATTGGCTCACACCGGCCCGGTTAGCAAAATTATCTTGCCTGCAAATGCTGAATAGCAAACTTGGTTTGCGGGGATTGTTGAAAATCCTGCTGCGCGGCTGGTCGCGCGAAGATAAACGCATTACCGCGATCTGGCTGTTGCCGCCTGTTGCTCTGTGGGCGCGGGCATTGCTGACGGTGTTTGGCCGTTTGCGCAGATTGGCGATACGCCGGTGGCAATGAGCGCATCGATACTGACCGCCAGCCGCCGGGAATGGCTGATCCGCGTTGCACTGGTGGTATTTTGCGCCGGACTTTGGCGCAACGAATTGAACTTCGTCGCTTTTCCATTGTTGATCGTCGCCTGGCTGACCGACGGCGGCTTGCACCGGTTGCATCAAGCGCTCAAGCAACCGCTGGCGCAAGCGATTCTGTTGCTGTGTCTTTGGCTGCTGGCCGGTTTGATGTGGAGCGACGAACCTTGGGATGGCCGGTTGAAGTGGCTGAAGTATTTCATCTGGCTGCTGCTGGTTCCGCTGTATGCGCTGTTGACCAAAGAACGTTTGCCGTGGGCAATCGGCGCTTTGATCGCGGGCTATCTGACGGCGTTGGGCTTGGGTGTGCATCAGTGGCTGGTGATCGGTGAACAAGGCATCCAGGCGCTGAATATGTCGTACTTGAGTTTCTCGGCCATGCTTGGAACCGGGGCGATTGTACTGGCCGGCCTTGCCTGCATGAGCCGGTCGCTGCTGTTGCAACTGGTGCTATGGGCGGCGGCAATCGCGTTGATTTACGTTCAATTTCATCAGTACGGCCGGGTGCTGTTGCTGGTCACGCTGGGCGCTATTGTGTTGCAAGTTTACTGGCGCTATCGCATCAACCTGCGCAAATTCGCCGCGATTTTTATCGCGATTGTAATCACCGCCGGAATTTTCGCGTATACCAGCCCGGCTTTTCAGGAGCGGTTGAAGCTGGCGCAAGGCGATATCGAATTGCTGCAACAAGGTAATTTCAGTTCCAGTCTCGGTTATCGTTTAGCGATGTGGGATGTGGGATTGCACGCGATCGCCGAGCATCCGTGGACAGGACTCGGAACCGGTGCGCCAGCGCGTTATTTCGATACCGCGATCCAGACGTACAAAGACGGCTTGTACCGTGATTTACCGGCGTTTCAGAAAACCTCGCATTATCACAACGATTGGATCGAGATCGGCATGCATATCGGGATACCGGGAATGCTGATCTTGCTGTTATTTTACTGGGGCTGGTATCAGGCTTTTCACCGGAATGGGCTGGCGGTGCTCGGCATCGGTTTGGTGAGCTATGCGATGCTGGCGGGGCAAACCGATGCTTTTCTGATTTTTAGCCGGATGCCGGTGTTATTGCTGAGCATCACCGCCATTGCAATGGCCTGGCAGCGGCAACCAGCGGACACTTGAACGCGATGCTACCAGAACCGATCGATACAGAACCAAGCCCGGCGTGTTATTTATGCGGACAGCCGGGGGACGTGCTGCATCCCCGCTTGACCGACCGGTTGTTCGGCGCGCCGGGCGAATGGACGCTGAAACAATGCCGGTCGCCCAACTGCGGTTTGGTCTGGCTGGATCCCCGCCCGACCACTGCTGATATCGGCAAAGCCTATCAAACTTACTACACGCACGATCACGGCGGCCATCGGCAGCTCACGCGCACAGCGCGCATCGTGCGCGGCGTGTTGCACCCGCTGAGCGTCATCCTGTTGGGATTGCGCCGGGAGCGCCGCCGCTACAAGCGCATTTATCTCGATAAGACCTTGCCGGGCCGGTTGCTGGAAGTAGGCTGCGGCAACGGCAAGCGCCTGGCGCGGATGCAAAAGTCGGGCTGGCAAGTGGCCGGGCAGGAGGTCGATCCGCTGGCCGCGGATCAGGTGCGGCAAAAATACGGAATCGCCGTGCATTTGGGACCGCTGGAGACGATCGACGCCGCAGAACCCTACGATGCGATTATCATGAGTCACGTCATCGAGCATGTGCACGACCCGCTGGCAATGCTGCAAACCTGTCACCGCTTGCTCAAAAAAGACGGCGTGATCGTGCTGCTGACGCCGAATACAGCCAGTTACGGCCATCGCACCTTCGCCGCCGGTTGGCGTGGCCTCGAACCGCCGCGGCATTTGCACTTGTTCAATTCCACCACTTTAACGCAGCTCGCGGGAAAAGCCGGATTCGGCGGCGTGCAAACCTGGACCACGCCGGTCGGCGCGTACGGCATCGGGCAAAGCAGCCGGTCAGCGGCGGAATTAGCGGATACCGCGCAGCTAAACACCGGTCGTATCACGGTTCGCGATGTGCTACGGGGATTTCGGTTTCAAGTGGCTGCCAGCCTGCGTTTCCGGTTCGATAAAAACTCGGGCGAGGAATGCGTGCTAATCGCCAAGAAAATTTCTTAAGGGCACCTCTGAAAATTCATATTTTGTTACAATACTTCATTGATCACAAAAATATTTCCTTACATATCAATCATATGCCACGAAAATATTTTTTGCTCTTGCCTCGTCTTGTCTAAAACTCTGAATTTTTAGAGGCGCCCTTAACGATCACTGATTTTAAAAATGAACGCTAAATCCACTCAATCCGGTTCCGGCATTGCGCCGGTCGATCCGCTCATCGAAACCTATATGCGCGAGCTGTTGGCGCATACCGACCACCCGGTGCTGCTCGACATGGAAGATTATGCGCGGCGCAAAAATTTTCCGATCGTCAACCGGCTGGCGGGTGTTTTTCTCGAAATCCAGGCGAAGATGATCGGCGCCAAGCGGGTATTCGAATTCGGCAGCGGCTACGGTTACTCGGCCTATTGGTTCGCGCGCGCGGCCGGCAGCGACGGCCTGGTGATATGCAGCGACGCCGACGCGCAAAACCGCGAACGCGCGCAGCAGTATTTGACGCAGGCGGCGCTGTGGCAACGCGTGCAGTTCAACACCGGCCTAGCGCAGGAAGTTTTTGCCCAAACCGAAGGGCTGTTCGATATTTGCTATAACGACGTCGACAAACACGCCTATCCGGAAGTCTGGCGGCTGGCGAAAGACCGGATCAGGCCGGGCGGGCTGTATATCGCGGATAACGTGCTATGGCGCGGACGGGTCGCGATGGACACGTATCAAGACGCATCCCCAGGCTCCACCGCAGCCATCGCCGAACATAACCGGCTGATTTTCAAAGACCCGGACTTCGACGCATTCATCAATCCAACGCGCGATGGGTTGGTGGTGGCGCGGAGGAAAACTATCGGTTAAAAAATGATGCTGGGATTATGAGGGAAGGAGCACGGAAACATCAAGCGAAGTTACTGGTGAAACTTTCTCTCGAACGATTTGCTAACGCTCATTTTGTCTTTCATTGATGATTCTGGGAGGTATTTCTTTATAACTGTTGCCGCAAGGGCTATTGCCACGAATTGGGTTGTTGCATTAATCCATGACTCAACATGCCTTGGACTCAGTGAGGTTGCCCTAATCCATTGCTGATCTTTTTTAATTGGTTTGTCGCCACGATGAACGATCTGATGCCGTCGAAATAACATGGTTTCAATCTTAGGCATTATCTTCGAAAAATCAGAATCTTTTAACCCAATTGATCGAGTAAATGCTATCAAGTCGCCACGATTGTTATATGTTAATCTTGCTGCGTATTGTTGAACGCAATCATCAATTAGACCGGAGACCGTTTTGTCACGGTGTTTTATTAAGTCACCCAGAAGAAACTTTTCTGGGCGGAAACTTCGTCCATGGCCAATAAGAGGGATTTCATTTAGAACTGTTGCGTCAGCTAGTGGAAACGTCGCGATAGTTAAAGACCTTAGCAACTCCTCAAGAGCAGCATGCAAAAATACAACAGCAGCACGCAAAATATCGGTCGAGTGAATTGTTTTTGCGTCTGGGTGTTCTTTGGAAATTGTGTTGTAGAGCTCGACGAGCATTTTGCTGCGTTGAATGTTGCTCGTAAATTGATCGAGCTGTTCTATCATAAACTTGGCAATTTCATTATTGCGTTCAGTGGTACCGCCAGAGGTATTCATTTTCTTGCACTACCGATAGAGCTCACCGACGGGGCGTCGCAGAGTCTGATACAACACCATGTCAGGTTGAATGGCATTCCGCGAAATGCCAAAGTTAATGATAGTCATCATAAAAATTACAAATAACATTCTGTTCTAAAACAATAACATCTTTAACAAATCTTGTTATGAGTTTAACAAGATTTGGATGTCCGAAATAGCGTGATATATCGCATCTAAGCGATAGCGGATAATACAAGATTCATTTCATCACCATTCATTTATCGCATTGCTGTTGATTCAGATTTCATCACATGAAGACATTACGGAGGCGCTGACACAACCGGCGCCGATGTTTTTTTGGTGACATTAGGACTCAGTAATTTTATGCCGGATTGGCCGTCGACCTTCAACTGCTTTCTATCGATCTTGCCGTTCTGCAGCGCTTCTTCGCTATAGGTATAATGCAATTCGGCGGTAAATCCTTGCACGGTCACGCCAAACACATCCGCCAGATACTGAAGAAAATCCTCGGACAGGGCCGCTTTGCAGGCATAGACGACTATCACCGCATCTTTCGCGAAGCGGGCTTTAACGTCTGACCAGGGGACCACGGTTCCGTCATCCTTCAGAATCCCATGCTCCTTAAAACCTTGCAATACACCGGCTTCCAATTCTTCGTCGAAATAAACACCGTCGTTTTCGATCCGGCCTTGCAACCCGATGCTGTCGCTGGCGCCGTGAGTTACAAAGTTTAACCGGGCAATGCTGCCTTTGGGCTGCAGGTATACCAGGTTGATGAAGCTGGCGGAGTGATTAACGATGTCATAGCTCTTTCCTTTCGCGCCGCTGTTTTTGATTGCCGCGGCGAAGTCCTTGGTGCTGGGAAACCATTCGTCGCTTAGTAATGCATCGATTTCCGCTTGTTCCGACGGCCAGGGATTCGGAAAATCCCCCACCGCCCAGATTTCCCGTGTCTGCACCCGTTTTTTTGAGCCGAGCACTTCTTCCGCTCTATCCGTCACCCGGTCGCGGACGGCATCGAAACGGATAGCCGCTTTGTTTAGAATGCGTTCAAGCGTTGTCGCCATCCTGCCCGCCTTGTTCGCTTTCCTTCCCGGCTTCCGGTTCACAGCAGAAAACCTTGCGGAACCGTTCCGCCTGTTGCTCGTCGCCATTAGCCACGACATCGCGCCCCAGCGCTATCCTGGAAATTTCTTCCTGCTGCAACGAATTCTTCAGCACCATTTCGCGGATTGTCTCGGTTTGCAAGCTCGCCGAATACGTATCGAGCAGCCCTGCTTCCGGATCGCCGCCGCAGCCCAGGAATCCATCGACCACGACCCCATCGGTGCGCATGGTGATGACGTTTTCCTTAAGCACCACGCCCGGCACTTCGATGAATTCGCGTCCTTCCAGTCGTGTTTTCAGCGATTTATTGACCCGCAGGTAGGATACGTTCCTGGGCAAGCGGATATTCAATCCCGCAATCGAAGTCGCAGGAAATTCGAGATTCACTTGTTCCAGAAATTGCTGCGGCGTGTCGCGGTAGTCGAAGATAAAAAACAGTTCGCGGATGATGCCGCTGAGGATGCGTTGCCGTGTCTGCGGATCGTCGGTGAAATACGCATCCAGGAATTTATCGAGCTCATGGATCGCATATTGCGGATAGGGTCCCGGCGATTCATCGTACAACGCGATCTTCACATCCGTCAGATGCAACACCGAGATGTATTCCTGTACCATCTGGCGGAAGACGAGATTCAGCGTGCGGCTGACGTTGACGTTTTCGATCTGACGTTCGATGGTACTTTCCGCCCCCGCTTCCGAAGTTGTCGAGGAACTTTGTTCCTGGCTGGTATTGATTTCCACGTCGCGCTTTGACGAAGCGCGGGCGGAATGTTTGAACAATGCATTCGATACCGTGTTGGCAAAGGATTCACGCGCGCTTCGCGTACCCCATTCTCCGCTGACCTCTTCCGAGGATTCCGAGCCGCCGCTGCCGCCGGCTTCAACCAATCCCCACAGCACGTTGGCGCTGCCGCTCCCTTCTTTCTTGTTATAGTTTTTCTGCGAATTCAGAATATCCGCTTCGGTTTCGGTGTATTTGTTCGACGATTCGCTTTGCAGGCTGTTCTCGAAGTCGATGGCCGCTTCCTCGGTCACGGAATCCAGCACCGACGACCCGAAATTGACCTTGGATTCGTCCTTCTGAATGGTTTTCTGGTAGGTCTTGAGCGAGATCTTGGTTTTCTCGCCGGGAAATAAAGAAAAGGTTTTAATCACCCGGCCCGCGCCATAGTTGCCTAAAAAAGTGGAAATCTGCAGCTTCTCGAAGAACAGGATTTTTGGAAACACGCGCGAAGGCGGTCGCGGTCTCGGTTGGATGATATCGAAATCGCCGGAAAACCCGAGCATGCCTTCGCTGGGTTTATAAATGAAGCTCGCAGGATATTGCTCGTAAACTTCCGCAACCGCCTTGAGGTTGCTCACCGTCGCTACGCGATCGCTCTTGGATACCAATGTCAGATTGTCGATGCGTAAATCCGGTCCGACCGGCCGAGGCCGCTTGACCTTCTTCTTTTCAACGTTTTCCCGAAGTTCCTTCAGAGTCGCGGCGTTAAGAACATTCTCATCGATATCGATGGAAATGACGCTAACGCCGACATGATTGGTGGACTCAGGGATCGAGTAATTCAGCCGGGGCGCTTCGTCAGCATCCTCTCCCAAGCGAATAAAGGGCGCACCGTTCTCGCTCATTGCAACCTCCTGTGATTCAGTGTTATCAAAACGGCCGGATCAAAAACCCGCCGCTAACCAATGATTTACAGACCAGCAACTGCACGAACTTCAAGGATGAACTGTTAGTGTAGAGAAATGTTGATTGAATGTAAATTTAGTGATGACTCGATAACCTCCGGTAAAGGCTGCTTGCATGCATCCGCAAAGTTGGCATCGGGGCAATGAAATTGAGCGTTTTCGCAAACCGTAGCATTGCACCTGAACCCAGCTAGGCGCAGGCATACCCAGACTCCTCGCAATACGTTATATTGCCCATGATAGACTAACTTCTTTTTGGATTTTCAAGCTGCCGGAAACATGAAACTCACCGACCACGAACAGCGCGAGATCATCAAGCTGCTAGAAAGGCTAGCCGGGCAAAGCGAATTGTCCGGAATGGCAACGTTGCGAATGAATCCATCCAAATACGAATGGCAGAGCTCCCGCACAAAAAAAGACCGCTCGCTGGATCTGAACAGCATATTCCAGGAAATCATGCCCGGACGGCGCAAAACCCCGGTGAAAATGGCCGGTATTTTTGGCAACGGCACAATGACGATTGTCGAGGTGACGGTATGAGCACTCTCAAGCTGTTGCCATTTCCGCAAGAAATTGAAACCAAAGCGGTGCTGAAAAAACTCGCTCGGGCACATCAAGCACTGGCGGAACTCAAGGGCATTGCAGCGAGTATTCCGAACGAGGGTATTCTCATTAGCACGCTCTCGTTGCAAGAAGCTAAGGACAGTTCCGCGATTGAAAACATCATCACGACGCACGACGATCTTTATCGCAGCGATAGCACCGCCAAGCTTTTTGTCAGCATAGCGGCGAAAGAAGTGCACAACTATGCCAATGCTTTGCATTATGGCTTTCAACAGGTTAAGGCGAACGGCTTACTGACTAATAACGATGTTCTGTATATTCAGGCAACCATCGAAGAAAATAGCGCGGGTTTCCGCAAATTACCCGGCACCGCGTTAAAAAACGATCTCACCGGAGTAATTGTTTATACGCCGCCGCAACATGCGGATGAAATCGTTACCTTAATGACCAATTTGGAACGCTTCATCAACGATGATGACCTGTGCGATTGGGATACGCTGACTAAAATGGCGGTCATTCATCACCAATTTGAGAGCATTCACCCTTTTTACGATGGCAACGGAAGAACCGGCCGTATTATCAATATCCTGTACTTAGTCAAACAAGGACTACTCAAGATCCCTGTGCTGTATCTGAGCCGGTATATCAATCAGAACAAAATCGATTATTACCGTTTGCTGCAGACCACGCGTGATACAGATGATTGGGAGCCTTGGCTGATGTTCATGCTGGAAGGCGTTGAACAAACCGCCAAACAAACTGTTGCACTGATCGAAGGCATTAAAACCATCATGCAGGCTTTCAAACAAAAAATGCGTAGTGAATTGCCCAAGATTTACAGCCAGGATTTGCTGAACAATATTTTTCGTCACCCTTATACCAAAATCGATTTCGTCATGGTTGAATTGAACGTTAGCCGTATTACGGCAATTCGTTATTTGGATCAATTGATCGGTATCGGGTTACTGGAAAAGCACAAAATTGGCCGCGACAACTACTACATCAACATGGCTCTCTATAATCTGCTAAGCAACGTGCATCAAAAATGAGAAAATCTATACTCATCCAAAAAACATGTATAGAAAACTGTCAATTTCTATACATATCCCAAATGAAATGTATAGAAAACTGCTATTTTCTATACATATCCCCAACAACAGGTATCGAGATTTGATAGCGGAGAATCCGTAATGGCAATTCCCCCCGATTTTTCAAGTTCTCCTTCTGCCATTCTAAGTCCCGATATCCGTTGGTTTCCGACACCGATGAAGTATTACGCGTAAGCGGCGTGGACAAGCTGGAACTGACATGAGCGGTGGATTCCGGGATCGTATAAATCAGCCGACAATCCTTGGTAGCGCGCTGACCCAATGTGACTAGCTCACCGCAACCCGGGATAGCGCAAGCTTATCCAGGTTATTTGCTTTAACTGGCTACATAACGCTCCAAGGTAAGCGGCGCCGGAGCACCGAATGTGCGCAGGGCACCAAAACTGACCGTGAAAATGGCGAAGCCATGGCCAGTGTTGGCGTCCGCTTGACCGACCAGTTAGGCCTTGTGGCCGAAGCAAGGGCGTTTCGTGCATGGCTTACTCGTAGTCTGAACGGTATTTGATGTGCAACTTGTTTCGGAACGAAAAGTCTCCGGTTGTGACTTGTCGCCACGCTTCCGCCAAAGTAAGTTCAGGCCAAAGATCTGAAACATAGTGGACGTGCGGACCATGCTTCCAATGATTCCCGTGCTCTGATGTATCTCTGTTGTCGAAGTAGAACAGATGCCAGTAGCGATGATTCGGCGAATAGAAAATATGAGCTGCTAATGCCCGTTGTTCTTTGAAAAGCTGAGAAATCTTGCTGGCGAACTTCTTAGCCCCTCGGGTTTTGAACTCACCGATTCCGTTTTTGGATATGGCAGATCGTTCCGTATCGTTTGGATAGAGGTTGCTCGTTGTAGTGCGGTCGAAGTGATTTGCATAACGGTATGGCTCTAGAGCACCATGTTGCGTGGCCAAGATCAATGCGACGAGATCTTGCTGGTAGATGATCAGGTTCTTGCAATGCCTCTCTAGCTCCCGCTTTGTGCTGAAGTTAAGCACTTCGAACAGTGCTTCAAAGTGAGGCGTAGGGTCTCGCACGTATGATAGGCCTAACGTTTGAGCTCAGGCCGCGGCCCGACAGGGCCGTCGCGCCTGCAGCGAATTGTTATGCGTCCTTTACCACCGCCTCTGGCTCTATCTGTATGACCTGAGCCCCAGACGGATGCGCCTGTTCTAGCGATGCGACGATTGCCGCAAGCACTGATTTTGTGACCACAACACCGCCATTCACGTTGTACTGATCCCTCTTACCCAAGCAGAACTCCTTCAGATATTCCTTTACTACCATTGGCTTCCACGCATATTCCTTTATTCCGGTGTGAAGGAAGATATTGGACCAGCCATAAATCCGAATAAGGCACTCAAGCGGGATAGACAAATCAACATCACTTTTGTGTTTGTTTATCTCTTCAAACAACTTGCTCATTGCAAGCGGCTCAAGAGACTGCGTAGCTGGCTGAAACCAACCAAGAACACCAAACGCTCTTCGTACTCTTAACTCAACAATTTGTCTAATTATTGAAATTGCCAGATCAGGCTCTACCTCAATGAACGAGTGAAATGATGCTTGCCCGAATATGGACTGCCTCAATGACTGGTACATCGTCATATGGTGTTGCCACAGATTTTTTCCGCACCCGTAAGGTTCTGGAACGCCTTTTATTCGAACCGCGAACTCATTTAGAAGAACAAGTGAATCAAATAGTAGCCCTTGAAATAGCCGGTGATAGTTGTAAACAACTAGATCATCCATTTCAGCACCCGGTACGACCGCAAAGCGCTTAATGAAGTCGGGATGCAATAGTTCTCTGCACACCTTCAAGTAGGCGACCACGTTTGCAGTGTAATAGGCAGGATCTGCCAACTTCTTCTTTTCATCGTTGGGAGACTTTGCAAGCATCTGCTGAATTATTTGATCGTCCTTAAGCGATGGCAGACGCCTCTTTCCAAGAAGCGCTATCGCCTCCTTCTCGTACCAGTCCAGCTCCACGCTTACCAAACGCTGAAATTTCTCGTGAAGTCCTTTCTGTGTCTTTTCAATGTCAAGGTAAGTCATAGAATTCATACGCAGCTCCGGCTAGACGCATAACTACAATTAGGCGTCCGAAATGACGTGATATATTGCGTCATAAGTCTTATCTAATAACGCAAAATTCATTTTATCTCCTTAATTTTATTGCGTTGCTGCTGATATAGGCTTCATTGCATGAAAATGTTAGATCCACAGATCAAAATTCTAACGTTGCGAGATTGATGGTATCTATCCCGATAATTGATAAAGTTTGATAGTAATCACTTGCGTGAGCATTTGAAAGTGTTTGTCGAGCGAAAATACTTCGCAGTGATTAACCTTCGCATTTTGTGCAATGATGAGATCGGGAATGCCTATTCCGTTGGATCCGGATTTCAAACACTGCCATTGCGATTCGATGATATCGTCCCAATCAATTTGCATTGGCAATCGCTTTATTTCACGCAACAATTCGATAACTCTCATTTGATTCTTCAGTTTTAAGAAGGGAATTAATTCGGTCAATATCAAATCATTGGTAACGATAACGTTCTCATCGATAAGATAACTCAATTCGGCGGATTGCTGACCGCTCCGGAAATAATCGATCCAGACGGAGGTATCCACCAACACGGCCATTACCGGCGCGCCCGAAGATTATCAAGGTCGATATCCAATTCGATTTTTCCCTTGAATTGCTTGAGTTCGGCGATTCTTGCTTTGCGGATTAACTCTTCCAGCGCCAATACGATCACTGCCGTTTTAGTTTCGGTGCGGGTTACGCGCATCGCTTCGTTTAACAGGTTTTCGGGTAAATCCAAAGTCGTTCTCATTATGCCTCCCATAAAATGCATACAAGCATAGACAATCATGCATATAGAATCAATGAAATTACGTTGCCATCGGCTAAAACAGCAGCAGATCAGATACGCAGTTCCAGGGCGGTAAATTTCATAATAGTTCTGGATGACACGAGCTTATCCGGGTTAGCCACTAGCCCAAAACACCCTTTATCCATGCAGCAATGACAATAATCCCCTTTTCCGACAAAAATACAGTGCGCCCGGTGAATTTATTTGGCAAAATTGCCCTACTTGCAGATAACCTTTCACATACCGGGGGAATAAAATGAAATATAAGAGTCTCGACGAGTTCAGCGCCTACGTGGCTGAGCGCAATCCCAATCAACCAGAGTACATGCAGGCGGTGACGGAGGTCATTGAAAGTTTGTGGCCGTTTATCATGGAACATCCGCGCTATGCCGAGCACGGTTTGCTGGACAGGCTGGTTGAACCGGAGCGGGTAATTATATTCCGCGTTTCCTGGGTGGACGATCATGGCGAAGTGAAGGTTAACCGGGGTTATCGCATTCAGCACAGCTCGTCGATCGGTCCGTATAAAGGCGGTATCCGTTTCCATCCATCGGTGAATTTGTCGATTCTTAAGTTCCTGGCATTCGAGCAGACTTTCAAGAACGCGCTGACGACGTTGCCGATGGGCGGCGGCAAGGGCGGTTCCGATTTCGATCCGAAAGGCAAAAGCCCCGGTGAAGTGATGCGTTTTTGCCAAGCGTTCATCAGCGAGTTGTTCCGTCACATCGGTTCGGATACCGACGTACCGGCCGGTGATATCGGCGTGGGCGGACGCGAGGTCGGTTTCATGGCGGGGATGATGAAAAAATTGTCGAATCGCGCGGATTGCGTGTTTACCGGTAAGGGCTTGAGTTTCGGCGGATCGCTGATCCGTCCGGAAGCGACCGGTTACGGTACGGTTTATTTCGCGCAGGAAGTGCTGCAGCACGCCGGACGTTCGCTCGAGGGCATGCGCGTGTCCGTGTCCGGTTCCGGCAACGTAGCGCAGTTCGCAGTGGAAAAAGCCATGTCGCAAGGCGCCAAAGTGGTAACGGTGTCGGATTCGAGCGGCACGATTGTCGACGAAGCAGGCTTCACGCCGGAAAAACTGGCGATGCTGGCGGAAGTGAAAAATCATTTGTACGCGCGCCTGGATGAATACGCCAAACGGGTCAATGTTCCTTTCCTGCCAGGTCAAAAACCTTGGCATGTGCCGGTGCAAGTCGCGCTGCCGTGCGCGACGCAAAACGAACTAAACGGCGACGATGCCAGAACACTGGTCAAGAACGGCGTCATTTGCGTAGCCGAAGGCGCCAACATGCCGTCGACTGCCGAAGCGGTCGAATGCTTTATCCACAACAAAGTACTGTATGCGCCGGGTAAAGCCAGCAACGCCGGCGGCGTTGCCACTTCCGGTCTGGAAATGAGTCAGAATGCGATGCGTCTTTCCTGGACGCGCGAGGAAGTGGATGCGCGGCTGAAGGAAATCATGCAGGCCATTCACCGATCCTGCTTGAAATACGGCGCCAAGTCTGACGGCAGCATCAATTATGTCGACGGCGCGAACGTTGCCGGATTTGTCAAAGTGGCGGACGCAATGCTGGGACAAGGCGTTATCTAGGATCAGAGATTTTCTAAAGCGCGCTGACTGATTTCAGAATTTGAACGCCATATCGGGCTCTTACCGCGCTGCCGGAAGAGCCCGAATTCATTGTAGAATATCGTCATATCGTTTTTTTATCCTGTCAGTGAGTCCGCACGGTTAATAGCTATGAAAAATTTTGTTTTTGCATTGATACTATTAGCTTGCGTTGGAACATCAACGGCAAGCCAGGACAGCGATTTCCTGATAGCCCGTGAAGCTTTTCAATCCGGTAACGCCAAACGCCTGGATGAATCTGCCGCGAGACTGAAACGCCACGTGCTGTGGCCGTATGTCGATTATTATCAGCAGCGGATGTTATTACGCACCACCGATACCGCAGCGATCCGTCATTTTCTGTTACGTTACGACGGCGATCATGTCGCCGACCGGCTCCGCAGCGATTGGCTCAAGGTATTGGGCAAAAATCAACAGTGGTCGCTGTTCGAGGCCGAATATCCGCTGCTGGTCAACAAGGATACCGAACTGCAGTGTTATTACTATCAACGCCAACTTGACCATAAAGACATTTCGGTGCTGCCGGATATCCGCGCATTATGGTTGACGCCAACCAGTCTGCCCGATAGCTGCACACCGGTGTTCCAGTCGCTCATTTACGGCGGACAATTGACCGCGGACGATATCTGGAAACGTATCCGGCTGGCACTGGAGGAAGGTCAGACAGGCGTTGCCACGCATGTCAACCGCTATCTTTCCGGCAATGAAACGCTCAACAGCGCCGACTTGAACAATGCCGCAAAGAATCCCTTGCGCTACCTGGATACTTTGAATAGAGCCATCAGGACACGCAGCGACCGTGAAATTGTGCTTTTTTCGCTACTGCGTTTATTACGCAACGATACCAATCAAGCGTATATGCAATGGTCTAAAGTAAAAAATCAATTGACTGCCTCGGACCGGTCCTATTTTCTGGCGCGATTGGGTTACCGGGCCGCCATGCGGCACGATTCCCGCGCATTGGATTGGTTCAGGGAAGCGCAAAACACCACGCAAATGTACCCGCCGTCGGATCTGGTTCTCGGCTGGCAGGCACGGGCTGCACTGCGAGTTGGAGACTGGGATGAGGTATTGAGAACCATCAACCGGATGTCAATGAAAGAGCAACAAGTGGATACCTGGCGCTATTGGAAAGCCCGTGCTTTATTGGTGAAAGGTCATACGCTGGATGCCAACACGATGCTCATTCCGCTCAGCAATGAGCACAGTTTCTATGGACAATTGGCGCGCGAAGAATTGGGCACGATCCTCACCATTGCCGACAAAACTTACCGCGTCAATAACGCGGAAGTTGCCGCGATGGAACGCAATCCGGGCATACAGCGCGCGCTGGCGTTTTCGCGCATGAATTTGCGCACCGAAGCAATGCGCGAGTGGAGCTGGACCATCCGCAATTTCAGCGATGCCGAATTGCTGGCGGCTGCCGAAGTCGCCCGCCGCCAGGGTTTGTACGATCGCGCGATCAATACCGCTAATCGAACGGTCACGCAGCATGATTTCAGTCTGCGTTTTTTATCGCCGCATCGTGAAATGCTGCGCAAGGTATTGCAGCAACATGAACTCGACGAAGCCTGGGTGTACGGTTTGATCCGGCAGGAAAGCCGCTTCATCGCCGACATCAAGTCACACGCCGGTGCCGCCGGTCTGATGCAGTTGATGCCGGCTACCGCCGAATGGGTTGCCAAGCAATTGGGAATACCGAATTTCCGCCAAAGCCTGGTGGTCGATGTCAATACGAATTTGCGGTTGGGAACGTATTACTTGAAACATGTGCTCGGCACCCTGGATAACCAGCCGCTGCTGGCCTCCGCCGCTTACAATGCCGGGCCAGGCCGGGCCAGGCGCTGGCGTGACAATTTCCTGCCGCTGGAAGGCGCGATTTATGCCGAAACGATTCCATTCAACGAAACCCGCGATTACGTCAAGAAGGTTCTGAAGAATTCGATGTATTACGCCAAAGTTCTGGATCACCGGAATGAACCGACACTCAAACAGCGCCTTGGGGTCGTACGGGCTGCAAAATAACCGCCGGGGCAGCGCTCCGTCCTTTTTAACTTGAGAAAAAACAGTGAAAACTTATCTGGTGGGTGGTTCGGTTCGTGACGAACTGTTAGGGTTGCCTGTCCAGGATCATGATTACGTGGTCGTAGGCGCATCGCCTGAGGACATGGAACGATTGGGTTACCGCCCGGTAGGAAAAGACTTTCCGGTTTTCCTGCATCCCCAGACCAATGAACAGTACGCTTTGGCGCGCACCGAACGGAAAATCTCACGCGGCTACAAAGGATTCGAAGTGTTTACCTCGCCGCAAGTCACGTTACAGGAAGACCTGGCACGGCGCGACTTGACGATCAATTCGATCGCCAAGGATGAAACCGGTCATATCATTGATCCGTTCAACGGCGTTGCCGATTTGGAGGCGGGAATATTGCGGCATGTCAGCCCGGCTTTCTCCGAAGATCCGGTGCGTATCCTCCGGGCTGCGCGTTTTGCCGCGCGTTTCGGCTTTCACCTTGCGCCGGAAACATTGGCATTGATGAACGACATGGTGCATAACGGCGAAGTCGATGCGCTGGTGCCTGAACGTGTCTGGCAGGAACTCGCGCGCGGGTTAATGGAAAATCATCCGTCCCGGATGTTTTATGTGCTGCGGGAATGCGGCGCGCTTGCGCGGATCATGCCGGAAGTCGACGTGCTGTTCGGTGTGCCGCAACCGGCGCACGCGCATCCTGAAATCGATACCGGCGTGCATATCATGATGGCGATCGATTATGCCGCGTCCAAGAATTATTCGCTGCCGGTGCGCTTTGCAACCCTGATGCATGACTTAGGCAAAGGCACCACGCCGCCGGAGGAATGGCCGCGCCATATCGGGCATGAAGCGCGCAGCATCGAACTGACCAAAAATTTATGCGAGCGTATCCGGGTTCCCAAAGATTCCCGCGACCTGGCGCTATTGGTCGCTCGTTATCATGGTGATGTGCACCGCGCCGAAGAACTGCGTGCGGCAACCGTTGCGGATATACTGCAAGGCGTCGATGCTTACCGGAAACCCGCCAGATTTGAAGAATTTCTGCAAGCTTGCGCCTGCGATTTTCATGGCCGCCCGGGGTATGCCGGCAAACCTTATACCCAAGCGGAACGTTTAAGGAAAGCATTGGCGGCGGCGCTGCAAGTCGACGCCGGTGCGATTGCCGCTGAATTGAGCCAAACGATCACCAATACAGCGGAATTACCTGCCGCCATTCACAACAAAGTGCGCGAAGCACGGATTTCTAAAATAAGGTGGATTCAAAATTGAAGTGCAACTTTTGTAAGGAAGTTTAGGAAGCAAGCTGCGGTAGTATCGGAGCTTCTTAAACGACCAAGTAGAAGGAGCACAGATGAAGCACTACAAGCAGCTCACCAG